>WNGI01002818.1_pt1 | contig 15166 bp, 15 predicted proteins | sample 5400621 | NCBI WGS metagenome assembly WNGI01 (sample SAMN13153374, study PRJNA577476) | soil metagenome | isolation source: 20 cm soil or saprolite under Garry oak tree replicate 1 | place: USA:California | collected 2016-06-15 | reverse complement strand
CTGCCATCTGTGACTGCCCCGACCAGGAACGACGCGATCGCAACGAGAGACGCTGGAATCGAAAAGTCGGGCGCGCCGGCAACCGCAAATCCCAGAAACACGACGTTGCCCGTCATGTTCGCCACGAATACGTGTCCAAGCTTCAGATAGCTGACGGCGTCCACGAGCCCGGTAACGATGGTGAGAACGAACAGCAATGGCGGAAGCGAGCCGTCGCGATCATCTTTCGCGGAACCGACGAGGTTAGTGGCGGGTGACGGCGCGATCACTGCGCTCTCCAATCAGTTTCGAATATCGCTGTCGAAGGTCGTACCAAGCGACGAGCACGAATGCGCCAACGAGTCCCAAGTGCTCGAAAAACGCGTTCTCGACCATGAACCGCTCGGGCTGTGGAATAGCCCAGAACCGATTGGCAATGTAGGTTGCGACGAGCGTGAATCCGGCGAGCGATAGCGCACCGACCCAGCGATAGAAGCCGCTCAAGATGAGGGCCGACGCAACGAGCTCGGTGACGATCGTTGCGCTTGCAATCGCGGGCGCAAACGGCAAGCCGAAGTGTTGCGCCTCGGCTACCGCGCCGCCGAAGTCGAACAGCTTGACGAGTCCACCTTGAAGGTAGGCCGCGCAAAGCCCGAGCAGCGCGATGAAGCGAATTGCCGGCATGGCCGCCACTGAATAGATGGCCCGTGCGAAGCGGTCCACCAATGCCGTCCATCTCGAGGAAGAAAGAGTCGACGCTGCAGTCGCTCCCGTTGCGCTTGGGGCAAGCCCGCTCGGCCCGCCGCAATCGATCGAGTGCTGCGCCGGTCGAGTCACGGAGCGGTCGACGAGCAAATAGCCGATCGTCATTGCCACCACGAGCAGCGCCCCGACAACAACGGGCGGCGCGGGCGATGGAATGCCGAAGGCACGACAGGCGAAGCCGATCGCAAACGCGAGCGCGAGACCGAGGAAAAGTTTCATGCGGTATCCGAGTGTCGAGGCGCAGCCGGCGCTATACGATGTGGCCGGCAACAACAAAACCGAGCGTCATCGCCACGAGCATGAAGGCACCGATCAGGCGCGGCGGGGCGGGCGACGGTATGTCGAAATATCGGCAACCTGCGCCGATCAAAAGTCCTACGACGAGCCCGATGAGTGTAGGAGCCATTTTCGATCGTTGCTAAAAAGCGAAACAACCGCAGCCGAGCGCACCCCAAAATCCGCGCGCGTCCTTGGATTGAATGGGTACGCGTGTAACGGCAGCATGTGCATGTCGGTGCATGGCACAACTCGTGTTAGTCATTGCCGCAGCAGATTGTTGGTAGCCACCATAGCTACGGACCGGCGACCACTCCGGCATGACCGGCGGCAACGAGGGAGCCAGATCCTTGAACTCGCGATCGCCGTGCACGACGCGTCCATCGACCAGCGTCAACACCGCGACGATGGATTTGATCTCTTGCTCAGGCACCGAGAAGTAATCGCGATCGAGCGCGACAAGGTCGGCGAGTTGGCCAGGCGCGATGCGGCCCTTCTTGCCTTGTTCGGTCGAGAACCAGGCGCTGCCCTCGGTCCACAGACGTAACGCCGTAGTGCGATCGAGGCGCGCGGCATCAGCCGAGAGACGAAGACCGCCGATCGTTCGGCCGCTGACGAGCCAATAAAGCGCGACCCACGGGTTGTAGCTCGCCACGCGCGTCGCGTCGGTGCCGGCGCCAACCGGCACGCCCATGTCGAGCATGCGGCGAACCGGCGGTGTTTCTTCGGCAGCCTTGGCGCCGTAGCGGTCGACAAAGTACTCGCCTTGATAGGCCATGCGATGCTGAATGGCGATGCCACCTCCAAGCGCTTTCACGCGCTCGATACTGCGCGGCGTAATCGTCTCGGCATGATCGATGAACCAGTGCAAGCCATCGAGAGGAACCTCGCGATTCACGCGCTCGAATACCGAAAGTGCTCGCGCGATCGTCTGGTCGTAGGTCGCGTGCAGTCGGAACGGCCAACGCTTCTCCGCTAACAACCGCACGACGGGGTAAAGCTCTTCTTCCATCGTGGCCGGCAGGTCGGGACGCGGCTCGAGAAAGTCCTCGAAATCAGCGGCCGAGTACACGAGCATTTCGCCCGCGCCGTTGTGGCGGTACATCGCATCGCCGTCGCCGCGCTTCACACTGCTCGTCCAGCCCTGGAAGTCGGCGAGCTCGCCTTTAGGTTTCTGCGTGAAGAGGTTGTAGGCGACGCGCACGGTCAGTTCGCCGTCGCGATGCAGCCGCTCGATCACCTCGTAATCGTCGGGATAGTTCTGGAAGCCACCGCCCGCGTCGATCACGCTCGTGATTCCGAGCCGGTTCAACTCGCGCATGAAGTGTCGAGTCGAATTGAGTTGGTATTCGATCGGCAGCTTGGGACCCTTGGCTAGCGTTGCGTAGAGAATCGTTGCACTGGGCTTTGCGATCAGCATGCCGGTGGGATTGCCGCGAGCGTCGCGTTCGATGATGCCGCCGGGCGGGTCGGGCGTATCTTTGCCATAGCCGACCGCACGCAGCGCGGCCGCATTGAGCATCGCGCGCGCGTACAAGTGCAGCACGAAGACCGGCGTGTCCGGTGCGGCGGCGTTGATCTCCGCGAGCGTGGGCATGCGCCGCTCGACGAACTGGAACTCGCTCCAGCCGCCAACGACCCGCACCCATTGCGGCGCCGGCGTGCGCTGCGGTTGGTCGCGCAGCATGCGCAGTGCGTCAGCGAGCGACGCGACGCCATCCCAGCGCAGCTCCATGTTGTAGTTGAGGCCACCGCGGATCAGGTGCGTATGGCTGTCGTTGAGACCCGGGATCACGCGACGGCCGTGGAGATCGATGGCGACCGTATTCGGCTTGCGCCGTGCCATGATTTCTTGATCGCTACCAACGGCTGCAAACAATCCGTTCTCGATGGCAACCGCCGTCGCAGAAGGATGTGCGGGATCGAGCGTCGTGATGCGGCCGTTGAACAATATAGTGTCGGTCATGGTCTTGTCGGGTGCGTCTTGAGACCTCGCTGCTGCCAGTCCTGGCTCACCCTTTTCGAGTAGCGCGACGCCTGCGACACTGGCGAGACGAGCGAGGAAGATGCGTCGGTTTGCTTGCATCGCTCGATCACTCATCTTCAACGCGTCGTACCGACACGAAAGGGTGCGAGCGTGGCGTGGGTTGCGGCGGACGCTGGCAGGTCGGTCGATGACATGTCCTTTCCCTTCGTCGCCTCACGGCAGATCGAACAATAAGAGCTCTGCGCCGTTGGCTTGGGCAGCCATGGTCAGCTTCGACTCATCTTCCGCGGCGACTCCAGCGCCAGCGTCCAGGTCGTGACCATTCACCCGCACCGAGCCGCGGACGACCTGCAGCCAAGCTCTGCGGCCGGTCGCTATTTCGTGCGTGACCTGCTCGCCGGCGTTGAGCAGAGCTGCGAAGAACTGGACATCCTGATGGATCACAATGGAGCCATCGTGCCCATCTGACGAACCAACCAGGCGCAGATGGCCACGTTTCTCGTCGTCCGGGAACCTCTTCTGCTCGTAACGCGGCGCGATACCCTCGCGGTCCGGCACAATCCAGATCTGCAAGAAGTGCACCGGTTCTGTCTTCGAGTGATTGAACTCACTGTGGCGGATACCGGTACCCGCGGACATGATCTGCACGTCACCCGGTCGGATGACCGATCCGGTACCGATGCTGTCCTTGTGCTCGAGGGCGCCTTCGAGAACATAGGAGATGATCTCCATGTCCCGGTGTCCGTGGGTGCCGAACCCTTGTCCAGGGCTGACTCGATCTTCGTTGATCACCCGCAGCGGGCCAAACCCTATGTGCTCCGGGTCGTAATAGTCGCTGAACGAGAACGTGTGCCGGCTATAGAGCCAGCCCAGGTTCGCGGTGCCGCGGTCGTCGGATTTTCGAATGGCCAGCATAGCGGCTCGATCAGCGTCCGGACGCTTCACCGGCGCGGCTTGCTTCAAAGAGAAACCACGTGCGTCGTTCCGCCTCGTCGATCCAGATCTCGATGAAGCTCGCAGTGGCAACGTCGCCATGCTCGTCGCAAACGCTGTGCGTCTCGCGCAAGCGCGCCGCGAGCCGCGAGTTGTCCTCGCGCAACTCGGCCAGCATATCGAGCGGCGTAACGTAGTCGGCGTCGTTGTCGGACACCCGTTGCAAGCGCGCGATATGGCCGATCGAGCGCAACGTCGTCCCGCCGATCTTGCGAACTCGCTCGGCGATCACGTCGGTCGTGGCGAAGAGTTGATCACCCTGTTCGTCCAGCAGCAGGTGATAGTCGCGAAAATGAGGCCCTGACACATGCCAATGAAAGTTCTTGGTCTTGAGGTACAAGGCGAAGAAGTCCGCAACCAACGCGTTGAGCGCTGCGGAGATGTCGCGCGTTGCATCCGACCGTAGGCCCGTGGGTGTGTCGAGAGGCGCCTTGCGACGCGCGGCAGCAACGTTGGCATTCATGGACAAATCCCCTTCCGAGAATCAGCAAATTGCGTACTGTGATTCGGATTGACAAAGCGCGACCAGATCTCATCGACATCCACAAAGGTCACCCCGGCCGAAGCACCGAGGGATTGGGTTCGGGGTGAAAGGTCTTGAGCGCTCCAACTGCCAGCGTGACGAAGATAACGAGCACGATCACTTGGGCAATGATGAACGCCGGATCGGATTGCATTGGCGCCAGCGCATTCAGGAAAGTCACTTTCTGAAAGGCCTGTGCGACGAGAACGAAGACGTTCAGATACAAAGCGAGCACCGCGCCCGCGACATAGATCCAACGCCACGATCTCGCGAGGCGATAGCCATAGAGCGCGACGATCGCAATGGCTAGAACGAGCAGCGAGACGACGCCAACAATGTGGGACGGCAAGACCTGATCACTTGGGAAGAGAAACCCGGTAACGCTTGTCAGGACCGTGGTGACGAGAAAGAGCGCTGTCCAGCCGTTGACTGTTTTCGAGCCGAACATGGCCGCGACGACGACGATCCCCGCCACAATCCCGATCAGACTCAGGACAACGTGAAACAACGTAAACGCAGACGTCGACATTCCCAGAATCATGCTGCGCCTCCTAGCCTCCTAAATACCGACTGTCGCTGCAATCGCGCGTCACCGCTACGCGACTGCCGCTGCCTGAGCCTTCTTCGACACAACTTGCGGGACCTTCGCCGACTGCGCCGCCTTGTGGACCATCGTGTAGGCGTATTCGACGCCGCTGCCGTACGCGCCGGCGTGCTGCTTGAGCAGGCTCATCAGCGCGTCGTAATGCTCGCGCTTGGCCCAGTCGCGCTGCCATTCAAGCAACGCGGCGATGGTGGTGAGTCGGACTGCGCCCGCCTGCACCATCCGCGACAGTGCAGCCTCCTGCGCACCGGATGACGTCGCTCCGCAGCAGTCATCCACGACGTAGATGGTGTAACCGGCGTCGAGCATCGAAAGCGTCGGCCACGTGACGCACACCTCCGTCCACAACCCGGTGAGGATGATGTTCTTGCGGCCGGTCGCCTCGATCGCCTTGCGAAATCCGGCGTCGTCCCACGCGTTCATGCTGCTGCGCTCGACGACGGGTTGACCGGGGAATACGTCCAGCAACTGTGGCCAGATATAGCCGCTGAACGATTCCGTCTCCACCGAAGTGAGCACGGCGGGTACCTTGAATTCGCTGGCGACCTTGGCGAGCAGCGTGACATTGTTGATCAGCAATGATCGCTCGATACTGCTGACGCCGAAGAGCATCTGCGGCTGGTGATCGATGAAGACGACGGCGCTGTCCTGCGGCGTGTAGAGCTTGAGGTAATTCGGCATGGCTCATTTCCTCGACGGTTTTTTCGGAATGGTCAAAGGGCTACTCAGGCACGCGGCCCCTCGCCCTTGACGAAGTCAAGCAAATCCGCGTTGATCGTATTGGCCTCCGTCGTGGGCATGCCGTGCGGAAAGCCGCGATACGTTTTCAGCGTGCCTTTTTTCAGCAGCTTTGCCGATAGCGGTCCGGAATCGGCATAAGGCACGATCTGGTCGTCATCGCCGTGCATCACCAGCACCGGCACCGTGATCTTCTTCAGGTCTTCGGTGAAGTCGGTCTGCGAGAAGGCGACGATGCCGTCGTAATGCGCCTTGGCGCCGCCCATCATTCCCTGGCGCCACCAGTTCCAGATGACCCCTTGCGACGACTTCGCGCCGGGCCGGTTGTAGCCATAGAACGGTCCGGCCGGTAAGTCGTAATAGAACTGGGCACGGTTGTCTGCGAGCTGTGCTTGAAGTCCATCAAAGACATCCTTGGGGAGCCCGCCCGGATTGGTCGCCGTCTTTACCATTAGCGGCGGCACCGCGCTGATGATCACCGCTTTTGCCACCCGGCTTTCGCCGTGGCGCGCCAAGTAGTGCACCACTTCGCCGCCGCCGGTGGAGTGCCCGACGTGCACCGCTTCCTTCAGATTCAGGTGCGCGGTCAACGCCGCGAGATCATCGGCATAGTGGTCCATGTCATGGCCGTCGCCGGTCTGGGTGGAGCGGCCGTGACCGCGCCGGTCGTGCGCGATGACCCGATAGCCGTTCTTGAGGAAGAACAGCATCTGCGCGTCCCAATCGTCGGCGGACAGCGGCCAGCCATGACTAAAGACGATCGGCTGACCTTTGCCCCAGTCCTTGTAGAAAATCTCGACGCCGTCTTTGGTGGTGATCGTGCTCATGCGATGCTCTCCTTCGCGGTGGAATGGTTGCGTGCGCGAGACGGTTCGACACGCCGGCTATCTGCTTCCGCGCTTTGCATCAGCGCTGCTTGCGAATGGCTTCTCGCTTGGATGACACGCGAAGTTTGCTTGCGGAACGTACGGGTTTCGTGCCGCCGCCGTGAGCCGCTGCAACCACCGCCATCACTTCGTCGTAATGTTCCGACCGCGCGCAGTCACGCTGGAGCTCGAGCAGCAGCTGCAGCGCGGTAAGCGAGACGCCACCGGCCTGCTCAATGCGGCGAATCGCGGCGGCGTGCGCGGCGGGGCTCGTGCCTGCCGAGGCGTTTTCCACGGCGTAGACGCCATATCCGTCCGTGAGCGCCTGTAGCGCCGGCATCGCAAGGCATGCGTCGCTCCATAGCGCGGCCATGATGAGATTCCGCCGACCCGTGCTGCGCACGGCGGCCATCACGGCTTCGCTATCCCACGCGTTCATGCTGGTACGCGTGATGGGTGCGCTATCCGCAAGGACGTTAGCCAGTTGGTCGGCAATGCTTCCATCAAATCCGGGAGCCTTGATCGTCGTGACAATCGCGGGCAGCCCGAAGATCGTCGCCGCCTTGGCTATGACAACGACGTTATCGAGCAGCGCGGTGCGCTCGCTTGCTGTCAGGCCCGACAACATTGGAGTCTGATGGTCTATGAACATCAACACAGCGTTGCTCGGTGTGAGCAAGCCCTTGTCGGTCGAGCTCACGCTCATCATCGCGACACGCTCTCTGGTTTTGCTTCGACGCAGCGCCCGTTCAGCGCCACAACTTTCGACCCGGCGTCATCATGCGAGGGCCTGACGCGTCGCGCTATTGATCGCACGGACGGATTTTCCGCCCCACGGTCGGATGAGGTCTGCCTACTGCTTTGGAACGATGCGCGACGTTGTTGTCGCGTCGTGTCGCTGCCGTAGCGACGCTCGAGGGAACTGCGAAGAGGATTGGCTAGCGATGCACGAGCCCGCGCCGCGCAGCCGCCGCGATGGCCTCGGTGCGGCTCAAGACGTCAAGCTTTGCGAAGATGTTGCGCAGGTGGGACTTCACCGTCGTTTCGCTGATGTAGAGATTCGTACCGATTTCCTTGTTGCTCTTTCCCCACGCGAGCAACGAGAGGATCTCCAATTCTCGGCCGGTGAGAGGTTCGCTCGCCATGTTCGCAGCTAGCTTCGCGACGAGCGAAGGCGGGATACAGGTCTCACCGGCATGCACCCTTCGAATGGCGGCGAGCAATTCCTCGCGTGGCGCGTCTTTAAGCAGGTAGCCCCGCGCGCCGGCTTTGACGGCACTTGCGATGTCGGTGTCCGTGTCGAAAGTCGTTAGCACGATCACGCGCGCCGTGGAGTCAAGTCGACGTATTTCTTCGATTGCGCCCGCTCCATCCATCACTGGCATGCGAAGGTCAAGCAAGGCGACGTCCGGCCGGAGCTCGTTCCACAGACTGATGGCATCGCGCCCGTTCGCAGCTTGCGCGACAACGACCATGTCTTTTTGTCGGCCAATAATCGCGGCCAATCCCTCTAACACCGTTACGTGATCGTCGGCCACGAGCACGCGTATCTTGCCTGTTCGCGAGTTGGCGGGCTTCTTTGCGGCGGGTTTGGTTATGCCTGCCATGCCAATTCCGTTCCTGCGTGCGGCAAGACGATCGCGACGGTGGTGCCGACTCCCAGCGCGCTGTCGATCGTCAACTTCCCACCCATGTCGTTCACTCGCTCCCGGATTCCCAGCAATCCGAACCCATCGTGGCGCATCGCCGGATCGAATCCGAGTCCGTCATCGCAGAAATCGAGCCGAACGTTATGGCCTGCGAATGCGATGTCCATAGCGATTGTGCGGGCTCGAGCATGGCGTAGAGCATTGGTAAGCAGCTCTTGACCGATACGCAACAGGTTATCTTCCCAGTCGTCGGGAAGTCGATGGGGCTCGCCGCTGACACGCAATGTCGCTTGGGTCGACGTTCCATCCGCCATCTTGCGCATCAGGGCCTCTAGCGCCTTACACAAGTCGCTTTGCTCCAAGGCTTGGGGACGCAGCGCCAACATCGATCGACGCGCCTCCTTTAGGCTCTCGCGAGCCAGCTCCATCGCGCGATCGACATGCGCGTTCGCCTCGCGCGCGAGACCTCGCGCGGTCGCGTCCGCGGCAGCCTCCAACTGCACGATCACGCCGGTGAATCCTTGCGCCAGCGTGTCATGAATGTCGCGAGCGACGCGATTTCGTTCTGCCATCACCGCGGCCCGCCGGCCCTGACGCGAAAGTCGCATCAACTGGATCGCCAAGGTCGCCTGGTGGGCAAGCGCCTTCGTCAGCTCGATTTCCTCTCGTCCAAAGATCCGCGTTCCGGTGAAGCGAATTCCGATGATGCCGGCGAGTTGTCCTGCCATCATCATCGGCGAAATGAGCAACGCGCGAACGTCCGAAGCAATAAAGTGCGGCTTGAGATTCGAAAAAGGGGCGGGCAGATCGGCCGTCGGCCACATGGCCGTGCGACCATCCGCCAAGATCACGCGGGCCGGATCTTGGCTGATATCTTCAATCACAAAATGCAGTCCGGACTGAAGAGCTTCGCTCCATAGTGGGAGAACATCTTCGTAGATGGGAATGCTACCTCCGAAGTACCCGGCTTCGATGCTTGTTTTGAACCCTGCCCCGTCCGCTATTCCCAACAGCTCCAATGCATCGTTGTTTCGTTCCCAAACGGTGACGCTTTGTGCGCCCATCTGAGTAAGAATGGTGGTGACGACGTGTTTCGGTAGTTTGTCCGGATCAAATTCCTGCGCAAGCGAATCCAGCGTGCGAGCCAGTGCCGCCAACTGACCGCGAGCAAGATGCTCGGACGCGCGCAACGCTTCTGCCGCTTGCTTGCGGTCAGTAATGTCCATGACCGCGCCTACAAACTCCAATTGCCCTGATACGTCTTTGGCAGGGCCGGCCACGACATGAACGTGTCTGACCGTGCCATCAGGCATCAGCAGGCGGTGCTCGAAATCTAGACTGTTCCCGCCGCGTGACGCCCGCTCGACGCTCTGCCGCACGAGGGCCAAGTCCTCGGGATGTACTCGATTGAACACGAGTTCCAGGGTTGGAATTGCGGTCTGATCATAGCCAAGGATGCAATACGTTTCCGCTGACCAGAAGAGTTGGCCCGTCGCGACAGTCCAACCGAAACTGCCGGTCTGGCTGAGTCGCTGCGCCTCTGCGAGATACGCTTCGCTTCGGCGTACCTGTTCTTCCGCATGCTTGCGATCATCGATGTCGGTGGTCTGTCCGTACCACTTGACCAGAGTTCCCGCTTCATCGTAGAGCGGAACGCCTCGAAACAAAAACCACCGGTAGACGCCGTCGCGCCTGCGCAGGCGAGCCTCCTTCTCACCCGGCTGCCCGCTCGCCAGCACCGACCGCCAATAGCTTTCCAGGCTGGGAAGATCTTCCTGATGAATAGCAGCGCGCCAGCCCCAGCCGCGGGCCTGCTCCAGCGTAAGGCCCGTGTATTCGCGCCAACGCTGGTTCAGGAAGTCGATATGACCATCGGGAAGGGAGCTCCACACCAACCCGGGAATCGCATCGATGGCTAGTTGGAACTGGTCTCTTGCGGCCTGCACCTCCTTAAGGGCGTTCTCCAACGCGGTTTGCCCCAAACGTTGGGGGGTTACATCCATTACTGCGCCAACATACCCGACTAGTTTTCCTGATTCATCCGTTGCCGCACGCGCTACCACGCGCAAGTTCTTGACGGAGCGATCAGGCATCAGGAGCCGGTGTTCAAATTCGAAATCTTTGCCCTCTTGCTTTGAGCGAAGCGCAGTCGCGGCGAACGACGCAAGATCATCAGGATGTACGCGCAAGCGCGCCATTTCCATCGTGGGCCGTATCTGCGAGCTGTATTCGTAAATCCGATATGTTTCATCTGACCAGGTTATCTCTTCGGGCGATAACTGCCAGAAAAAACTTCCCGTGCGACTCAGTCGTTGCACCTCTTGAAATCCGAGGTCTCTTCCAGCGAAAAGTCTTTCCCGTCCCCGAGATTCAGCGGCGAGAGCTTCCAGGCCTTCCTTTGTTCGACGCTCTTCGGCAATGTCGCGAGCTGTCATGCCAGCCCTCCTAACAAGCTTCTGCGGGCGATGCAGACGGGATAATACGTCCACGTTCGCACAGGACGTCCATTCTGCGCCGGGCTGGAGTCAAGACAGAAACCGGGCGTATTCGCGAATTCGAGGCGCGCCGAGGTTGAACTAGCGAAAAGGTCCTGGGTCGCCCCACGACTTAAGGAAGTCCGCCCGATAAGGGGATGAATAGGATTCTTCTCGACGCGAATATTCTTTTTGCCGCGGGTCAGCCGAATTCAAGCCAGGTGCGTCAATCGCGACATCGAACTGAATGTAGCCTTGGGTGGCATCACTTGACCGTCGCCGCGGCGGCCAATATGACCGCCGCGACTTCTTTCGGCCGCGACTGCATGGGTACGTGGCTTGTCGGCAGCGATGTGATCTTGGCGTTGATCTTCTTCGCCATCGCCCGTTCGAGATCGGGTTGAATCATGCGGTCGTGCTCGGCGATGATCGACCACGACGGCTTGCTTTTCCACGCAGCCTTGGTCACCTTTTCATCGAATGCCTTCGCGGAAATGGGCCCCTGCGTAGCCGCCATGATTTTCGTTTGCGATGCGGGAAGATCCTGCGCGAAATTCTTGACCACGCCCTCGAGCGTCAGATAGAGAAAGCCTGCGCTGTCGGCACGGATGGTGGCAGAGCCCGGAGGAGGAGGGCCGCCCTTACCAAGGTCGCTGGTCGCCTCGCCCACGTCCGGCGCGAATGCAGCTACGTACACGAGCGCCGCAACCTTTTCATCGTCGCCCAATTCGGTGATGACCGTGCCAGCCCAGGAGTGACCGACGAGGATCACGGGTCCCTTCTGGCTGTCGATTGCACGCTTGCCTGCCGCGACGTCATCGGCAAGCGACGTCAATGGGTTTTGAACTGCGATGACTTTGAGGCCTTTGGCCTGAAGCAGCGGGATGACCTTGTCCCAGCTCGAGCCATCGGCGAACGCGCCGTGGATGAGCACGACCGTCTTCTCCGTTCCCTGGGCCATCGCCGGGGAAGGTAGTATTAGCAGAGCGAGCAATAGTTTGAACATGTGCTTCCTCGACATGAGAGATCGATCCAATGCGCGGTTGTGTCAATATCGATCGGGCCATACCAAGAGACCTCGAGGATGACTCGCGGAGTTTTCACGCCGCCCGTTCCTGGTTGGCGATCTGCGAATCCGCTTTCCTCTCGGTGCCATGAAACCGCATGCATGCAACCGAATCCATTGGACGATGGTATTGGGTCGCGCGCTGGATCGTCGGCTCGATACCATGATGAGGGTACGCATTGAGCTTCAGCGCCACGGAAACTCGTAATTCAAGAACAGGCGGAGTTGGCGCGATTGGGAAATGGCGCCGCCTTGATTCAGCCAGGAACCCTGAACGCCGAACGACAATCCGCGCGCTCCCGACGCAGGATCGAAGCCTCACCCAAACGTAAACACGTAAGCTTCTACTCCGGGGTCGAGAAACTCGATCTCGAACAGTCGATCCGCAATGGGTTTGGTCTGCCGGACGAGCTGGTACAGCCGCTGTTCCGTGACAGTGCCGTAGCCCTGATCGTCGACGTCGGCGCCGTGAGCGTTCCCCAGCGGACGCCCATCGAGGAGCACGCGGAAACGTACCGACGATCCGCGAGACGATGGTCCCATGACGAGATGCAGATCGCGCGCGTGAAACCGGTAGACGATGCGCCCGTTGGGCTTGTCGAGGACCACGGCACCGGTGTTCACCGTCCAATCGCCGCTGAGCGCCCATTGATTGAGTCTGAGCGACGGCTGGGGAACGTAGGTTCGGCTCTTGCCGACCAGCGCGCTGCCGGCTGATGCAAACCCCTGCGTCTGGTCGCGACCGAGATAATTTTCCTGCGATCGGAGGTTGTCCCAATCCGCCGCAACCTCCGAGCCGCGGGCGTCGACCTGGATGGCATCGTTGCCCATGCCGGAATATCCGGCTTCGCGCAGCAGTTGCTGGATGACCGCTTCCGTGCGCTCGTACTCGCCTTCGCCAAATTGGTGGTGGCGAATCTTGCCATTCGCATCGACTACATACAGGGCGGGCCAATAGCGATTGGCGAATGCCTGCCATATCGCGTAATCGCTGTCGACCGCGACCGGATAGTTAATGCGGAACATCGTGAGCGCAGGGCGAATGTTGTCGACGTTCTTCTCGAACGCGAACTCGGGTGTGTGCACGCCGATCACCACCAGTCCCTGATCCTTGTACTTGTCGGCCCATGCACGAACGTACGGTTCCGAGCGCTGCCAGTTGATGCACGTGTACGTCCAAAAGTTGACGACTACGACTTTCCCGCGCAGGGCCTCCGGCGTCAGCGGTTGCGAATTGAGCCAGGTGGTGGCGCCCACGAGGGAGGGCAGCGCGCCCTCGATCGGTAGCGGATGTGCTCGCATAGCCATGGTCTGCATGAGGCGCTCCTGCGCGAGCGATTCGATCGGTTCCGCGATTGAGGCCAAGAGCATCGCGGTGGCCAAGAGCAGGTGCGATTTCATGACGGGTCCTGAGCTGCGGGCGACGCCAGCTCCTGTGTCAGAAGCGGTCGACCTCGGTGACCGCCTGCGCGAATGATCGTCGTCACGGAGGCCGCAGTGTTCATGTCTACGATGAAGGCGGCGTTCACCGCTGCTGGTACGGGTGGAAGATGTAGTCCTTGCTCTTCACCGCCACATGACATGCGTGCCCGCAGTCGGCTTTGGCCTCGTCGGCGGTCATCTGGCCGGTCGCAGCGTCATGGTTGAAGAGGGCGTATCCCCAGCCCCCTGTGTTCGGAAAACGCTTGCTGTCCTTCTCGATGAGGAAAGCCTGCGTGGGGGCGTCCGGCACATCGACGACGAAGGGCGCCTCCGTGCTCTTCTTGAAGCTCCACTGCAGCTTCGCGATCTTCGAGCCTTCCGGAAAACGCTGGCCGTTGCCGGGCACGCCGGCCTTGTAGGCCTTGATCATCGTGGGGTTGGCGACGATGACCTTTAGCACTTCATCAGTGCGGGCGGAGGAGACCACCGGCCAGTCCTCGTAGCCGCGGAAGTCGGAGAACGCGATTCCGCTCGAGGTCTTGAGCGAGTACTTGTCCTGCGCGGACAAGGCGGTGCCGCCCACGACGGCCAGTGATACCGAAACGATGCCGATCACCAACATGCTTTTGCGCGTCATGACGTGCTCCTTTCTCCCAGCGTTGTCAATCAATCCTGTTCGCTCAACACCTGCGCCTGTGTCTTTCCGTACGGATAGAAACGCGTCTTCTCGCCCTTCGCCCACGCGCCTCGCTGCTCGGCGCTCTCGATGTCCCAATCGGGACGGCAACGCGTGAGCACGACGCGCAGATCGAGGCGCAGCTCCTCCACCGTCGGCCGGCCGAAGAACCAGTAGCCGTTGTAAATCTTGTAGACACGAAGGCGAGGCTCAAGCACCAGCGTGTGAGGGATCATCGGATTGTGAGCCGGGTCGGTGTACTCCGCGATGTCGAGATCCTTTTGCAGTTTGCGCCCGGGGTCGGAGAGAAACGTCCAGTGGGCTCCGACGCCGGAGCGGAACTCATTCGTCTCGAGTAGGTTGTCGGTCGAGATGGTCACGAGACGACAGTAGCCCACTTGCATCTCACGGTGGAGTTGCAGCAGCCCTTCGTGTTGCCTTCTTTCCTTTGGACAGAAACCGCCGCGCGAGAGCACAAGCACGAGCGGATCGCCTTGCTGCAACTCCGAAAGCGTGCGGTGTTTGCCCCGGTGGTCCGAAAGCTCATAGTCCGGAAAGACTGCACCGGGAGCGATGTCGGTCCTCATTGGCCGACACCTTCCATGTGAAGCGCAGCATCTTTGGCTGCTTCGTCGGCAGTCCTCCCGCGTTCGCGTGCGACGATGTACGCGGCGTACCACATTGACCAGTGGTGCTTGGGCGCGGTTGGTTCGTATTCGCCGTGGCGCTCCTCTGTCTCTCGCAGAAGCTCGGTCAGAGTCGCGACGTCGCTGTTGAGTCCTCGACCGGGAAGTCGCGTCTTGATCTCTTGGAGCAACCAGCCGTTGCTATCCGGATCGCTGAAGGACACCGGAATGATGACGACCTCGAGCTTCGTATCGAACATCCCCGCACTCCGGATTTGGGTTGTGTGTTCATTGCTCATCTGTGTCCTGATCATCGTGAGATCCGTGGGTTAGTGGTGATGGCGTAGCCCTTGAATTCCGACGCAGGTTAGCGTCGGCGTCACCATCCAGCACGCGTAGCAGGACTTCGGGTCAAGAGGACCCGGCTCACGACCACGACCCACACGATGCCGATGATTGGCGAGACGAACCGCGAATAGGCGCCGTCCGCTGCCCACAATCCACCGCTCAGCCACGTGGTGC
>WNGI01004656.1_pt1 | contig 15171 bp, 12 predicted proteins | sample 5400621 | NCBI WGS metagenome assembly WNGI01 (sample SAMN13153374, study PRJNA577476) | soil metagenome | isolation source: 20 cm soil or saprolite under Garry oak tree replicate 1 | place: USA:California | collected 2016-06-15 | reverse complement strand
GGCGACGGCACCCATGCGGTGGTGGCGCCGGCTTGCGGGTGCGCGATCTTCTGCGCCAGCATGTCCGCCATCTTGTCGGGCGCTGCCCACATGCCCTTGCCGATCTGGGCATGACCGGGCAGGCCGCAGGCGAGGCCGATGTCGACATTCCAATCCTCATAGGCCTTGATCCAGGCTTGCGACTTCATGTCGTTCTTGCGGATCATGGGGCCTGCTTCCATCGAAGTATGGATCTCGTCCCCGGTACGATCGAGGAAACCGGTGTTGATGAACATGATGCGCTGCGAGGCGTTCTGGATGCAGGCCTTGAGGTTGACTGTGGTGCGGCGCTCCTCGTCCATGATCCCGACCTTGATGGTGTTCTCGGGCAGCGACAGCAGGTTCTCGACCCGGCCGAACAGCCCGCAGGTCAGCGCGACCTCGTCGGGGCCATGCATCTTCGGCTTCACGATATAAATTGAGCCGGCGCGGCTGTTGCGGGTTTTCGAATTGCCCTTGAGATCGTGGATCGCGAGCAGGCCGGCGACGGCGGCATCGAGCATGCCTTCCGGAATTTCAGCGCCAGTGGCGTCGAGCACCGCGTCGGTGAACATGTGATGGCCGACATTGCGCATCAATAGCAGGCTGCGGCCGTGGAGCTTCAGTTCACGTCCATCTGGCGTCTTGTAGACGCGGTCACGGTTGAGCGCGCGCTTGACCGTCCTGCCGCCCTTCTCGAAGTCGGCGGACAAGGTACCGTTCATCAGACCCAGCGTATTGCGATAGACCAGCACCTTGTCGTTGGCGTCGGTCGCCGCGACGCTGTCTTCCATGTCGAGAATGGTGCTGACCGCGGCTTCCAGAATCATATCGGCAACGCCGGCCGGATCGTCCTTGCCGATCATGTGGCCGCGATCGATCCTGATCTCGATGTGGAGCCCGTTATTGACCAAAAGGATCGCGGAGGGCGCGGCCGGATCGCCCTGATAACCGGCAAACTGCGTGTTCGACTTCAGCGCAGTGGCGTTGCCGCTCTTCAGTTTGACCGCGAGTTGCCCGGCGATGACGCTGTAGGAGGTCACATCGGTGTGGCTTCCGGTTGCCAGCGGCGCGGCCGAATCGAGAAACGCCTTTGCCTTGGCGATCACCTTGTCGCCTCGCAGCTTGTTGTAACCCTTGCCGCTTTCGTTCGCTTCGTGCGGGATCGCATCGGTGCCGTAAAACGCATCGTACAGGCTGCCCCAGCGCGCGTTGGCGGCGTTCAGGGCATAGCGCGCATTGGTGAGAGGCACGACCAGCTGCGGTCCGCAAATTTTACCGATCTCATCGTCGACATTGGAAGTCTCGACCTTCCGGGTCGGCGGCTCCGGCAACAGATAGCCGATCTCCTTGAGAAACGCCGTGTACGCATTGATGTCGAACGGCTTGCCCTTGTTGGCGCGGTGCCAGCCGTCGATCTTCGCCTGCAAGGTGTCGCGCAACGCGAGCAGCTCGCGGTTCCTCGGAGCAAGATCGCGGATAATCGCCGCGAGCCCGGCCCAGAACGCGTCGGGGGAAATTCCGGTTTTCGGGGTGGCTTCCCTGGCGATGAAATCGAACAGAACGGGTGCGATTTTCAGTCCATGGGCATCGATACGATTCATCATAAGGCTCTCGATAACTCTATAAGGCTCTCGATAACTCTCGCGGGGAGCGGCGGTTGCAGGCTGTTTTCAGGGTAAAAACAAAGAGCGCCGCAAGGGCGGCGTTCGGGCCCTTTTAGCGCCAAAGCCGGGGCCATGAGAAGGCCTTTCACGGGCCCCGTTTGCGCAAACAATGGCCGCCGCTTGGCTCAGATATTGGCAGCGAGATCGACGAGTTCGTCGAACAGAATGCCGCTCCCGGCCAGCATCCGCTCGATCTCGTCTGTCGCCTCGGTGACAGAGCGCGCCGAGGTGTCGATCGTCAATTCGCTGTTGGCGGGCGGCTGGTAGTCATTGCCGATGCCGGTGAACGCATGCAGCGCGCCCGCGCGCGCCTTGGCGTAGTGGCCCTTGGGATCGCGGCTCTCGCATATTTCGGCGGGCGTCGCGACATAGATTTCGCGGAACATGGTGTCGGCGATCCGGCGCGCCGCGGCGCGATCCTCCACCGACGGCGAAACCGCAGCGACGATCGCGATGTGGCCGTTGCGGGCGAGATGGGTGGCGACTTCGGCCAGCCGGCGAATATTCTCGGTGCGGTCGGCAACGGAGAAGCCGAGGTCGCCATTGAGGCCGGCGCGCAGCGTATCGCCGTCCAGCAGCACCGGCGAACCGCCATTGCCAAACAGCCTGCGTTCCAGCGCGCGTGCCAGCGTCGATTTTCCGGAAGCCGGCAATCCCGTCAGCCAGACCACCGCGCCGTTGTGGCGATAGCGCGCCGAGCGCTCGTCGGGACGCAGCGCGGATTCCACGGGCACGATATCCACCGGAATAGCGCGTTGCCCGGCATCGACCGACAGCACCAGGCCGCCGCCGGCAATGCGGCCACTGACCTCGATCACCAGGCGTCCGGTGCGCGGATTGTCGGTGTAGGGATCGGCGGCCAGCGGATTCGCCAGCGAGATATCGATCTCGCCGACATGATTACGCGCGATCGAATTGTTCTCCACGCTCGACAGTTCGCCGGGGTCGACGGCTTTCTCTATAGCGACCACGGTGGCCCGGGTTTCCCTTGTGCCGAGCCGAACCAGTATGGAGGCGCCCGTCGTCAGCGGCTTGTCGTGCAGCCAGAAAATGCGCGCGCGCATTCGGCGGGTATCGCGCGGACTGTCCCCGACATGGGCGATCACGTCGCCGCGCTCGATGAACAGTTCGCGATCGAGCGTAATACCAACCGACCGCCCGGCGGTCTGCGCGCCTTTGACGGGCGTAGCCGGCCAGCCCTCGACGGTCCTGATCTTCGCGATCTTGCCCGCCGGCATGATGACGATTTCGTCGCCGGCGGCGAGACTGCCGGATTCGATGCGGCCTGCCACGATGCGGCGGTCGTCGAATTTGTAGATCGCCTGCACCGGCAGCCGCAGCGCAAGCGCTTGCAACGGCCGCGCCGGCTCAAGCGCGTCGAGCGCCTCGACCACGGTAGGACCGCGATACCATCGGATTTTCGCGGTACGCTCGGTGACGCCGTCGCCGTCGCGCGCCGAAATCGGAATGACCGCCGAGGGCGTGACGCCGAGACCGCTCAGATGCGCGGAAATCTCGTTCTTGATTTCCTCAAATCGCGCCGCGCTGAAATCGACCCGATCCATCTTGTTGACGACAACGGCGACCTGTTTGACGCCAAGCAGATGCAGGAGGTAGCCGTGGCGCCGGGTCTGGTCGCGCACACCTTCCAGTGCGTCGATGATCAAGACCGCGCCGTCCGCCTGCGAAGCGCCCGTGATCATGTTGCGCAGAAATTCGGCGTGGCCGGGCGCGTCGATCAGCACCACGTCGCGTGATCTGGTGCGGAAGCGAATCTGCGTGGTGTCGATGGTGATGCCCTGGTCGCGCTCGGTCTGCAGTGCGTCCAGGAGAAACGACCATTCGAACGGCATGCCGCGTCGCGCGCTGACGGCTTTGAGCATTTCGAGCTTGCCGTCGGGCAGGCTGCCGGTTTCATGTAACAGCCGCCCGACCAGTGTCGACTTGCCGTGGTCGACATGGCCGACGATGACGATGCGAACCTGCGGGCGCGTGGTGCCGTTGGGCGTTGCCGGTATCGCTGCAGAGACGATCATGTTCATCCGATCACTCACTCGGGGTCGGTTCAGAGATAGCCCGCGACGCGCAGCCGCTCGAAGGCGTCTTCGGTTTCATGATCCAGCGCACGGCCCGCACGTTCCGGCGCCGTGGTGGCGTCGAGTTCGGTCAGGATTTCCTCGATGCTGGACGCGGTCGAGGCCACGGGATTGGTGATGTCGGCATCGCCCAGCGAGCGATAGCGCTTGCCGTCCCTGGCGAGATAAAGCGGGATGATCGGGATGTTTTCGCGCTTGGTGTAGGCCCAGATGTCGGCTTCGGTCCAATGCAGGATCGGGTGAACGCGCAAATGCGCGCCCGGCGGCGGCGAGGCGTTGAACTGGTCCCAGAATTCCGGCGGCTGGTCGCGCACGTCCCATCCGCCTTCGGTGCCGCGAGGCGAGAACACCCGCTCCTTGGCGCGAGTGGCTTCCTCGTCGCGGCGGATGCCGGCGATCAATCCGTCAAAACCATATTTGGCGAGCGCGAGTTTTAGTCCGTCGGTCTTGCGCGCGGCGGATCGCGCGGCCGGCGGCAAGGTCGGATCGATGGTTTCCAGCGGCGGGCAGGGCTCTACCCTGAGATCGAGCTCCCATTCCTTGCCGTAGCGATCGCGAAACGCATACATCTCCGGAAATTTCTTTCCGGTATCGACGTGCAATGCAGGGAACGGCACGCGCCCAAAGAACGCCTTGCGGGCGAGCCAGATCATCACGTTGGAATCCTTGCCGAGCGACCACAGCAGCGCGAGCTTTTTCAGGCGCGCAAAAGCTTCCCGGAAAATGTAGATACTCTGCGCCTCGAGCGCGTCGAGGTGATCCATCGTGGGCTGGTATGCGCGGGAATGGGTCGAGATTTGCCGGACCAGAGATCCCTCGGTCGGGTCGGTCCAGCGCAACTGGTCCGTGGCGGAATCCGTGTCGAGAAGATGCATCTCTGGACCCTTGGTCTTTGGAGGCGAAACTTCTATAGTTGCAGTGCAATAGAGAAGAAATAATTTTCTCTTTGCGGGCGTTGAAAGAGACATATATAGAAAATAATTCCAGTCAACCCCATAAGTTGGGGAAGCGAGTGCCGCATGCGATTCCTGCCGGTATTTCTCGATCTGCAAGCCGGTCCCGTGCTGCTCATTGGCGCCGGCGAACTGGTGCGGGCGAAGCTGCGCCTGCTGGCAGCGGCGGGCGCCCGCATTCGCTGGTACGCGACCGATGACAATCATCATGATGTGAGTGGCCTCGACTGTACGGACGCGGCGCGGATTGAGCTTGCCCAGGGCGATCCATTGGACGCCGATCTCACCGGGGTGATTGCAGTTCTATGTGCGGGCGCCGGCGCCATCGGGCCTGCGATGTCGGTGCGCGCAAAGGCCGTCGGCCTGCCCGTGAATGTGATGGACGATCTTTCGCATTCGACCTTCATTTTTCCTGCCATCGTCGATCGCGGTGATGTGGTCGTCGCCATCGGCACCGGCGGCGCCTCGCCGGTAGTGGCGCGCCGCGTGCGCGAGCGCATCGAAGCGCTGCTGCCCGCTCGTATCGGCGATCTCGCCAGCTTTATCGGGCGCTGGCGCAAACTGATCCACAATCGCATTCCGGAATTTGCGCTGCGCCGCCGGTTCTGGGAGCGCGTGGTCGATGGCCCGATCGGCGCACTGGTTCTCGCCGGGCGCAAGGACGAAGCCGAAGCAGCGCTGACGGATATCTCCGATCCCACCGCCTTTGCGGGCGGATTGGCCTCCGGCCGCGCGGAGGGCAGCGTGAGGCTGGTTGGCGCCGGTCCGGGCGATCCGGATTTATTGACCGTCAAGGCGCTGCGCGCGCTGCAGGATGCTGACGTTATCTTTTACGATGAGCTGGTCTCACCGGAAATTCTCGATCGCGCGCGCCGCGATGCGTCGCGCGTGCCGGTCGGCCGCCGCGTCGGAAAGCCGGGCATCGGCCAGGACGCCATCAACAGACTGATGATCGAGGCTGCAAGGTCAGGGCAGCGCGTGGTGCGCCTCAAGGGCGGCGATCCATTCGTGTTCGGCCGTGGCGGCGAGGAAGTCGAAGCATTGCGCGAGGCTGGCGTCGCCTATTCCGTGGTGCCGGGCATTACCGCTGGCCTTGGCGCCGCCGCGCAATTCGAAGTGCCGCTCACTTTCCGCCACGAGGCGCTGCGCATCACCTTCCTCACCGCCCACAAGGCCAGGGACGCGCAAACCGTCGACTGGTCGACGCTGACGGACGAGAGGATGACGGTCGTCGTCTATATGGGGATGACGGCCGCGCCATCGGTTCGCGCCGGGCTGCTCTCCGCGGGACGCTCGCCGCAAACCCCGGTCGGCGTGTTCGCACGGGTGACGCGGCCGGAGGCGCAAGCCGCTGTCGGAACGCTCGATGAATTGCCGGCGCTGGTCGAACAGATCGACGGCGGTCCCGCCATTCTCATCATCGGCGACGTGGTCGCGCACTCCGCGCCATGGCGCGATTCAAATCTCAACAATGTGATCACCCAACTATTGGATGCTGCCGAATGACCTCTCCGCTCGAACAGAAGAAAATCAGAATTGCCGGCCCGTCGGTGGTGACCGCCAACCGTACCTGGGACGGTATCGTGATCTACCGCACCTCCCGGCAGGATTGGTCGGCCGATTTGTCGGACGCCGCCATCGTGCGCACCTCCGATGAAGCGCGGGCGCTGCTTTCCGAATCGGTCGCCGACGACGTCGGCGCGATCGGCGCCTACATCGCGCCGGTGGAGGTCAGGGACTCCGGCGCCATAAAGCCCGGCAATCTGCGTGAACATATCCGGCTCCAGGGCGTCACCATCGAGCTTCCGGTTCCGGCATAAGGCCATCTCTGATGTATGCATATGACGAACTCGATCGCACGATCATCAACGAACGTGTCACCGAATTTCGCGATCAGGTGAAGCGCCGGCTGTCCGGCGAACTCACCGAGGACGAATTCAAGATGTTGCGGCTGCAGAATGGCGTCTATCTGCAGCTTCACGCCTACATGTTCCGCGTAGCGATCCCCTACGGAACGCTGTCGGCCAGGCAGTTGCGCGCGCTGGCGCATGTGGCGCGGCGCTATGACCGGGGCTACGGCCACTTCACCACGCGGCAGAACATCCAGTTCAACTGGATCAAGCTTGCCGAACTCCCCGACGCGCTGGCCGACCTCGCCGAGGTCGGCATCCACGCCATGCAGACGTCAGGCAACAACACGCGCAACGTCACCTCGGACCAATGGGCCGGCGTGGCGCCTGGCGAGATCGAGGATCCCCGTATCTGGTCCGAGCTGTTGCGGCAGTACACGACGCTGCACCCGGAATTTTCCTTCCTGCCGCGCAAGTTCAAATTCGCCATCACCGCGTCGGACCATGATCGCGCGGCGATCAAGGTGCACGATATCGGCCTGCGGCTTTACAAGAACGAAGCTGGCGAGACCGGATTCGAGGTGCTGGTCGGAGGCGGGCTCGGCCGTACCCCCTTCATCGGCAAGACCATCAAGCCGTTCGTTCACGGCCATGATCTCCTCAGCTACGTCGAGGCGATCCTGCGCGTCTACAACCAGTACGGCCGCCGCGACAACATCTACAAGGCGCGCATCAAGATCCTGGTGCACGAGCTCGGCATCGAGAAATTCGCGCAGGAAGTTGAAGAAGAGTGGCTGCAGATGCGCGACAGCGCGCTGGCGATCGATGATGCCGTCATCGAGGACATCCGCTCGCGGTTCAGCTACCCGGCCTACGAAAAGCTGCCGCATATGCCCGACGAGCTTAAGAAGGCGGCGCACGATCCGCATTTCGAGGCATGGCGCAAGAACTCGGTCTTCCCGCACAAGGTGCCAGGCTATGCCATCGTCACGCTGTCGCTGAAGCCGGTGGGTGGACCGCCGGGCGACGCCACCGCCGACCAGATGGATGCCATCGCCGAACTTGCCGAGAAGTACTCCTTCGGCGAAATCCGCGTCGGCCACGAGCAGAACCTTGCGCTGCCCCATGTCGCCAGGCGCGATTTGCCGGTGCTGTGGAAAGCGCTCGACAAGATCGGCGTTGCGACCCCGAACGTCAATCTGGTGTCCGATATCATCGCCTGTCCGGGACTGGACTACTGCTCGCTGGCCAATGCCCGTTCGATCCCGATCGCGCAGGAACTCACGCGGCGCTTTGCCAATCATGAGACCGCCAACATGATCGGGCGGCTGCACGTCAACATCTCCGGCTGCATCAATGCCTGCGGCCATCATCACGTCGGCCATATCGGCATCCTCGGCGTCGAGAAGAACGGCGAGGAATTTTATCAGATCACGATCGGCGGCCGCGCCGACGAAAAGGCCGAGGTTGGAACCCTGATCGGACCCGCGGTGCCCTATGGCGAAGTCGCCGACGTGGTCGAGGACATCGTCGAAGCCTATCTTGCGTTGCGCGCGCGCCCCGAGGAGCTTTTCATCGACACCGTCAAGCGGCTCGGCGTCGAGCCGTTCAGGGAGCGGATTTATGCCACTCGTTAAACACGGAAAAATCACCAACGATACGTTGGTCCATTTGACCGATGACGCCGAGCTGCCGGGCGATGGCGGGATCCTGATCTCGGCTGCGCGATTTCTCGAGGATCCGGAAGCGCTTTCGCGGCGGGTGGGGCGGACCGGCGTGATCTGGCCAAATAACCGCGACGTCGATGATCTCGTACCCTATCTCGATCGCATTGCGGCGGTCGCGTTGGTGTTTCCGACCTTCCGCGACGGCCGCGCCTATAGCCAGGCGCGGCTGCTTCGGGAACGTCATGGTTTCAAGGGGGAGTTGCGTGCTACCGGCCAGGTGCTGCGCGATCAGTTCGTGTTCATGCTGCGCGCCGGCTTTGACGCGTTCGAAGTGAAAAAGCAAAGCGACGCGGAGGCGTTTGCCGCGACGGTACAGCGCTATTCGGTATTCTACCAGCCGACCGGCGACGGCCGCCTCACCGCGCTGCACCGGCGGATGCAGCTGCGCCATTCCGAAAGTGCCAGCCAATGAATGTCCTTGCATCTCAACTATTGCCGGAACGGATATCAGGCTCAGCGGATTTGCCGTCGGCCGAGGAACTCGATCAGGCGCTTCGCAACCAGTCGCCGGCGGCGGTAATCGAAGTCGCCTTGCGGGCCGTCGGTCGCGAGCGCCTCGCTTTGGTCTCGTCGTTCGGCACCGAATCGGCGGCGCTGCTCAAGGTGATGGCCGATGTCGATCCGGCCATCCCCGTGGTCTTTCTCGATACCGGATGGCTGTTCGAGGAGACGCTGGCCTATCGCGACACCCTGATCGCTGCGCTTGGCCTGCGCGACGTCCGGTCGATCAAGCCCCTGGAGGAGACGCTGTCGCGCGAGGATCCCGATCGCGAATTGTGGTTCTCCGATCCCGATGCCTGCTGCCGGATCCGCAAAGTAGAACCATTGGCACGCGCATTGGCGCCGTTCAGCGCATGGATCAACGGGCGCAAGCGTTTTCAGGGCGGTCTTCGTGCCGTCATTCCCGTGGTCGAGCAGGACGGCATCAGGCTGAAATTCAATCCGTTCGCAAATGTTACCCGCGAAGAGATCGAGGCGATCTACGCAGCCGCAAAACTGCCGCCGCATCCGCTCAAGGCATCGGGTTTTCTGTCGGTCGGCTGCATGCCCTGCACCAGCCGGACATCGCCCGACGAAGATGCGCGCGCGGGCCGCTGGCGCGGCAGACCCAAGACAGAATGCGGCATCCACACGCTCAAGACTCCGTAGGATAATGACGCTGCAACGCAGCGAACAATGAAATGCGGTTTCGTTGACTTCGAACAGCCTGTTCCCGAGCTATATCTTCGGGGCCCGGTGACGACGCTGCCATCAGGCCGAATGGAGATTGAGATGGTCCGCCGCATTCTGCCCGTCCTCGCTGGACTGCTCTTTGCAAATTCTGCATTTGCCGCCGATGTCACGCTGCTCAACGTGTCGTACGATCCGACGCGCGAACTCTATGCGGATTTCAACAAGGCGTTTGTGTCGGCCTATCAAAAGGAGACCGGCAAGAGCGTCGAGATCAAGCAGTCGCATGGCGGCTCCGGTTCGCAGACGCGCGCCGTGATCGACGGGTTGCAGGCCGATGTCGTCACCCTCGCGCTGGCCTATGATATCGACGCCATCGCGGCGAAGGGCTTGATCCCTGCGGACTGGCAGAAGCGCTTGCCAATGAATGCCTCGCCCTACACCTCGACCATCGTGTTTATGGTCCGCAAGGGCAATCCCATGGGCATCAAGGATTGGGACGATCTGGTTAAATCCGGCGTCAGCGTCATCACGCCGAACCCGAAAACCTCCGGCGGCGCGCGCTGGAATTATCTTGCAGCCTGGGGCTACGCGCTGAAGAAATACGGCTCAGCCGACAAGGCGAAGCAATTCGTCGGTGACCTCTACAAGAACGTGCCGGTGCTGGATACCGGCGCGCGCGGCTCGACCGTCACGTTCGTGGAGCGCGGTGTGGGCGACGTATTGCTGGCTTGGGAGAACGAAGCATTCCTCGCCCAGCGTGAATTCGGCAGGGACAAGTTCGAGATCGTGTCGCCGCCGCTGTCGATCCTGGCCGAGCCCCCGCTTTCCGTGGTCGATACGGTAGCCAACAAGAAAGGCACCCGGGCGGTAGCCGAGGCTTACCTGAAATACTGGTATTCCAGGGAAGGTCAGGAAATTGCCGCACGGAATTCCTATCGTCCGCGCGATTCGGAGATCGCGAAGGAATACGAGAAATCATTCGCCAAGGTCGAGCTGTTCACGATCGATGACGTTTTTGGCGGGTGGGCCAAGGCGCAGAAGGAACACTTTGCCGAAGGCGGCATTTTCGACCAGATTTACAAGAACTGATTTTGCCGGGCTTGAGCAGGGGGCATTGTGAGCGCAGCGGCCGGACGACGGAGTACCTTGCCGGGGTTCGGTCTTACCATGGGGCTTACGCTGACATGGCTCTCGGTCATCATCCTGATTCCGCTTGCTGGTCTGTTCCTCAAGGCATCAGAACTGAGCCTCGATCAGTTCTGGGGCATCCTCGCAAGCCGACGCACGCTCCATGCGCTGAGGATTTCGTTCGGCCTCGCCTTCGCCGCCGCCGCCGTCAATCTGGTGATGGGGATGGTCATTGTCTGGGCGCTGGTGCGATACCGCTTTCCGGGCCGCCGCATCTTTGATGCCATCGTCGACATTCCATTTGCGCTGCCCACCGCGGTCGCCGGCGTCGCACTGACCTCGCTGTTCGCGCAAAAAGGCTGGCTCGGGGCGCCGCTTGCCGCACTCGGCATCAAGGTGGCATTCACCCCGGTTGGAATTTTCGTCGCGATGATCTTCATCGGTATTCCGTTCGTGGTGCGGACGGTCCAGCCGGTGCTGCTCGATCTCGATGCCGAGATCGAGGAGGCCGCCGCCAGCCTCGGCGCCAATCGCTGGCACACGGTCTCCAAGGTGATCCTGCCGAGCATGATCCCGGCGCTGCTGACGGGATTTGCGCTGGCCTTCGCGCGTGCCGTCGGTGAGTACGGTTCGGTCATCTTCATTGCCGGCAATTTGCCGAATGTGTCCGAGATCGCGCCGCTGTTGATCGTGATCCGCTTGTCGGAATTTCGCTATGCGGACGCAACCGCAATCGCGGTGGTCATGCTGGTGGCGTCATTCCTGATCATTTTCGCGGTCAACCGGATCCAGCGCTGGGCGCAAACCCGAATCCCTGCGCATTAGGGATCCGTGCAGATGAGCGAGCTTCAGTATTCCCTTCGTTCGGCACGGGACGATCTGCGTACCGAGCCCAGGCCAATTCGCATCGTCATCATCGCGATCGCGGTGATCTTCCTCACGGTCTTTGTCGTGCTGCCGCTGGTTGTGGTGTTTGCGCAGGCCTTTTCCAAAGGGATCGGCGCCTATTTCGCGGCACTTTCCGATTCAGAAGCGTTGTCGGCGATAAGGCTGACGCTGTTGGTCGCGGCGATTTCCGTCAGTCTCAATCTGGTGTTCGGCGTGATCGCGGCCTGGGCAATCGCAAAATTCGACTTTCGCGGCAAGACCTTCCTGATCTCGCTGATCGATCTGCCGTTCTCGGTCAGCCCGGTGATCTCCGGCCTGGTCTTCGTGCTGCTGTTCGGCGCGCAGGGCTATTGGGGACCCTGGCTGCAGGCCCATAACATCCATGTGCTGTTTGCGGTTCCGGGCATTGCGCTGGCGACTATTTTCGTGACGTTCCCGTTCGTGGCGCGCGCGCTGATTCCGTTGATGCGCGGCGAGACCAACACCATGCCGCTACTGGTTGAAATCCTCTACAATGAATATCAATTCGTATCGTCGTTCGCGATCGCCTCCTTGCTGGCAATGCTGGCGCTGATCACGCTGGTGGCGAAGACCATCCTCGAACGGCATCTGGACGAAGGGCAACACCCGCGTGGCGATTGAAGTCAAGAGTATCGTCAAGAGGTTCGGCGCGTTTGCCGCGCTCGACGGCGTCGATCTGAAGGTCGCCAATGGCGAATTGCTGGCGCTGCTCGGGCCGTCGGGTTCGGGCAAGACTACGCTGCTGCGGATCATTGCCGGGCTGGATTGGCCCGACGCCGGCGAAGTTTCGTTCGACGGCGAGAATGCACTCGCCCGCGGGGCCAGCGAGCGCCATGTCGGGTTCGTGTTCCAGCACTATGCGCTGTTCCGCCACATGACGGTGTTCGAGAACGTCGCGTTCGGCCTGCGGGTGCAGCCGCGCGGGGTCCGCAAGGACGAGGCCGGCATTCGCGCGCGCGTCAGGGAATTGCTGGATCTGGTGCAGCTCGACTGGCTTTCCAACCGCTACCCTAGCCAATTGTCGGGCGGTCAGCGCCAGCGCATTGCACTGGCGCGCGCGCTGGCGATCGAGCCGCGCATTCTGCTCCTGGATGAGCCGTTCGGTGCGCTCGACGCCAAGGTGCGCAAGGAACTGCGGCAATGGCTGCGCTCGTTGCATTCCGAAATCCACGTGACCTCGATCTTCGTCACCCATGATCAGGAAGAGGCGCTCGAAGTCGCCAACCGGGTGGTGGTGATGGACAAGGGCCGCATCGAGCAGATAGGCACGCCCGGCGAGGTCTATGACAATCCGGCCACGGCGTTCGTGCACGGCTTCATCGGTGAATCGATCGTGCTGCCGGTGGAGGTTTGCGACGGTTGTGTGCGGCTTGGCGGCAAGTCGCTGAACATCGCGCCAGACGGCGTTGGATCCGGCGCATCGAAATTGTTCGTCCGCCGCCACGACATGCAGGTCGGGCCGGCCGGCAGCGGTGCGCTGGACGGCGCGGTGCGGCATATCCGAACCTTCGGCCCGATCCAGCGCGCCGAAGTCGCGTTGTCGGCGACCGGGGGTGAGACCGTGATCGAGATCGATGCGCCCCGGGACCGGGAGCTCCAGATCGGCGATGTCATCGGATTGCAGCCCCGGCGCTACCGCATTTTCGCCGCGCAGGATTGACTCCGTCATTCCGGGGATGGTCCGCAGGACCAGACCTCCGATGTGCAATTGCATATCGGGGAATCCTTGGATTCCGGGTTGGCTCGCGGAGCCTGTCATCGGGCCGGCCAGCGGCCGGACCCGTTGGCTCGCGCCCCGGAATGACGTTCGAATTTGGAACCGCGTTCACTATTCAGCCACGGTTGGTATGCAACAACCACAATCGGTTTTGGGGAACCTGGAATTATGCGTGCGGCGATCGCGATTGTCGGGCTTTTGGCGCTGGGCGGGTGTATCGGCGATGATGCCAGGATCGACCAGCCGAGCATGTATATCAGCATGGCCAATGGCGGGGCCAGGCTCGACCCAGAGGCTGCGGCCTCGATGATATCGCTCTACCGGCAGAACAACGGTCTTGGCGGGGTGGCGGTCGATCCCGAGCTCATGAAGCTGGCGGAATCGCAGGCGCAGGCGATGGCAAGCCAGAACAAGCTCGACCACGACGTCAAGGCACCGCTGGCGCGACGGCTGAGTGCGTCAGGATATCCGGCGACGCTGGCGGTGGAAAATGTTTCTGCCGGGTATCACACCCTGGCGGAAGCGTTTTCCGGCTGGCGCGATTCGCCTCCGCACCGGGCAAATATGCTGAAAAATGGTGTCACAAAATTAGGCATCGCCGCGAGCTATGCTCCAAACACCAAATACAAGGTGTTCTGGACGCTCATTCTCGCATCATCGGAGACCGGATAACCGGGGCGTGATGCGCGTCTTTTCCCTCGCCGATTGACGCCATCGCGAACTGACGCCACGCTGCAGTCGTTTTGTTATAGACGCCACACTGCGGCCGTTTTTTATATTGGTCGTATGACATTGGATCGGCGGTCATGATGGATTACTCCCAACCACTGCCAGCAAAGACACCCGCAAAGGCCCAGCGCGTGCTGGTTCTGCAGGGCGGCGGCGCGCTCGGCTCCTATCAGGCCGGCGCCTATCAGGCCCTGTGTCACTTTGATTTCGAGCCGGAATGGATTGCCGGCATCTCGATCGGCGCCATCAACGCCGCGATCATCGCCGGCAATCCGCGCGAAAAGCGGATCGGGCGCCTCAAGGAATTCTGGGAGTTGGTCTCCGCGCCGGTGCCCTGGAATCCGGTCACCAAGAGTGACCGCGGCCGATCGCTTTTCAACGAGACCAGCGCCGCCTTGATCGCTACCTTCGGCGTCCCCGGCTTTTTCACGCCGCGTTTTCCGCCGGCGCCGCTGTGGCCGCAGGGCAGCGCGCAGTCGCTGAGCTATTACGATACAGCCCCGCTTCGAAAGACGCTGGAGCACCTGGTCGATTTCGACCGCATCAACGACCTCAAGACCCGGCTCAGCGTCGGGGCCGTGAGTGTAACGACCGGCAACTTCAAATATTTCGACAATTTCGAGTTCAAGAAGCTGGGCAAGAGGATTGAGCCGGAACACATCATGGCTTCGGGCGCGCTGCCGCCCGGTTTCCCTTCGGTCGTCATCGAGGGCGAGCATTTCTGGGATGGCGGTATCGCCTCGAACACGCCGCTGGATTATGTGCTGGATGAAGCAGGCAGGACCGACCTCCTGATCTTTCAGGTCGATTTGTTCAGCGCGCGCGGCCTCCTGCCTACCTCGCTTCTCGACGCAGCCGAGCGCGAGAAAGACATCCGTTTTTCCAGCCGCACCCGCATGAATACCGACAAGAACCGGCAAATTCACAATGCCCGCAAGGCGGTGCGCGACCTGATCAGCAAATTGCCCGATGATCTCAAGAACGATCCATCGGTCGAATTTCTGCGCGAAGCCGCCAAGGAAAACACCGTCACCGTGGTGCATCTGATCTACCGCAGCAAGAACCACGAATCGAATTCCAAGGATTACGATTTTTCCCACATCGGCATGGTCGAGCACTGGGGAGCGGGGGTGCGCGACGTTCATCTCTCGATGCGTCACAAGGAATGGCTCGAGCGGCCGCAATCCGGCGAAACCATGGTGAC
>WNGI01004684.1_pt1 | contig 15174 bp, 17 predicted proteins | sample 5400621 | NCBI WGS metagenome assembly WNGI01 (sample SAMN13153374, study PRJNA577476) | soil metagenome | isolation source: 20 cm soil or saprolite under Garry oak tree replicate 1 | place: USA:California | collected 2016-06-15 | reverse complement strand
CGCGTCATCGAGCACCCCTGCCACGAGTGCGAAGGCACCGGCCGGATCGTCGAGGAACGAACGCTCGACGTCGAGATCCCGCCCGGAATCCACGACGGCCAGCAGATCCGGCTTTCGGGCGAGGGCCACGCGGGCTCGCTCGGCGGAAGGGCAGGGGATCTCTACGTCCAGGTGCGGATCCGCCCGGACCCTCGCTTCGTGCGCGAGGGAAACGACATCTTCACCACGGTCGACCTGACGATGACGGACGCCGCGCTGGGCACGACCGTGCGGGTGCCGACGCTCGACGGCGAGGCTGAGCTCGAGTTCGAGCCGGGCACGCAGGCGGGGGAGATCCGGGTCCTGCGAGGGCGCGGCATGCCCGTGTTGCAGGGCTTCGGACGCGGGGACCAACGCGTGCTCGTGAACGTCCAGGTCCCGCGGCGGCTGACCGAGCAGCAGCGCGCCCTGCTGGAGGAGTTCGAGCGCAGCGCGGGCGAGGACACCTACCGCCGCGACGAGGGGTTCTTCGAGAAGCTGAAGAGCGCGTTCCGCTGAGGCCGCTCCGACGCGTCGCCGCCGTCGTTCCCGTGGAGCGCGCCGAGGCCGCTCGAGCGCTCATGCTCGAGCTCTTCCCCGAGGGGTTCGAGGAACGCGACGCGAGCGACGGGGTCGAGCTCGTCGCCTACACCGACGCAGCGGGCGAGGAACGTCTCTGGGCTGCGTTCGGATCGGTCAGGTCGGACGCGGTGCCGGACGACTGGGAGGAACGGTGGCGTGCATTCCACCGGCCGGTCCAGGTCGGGCCGCTCTGGGTGGGACCGCCGTGGGAGCGGCCGGCCGCGTCGGCGAACGCCGTCGTGATCGACCCCGGCCGCGCGTTCGGGACGGGCGGTCATCCCACGACCCGTCTCTGCCTGCAACTCCTGCTCGAGCTCGAGCGCGGAAGCCTGCTCGACATCGGCTGCGGCTCGGGCGTCCTCGCGATCGCGGCAGCTCGGCTGGGGTTCTCGCCGGTGATTGCGATCGACCATGACTCGGCCGCGCTCGAGGCGGCGGCGCGAAATGCTCGCGTCAACGCCGCCGCCGTGGAGGTACGCGCGGCCGATGCGTTCGCGGACTCGCTTCCCGACACGGATGCCGCTGTCGCCAACATCTCGGCCGCGTTCGTCCCGCAGCTCGCTTCGCGCGTCCGCTCGCAGAGCCTGATCGTCTCGGGGTATCTCGAATCCGAGCGCCCCGACGCGCCCGGCTTCCGGGCCGAGCGGCGGCTGCTCCAGGACGGCTGGGCTGCGGATCTCCTTTTGCGCACGCAGTAGAGTGCGGGCGCCGTGGCGGGTTTCTCGGTTCGTTTCCTGGGCTGCAAGGTCTCGTACGCCGACGCGCAGGCGATTCGCGAGCGCCTGCTTGCGGACGGCCACGTCGAGCGGGAGGACGGCGCGGAAATCGCGGTCGTGAACACGTGCTGCGTGACGCACGAGGCGGTCCGGAAGTCGCGCCACGCGGCGGCGCGGGCGGCCCGCGAGCACCGGCGCGTCTACGTCACCGGCTGCGGAGCGAACCTTTCGGCCGACGGTTTCGCGGGCCTGCCGGACAACGTCGTCGTCGTGGCGCGGCGCAGCGAGGAGACGCCCGAGTTCGTCGCGCGAGACGTCGGCCCGATCGGTTGCGTCCAGGGCGAATCGAGGCTCGATCGCGTGCGCGCCTTCGTTCGCGTTCAGGACGGGTGCAGCTTCTCGTGTGCGTTCTGCGTGATCCCGCTCGTCCGCGGCCCGTCGCGAAGCCGGAAGGCCGACGCCGTGCTGCGCGAGATCCGCAAGCGAGTCGCCCAGGGCCACCTCGAGGTCGTGCTGACGGGCATCAACCTCGGCTGCTACCGGGACCGCGAAGCCCGCTACTCGCTGGCCGATCTCGTCCGGGCGACCGGCGCGATTCCGGGCCTGGCTCGGCTTCGGCTCTCGTCGATCGAGGTCAACCACGTGAACGGGGAGCTCGCCGCCGCGCTGCGCGAGACGCCGAACGTCGCCCGCCACCTGCACGTGCCGCTGCAGTCAGGCGACGACGGGATTCTGCGCGCGATGGGTCGGCGCTACTCCTCCGCGACGTACCTGCGGCGCGTCGCTCCCCTCCTGGACTTCAACCTCACCACCGACGTCATCGTCGGCTTTCCGGGCGAGGACGAGCTTGCATTCCGCCGGACGCTCGACGTTGTGGCCGAGGCGGGGATCACGAAGGCTCACGTCTTTCCGTACTCGCCGCGGCCGGGAACGGCGACCGCCGCTGCCGATTCGGTGCCCGTCGCCGTCAAGCGGCAGCGGAGCGAGCGGCTGCGTGAGCAGTCGCGCGTCGCGAGCCTGGAACGCTGGCGCTCGAAGCTCGGCCGGGACGACGTCGTCCTCGTCGACCGGCCGGGGCGCGGGTACGGCGACGACTACTCGCCCTGGCTGCTGCGGGGCGAGGTCGGCGAGCTCGTCCCGGTCCGCGGCCGGGCGGTCACGGAGGAAGGGATCCTCGCTGCCTGAGGACTGTCTCTTTTGCCGGCTCGTCCGCGAAGGCGACCACGTCAACGCGGCCGAGGGCTTCGTCGCCGTTCGCGACATCAATCCGAAGGCGGAGACCCACCTGCTCGTGATCCCCGAGCGGCACGTCGACTCGTTCCGCGAGATCTCCGAGTTCCCGGCCGACGAGGCGAAGCGGATGCTCGAGTTCGTTGCCGAGACAGCGAAGGCCGCGGGGCTCGAGGACTACCGCGTCGTAGTGAACGTCGGCGAGGGCGGCGGCCAGACGGTCTTCCATCTCCACTGGCACATCCTCGGCGGCCGCGTGTGGGGGATGGCGGGATGACGCTGATCGGGCGGATCGAGACGGAGCTGAAGGATGCGATGGCCGCGCGGGACGCGGACCGACGCGACACGCTGCGGCTGATCCTCGCCTCCCTGCGGAGCGCCGAGAAGGAGCTGCAGCGCCCGTTGCACGACGACGAGGAGCTGCAGGTGCTCCAGCGCGAGCGCAAGCGGCGCAACGAGGCGGCCGAGGCGTTCCGCACCGGCGGCCGCGAGGAACAGGCGCAGGCGGAGGAGCGCGAGCTCGCGGTGCTCGAGGAGTTCATGCCCGAACCGCTCTCCGAGGAGGAGCTCGAGGAGATCGTCGACGACGCGATCGCCGAGGTCGGCGCGACCAGCATGCGCGACATCGGCCGGGTGATGGCCGACGTCATGCCCCAGGTCGCCGGGCGCGCCGACGGGTCGGCTGTAAGCCAGCTCGTCCGCGAAAAGCTCGCCTGAGCCGCGCCGCGTCCCCTGGGACACTTGGTCCCTGAGTACGGTTCGCCCGGCCTCCTCCCCGAGGCGATCGTATCGGGGAAACGCGCGCGTGTCTGTCGCAGAAGCGTGCCGATTGTGTAACGCCTGCGGGACGGCCTCGGTGCCCGCTGCAGCCCCTACACTGAGGCTCCAATGCAGGAGGTTCTCTCCGTCTCGAACGACGTCGCGGCCGAGCTCGCAACCGTGGGCGACGGCGTGCTCGAAGCGCTTCGGGACCGGCTCCGCTGCACGATCCTGCTCCGCGGAAACCGCCTCACGATCGAGGGCTCTGACCCCGACGTCGCGCAGGCCCGCGCGGTGATCGACGAGCTCGGCGAGCTCGTCGAGGGCGGCCACGAGATCGAGCCGAGCACGGTTGACGCAGTCCTTTCGGCCCTCGACCAGGCCGAGGACCTGCGCGATGTCTTCGAGGACGTCGTCTGGCGCCATCGCGGCAAGAGAATCTCGCCGAAGACCCTCAACCAGAAGCGCTATGTCGACGCGATGCGCCGGCACACGGTGACCTTCGCGATCGGGCCGGCGGGCACCGGCAAGACGTACCTGGCGATGGCGCTCGCGGTCTCGGCGCTGTCGGACCGCGAGGTCGGGCGCATCATCCTCACGCGGCCGGCAGTCGAGGCGGGCGAGCGGCTCGGCTTCCTGCCCGGTGACATGCTCGCGAAGGTCGATCCCTACCTGCGACCGCTCTACGACGCGCTCTACGACATGCTCGATCCCGACCGGCTTGCCGCGTACATGGAAAAGGGCACGATCGAGGTCGCCCCGCTCGCGTTCATGCGCGGGAGGACGCTCAACGACTCGTTCATCATTCTCGATGAGGCTCAGAACACGAGCCCCGAGCAGATGCAGATGTTCCTCACCCGCCTCGGCTTCGGCTCGAAGGTCGTCGTCACGGGGGACGTAACCCAGATCGACCTCCCGCGGGAGCAGGCCTCGGGCCTGATCCAGGTTCAGGACATTCTCGGCTCGATCGACGGGATCGCGTTCATCCGTTTCGGCCACGAGGACGTCGTCCGGCACCGGCTCGTGCAGCGGATCGTCGAGGCGTACAAGCTCCACGCGGAGGAGACGGGCACGCAGCGCGAGCGGTAGCGATGGTCGCGGTCGAGGTGGCAAACCGCAGCGGCGTCGAGGTCGAGGAACAGGCGGCGGTCGCGCTGGCGCAGCGCGTACTCGCCGACGAGGGCGTCGAGGAGGGTGAGCTCGGGCTGCACTTCGTCGGGCCCGACGAGATGCGGACGCTGAAGCACGAGCACCTCGGCGCGGACGAGGTCACAGACGTGCTCTCCTTTCCGATCGACGGACGGGAGGAGCTACGGCCCGGCCTTCCGCGGCAGCTCGGCGACGCGGTCCTCTGCCCGGAGGTGGTCGGCGACGCGTGGCGCGCGCCGCTGGTGCACGGCCTGCTGCATCTGCTCGGTTACGAGCACGGCGTCGAGATGGAGGCACGGGAGGCGCGATGGAGCGATTGACACATCGCCGTGCGCGCACCCTCATCGACAGCTTCAACTTCGCGGTCGAGGGGATCATCCACGTCCTCCGGACGCAGCGGAACATGCGGTTCCACTTCCTGGCCGCGGTCGTCGTCCTCGTCGCCGCGATTGCAATCGGGGTCTCGAAGCTGGAGCTGATCGCGCTGCTGCTCGCGATCGCCTTCGTGTTCATCGCCGAGATGTTCAATTCGGCGCTGGAGCAGGCCATCGACGTCTCCACGACGTCGTTCGATCCGCTCGCAAAACTGGCGAAAGACATCGCCGCAGGGGCGGTCCTGATCGCCACGATCAACGCAATCGCGATCGGCTATTTGGTCTTCTCGGGCGAGATTGCAGACCGGAGCTCGCGGCTGCTCGAGAGCCTGCGCGACGCGCCGGCGCAGCTGACGCTGATCGCGCTCGTCGTCACGGTCATCGCGGTGATTGCGGCGAAGGCTTACACGGGCCGCGGCAGGCCGCTGCGCGGCGGGCTTCCTTCGGGCCACGCGGCGGTCGCCTTTGCCGGGTGGATGGCGGCGACGCTCGTGATCGGCAACTCGCACCGCTTCCTGATCTCGTCGCTGACGTTCATCATGGCGCTGCTCGTGGCGCAGACGAGGGTCGAGGCCGGGATTCATTCGGCGCTCGAGGTGACCTACGGCGGTTTCCTCGGCGCCCTCGTCACGCTGGCCGTCTTCCAGCTCTTCTCGTGACGGACGAGCTGTACGAGCGGGCGGTGGCGGTGGCGGAGAGGGCGTATGCACCGTATTCGCAGTACCTCGTGGGCGCGGCGGTGCGGACGCGGGATGGGCGCGTGTTCGAAGGGGTGAACGTCGAGAACGCCGCGTACCCGCTCGGCATCTGCGCGGAGAAGGCGGCGATCTCGCGCGCCGTCGTCGACGGCTGCCGGCCGGGCGACATCGAGGCGATCGGGATCACCGCGTCGCCGTGCGGAGGGTGCCGCCAGTGGCTGTACGAGTTCCGGCTCGACCGGGTCACGTTTCGCAACCGCGCGGGCGAGATCGTCACCTACTCGCCGGCCGAGCTGCTGCCGGAGACGTGGGAGCTGGACTGAGCCCCCGCGTGCGAGCGGCGCGCGGGCGGGACGAGAAGTCGCAGAATCGGCACGAAGCGGTCACACAGACGTGCGCAAAATCGGGGTACGCTCGCCGTAGAGGGCGGCGGGTAGGAATCCCCACCCGGGTGGGGGTATGAGCCCGTGAGATCCGGTTTCGCCGCGGTCGTGGGTCGGCCGAACGTCGGGAAGTCCACGCTCGTCAATGCGCTCTGCGGTGGCAAGGTCGCGATCGTCTCCGACAAGCCGCAGACGACCCGCCGCCGCATCGTCGGCATCGCCAACGGCGACGACTACCAGCTCGTGCTCTCCGACCTCCCCGGCTTTCAGCGCCCGCGCGACGCGCTCACGGAACGCATGCAGCGAACCGTCGACCAGAGCATCGACGACGTCGAAGCGATCCTCTTCGTCCTCTCGGCGCGGGAGCGGATCGGCGCGGGCGACCGCTTCATCGCCGAGCGCGTCTTCGCCCTCGACGCCCCGGTCGTGATCGCGCTCAACAAGGTCGACCGCCTCAAGCCCGGCCACATCGCCGAGCAGATGGCGCGCGCGGCCAAGCTCGGCGACTTCTACGCGCTGCATCCGGTGAGCGCGGTCACCGGCGACGGCGTCGACGCTCTCCGCGACGAGCTTGTCGACCTGCTCCCCGAGGGGCCGGCCTACTACCCGCGGGAGCAGCGCACGGACCTGGAGCCGGAACTCCAGATCGCGGAGCTCGTCCGCGAGAAGTCGCTCCAACTGACACGCGAAGAGGTGCCCCACGCGATCTCCGTCGAAGTCGACGAGGTGACCGACAAGGTCGTCCGCGCGACGATCTTCGTCGAGACGGAATCGCAGAAGCAGATCGTGATCGGCAAGGGCGGCTCGGTCGTGAAGCAGATCGGGACGCGCGCCCGGCCGGAGATCGAGCTCGTGCTCGGCCACCCTGTCTTCCTCGAGCTGAAGGTGAAATCGCGACCCAGGTGGCGTCGCGACGAGGCGATGCTCGAGCGTCTCGGGCTGTGACGCCGCTCCTGGTGCTGTTTGACGTCGACGGCACGCTGCTCCTGACGCACGATCCGCTCTCCAGCGACGCGTTCCTGCCAACACTGCGCGAGCTCTATGAGGTCGATCCGCCCGCGGACGCCGTCGAGCGCGTCGACCACGGAGGCCAGACCTGCCTGCGCATCGCCCGCGAGGTGCTCCGCGCCGAGGGCCTTGCTGACGACGCCATCGACGGGCAGCTCGGCCCGTGGTGCACTCTCTTCGCGGAGCGCTACGTTGACCTGCTTGCTGACGCGAGCACCGACGACTGGCAGGTCGCCCCACATGCGGAGAGAGCGCTCGCCCAGCTCGCAGAGGTGGGCATCCGTCTCGCCTTGCTGACCGGCAACCCTGAAGCGATGGCCCGCGCCCGGATGGCGCGCCTGGGTCTCGACCGGTTCTTTCCCCGGGGGCAAGGCGCGTTCGGCTGCGACGCCGAGGAGCGCAGCGAGCTGATCCGGATCGCCCGTGAGCGCGCAGGTGACTGGCCTCTCGATCGAACGGTCGCAGTGGGAGACACGCCGCGGGATGTGAGCGGCGCCCACGCCGCCGGCATCCGGGCCATTCGCGTGAAGCCCGGCGAAGACTTGAACGAGGTCGCGGACGCCCTGATCGCGTGGAACCGCCGGCCGTAGCGACGGGGATACACTCATCGTGATGGCGCAGGCGCCTGCACTTCCGACCGGATTCGAGCTGCCGCTCGAGCCGCGGCTGCCGAGGATCGGCTCGATCGACCAGGTCGCGATCGAGGAGCGCGCCGGCACGCTCGCGAAGCGCTCGATCAAGCGCGAGTCCAAGGTCTTCGCCCTCGAGCTGGCCGTTCGCATGACCGACCTGACGACGCTCGAGGGCGCCGATACCCCCGGCAAGGTCGCGGCCCTCGCCTCCAAGGCGGTTCGGCCCGACCCATCCGATCCGGGCATCCCGTCGGTAGCCGCGGTCTGCGTCTACCCGAACCTCGTCCCGACCGCCGTCGAGCGGGTGCGGGGGAGCGACGTCAAGGTCGCGTCGGTCGCGACCGCGTTCCCCTCCGGCCAATCGCCGCTCGAGGCGAAGCTCGACGAGGTGCGCTGGGTCGTCGAGCACGGCGCCGACGAGGTCGACATGGTGATCGACCGTGGCGCGTTTCTCGCCGGCCGCTACGCGAAGGTCTACGACGAGATCGTCCGGGTCAAGGAGGCCTGCGGCGACGCCCACCTGAAGGTGATCCTCGAAACCGGCGAGCTGGGCACCTACGACAACGTCCGTCGTGCCTCGCTGCTGGCGATGGCCGCCGGCGGCGACTTCATCAAGACCTCCACCGGCAAGCTCCCATCGGCGGCAACGCTGCCGGTCGCGCTCGTGATGCTGGAGGCGATCCGCGACGTCTACGAGGAGACGGGCCGTCGCGTCGGCTTCAAGCCCGCGGGCGGGATCCGCAACGCCAAGCAGGCCGTGCAGCACCTCGTGCTCGTCCACGAGACGGTCGGCGTCGACTGGCTGACACCCGACCTCTACCGCTTCGGCGCCTCGTCGCTACTCAACGACATCCTCATGCAGCTGCGGAAGGAAAAGACGGGCCGCTACCAGAGCCCGGACTACTTCACGATTGACTGAGCTCGAGCGAAAGCAGGATCGCGCTCCCATCCCGTCCGGGTGGGAGTACGCGACGGCGCCGGAATCGCGCGAGATCGTCCAGCTGCGCGAGCGCTACGGCCACTTCGTCGGCGGCGAGTGGCTCGAGCCGAAGGAGAGCTACGCGACGATCGATCCCGCGAGCGAGGAGCCACTCGCCGAGATCGGGCAGGCGACCGACGAGGAGGTCGGGCTCGCCGTCTCCGCCGCGCGCGAGGCGTTCGAGAACGGCTGGTCGGGGCTTCCGGGCTCGGAGCGGGCGAAGTATCTGTTCCGGATCGCGCGCGTCCTGCAGGAGCGCTCGCGCGAGTTCGCGGTGCTGGAGTCGCTGAACGGCGGCAAGCCGATCCGCGAGTCGCGCGACGTCGACCTGCCGCTCGCGGCGGCGCACTTCTTCTACTACGCGGGCTGGGCGGACAAGCTCGAGTACGCGTTCCCGAACCGGAAGCCGCAACCGCTCGGAGTCGCGGGCCAGATCATTCCGTGGAACTTCCCGCTCCTGATGCTCGCCTGGAAGATCGCGCCGGCGCTCGCGGCCGGGAACACGGTCGTGCTCAAGCCGGCCGAGACGACGCCGCTCTCGGCGCTGCTCTTCTGCGACGTCCTCCGCCAGGCCGAGCTGCCCCCCGGGGTCGTGAACATCGTCACCGGCGATGGGCGCGCTGGGGCTGCGCTCGTCAAGGCCGAGGTCGACAAGGTCGCGTTCACGGGCTCGACGGATGTCGGGAAGGCGATCCAGCGCGAGCTCGCGGGCACGGGCAAGAAGCTGACGCTCGAGCTTGGCGGCAAGGCGGCGAACGTGATCTTCGACGACGCGGCGCTCGACCAGGCTGTCGAGGGGATCATCAACGGGATCTACTTCAACCAGGGCCACGTTTGCTGTGCGGGCTCACGGTTGCTCGTGCAGGAGTCGATCTACGAGCCGGTGATCTCGAAGCTCAAGCGGCGGCTGCAGACGCTGCGCGTGGGCGACCCGCTCGACAAGAACACGGACGTGGGCGCGATCAACTCGCGCGCCCAGCTCGAGAAGATCGAAGAGCTCGTCCGGAGCGGCGAGGAAGAGGGCGCCGAGATCTACCAGCCGCCGTGCCGCCTGCCGGAGAAGGGCTACTGGTTCGTGCCGACCGTCTTCACCAACGTCGCGCAGAGCTACCGGATCGCACAGGAGGAGATCTTCGGGCCGGTGCTCTCGGTGCTGACCTTCCGGACTCCGGACGAGGCCGTCGAGAAGGCGAACAACACGCCGTACGGGCTGTCCGCCGGCGTCTGGACGGAGAAGGGCTCGCGGATCCTGTCGATGGCGCAGAAGCTGCGGGCCGGCGTGATCTGGGCCAACACGTACAACCGCTTCGACCCGAGCTCGCCGTTCGGCGGCTACAAGGAGTCCGGCTTCGGCCGCGAGGGCGGCCGGCACGGGCTCGAGCCGTACCTGAAATTCGAATGAGCCGCCTGCCCGTTCGCAAGACGTACAAGCTCTTCATCGGGGGCGAGTTCCCGCGCTCCGAGTCCGGTCGGACCTACGAGGCGGAGGGGCAGAACGTCGCGCGCGCCTCGAGGAAGGACGTGCGCGATGCCGTGCGGGCCGCGCGGGGGGCCTTCGGCAAGTGGTCGGGGATGACGGCCTACAACCGCGGGCAGGTGCTCTACCGGATCGCCGAGATGATGGAGGCGCGCCGGGCCGAGTTCGCGAACTTCTGCTCGGGGCCCAAGGAGGTCGAGCGCTCGATCGACCGTGTCGTCTGGTACGCGGGCTGGGCGGACAAGCTCGCGCAGGTGCTCGGCTCGTCGAACCCGGTCGCGGGGCCCTACTTCAACTTCACCGTGCCGGAGCCGACGGGCGTGGTCGGGATCCTCGCGCCGCCGGAGCCCGCGCTGCTGGGGCTCGTTTCGCGCGTTGCGCCGGCGATCGTCGGCGGCAACTCCGTGGTCGTCGTCGCCTCGGAGCCGCACCCGCTCGCGGCCGTCGAGCTTGCCGAGGTGCTGGCGACCGCGGACGTACCGGGCGGCGTCGTCAACATCCTGACCGGCCGGCTGGAGGAGCTCGCACCGGTGCTGGCCGGGCACATGGACGTGAATGCGCTCGACGTTTCGGGCGCGGACGGCGAGGTGGCCGAGCTCGAGCGGCTCGCGGCGGAGAACGTGAAGCGCGTCGTGCGTGGTGACGCGGACGACCAGAGCCCGTGGGAGATCGCCGGCTTCCTGGAGTTGAAGACCGTCTGGCACCCGATCGGCGTCTGAGGCCGCGCGCGCCCTGTTTAAGGCACACCCAACCTCCTCCCCGAGGCGATCGTATCGGCGAAATTCGCACGCGTGGGTGACGCCTTTGCGCCAGAATTGCGACTTGTGCTGAGGCGTCGCTTGCGATGCCGACCTAGAGGCCGGACGGGCTTTGCCCGTGCGGCCGTCTTACGCCGGCTGTTGAATCGGAGACAATTGCCCTGGGACATGGCCACGTGACGGGTCCTAGGCGGTTCAGTCTTGCGATCTCGGAAGGCGACGGCATTTCGATCATCGCCGAGGTCAGGGAGCCGGAGGCGGCACAGCTTGCGGAGCGCGACGGCGCCGAAGGCGTAGTCGTGTCTACCGGCTATGAGGAACGGCTTGCCGGGATCGGCGAAGCCGTCTCCGTGCCGATCCTCTTCTACTGGAACGGCCAGCGGGCCGATCGGATCAGCGGCGCCGATGCCTGCGTCGTCGACGCGGCACTGTGGTCCGGCGCAAGCGGCGACCTCGTCGAGGAAACGCTCGACGACCAGTTCGAGCTCGTCCTCCGCGTCGAGCACGAGGAGCAGCTCGAAGAGGCGCTGGAGCGGTTCGACCCCGAGCTCTTCGTCCTTGTCGGCAAGGACGAAGAGGCGCTCGAGCGCGTCCTCGACCTGCTCCCCGACGTCCCGGCCGGGAAGCTCGTCGTCGCGGAGCTGCCGGCGATCACGCGCGCGGACGTCGACGAGCTCGAGCGCGCGGGTGTCGACGCGGTGATCGTCCGGGCCGGGAATATCGCCGAGCTCTCCGGCGAGCCGCCGCCCGAGGTCTGAGCGTCAGCGCGCAAGAGCGGTCCCGGGGAAACCCGCTCGGCGAACCGTGGCTCGCCCTCGCGGTGATCCTGGCCGGGGCGGCGATCCTGCGGATCGTCGGAATCGCGTACGGCCGCCCCTTCCCGCTCTTCAGCCCGGACGAGAAGAGCATCGTTCCGCGCGCCTGGCAGATGGTCCACGGCGGCGGCCTCGACCCGCACTGGTTCGACTACCCGAGCCTGCTCATGTACCTGCTCGCGCCGTTCCAGAGCTGGCAGGGGGCGCCGTCGTACTTGACCGCGCGCCTGGTCGTGCTCGTCCTCGCGCTCGGCGCGATCGCCGCCGCCTGGTGGCTCGGCACCCGCGCCTACGGCGTCACGGCCGGGGCGGTCGCCGCGGGGGTCGTTGCAGTCGAGACGACCGAGGTCGCGTACTCGCGGATGGCCGTCACCGACGTCCCGCTCACGCTTGGAGTCGCCGCGGCCCTCGCGCTGCTCGTCGGCGGCCGGATCGAGCTCGGGGGGCTCGTCGCCGGTCTGGCGACGAGCGTCAAGTACCCGGGCGTCCTGCTGCTCGTCCCGCTCGTCGTCGCGGGCTACCGGCAGCCGCGTCGCCTTGCCGTCGGCGCCGTGCTCGCCGCCGTCGCGTTCTGCGCCCGATCGCGTTCATCGTGCGGCTCTGGCACGGGCTCGGGCCCGCGCTCCTCATTTGCGCGCTCGGTCTCGTGGTCGCCGTCGCGCAGCGCAGGCGCAGCGATCTGATCCTCGCCTCGTTCGCGATCGTCTACTTCCTCGACCTCTGCACGATCGGCGCGCACTTCGATCGCTACGTGCTGCCGCTGCTCGCGCCGCTCGGCGCGCTGGCCGGCCGGCTGCGTGCGCTCGCCCCGGTGACGTTGCTGCTGCTCGTCGTGCCCCTCACGTGGGCTGTCCGCGACGCGGGCAAGCTGACGAAGACGGACACGCGCGTCGTCGCCCACCGCTGGGTCGAGACCCACCTGCCGCACGGCGCCCGCCTCGCTGTCGATCCCTCGCTGACGCCGTTCGCCGGTTTCCGCGTCCTCCAGCTGCAGCTTCCGTTACCGGAGGAAGCGCACCCGGACCCGAATCGCTACGTCCGCGTCCTCCTCGAGAAAGGCATCCGCTACGTGATCGTGACCGGAGCGATCGCGGACCGAGTGCTCGCCGCCCGCGAGCACTACCCCACGGAGACTGGCTTCTACGAGGAGTTGAAGACGCGCACGAAGCGTGTCTTCTACGTGCAGCAGGACGGGCTGAACGGGCCGTGGGTTGCCGTCTACAGGCTCTAGCCGAAGAAGGCGCGCGCCACTTCGTACCAATCTTCCGGGACCGTCTTCAGCTCGCGGGTTGCCTCCTCGAGGGAGACGTCCACAATCGCGTCCCCGTGAAGCGCGGCCATCCGGCCGAAGCGGCCCTCGTGGACGAGATCGGCCGCCTTCAGCCCGTAGCGCGTCGCGAGCACGCGGTCGCGCGGCGTGGGGGAGCCGCCTCGCTGGACATGGCCGAGGACCGTCACCCGTGTCTCGTAGCCCGTCCGCGCTCCGATCTCTCCCGCGAGCCGCGCGCCGACCCCGCGCTCGGAGAGCCGCACGTGGCCGAACTGGTCGACCTCGCTCTCGTCGGCCATCCCTTCGAGCTCGTAGCCCTCGCTCACGACCACGATCGAGAAGTCCTTGCCGCGCTCGTGCCGCCGACGGATGTCGTCGCACGCTTCTTCGACCGAGATCGGATGCTCGGGGATCAGGATCACGTCCGCGCCGCCCGCGATCCCGCTCATCACCGCGATCCAGCCCGTGTGCCGGCCCATCACCTCGACGACCATCACGCGGTTGTGCGACTCCGCGGTCGTGTGCAGCCGGTCGATCGCCTCGGTGCAGATGAACACCGCGGTGTCGAAGCCGAAGGTGTAGTCCGTCGCCGAGAGGTCGTTGTCGATCGTCTTCGGCACGCCGACGACCGGGAAGCCGTGCTCCGCGTGCAGCCGCGCGGCGACGCCGAGCGTGTCTTCACCGCCCACCGCGACCAACGCGCCGAGGCCCTCGCCTTCGAAATTCCGCAACACCGCGTCGACGGTGCCGAGCTTGTAGGGGTTGGTGCGCGAGGTCCCGAGGATCGTCCCGCCGCGCGGGAGCAGGCCGGAGATCTCTCGCGGCCCGAGCGGCTCGAACATCGCCTCGACGAGCCCCAGCCACCCCTCGCGAATCCCGACTACCTCGTGGCCCCGCTCGGCCGACCGCCGCGCCACGGCGCGGATCACCGCGTTCAGCCCGGGGCAATCTCCGCCGCCCGTGAGGACACCTACCTTCACCCCGCCATCCTAGGTCAGTGCCGAAGGTGGGAATCGAACCCACACGGGCCTCGCGGCCCACCGGATTTTGAGTCCGGCGCGTCTGCCAATTCCGCCACTTCGGCGCAGACGAAGAGTAGCCCGCCCGCCTCGCCGATACGGCTTCGCCGGCTCGGCAAGACCGCGCTCTTGCCGAGCCAAACGACGCTGGTGGGGCGAGAAGGAGGGGGTTCATCGGGGAACCACGGGTTCACCCGTGCTCTCCAGCGCGTCTGCCAGTTCCGCCACTTCGGCGCAAAGGAAGAGTAGCCCGGCGGCGGAATCTCATAAGGAGTTGCGAAGGTCGGGCTGTTAGCCCGATACTTGCTATCGATGTCGGGCTATGGAGGAGGGCACGTGAAGAAACGAATTTGGCTTGGAGCGCTCCTTGCCGCTGTGGCAGTGCTCGCGCTGGTCGCGGCCGGCTGCGGCGGAAGCAAGAAGAGCTCCGGCGGAAACAAGGGAGGCGGAGGCGGCGGCGTGACTGCACTGCCGGCTTCTTCGTGCAACGCCATGCAATACAAGGGTTCGGGTAAGCCGGACTACCTGGTCGCTTCGGATCTGCCGCTGATCGGCGGCTCGCGCGAGCAGACGGTGCAGATGAACAAGGCGATCGCGTACGTCCTGCAGCAGCAGAGCTGGAAGGCCGGCAAGTACAACATCGCCTTCCAGGCGTGCAACGACGCCTCGGCCCAGCTAGCAAAGTGGGATCCCACCAAGTGCAGCGCGAACGCGCATGCGTACGCGGCTAACAGCAGCCTGATCGGCGTCATCGGGACGTTCAACTCGGGCTGTGCCGCGATCGAGATCCCGGTGCTGAACCAGGCTCCGGGCGGCGGGCTCCAGCTGCTCTCACCGGCGAACACGTACGGCTGTCTGACGGAGCACTGCTCCGCCACCGAGCCGTCGAAGTACTACCCGAGCGGGAGCCGCAACTACGCCCGCGTCGCCCCGAGCGATCCGAACCAGGGCGCGGTCGACGCGGCGTTCCTGAAGAGCAAGGGCGTCACGAGCGTCTACATCCTCAACGACAAGGAGGCGTACGGGCTCGGCGTCGCAAAGAACTTCAAGGGCGCAGCGACGGCCGCCGGGATCAAAGTCCTCGGCTTCGACGCGTACGACCCGAAGGCGCCGAACTACCAGGCCCTGTTCACGAAGATCAAGAACACCAATCCGGCCTCCGTCTTCATCGGCGGCCTGATCGACGAGAACAGCGGCCAGCTGATCAACGACAAGGTCAGCGTCCTCGGCGACAACACCAAGGTGAAGCTGATGCTGCCGGACGGCTTCACCACCGACTCGGTCTTCCAGCGCTCCCAGGGCGGGAC
>WNGI01018808.1_pt1 | contig 15177 bp, 13 predicted proteins | sample 5400621 | NCBI WGS metagenome assembly WNGI01 (sample SAMN13153374, study PRJNA577476) | soil metagenome | isolation source: 20 cm soil or saprolite under Garry oak tree replicate 1 | place: USA:California | collected 2016-06-15 | reverse complement strand
GTGTCGTTCGCAATTGACGCGCTAAGACTTATGCTCTGCCTGAAGTCGATGGCTTGAGCACTGCTCGGCGTCAAAGTGACTCCAGTCGGTGGGTTCGGTGGATCCAGTTTCATTGCGGTGGAGCATCCCCCCAACAGGGCAACCAGAACAAGCAACAGACACACGGATGATACTTTCATGACCTTCCCTTCGGCGGTCGAGTTCTTGGATGGTTTTTCTTGGACTAACCGGGCCCTCGGGCGGGATGAGGGCGCAACAGTCTCCACGGGCTCGTTTAAGCTACGACCCTATATTATATTAGGGCTGGATGAAATCGAAAAAATAGCCTGGACCGGAACAAGTTCGACCCTGTCCCAGGCTTGAGAGAAGATGAAACAGTATCTCCTGAGAAAAGCAACGCATACTATCCCCGCAAAAATGAAGGGGACAAAACACGATCCCCGGGCGAACCAAACAGTTGCACGCCGCGGGATAAGGCATCAATTTGGAGGTTCCTGTGTTGTTCTTTTGGCCGAGGTTGTGCGCTTGGTTCGCTTCCCTCTGCGACCGAAGCCAGGCCGCGCCGGCAGCTGCGAACTCTTCCGGGGTCCCAAAACGTAGCGGAGCCGCGTCACCAGTGGAACAGCCATTGACGGTGACACAGACGGAGCGAACGCACGATTCGGCGCTTCGCTAAATCCCATTAGAGTATGCGTCAGCCAGAGGCCGTCTGGACATAAAGATATTATGCGTTTAATGCAGAATGAGGGTTTTGTATTCCGGCCTGGCATGGCGAAAAGAGCAGACAGCACGAAGGAATGGAAACCGATACCCAGACTTGCGTTTGCATTCTTCGGCCTAATGTTGGTTGGCTCTGGCTCGCTCACGTTACTGAGCGGGAAATTACATTATCGCAATCATTGGCATGCTCCCCGGGTTCGCTCTGTTCGCCATCTCGAAGAATCCCCAAACCTTGCTCAAGGTCAGTAGGTTGTCTGTCTGAACGGACGTAAGGTCATTTATGGCGATGCTGGAGCCGCCGTCAAACTCATGATCGAGATCGAGGAACGGGCAACCTGATTGAGTATTGGGTCCACGCGGTGGTGCCCCTGACCGCAATAAGCTCTTGGCACCCTTTTCCTATCACCATCAGACACGCCGCGTTCTTTTTAAGTGAGAAGAAGGTTGTTTGCCACGACCGCTACACTGGTGTTCTGGGCAAAACCAACTCTTGGATTAGACTATTGGCCTTCACAAGAATCAGGAGGTCTGGTATGACTTCGAAGCCGAGTAACTTCATGAATGCGAACAACAAGATTCTTGGAGTGAATGATCGATTTTTTTTCAAATGATTAAAAGGAACGGTGGAGATGGAGAAGCCATCGTCGGGCAAAGGCCTTCTCGCAGGACCTTTTGTGCGGCGGCGGTCGGCGCATTTGTGTCGGTACTGGCAAAGCGCAGGCTCCTCTTGCCGGCCAGCGGAGACCTGCATCTCCCGGAGATCAATGTAGCCGCGATTGATCGAACGCGCATTCTGCGCGCCGCGGAGGGCTATCTTCCTGAAGCACCGGTCACGATCACTGCTTTCCCGGCGGTTCGCAGTGCCGGGGGCAAGCACAACTATTCTTCCGAAGGCGACTATTGGTGGCCGGATCCGGCACTTTCCGCGGCGTGGCTCATCACCAAAACAGATCACTACGCCGCTCACGCCGTAAGGCATCTGCGTGCCTGGTTCGTTGACGAATCGACCCGAATAAATCCGCATCTTGAGTTTGTCCAAGCGATTCACGGACGGACCACCGGGCGGGGAATCGGAATCATCGATACCCCCATTTGGTCGAGGTGGCTCGTGCTGCGGCAGTACTCGAGGGATCGCGATCTTTGGCGAATGAGGTGCGCGATGGCGTGAAAAATTAGTTCGCTGCGTATCTGCGTTGGATGACCACCTCATCGCACGGTATCGAAGAGCGCAAAGCGAAAAACAATCACGCTACCTGCTGGGTCTTGCAGGTGGCCGAGCTTTCGCGTTATAAGGGGAACACAGATCTAGCGAGCTTCTGTCGGAAGCGGTTCACGGCGATGCTGGTACCAAATCAGATCGCCCCGAATGGCAGTTTTCCTCTGGAGTTGGCGCGCACCAACCCTACGCGTATGGCCTGTTCAATCTTGAAGCCATGACCGCAGTGTGCCAGATTGTTTCCACACGTGCAGACAACCTTTGGGCGTTTGAAACCTCCGACGGCCGTGGTATTAGAAAGGTGGTCGAGTATATGTTTCCCGTCATCGCCGACAAGAGAGGTTGGTTCCTGACTCCCGATGTGCAGTATTTCGATCAATGGCCTGTGCGGCAACCGAGCCTGGTCTTTGCTGGCCTGGCTTTCTCGAGGGCAGAGTACCTCAAGATGTGGCTCAGTCTCAATGCTGACCCTGGGACAGAAGAAGTCATCCGCAATTTCCCAATTCGCCAGCCCGTGCTCTGGACGCTATGACCAGTCCTTACCGTATCCTGGATGCCCAAGGGCCTGCGTGAGGTCGCTTCGATGCGGATGAGGAGCGCGCGCATCATGTTGGAGCCGGCGGGGTACCTGGCAGTAGGCCTGTTTCGCTCTCAAAGAAATATCATCGCAGGATTCGCGTTGGTGACCATATGTGGGTCCCTTGGCCTGGCAGAGTTGAGGCTGAGCCAAACCATCTTTCCGCTGCGCCAGAGTGATCCCCATCACGCGCAGTCTGCTGCTGGCTATGTCGGCTCCAAAAGCTGTGCGAAATGTCATGGCGAAATTTACCAGACCTATTCGCAGACCGAGATGGGGCGCTCGATGTCGGAGATGAACGCATCGCTTCTGGCCAAGATTCCCAATTCGGCATCCATGTTTGACCGGCACTTGAACCGGCATTTTGAAACGTACCCGCGCAACGGCGGTCTGTACCAGAGCGAGTATGAAACTACTGACGATGGCAAAGAGGTTTTCCGAGATACACACAAGATTGAGTGGATCATGGGTTCTGGCGCTAACGGCTGGAGTGCGATCGTGCGGCGCGGAGACTATCTGTTTCAAGCGCCGCTTTCCTTTTACTCGAGCGCAAAGACCTGGGGGTTGTCGCCAGGCTACGAATTCGGTGACTACGGCTTCAGCCGTCCGATTCTTCCCGCCTGCATTGTCTGCCACAGCGGGCAGCCTCAGCCTGTTTTGGACGGCGATGGGCGCTTTCGACAGCCGCCGTTTCTCGAGTTGGCGATTGGCTGCGAGAACTGTCACGGTCCCGGCGCAAGACATGTCATCGAGATGCAGGTGCACTCATCTGTGGAAGCTGCCGCCGGCTCGATCGTGAATCCCGCAAGGCTTACGCCCTGGCTGGCCGACAACATCTGTATGTCCTGCCATCAAACCGGGCAAGCGCGGGTCCTGCAAGCCGGGAAACAGTTCAGCGACTTTCGTCCTGGCGCGGCCCTGAGCGACACGCTGAGTATTTTCCTGGTTCCCTTCGGGCGCCAATCTCCCCCGCAGGATGACCTGCTCGAGCACTATCTTTCCATGCGTCTCAGCAAATGTTACCGGAGCAGCGACGGACAGCTTAGCTGCATAAGTTGCCATGATCCGCACGTACAGCCGACGGAACAACAAGCTCCAGCCTACTATCGGGGCAAATGCGTCTCTTGTCACGCGGCAAGAGGTTGCGCCCTCGCACTGGCCGTGCGTCAGCAAAAGAATCCGCCCGACGACTGTATAGGCTGTCACATGCCGAAACGGAATGTGCAGGTGATTGCACACTCGGTTCTCACAAATCATCGCATTGTTGTGACACCTGATGAGCCGTTTCCCGATGCCGCCTTTCATATGACTACGCCCGGGTTGCCAGACTTGGTCCATTTGAATGCCAAGCCAGGCAGCATGGATGTTCCCTCACCATTGACACTGCTGGAGGCGTATCGCCAGGTAATGGTCTCTCGCCCTGACTATCGCGAACGATATTGGTCTTTGGCAAGCCAACTACAAACCAGCAACCCGGAGAACATCTTTGTCTTGGAAGCTTTGGCGGACTTATCGCTGCAGAAAAAAAACGTGGAAGGCATGTCTGCAGCCACTGGTTATCTTGACCGGGCACGAAACTTAGGCAGCACAAAGCCGTCTGATTTCGAACGATTGGCGCGATTGCTTGTCGCAGCACGCCAACAAGCCAAGGCCGCAGACGTTTTGAGACAGGGGATCGATTTGATTCCTTACGACGCAGAGCTCTATCGATTGCTCGCCAGGATCAACCTCTCGTTAGGAAGAGCGCGCGATGCGTGTGAAGTTCTTGCTCATGCAAATCATATTTTCCCCCAAGATACGGACATCCGAAGCCTCCTGAAAGAATGCGCAGCAACTGGAGCAGCGCCTTTGGAGAGGTGACCAGTCGCGTCAGGCTCAAGGTACGCGCTACCCCCACTCCGAGGAAAAGATCACCAGCGCACGCACAGGAACGGACGCATTACCGCTAGACGGGAATCCTAGCGGATGAGAAAGCTGCGATCCGGCTCGAGCCGCAGCCGTTTCAGTATTCAAAACACATATTTTTGGCATTGAATTTCCGCCGTCGACTTGCTATATGCCTCGTCTGGGGGTTCCCAAGCTCTTCTCGGCATTCAAGCCCAAGGTCATATTCGGACGACCTACGTTGCCTATGGAGGACCCGCGATGACTAGCCCAACTTTCCCGCCATTGTGTGAGCGACGGCTTCAGAGGTTTGTCTTCATTTTCCAAGCAGTTGCGTTGTTGCTCTTGCCTGCAGTCAGCCGGGCGCAAGTGGCGACAGCATCCATAAACGGTACGATTGCCGACTCATCGGGCGCCGCGGTGCCAGGAGCAAGAGTTAGTTTGACGAACGTGGCTACCAACGTGGCGCAGTCAACGATTACCAATGACACCGGAAACTTTGTCTTGGTGAACATTATCCCCGGCCGTTACACACTTAGCGTGAGTAAAGCGGGCTTCAGGACCGCAACTCAGCCGGAGTTTGACCTCGCTGTTAATCAAACGACGACTCTGGACTTCAATTTGCACATCGGGGCAGCGATTGAAACCGTGACCGTGGAAGCCGTGACGACAAGCATCCAGACGTCCAGCTCGGAGCTTGGGACAGTAATCAGCAGGCGATCTGTGGACAACCTGCCGTTGAACGGCAGGAATTTCACGCAGTTGTTGAATCTAACCCCGGGCGTCAGCACGGTGAATACCACGCAGAACGGCAACAACCAACAGTTCGCCGGGAACACGGTGGGGTCCTTTTCTTTTCCTTCGATCAATGGTCAGACGAACCGGAGCAATCTCTTCCTGCTCGACGGGCTGAACGACCAGGAGAGTTTTAGCAGCACATATTCCGTCCCGCCGATCATAGACGACATCCAGGAATTCAAGGTCGATTCGCACAACGACCAGGCGCAGTTCGGCGGCGTGCTGGGCGGGGTAGTCAATGTGGTCACCAAGTCAGGTACAAACCAACTCCACGGTGAAGCCTGGGAATTCATCCGCAATAGCGCATTGGACGCTCGCAATCCTCTTACCAAGATCAACCTGCTGCACCAGAACCAGTTTGGGGCCAATATCGGTGGCCCGGTAATCCTGCCTCGCTACAATGGACGCAACCGCACCTTCTTCTTTGGGAGCTATGAGGGGGTACGTCTTCACGTAGGCAATGCCAACCAGTCCTTGATTCCCACGGCCGCGCAGTTGAACGGCGATTTCACTGGCGGCAACCAGCTTTACAATCCTTACAGCACAACGTCGTCGGGCACTCGAACGCCTTTTCTGTGCGTTGGCACATCCAACGCTCCTGCACCCTTAATGGCCGGCACAAAGCTCCAAGCGCCGCTTGGCACCACCATGCCTCCCGTAGGGCAATCCGCCTGCAACATTCTGCCGCCGGGGCTGATCGATCCCAACATGCAGGCGGTCGGTCAATTGCTTTACGGGGCTCTGACTCCGAACTTAACAGGTGTAAATGGGAAGAATTTTCAAAAGACGCTCACGAATGAGCAGGACCCCGACAGTTATAATGTCCGGATTGATGAGCAACTTGGTCCAAGAGACGCGTTTTGGGGCAGGTTCAGCCACATCTCTTCCCCCAGAAACGTCCCCGGAATTTTCGGCCAGGCCAATCTGAACACCTACCATGCCCACCAATACGGAGTTACTTGGAACCATACTTTTGGCCCCACATCCGTTCTATCGGTGCAGTTCGGGCGCAACTACGGATTCTCGGCGAATCCCACTTTGCTCCCAGCGAGTGTCTCCCAGGCGCTGATCAAGTCGGGCGGGTACGATAACAGCTTTGCTTGTGCATTCGTGCAGGGCCCGCGCAATTGCTATTTCAACGCCGTGAACTTCAGCGATAGCGGTGACATTACCTCCTTCCAGGAGGGCAGCAGCCCCGCGGTAGTTGCTGACATTTGGCAATGGAAGGGGAATTTCACGGCGCAGACGGCCAATACCACATCGAAGGGTCTCGGCGGTGCGGGTTTCGCTTCGTTCCTTCTAGGGATTCCGGCGGGTGACACTTACCGCAACGAGTTTGAGACCGAACACGGCGGCTGGATCGATGGCTTCTACTTCCAGGATCAGTGGAGGGTTACCGACAGACTGACGCTCAACTTGGGTGCGCGCTATGATGTTACCTTCGTTCCCATCTATGGAAGCCCCAAGGATGGCAACGTGCCGATCGGCAACTGGGATCTGCACACTGGCAACTACGTCCTCCAGAGCTTGGCGCCGGCCTGCAACACAGTCGGCAACAAACCCCCTTGTATCCCTACGCCCGATGGTTCGCTGCCGGCGCACGTAGTCGTTTCTCCCGATGGCCGCTTTTGGCACAACGCGTACGATAATATCCAGCCTCGCGCCGGTATGGCGTACCGAATAACTACCAGGACGGTTCTCCGGGGCGCATACGGCCGGTTCTACGACAACTGGGCGGCAGTCTTGCAAATGTCCCAGAACCAGCAGGGCACTTGGCCGCGCGCCGATCAGTTCATTCTGGCATTTAATAACACCAACGACGCGCCGAGCATCTTTGCGGAGAACCCCCTGCAGGGTGCGAACATAGTTCCGAGCCTTACGGCGTTTGAGACCACCAACAACTGGTTTGTCGATCCGAACATCAAGAACCCATACTCCGACCAATGGAATTTCGGAGTCCAGGAGGCTTTGACGCCAAATACGACGCTGACCGTGAACTACGTGGGCTCCTCCGGTCATAGGCTCGATGTCGGGATCACCGGTAACCAAGCCACGACCCCCGACCCTACCGGCAAGCTATTGGTTCCTTCCGTCAGCTGCTATACCACCACGTGCACGCCTGCGTTGGTTGCAGCTCAGGGGCGATTCCGCTTTCCATATCTTGTGCCAATCCATTATGACGAAAGCGTTGGGAAGTCCTGGTATGATGGCCTGCAATTATCGCTAGACAAGAAGACTTCTCACGGGCTTTCCTATCTTTTCTCTTACACTTGGTCGAAGGCCATTGATATCGGCGCCGATGAGTGGTTCGGCACCGGCACCAACGGCACCTCGGTCCAGAACCCCTACAACTTAGCGGGGGATAAGAGCCTTGCCGGCTTTGACCTGCCTCAAATCTTTACCGCCCATGTGATATATGAACTTCCCTTTGGCAAAGGCAAGAAGTTCGAGACCGGCCTCCACAGTGTCGACGCTCTCATTGCCGGCTGGCAGGTCAACGGGATTTCCAATTTTTCCTCGGGTACGCTCTTCAACGTGGTGGCCGCCAATTCTATTCCCAACGTGGGGTCTGGCAGCACGGAGCGCGCCAATCTGGTCGGTGATCCCTACAGCGGAACCTGCCCGAATGGATCTGCGGCGGGAACACTCAATTGCTGAAGCTTCCCGATAACCGAGAGTATGCGGCTGGAATTCAGGGCCGAGGCTTTTAATCTCACCAACTCGCCCATCTGGGGCAATCCCAATGCAAATTTCAGCAACCTGACATGCATGGTGACAATGGACGGAAGCAACGTAGCTCCGTGCAGCCCTAACAGCAACGGCCAAGGCCGCGCCCCCACGGCGGCCAGTTTGTTCGGGGTGGTCAATTCCACGGCCAGCGGTTATGCGCCGCGACAGATTCAGTTCGCGCTTAAGTTTTACTATTGATCGGCCCGTCTGGCCCAAAACCTGATCGGAGCAGCAGCGTCGCATACGCGGCGCTATGGTACTTTGCAGCATGGCCGTTCGGAGGCTCGGATATATAATATGCGACGCAGTCTTAGCGCGAAGGGCTCAGCGGATTGCACCAGGCCGAAACGCGGAGTAACCTCTTCTTTGACGATAGCGTGCTTGCTGTTCTGCTTGGTTCTGCTCCTACCCATACCATTGCCAGCCCAGACGATTCAGAACTCTTCTGGTAAATCCCTTCCCAGTTTTCCGGGAATTCCCGAGGATTGCAAAGTACCAGGCCAAGCCCCAAGACCGGAGGCGGCCGTGCTTCAAAGCGCAGTCGCGCCCCCCAGCGCGGAAGACTACGAAACACTCGGCACACTCTACGGACGCGCCGGGCAGTTTGGCTGCGCGGTAGCGGCCTTTGAGGAAGCGCTGGCCCACGATCCCAAGGGACAACAAACCCGCTACAAGCTCGCTCTGGCATTCTTGGAAAATCATGAACCCAACAGAGCTGCTGACGAGCTGCGCGCCGTTCTGCGAAAAGAGTCGGACTCATTTATGGCCCACAATGCCCTCGGTCGGGCCCTCCAGGATCTAGGAGAGTCGGAACAAGCCGCCGACGAATTCAAAACCGCACTAAGAATCAATCCTCACTTCGCCCTGGCATCTTATGACCTTGCCCAACTCTTAAGTTCCGAGAAAAAATATCAGGCAGCCATCTATTACCTCAAAGAGGGATTGGCCGATTCGCCCGCTCCTGACCTGGCATCCGAAATGAAGGTAGCATTGGCCGCAACGTATGCACAGCTTGGAGATTACGTCGATTCCGTTCCGCTCTTTCGGGACGCTGTTGCCGCCCGACCAAGTTCAGCGGAACTACACTTTGATCTCGCCACTGCTTACGCCCATATGCAGGACTATCCCCGGGCCGCGAGGGAGTATAAGGAAGTCTTGCGCCTGGATCCGAACCAGAGTCTGGCGGAGCTCTCTCTGGCTAAAGCATTAATGAATCTGAGCGCGATCGAGGAAGCCCTCCACTACCTTGAAGACTACGCACGTCGGAACCCTAACGATCCCGAAGGACAAGAGATCCTGGGGGATGCTCTCAAGGATTCGGCGCGCCTCGGTGAGGCGTTGGAAGCGCTGGAACGAGCAACACAAATGAACCCGGGGAGTTACAAAGCTCACTGCGATTTGGGCGTGGTCTTCAGCCGTTCGGGCCGAATCGATGATGCTATCCATGAGTTGGAGACAGCCATCAAGTTGAAACCGGATGGCGCGGAGGCACGATACCAACTCGGATCAATACTCAACAAGAAAAAGGAAGGTTCTGCGGCCAAACAACAGTTCGAAGCTTTCGAGCACCTAAGGCAAGAATCCGAGCGAGAGACGAAGGCGGCCGTCTTGAATTCCCAAGGGAATGAATTTCTCAAACAGGAACGCCCGCAGGAGGCGGTGGAAGCCTACCAGAAGGCTCTCCTTTTAGGACCGCAAGACGCCAGGTTGCACTATAACTACGCGTTCGCATTGTCGAAAGTTAAGGATCCTACCGGCGAAGAGCGCGAGTTGGAAAAGGCTATCGAACTCGATGCCAAATTCGCTCCAGCCCACAATCAGCTGGGCTCCGCCTTTGTGCTTCAAGGGCGGCTCGCTGAGGCCGAGCGCGAGTTCCGAGCGGCTATTGAAAGCAATCCGCAATATGGCGAGGCGCTGAACAACCTCGGCACATTGTTCGGTCGTCAAGGCAAAAATGCCGAGGCTGCCACGCTCTTTCGTCAGGCTATCGCGACTGATCCCCAGTATACCCAGGCCTTCGTTAACTTGGGCCTGACGCTAGCTGCCGAGGGAAGCTACTCGGAAGCGGAGAAACAGCTTCAAAGCGCGCTGCGCATGGAACCTCATAGTGCCAGTGCGCTGACCGCGCTAGGCATGCTAGAGGGAAAGACCGGGCGGGATGCCGATGCTGTCCAAACATTTCGGAAGTTGACTGGTCTTTACCCCATCTCGCCTGATGCCCACATCAATCTTGGTATTGCTTTGGGAGATGTCTACGATTTGCAGGGTGCCCTCAAGGAATTTTCGGAAGCCATCCGCCTCGCACCGGACTCTGCGCTCGCTCACTACAACAAGGGACGAGTTCTTTACGCCCTGAGTGAAAAGGACCAGGCGCGCCAGGAACTCAGCACGGCAGTCCGTTGGTCTCCCAACTACGTGAGCGCTCTCTTTTTGTTGGGCGTTGTAGAGCACTCTTCTCCCTACGCTACGGAACTTTTCCAAAGGGTCGTAAACCTGCAGCCCAACAACTCTGAGGCCCGGCTCTATCTCGGCCGGAATCTTCTCCAAGAAGGGAAGAGGGAAGAAGCCATCGCGCAGTGGAAAAAAGCCGCGGAAGCGGATCCTGACAACCTGTCAGCGTTCGCCAACTTGGCGCGAACCCTTGCTCAGTCGGGGAGCCCGGAAGCGGGTGCATACCTGGCGCAGTTGGAGAAATTACAACAGCGCAAGCAGCTGACGGATCGGGTCCAGCTGTTGAATAATTCTGCGCTTCAGGCGGCCAACGACAACAATTGGCCACAGGCGATCGGGCAATTGCAAGAAGCCATCGAGCTCTGTCGGCAATGCGTGCAACTTCCCATTCTGCGCAAAAATATTGGGATTATTTACGCCCGCAGGGGAGAAGTAGAAAATGCCAAACAGCAGCTGGAACTTGCATTAAAACTTCTCCCTGAGGGTCCAGAAGCGGTTGTGGTTAGGGAAACTTTGCGTCAACTGATCCTTCCGCCCGCGACGTTATACCGCTGATTCTCGTACGCCTTCTGGAACTCTGCGCGGGACGCGTGCTGCTTTCCTTCCTGATGGGGGGCCAATGCAAGATTGTAGTGCGCTTCCGCATAGCGCGGCTTGAGGCGCACCGCCTCGATAAACTCCGTCTGCGCCATGCGGACGTTGCCCGCCTGCATCAGCACCAACCCGAGATTGGTGTGAGCTTCCGCGAAATTCGGATCGCGGCGCACGAGTTCACGGGAGACATCGGCGGCGCCGGCAGTATCGTCGTCCTGGCTAACGACCAATCCTAATTGGATCCTGTCCCTACCGAAAATGCTATCCGGCCCGAATACCTTTGAAATCAGTGATTTTCAAGAAGATGAAATTGAAGCAGGCTAACCAGGAGATTGGAATATAACAATGTTACATTGGGCTGAAAACAGCTGGATGGCGTTTTCGGTAAGCACAGGGAACGATATGCGGTTTGAACCACGGCCATCTGACCGAGCTGATTAACTCCGACATCTTAAGACTGGGACGGCAGATGGGTTCCAACGCACTCTTCATTGAGGGGTTCCCTTTGATTCGGAAACCTCTCTTATTCAGCCTTTTTTCGCTTGGTACGAAGGGGACAACCTCTCTGCGATAAAAATCCACTACTACATTTTTACTACAGTACAGCGCGTCGCGCGCGTCGAATTAGTCGTGAGACAGCGTGGTGACTTGGGGCTAGATAGTTGGCGGAGAGGGGGGATTGTAGTCCCAATGGGTGAGCAGGAGGTGAAGGGTCAGTGAGCGCTGGTATGTCTCTTGTTCTCAACACGCGTTATCGATTTGCGCAAATCCCCTGATCATAAGCGGCTGCCAAATACCCCCAAATAACTCTGAAGTCGTAGCAGAAGTAGCGGCACAGAGTATACTTTTCCGGTGCGGATATCTTCGTGATTAACCTATGTGGTGACGGCCGACACCGCATCTGGCTATAATTCGTATAGAAGGTCGTGCTTGATGTTTCGGCGCAGACGGACAGTTTGGCGCTTAAGTCCCAGCGCGCCAAGCAGTTGATGGCGGAAGGCAATTTTGCGCAGGCCATCCCTCTCTACCGAGAACTAAATCAGGCGGTGCCCAACAACCCCGGGCTGATGCTCAATCTCGGTATGGCGCTGCAAATGGCCGGCAAAAAAGGTGAGGCCATTTCGGTGTTAGAGGCGGCGGTCAAGCTTGATCCACGCCTATCTCCGGCATGGCTCTTCCTGGGGACCGCTCGTCTGCAATTGGGCGAGACGACAGCAGCCGTCGAAGCGCTCAACATGCTCCTGGATCTGCAACCGGACCACAGGGAAGCTCGCCAGATGCTCGCGGGTGCACTGCTTTCCCTCGAGCGCGTCGAAGAGGCAACCGGGCAATATCAGAAGCTCACTGAATTCGATCCCGAAAACTCCCAGGCCTGGTACGGACTAGGGCGCTCTTATGAAGCGCTTGCCAGCCACGCTTTCGACAAATTGCAGGAGGCTGCTCCACAATCTTCCTACTCACTGAGCCTACTGGCGGAAACGCGTTTGCGGGGACAGCAATTCTCGAGCGCGTTTTATCTTTATCGTCGTGCGCTAGAAGAAAAACCGGCATTGCGCGGCCTGCACAAGGCGGTTGCGGGGATTTATCGGCAAACCGGGCATCCGGACTGGGCAGCCGCCGAAGAGAAAAAGGAATCGCAGCTTCCCTCGCCGGAATGCCCTAGTCCGGCGCTGGAGTGCCACTATCAGGCAGGACACTACAGTGAGTTGATCACCGCGGCAAAAGAGGACAATACAGCGGACTCGTTTTACTGGCGGTCACGAGCCTACAACGAGTTGGCAATCAACGCGTTCACCAGACTCGGTCAGTTAACGCCTTCTGCGGAACTGCGCGAGCTAAAAGCCCGCATTTACAACAGTCAAAAAAAATACAGCGAGGCAGCCGGCGAGTGGCGGGAAGCCCTGAAACTCTCTCCCACTAGCGCGGAGATCGAGAAACAGCTCGCCATCAGCCTGAAACTTGGCCAGGACTACGGCGCGGCCCTGCCATTGCTTCAGGACCTTCTCCGGCAACAACCCGCGTCCGCGGAGTTGAATTACCTTGTGGGTGACACCCTGCTCGACTTGCAGCGTGTAGAAGAAGCGATCCCCTTGCTCAAGCGCGCCGTAATTCGCGACCCAAAATTCCTGGCTGCACACAAATCATTGGCTCGGGCCGACCTGGCCGCTGGAAAGCCCGTCGAAGCAATTCCCCATCTGAAGGCAGCCCTGCCTACCGATGATGACGGCAGCGTACACTACCAACTGGCGAGAGCTTATCAGGCCACTGGCCAGACGGAACTCGCCAAACCAGTCATTGCGGACTATCAGAGAATCCAACGCTCCGCCACGCAAGCAAAAGAGAGGATAATACAGGAAGTGGAGATAACCGCACCATAACGAATAGTCTATGAGCAATCTACTTCGATGGCTCGCGGACTTCGAGGACCTGGTTGGTCGCGACGCCTCGCAACACTTGAACTGCGTCGCTTGGCCAGCGAATCTCGATCCGGTCAATCTTCTCCTGTTTGCCGGTTCCGAAGTGTACTGTTGAGGGGCTCGAGGAAGCGTAGCCCACCGCCGTGGTGACGTGATTGAACTGCTTTCCCAGCCGGATCTTTGCGCCGATTCCCTCACGGTTGCTCCCGCTACCCGTTAGTTTCAGAGTGATCCAGCGGTTCGCGTCGGGACTGACATTCTGCCAAAGTTCCGCCGGCTCACCAAGCGCGCTGACGACCACGTCGATTTTTCCATCGTTGTCAAAATCTGCAAAAGCGCTGCCGCGGTGCGCGCGTGCAAGATCAAAGCCCGCTTCCAACGAAACGTCGCGGAACGTTCCGTTTCCAAGATTCGCGAAGAGACTGTTGGTTTGTTTGTAGTGCGTGGACCCAAAAAGATCAATCAAATCGTTGACGTCCGAATTAGCCGTGAACAGATCCTTCCAGCCGTCATTGTTGAAATCGAAGAAGCCATTGCTCCAGCCACTGCGCGTCGTGGATAGCGCAGCCAACCGGCTCTTGTGGGTCGCGTCCTGAAACGAACCTCTGCCCAGATTCTGAAATAAGGGAAATGTCTCGCCCGCCAAGGCCGTAACGCTGAGGTCGGAAAGGCCATCATTGTCAAAATCGCGAAAATCCGCCCCCATGCTGGCCACTGGCAGACCATAATTGGTCAGAGCCACTCCGGCCTGGAGCGCGACCTCATCGAACGTTCCATCACGTCGATTGTGGAACAGGAAGTTGGGCAAATTGTCGTTTGTGACAAAGACGTCCGTGAAACCGTCGTTATCGTAGTCGGCAAAAGCCACGCTCATACCGCGCCCGATGTGGCTCGCAATGCCGGCTTTGGCCGTTACATCCTCAAAGGTTCCATCGCGGCGATTCCGGTAGAGCGTGTTGGGCAACCCCTCGAAATACTTAGGATGGCAGTAGACACGCAGATTGCGGTCGCGCTCACCGCAGTAGCGATCAAAGTCGGGAGTCTTGTTATAATCCGCCGCCGCAGCGCCCATAGAATAGCCGGCGCCTGCGACTCCAGCCTCCGAGGTAACGTCGGTGAACCTCATCCCCCCATCGTTCCGGTAGAGCCGGTTGAAAAACTTCGGCGAATCCTTTTCCAGCGAAGGAATCGACGCACCATTTGTGAAAAAGATGTCCGCCCGTCCGTCGTTGTTGTAATCAAACGCGGCGACGCCACCCGACATCGTTTCGATCATGTGCTTACGCGGCGTCGGATTGTTTTGTAGCACGAAGTCCAAACCAGCATGTTGGGCAATCTCTTGAAATCGAATGGGGGAAAGTGCGGACGAGGACTTCAGGTCAGTGCTTTTTCTAGACAACTGGGGGAGCAGAAAGGTACAGGCCCCGCCAAGGAAATCTCTTCGAGAAAACATCAAAAGGCGGAGACCCACATCTGAGTTAGCGCACGGGAGCTTGACCAGAGGCTGGAATTGTGGGTGATTTTTCGCATGGCTCTCAGCCACGGCCGAGGATCAACCGATCGAAGCGCCGGCTTACATCACGGAGATACGCTTCGTCACCTCCTTCAAGCTCAGTCACGGCACTGCCAGAATAGCCTATATCGGCGAAAGCCTGCCGCACCGCAGCCCAATCTACATCCCCGTCACCCAAGTTCACCCAGGCGTACCCGTCTTCCCTGCGTTTGAAATCTTTGAGGTGAACCTTGACGATGCTTTTGCCGAGAGTATGAATCCAGTCCTGCGGATACCC
>WNGI01011086.1_pt1 | contig 15179 bp, 14 predicted proteins | sample 5400621 | NCBI WGS metagenome assembly WNGI01 (sample SAMN13153374, study PRJNA577476) | soil metagenome | isolation source: 20 cm soil or saprolite under Garry oak tree replicate 1 | place: USA:California | collected 2016-06-15 | reverse complement strand
CCGTACGCTGGGCGCTCGGCGAGAACAACGCGCGCGTGCTGCGTGCGAAGCGCAACGAAGAGCTGATCTTCGGGGGAAGCGAAACGCGCAAAGCGCTCGGCATGGCCGAGGCGCTGCTGCAGTTGGACAACTCGTCGCGGCGCTTGCCGATCGACTTCACCGAGATCGAGGTGGGCCGGCGCCTGTTCCGCAATGGCGAAGCGGAGTACCTCGTGAACCGCTCTCGCGTCCGGCTTCGCGATCTTCAGGATCTCCTTGCGGGCGCGAACCTCGCCGATAACCCGTTCGTCGTGATCGGCCAAGGTCTCGTCGACCAGATCCTGGCCCTGCGTCCAGCGGACCGGCGCACGGTCATCGAGGAGGCCGCCGGTACGCGGCGCCTGCAGGTCCGTCGCGACGAGGCGCTCAATCGACTGAAGTCCGCTGAGGCTGAGCTCGTCCGCGTCAACGACATCCTGCGGGAGATCGGACCGCGCGTGGAGGCCCTGCGCGACCAGGCGTCGAAGTGGACGGAGTACGAGACGATCCGAAACGAGCTCCGGCGCCGGGCGCTGCGCTGGTACAAAGCGTCGTTCGGCACGACCGCGGACCAGCGCGCCGAGCTCGCCGCCAAGATCGTCGGCGTCGATCGCGAGATCGAGCGTCTGGTCGACTTCGTGGCGGAGGGCGAATCCGCGACGGCCGGCAGCGACGAGGATCTGCGCGGGGCGCGCCTGGAGGAAGAGCTCCGCCGCACCGCCGCCACCGACGCATCGGCGGTCGAGGCGTCGGCGCGCGAGCGTGTCGCCGGGCTCGAGGCGAGCCTCGCGGCGATCGGTGCGGAGCGGAAGCGTACCGGCGCATCTCTCAGCGCGCTGCCCGCGGAGCTCGCGAGCCTCCGCGAACGCCGGACCCGTATCGACGACGAAGCCACCGACGCGGCTCGTCGCGCGCGGGAGTCCGCTGATCTGGCGCGCAGCGCCGAGGAGGACGCCTCGCGGACACGTGTTGCTCTCGCCGAGGCGCGGGCCGCGCGGGTCGAGACCGAGCGCGCGCACCTTCTGCGGGAGAGCGACGAGATCCGGCTCGGTGACGAGGAGCGGTCGTTGCTGGCGCGCGATGAGGAGCTCGCCGCGAGCGCCGCGAGCCTCGGGCGCCAGCGCGCGGAGCAGGAGCGCGAGCGCAGCCGGATAGGTGCCGAGCTCGAGCGGGCGCGAGACTCGTCCGCCGAGACCGCACGCATCGCCGAAAGCGCAGCCGAGCGATCCGGTGCGGCGCGCAACGAGCTGCAGCGGATCGACGGGGATCTCGCGCTCGTGCGCGGGCAGACCGCGGCGTTGCGCGAGGCGGCCGAGCGCGCCGATGCGGAGGTCGCGGCGCGTGAGGCGGCGCACGAGCTCCCGCCGTTGCCGAAGGGCTTCGCCTGGCTCCACGAGCAGATCGCGTCGCCGGATGTGGTCCGCCGCGCTCTCGGCGGCGCGGTCGCGACGTCGCCGTCATCGGCCGCGGCTGAGGCCGCGGTACCGAAAGGCTGCCGGCGAGTCGCGGACGGCGTCGCGGTCTTTCTCGCGCCGGACGAAGCCACCGCCCTCGCGGCAGCGTCCACCCTGCGCACCGGCGCGGTGATCGCACCGAGCGGACTTCTGGTCATACCCGGTCTTGCGCGGTTGATCGAGCCGCGCGCACGTGCCGACCGCGATGCCACCGCGCAGCTTCGGGCGATGGCCGCGCGGCTTCATGAAGAGCTCCTCGCCGCCGAGAAAGCGCAACGGGAGGTCCTCGCGGAGCGTGCCGATGCCGAGCGCCGCCGTGAAGACGCGGAAAAGCGCCTCGCCGCAGCGCAGCGCGGACGCGGGGACGCCGAGCGCGTTGCGGACGAGCTCGCCACAGCGGAGGCGGACGTGCGCGATCTCGCGCGCGGGCGCGAAGCGAACGCGTCCGCGATCGAGCGGGAGCGCGCTGAGCTCCTCGATAGGCGCGAGAAGCTCGCCCAGGACCGGAGCGCGGCGGCGACCGCGCGCGGGGCGGCGGCCGAGGCCTTCGCTGGTTCGGAACGAGACGAGCAGATGGCCGTCGACGCGCATAACGCGGCGTCGCTACGCGCGGAAGAGGCGCGGCTCGAGTCGGCGACGATGGAGGAACGCCGGAGCGCATCGGTCCGCCTGCGCGATGCGCTGAGCGAGCAGGTCAGCGCGACCGAGCGGCGCATCGCGGACGAGGAGGAGCGGCTGCGAGCGCTCGCGGCGCAGGAGCGCGACGGGCGCGGTCGACTCGAGTCGGCTCAGCAGGACCTCGGCCGCGCGACCGCCGATGCGCGTGAGGCGTCGCGCTCCGCGGAGCTGGCGCGCGAGCGGGCGCTCGCGGCGGAGGGCTCCCGCCGCGAGTCGGAGCAGCGTCTCGCGCACGCGCGCGAGCGGCTGGCCGAGATCCGCGGCGAGCGCGGAAAGCTCGCGGTGGAGGAGGAACGCGCGGCTGGGGCGTTGCGTCTCCTCGAGGAGCAGGTACGTGCCGAGCTCGGACTGCCCGAGGACGAGCCGCTCCCCGATCCCGCGAGCATCGCCCTCGAGGACGAGCCTGATGAAAAGGAGCGATCGAGCACGGTAGCCGCCCTCCAGCGCCTTCGCCGTCGACTGATCGCGCTCGAGCCGGTGAACCCGCTCGCCGCGACCGAGCTCGTGGAGATCGGGCAGCGTCACGAGTTCCTCTCGACGCAGAAGAGCGATCTCGAGCGCGCGATGGCCGATCTGCGGACCCTTGCCGACGAACTTGCGACGACGATCGCCGAGCAGTTCAGCGCGACGATGCAGGCCGTCGACCGCGAGTTTGGTCTGTTCTTTCAGCGGCTCTTCAACGGTGGGCAGGCTTCGCTGCGCACGAGCGACGACCCCGACGAGCCCGGCATCGACATTTACGCGCGGCCACCCGGGAAGCGGATCGGGAGCCTCAATCAGCTTTCCGGCGGCGAGCGCGCGCTGACCGCGACCGCGCTGCTGCTTGCGATCCTGCGCGTGCGGCCGGCACCGTTCTGCGTCCTGGACGAGGTCGACGCGGCGCTGGACGAGCGCAACGTTGGGCGCTTCACGCAGGCGTTGCGCGAGCTCACCGACCGTACCCAGTTCGTCGTGATCACGCACAACCGCGGCACGATCGAGGCTGCGGACATGCTCTACGGCGTGTCGATGGACGACGCGGGTGTGTCCAAGGTGATCTCGTTGCGGCTGGCGGACCTTGACGCGGAGCGCGCCGGCTAGGACGTGCCCCGGCGGCGGCGATCTTTCGCGATCTCGTCGAGAACCGCGCGCGTCGCGAACCGCGCGGCAAGAACAACGAAGAGCAGCCCGATCGCGAAGGTGAACAGCCATCCGATCAGCACGAATACGATTGGAAAGAACGCAAAATCGAACGGACCGATGGGCTGCACGGGCGAGACGATAGCGTTTGCGGAGTGAGCATCGACCAAGCGCTCGCAAAGACGCGCGGCGGATTCCTCGCGCGCCTCTTCGGACGCGGCGAGGAAAAGCTCACCGCGGAGTGGCTCGACTCGCTCGAGGAAGCGCTTCTGCGCGCGGACCTTTCCGTTTCGCTCGTCGATCCTCTGATGGCGCAGCTCCGCGATCTCTTCACGACCGGCGAGGTGCAGTCTGTGCAGAAGGCGCTCGCGGCGGTGCGCGAGACTCTCGTCGCCGCGCTCGCCGGCGATATGCGCCTGCGCGGCGACGGCGAGAGGCCGCGCGTGATTCTCGTCGTCGGGGTCAACGGAAGCGGGAAGACCACCACGGCAGCGAAGCTCGCCAAGCGTCTCAAGGATTCGGGAGAGCGACCACTTCTTGCGGCGGCGGACACTTTTCGCGCCGCCGCGATCCAGCAGCTCGAGCGCTGGGCCGAGCGCGTCGACGTGCCGATCGTCTCCGGCAAACCTGAGGGCGATCCCGCGGCCGTGGTCTTCGATGCGGTGAATGCGGCCATCGCCCGTGGAAACACGACCGTCATCGCTGACACCGCGGGTCGCCTGCACACGAAGGGTCATCTGATGGACGAGCTCGGCAAGATCGTTCGGGTGACGGGCCGGGCCCGTGCGGGCGCTCCCGACGAGGTTCTGCTTGTCCTCGACGGGACCGCCGGGCAGAACGCCATCCAGCAAGCGCGTCAATTCACGGCGACCGCGGCCGTGACCGGCCTCGTCGTGACGAAGCTCGATGGCACGGCCAAGGGCGGCGCGGTCTTCGCGATCGCGCAGGAGCTGAAGCTCCCGGTGAAGCTGCTCGGCGTCGGTGAGAAGGCCCACGATCTCGTGCCAATGGAGCCGACCGCGTTCGTCAACGCCCTTCTTCCGACGCCTGCCTGAGCCTCATACTTCGATCGCATATGGCCATCGTTCGCTTACGAAGCGAGGACCTTAAGCAGGCGCTCGAAGCCGGCGCGCTTTCCCTGCATTACCAGCCGCAGGTCGTGATCGCGACTGGAAAGCTCGCGGGAGTCGAGGCCTTCGTGCGCTGGCCCCACCCGGCGTACGGCCTGCTCGGACCGAGCGACATCATCCCGCTCGTCGATCAGGCCGGATTGCATGTCGAGTTCGACCGATGGGTCGTCGGCGCGATCTGCCGGCAAGCGAAGCAGTGGCGAAAGGACCGGGTCGCCGTTCCGATTGTGGCCGCGAACGTATGGGCGCAGACCTTGCGGCGCCCGGATGCGCTCAACCTCATGGACGCGCTCGCCGAGACGGGTGCCGATCCGAAGACCATCGAGCTCGAGTGCCCCCGCGGATCCACCGCGGACGCGGCGCTCACGAAGGCGCTGATGGCGATCCGAGCGCTCGGTGTGCGCCTCGCGTCCGAGGAATATGCCGGCGGCACGCGCGCGAGCGGCAAGCTCAAGTTCGACACGCTCAAGATCCCCTTCCCGATCTCGCGCGACCACGCCGCGAACGCGGACGGGATCCGCGCGCTTGTCGCCGAAGCCAAGAAGCTTGGCGCGCGCACCGTCGCTGACTCCGTCGAGACGGTCGAGCAAGAGTCGGCACTCGCCGAACTCGGTGTCGAGATCGTCCAGGGCTACCTCTACGGCCCCGAGGTCGCGCCAGGTGAGCTGCGGACGCTGATCACCCGACCGACGGCGTGACCGCGTTCGCGCCAGACGAGCTTCGCGAGGCCATCGAACAAGATCAGCTCTTCCTCCTGTTCCAACCGCAGGTCGATCTCGCTACCGGCCGGCCGCGTGGCGTCGAGGCGATGCTTCGCTGGCAGCATCCCGGGCTTGGGGTATTGCACGCCGTCAAATTTGTTCGGGAGATGGCGCCCACCGGTCTTGATCGGGCATGCCTCGGCTGGATCGTCCGGACGGCCATCCGCCAGCTTGCGGAGTGGCGCGCGGTCGGCACACCGGTGGAATACGTTGCCGTCAACGCCTTCGCGGAAAGCCTGAGTCCGCCACTGGCAGAGGACATCGGCCGGATCGTGATCGATGCCGGCATCGATCCGTCGTCGCTCGAGATCGAATGCCAACCGGAGTCGACGTTCGACGCGCGCGCAGCCGAGGCGATCCGCGCGGTCCGAGCGATCGATGTGCGCGTGGCGTTCGACGACTTCGGCGACGGACCGCTGCGGTTGGCAGACCTGCACGCGCTCGAGTTCGATACGCTGAAGATCCCCGTGCCCTTCGTTATGACCACCGGCCCTCTCGACGACGCGCTGATCTCATCGACGGTCGCCATCGGCCGCGCGATGGGAGCACGCGTCGTGGCGGAAGGAGTTGAGACGCCCGGTTTGCGAGAGCGCGTGCGCGCGCTCGGCTGCGATCTCGGCCAGGGCTACCTCTGGTCACAGCTGGTGCGCGGCGCCGAGATCCCCAGGGTCTTCGCCGGGCTCTCTTCCTGATGTTCGAGCAGCTTTCCGACCGTCTCGCCGGCACATTCGAACGCCTTCGCGGGCGGCCACGCGTGACGGAGACAGATCTCGAAGAGGCGCTTCGCGACGTGCGTGTCGCGCTGCTCGAGGCCGATGTCAACCTGAAAGTCGTCCGCCAGCTGGTCGCGACGGTGCGCGAGCGCGCCCTCGGGGAACGGGTCCTCGAATCGATCACCGGCGCGCAGCAGGTCGTGAAGATCGTCCACGACGCGATCGTGGAGATGCTGGGCGGCGCGGCGACCCCGCTGGCGCGGGCTGAGCGCCCACCGACGGTGATCGTCCTCGCGGGCCTGCAGGGCTCCGGCAAGACAACGACGGCGGCGAAGCTCGCGAACCTCATGCGCAAGCAGGGCCGCCGCCCGCTCCTTGTAGCGGCGGACGTGCACCGGCCCGCGGCGATCGACCAGCTCATGACCCTGGGCAAGCAGCTCGGCGTGCCGGTGCGAGCGGTGGATCCCGGGCACGTCGCGAGCGACGTGGCGCGGCTCGCGAGTGGCGCGGCGGCGGAGGGCCAGGACACCGTCATCGTCGACACCGCGGGCCGGCTTCACATCGACGAGTCGATGATGGCGGAGATCGCGGAGGTGGTCGCCGCGTCCAAGCCGCACGAGGTGCTGCTCGTCGTCGACGCGATGGCCGGTCAGGACGCGGTCGACAGCGCAACCGCATTCCATGCGCGGCTTCCGCTCACAGGTCTTGTCCTCGCCAAGGCCGACGGCGACGCGCGCGGAGGTGCGTCGCTTTCCGTCCGCGCGGTGACCGGGGTGCCCGTCAAGCTCATCGGCACGGGCGAGAAGCTCGACGCGATCGAGGTCTTCCACCCCGATCGCCTCGCGCAGCGCATTCTCGGGATGGGCGACATCCTCACGCTCGTCGAGCGCGCGCAGGAACATGTCGATCAGAAGACCGCCGAAGAGCAGGCGCGCAAGCTCCTCGACGCGCAGTTCACGTTCGACGACTTCTACGCTCAGCTTCAGCAGGTCAAGAAGATGGGGCCGCTCGGCGATCTTCTGAAGATGATCCCCGGACTCGGTCAGGTCGCGAAGCAGCTCCCCGAAGGGCCCGAGGCCGAACGCGAGATGCGCAAGGTCGAGGCGATCATCTCGTCGATGACGAAGGCGGAGCGTGCCGATCCCTCGCTAATCAATGGGTCGCGACGCCGGCGGATCGCCGCGGGATCCGGGACGACCGTCGCGGATGTGAACCAGCTGACCAAGCAGTTCGCGGAGATGCGCAAGCTCATGAAGCAGATGGGCTCGCTCGCTAAGAGCGGCCGCCTGCCGCGGCTTCCCGGCATGCCGCGGATGTAATTCGGTATCATTCGTATGTCCGCGCCCTGCGGACGGCATTCGTGAGGAGGATCCCAACCGACTTGGCAGTTCACATCCGCCTGCGTCGCGTAGGCAAGACGAAAGCGCCGACCTATCGCGTCGTGATCGCGGACTCGCGGGCTCCCCGTAACGGGAAGTTCATTGAGTCCATAGGTCACTACGATCCGCGCGCGGAGCCGCTCAGCCTTGTCGTGAACGCGGAGCGCGCTCGGCACTGGTTCAAGAACGGGGCGAGGCCCACGGCCACTACGCGCTCGCTCCTGATCCGCAGCGGCATCCCCGAAGGAGAGGTTCCGGCCTCAGTCAGATGAGCGAGGAGCGGGTTCCCCGCGACGAGCGAGTCCACACTGCCGTAGGCGGGTCTCCGCGGCGAAGCCGCGAGATTGAGTAGTCAGGTGAGCGGTGAGGCGCAGCCCGGACGGATGCGAACGCTCCTCGAGCATGTCGCTCGCGCGCTCGTCGATGATCCAGCGGCCGTGGTCGTCACCGAGGAGCTGGACGGCGACTTCACGAAGCTCCACCTGCAGGTCGCGGAACCTGACGTCGGCAAGGTCATCGGTCGCGGTGGCCGCATCGCGAAGGCCATCCGTGCCCTTCTCAAAGTGATGGCGACGCGGGATGGGACCAAGGTCAACCTCGAGATCGACTGACGACCTGGTTGTCGGGGTCGTGGGCGCGCCTCACGGCGTCCGCGGCGAGGTGAAGGTCGCCTCGCGCACGGATGTCCCAGGCCGCTTCCGAAAGGGGTCACGGCTGCTCTGCGACGACGCCGAGCTGGTCATCGTGTCCGTTCGCGGGCCGGCCGACAAGCCGATCGTGCGATTTGAAGGACACGCGACGCGCACCGACGCGGAGCGCTTGCGCGGAAAGAGCCTCCGCGTGTCGCGCGGCGAGGCCCGCAGTTCGGCGCGGGGCGGTTACCTGTGGGCGGATCTCCTCGGCCTGCGCGCCGAAACGCCCCAGGGCGAGCATCTTGGGTCGGTACGCGAGGTGCTGCGCGCCGGTGAGACCGATGTGCTCGTGATTCGCCCTGATGGATCGCGTCCGGATCTCCTCGTGCCCGCGATCGCGTCGGTCGTGGACGTGGCAGGCGGTCGTGTGGTGATCGCACCGCAGCAGGTGCTCGAATGAGCATCCGCATCGACGTGCTCACGCTTTTCCCGGGCATGTTCGAGAGCCCATTCGCGGAGAGCATCGTCGCGCGCGCCCGCGCCGCGGGGCAGCTCGAGCTCGCGGTCCATGACATCAGGCAATGGACGACCGACCGGCATCACGTCGTGGACGATGCGCCTTACGGTGGCGGGGCGGGCATGGTCCTCAAGCCCGAGCCGCTCACTCGCGCGATCCGAGCGACGCGGGCCGACAAGTCGCACGTTGTGCTGATGAGCGCGCAGGGAGCGCTTTTCGACCAGGCAGCGGCGCGCCGCCTGGCGCGAACGCGGCACCTTGTCATCGTCTGCGGGCACTACGAAGGCGTCGACGAACGCGTCGTCGACAAGGACGTGGACGAGGAGCTTTCGATCGGGGATTTCGTGCTCACCGGTGGCGAGCTTGCCGCCATGGTCGTGATCGATGCCGTAACGCGGCTCGTGCCGGGCGTGATCGAGGCGGAGTCGCTGATGCGCGAGTCGCACACCGACGGACTGCTCGAGGGCCCGCAGTACACCCGGCCTGTGGAGCACGAGGGCAGCCGCGTTCCGGCGGTCCTGCTGTCGGGTGACCACGCGGCGATCTCGCGATGGCGCAGGTCCGAGGCTATCCGCCGCACCGCCGAGCGCCGGCCCGAGCTTCTCGAGCGCGCGAGCCTGACACCGGCTGAGCGAGTGCGGCTGCCAGGACCGCGGCGTGGGGGCGAGCGGGTGCCCGACGCGGACCTCGTGGCCGCGTACTCGTCCGGCGTCGGGTCGTATCGGATCGCCGCGCGGTTCGGTCTCTCTCCCGCCACCGTTCGCGCACGGCTGCGCTCGGCGGGCGTTCACCTCCGTCCGGCGCGAGGCGCCCAGCGCGGTCCGAGCGTGTCGGAGGTTTCGCGGATGCGCGCCACCGGTCTGACCGTAAGGGAGCTGGCGCGACACTTCGGCGTCTCGCACGTGACGATCCTCGACCGGATGAAGAAGGCCAAAAGGGCCTGACGGCGGCGCGAGCGGGCAGCGTCGCCGCGATCGCTGCTAGACTGCCTTTACTTCGTGAGTGCCCTCACCATTCCTATGAACGACCTGCTGAACACGCTTGCCCGGGAGCAGCTCAAGGCCGATCTGCCCGAGATCAGGCCGGGCGACTCCGTGCGCGTGAGCGTGCGCGTGGTCGAAGGAAACCGCGAGCGCGTCCAGAACTTCGAGGGCACCGTCCTGCGGGTGCGTAACGGCGGTCTCGACAAGCAGATCACGGTGCGACGGATCGCGAGCGGTGTCGGCGTCGAGCGGACCTTCATGATGCACTCGCCGCGGGTCGAGAAGATCGAGCTCATCCGTCACGGGCACGCGCGCCGCGCGGCCCTCTACTTCCTCCGCGACCGTGTCGGCAAGGCCGCGACCCTGCGCGAAAAGCGCAAATAGACAAATGACTTGACCGGTGCCATGCCGGTCCGTTGAACTACATAGCGGTGCCCTCTCTCAACCACGAGAAGCGTCTCTGGGCGGATGGTCTCCTGCGCGTCGTCGGCGTCGACGAGGTCGGCATGGCCGCGCTCGCGGGGCCCGTTGTCGCGGCCGCGTGCCTGGTCACGCCGGACACGCGGCTCATCCGTAAGGTCAACGATTCGAAAGTGCTGACTCGTCTTCAGCGCGAGGAGCTGCTTGGGGCGATTCGCGGCCGTGTCCTGAAGGTCGGCATCGGCGCGGCATCCGTCGCGGAGATCCATCGTCTCAACATCTATCACGCGAGCCACGTGGCGATGCTCCGCGCGCTCCGTCAGATCGGGGAGTACGACTGGGTCCTCGTCGACGGACGGCGCATTCTCGACCCCGCTTTTGCGCCGGGCAAGCACACCGAGATCGTGAGGGGCGACGCGAAGTCGTTCTCCATCGCGTCGGCGTCGATCGTCGCGAAGGTCACGCGCGATCGGCTCATGGCCAGGCTCGCCGCCAAGTACCCGGGCTACGGCTGGGAACACAACTGCGGATACCCGACCATCGACCATCGGAAGGCCCTGCGTGAGCTCGGTGTCACTCCGTTCCATCGGCAGGACTTCGGGACGGTGCGCGTCATGCTCTCCGCGGATCAGATGACGCTTGAGCTCGAAGAGGCCGCGGGAGTGTCACCCAGTTGACGTTCGCCCGAGCGTCCGCTCGGGTAATGTCCCTCGGTCCATGAAAACCCCGACGAAGGCCACGCTGCGTATCTTCACGCCCGCCGATTACGAAGCCGTGATCGCCGTGAACAGGGCGTCGTATCCCGATTACCCGGAGAGCGTCGAGGAGTGGCGGCACTGGGATGAAAGCTGGGACTCGACGAAGTACTTCAAGCAGCGGCTCATCGCCCTGGACGGCGCGCGCGTGGTCGGCTGGGGCCAGGTGAACCACATGCAATGGCAATTCCTCGCCGACAAATACCGCCTCGACGTCACCGTGCACCCCGAACACCGCAGGCGCGGCCATGGCTCGGGCCTCCATGATGAGCTGCTCGCGACGGCGCGATCGCGCGGCGCGATCGCCGTCCAAGCCGCGGCGAAAGAGTCGATGGCCGACGGCGTCGCGTTCCTTGCGGCCCGCGATTATCGCGAGCGCAAGCGAGACTGGGAGTCTCGGCTTTTCGTTCGCAAGTTCGACTTCGCGCGTTTCGCCGGCGCCGACGAGCGCGTGGCCAACCAAGGCATCCGCATCACCACCCTTGCGGCCGAAAGGCAGCGTGACCCGGAGGTCCTCGGCAAGGCGTACGAGCTCAGCCAGGGTTGCTCGCGCGATGTCCCCAGCGTGGACCCGGCGACGCCGCTCCCGTTCGAAGAATGGCAGCGGAACGTGATCGAGGCGCCGGGCCATCTCCCGGATGCATATTTCATCGCGATCGACACGGCAGGCCGGTACCTCGGCCTGTCGGACCTCGGGTCGTCCTTGGACGATCCAACCTTCCTCTGGCAGGGTCTCACCGGGGTCCGCCGCGAGGCACGTGGCCGGGGGATCGCCATGGCGCTGAAGCTCCGGACGGTGCGCTACGCGCTCGACAAAGGCGTCGAGCACATCAAGACTTGGAACGATCAGCGCAACCAGCCCATGCTCGCGATCAACGAGGCGCTGGGCTTCGAGCGGCAGCCCGCCTGGATCGTGTACGAGAAAGACCTGTCAGGGTCGTCGCAGTCTCGCCCGTCGTCATAGCAACGAACGCCAATTCAAGCGATAAGGGACCAGTGAGAGCTCTGCTCGCGGCGGTATGCGCCTCCCTTCTGGCCGCGACGCTCGTCCCTGCGCCGGCGGCGGGTGCCACCGGGTGGCACTCCGCGTGGCTCGATCAGAGTCCCTGGCCCGTCCTGCGCCCGAACGCGACCGTCTCGTACACGCTCCGCTTCCGCAATACCGGCACCGAGACGTGGCAGAGAGGCGTCGCGGGGCGCCAGGTGAATCTCGGCGTCGCGGGCGATTCCAACGCGCCCGCGGATGCGGGTATGGCGGTGGGCTGGCTGAACGCCAATCGCGTCGCGACCACCGTGGAGGCCGCGGTCGCGCCGAACGCGATCGGGACGTTCACGTTCACGATCCGCGCGCCCGCGGCGCCAGGCTCGTACCGCCTGCCGCTCCATCCGATCGTCGAGGGCGTCCAGCACCTCGAGGACGAGGGCGTGTTCGTGCTTGTCGTGAGCGATCTCGGCTTCCACAGCACGTGGGTAAGTCAGTCACCGTACCCGACGCTCCAGCCCGGCCAGACCAGCGCCGCGCTGAGTCTCGTCTTCCGCAACATCGGCTCGCAGACCTGGACGAAGGGCGTGCTCGGTCAGGAGGCGCGACTGGGCATCAACCTCGACGATGCGCAATGGGCGCCGCTCGCCGTGAACTGGCCGTACCCGACGCGTGTCGCGACGCAGACCGAGGCGACCGTAGCGCCCGGCGCGACCGCGACCTTCACGTTCCAGGTGCGCGCGCCGCAGACCGCGGGCACGTACTCGCTGCACCTGCGTCCCGTCGTCGATGGGGCGTGGTGGATGGAGGATCAGGGAGTCTTCCTGACGATCACCGTCCCGCCGCCGGCGGGCAGCGTTCCGCGGCTGGTGGCCACGGTCGTGCGCACCAGCCTCACGATCCCCTGGGATCTCGCGTTCGCGCCCGACGGCCGCATGTTCGTCACCGAGCGGATCGGCAACATCCTGGTATTCGCGAGCGCGGCACCGGGCGCGGCGCAGCTCGCGAATGCGGCGGTGCCGAATATCCGCGCCGAGGGCGAGGCGGGGGCGATGAGCATCGAGCTGGACCCGGGCTTCGCCACGAATGGCCTCCTGTACGTGTGCGCCTCCGTGACCGACAGCAACCAGTGGCTGAATCAGGTCCTGCGCTTCCGGATGAACGGCGACATGCCGGTTTTCGACGCGTACGTGATCCGGAACGGGATGCGCGCGAACAGCAATCACGACGGCTGCCGGATCCGCTTCGGTCCCGACGGAAAGCTCTGGGTCACGATGGGCGATGCCGGCAACTTGGCGAACGGGCAGAACCCGAACGTGCTCAACGGCAAGGTGCTGCGCGTGAACAGCGACGGCAGCATCCCGCAGGACAACCCGATCATGCCGGGCGCCGCGGGGCGGACGGCGATCTACACCATGGGCAACCGCAACCCGCAGGGCCTCACCTTCGAGCCTGGCACCGGCCGGGTCTTCGAGGTGGAGCACGGCGACGATACGTTCGATGAGATCAACATCCTTCGTTCGGGTGCGAACTACGGCTATCCGGTCTGCCGGGGTCCGTGCGCCGACCCGCGCTTTGTCAACCCAGCCTGGTCATCGGGGAACGTCACCCTTGCGACGAGCGGTGCGGACTTCGCCCGCGGCGCGCAGTGGGGCGCCTGGGACGGCTCGCTCTTCGTCGCGCAGCTCAAAGAGACCGACCTGCGTCGGTTCACGATCAGCGGCGACGTCGCGACGCAGCGCGAGATCCTCTACGACGGGACGTACGGACGCATTCGTACCGTCCGCCAGGGCCCGGACGGGTCGCTCTATCTCACGACGAGCAACGGCTCGGCCGACCGGATCATCAGAGTCACGCCCTCGCAATAACGAGCCGATCTCCATGGCGTGGATCGCCGTGCCCTCGGGCTCGCCGGCGAGCGCGCCGCGGAAGCCGAGCTGATGCGTCGCGGTCTGCGCGTCATCGCCCGGAACCAGCGCACACGTTTCGGCGAGATCGACCTCGTCTGTCAGGACCGCGATGGCTTCGTGTTCGTCGAGGTGAAGACGCGCCGGGCCGGCTCGTTCGTCGCAGCCGCTGAAGCGGTCGACCGACGTAAGCTCGGCCGCCTCGCGCGGCTCGGCGCGGGCTGGCTCGCGATGCGCGGACAGCGCGACGCTCGATGGAGGGTCGTCGTCGCGGCCCTGACGGTCGGCGATGAGGGGACGCAGGTCGAGCTGCTGGAGGCCGGTCCCTAGAATCGGACACCGATGGCCACGATCGCGCTTCCGCTGCGGCGCACCGGACTTTCCGGTCTCGGGACGATGGTGCCGCTTGTCATCGGCGTGGCGGGGGTCTTTCTCAGCTGGTTTGGCGCGGCGTGGGACGTCTCGTGGCATCGGGTCATTGGCCGAGACACCGTCGGACCTTTTCGGGCTGAGCTTGGTCTCGCTCTGGTCGGCCTCGGCGCGCTCGCGGTGATCCTCTCGGGTCCGTTCGACGAGCTCTGGCATCGCTCCTTCGGACGCGACGTGGATATCTGGAGCCCGCCGCACATCGCCGGCGTCGTCGGCTCGACCGTCGCGTTCCTCGGCTGGTCAAGCGCATTCGCGCCCGGGACATTCGCGATCCCGGAGTGGCTGCGGCGCGTCATGCGGGCCGTCATGCTCGCGAACGTCTGTGGCGTGCTGGTGTTCGGCATGAACTTCTACTACATCACCGCGGCAACCCGCGAGGCTTTCTTCTACCCCCTGCTCGTCGCGCTCGTCATTCCGGCCGCGCTCGCGATCGGCGCGCATCTGATCGGAGGACGCTGGGGTGCGACTATCGTCGCGGCGACGTACACGATCACCGCCCTCGCGACGTACCTCGTCCTCGACGGCAGCGGCTGGCTCGCGCCGGCATTCCCGCCGCTCGTCGTCGCCGGCGCAGTCGCGCTCGACGTGTTGCGCGCGCGACGCCGCCCCTGGTCTCACCCGCTCGTGCTGGGTCTGGCGTTCAGCGTTCTATTCATCGCGGCCGAGCTCGTGCGCGTGGTGCTCTTCCCGGCGCCGGTTCCGACTGGCCTGGCCGACGGCGGCCCGGACGCGCGAGCGTCGACGCTCTTCTTCCAGTACTACGCCCAGACCGTCGCACGGCCCTGGCTCTCGCTATGGCCGATCCTTGCCGCGCTCCTCGCCGCACCGGTCGCGGCGGCGAGCTGGCTCGTCGGCCGCCGGCTCGGCGCTCTTCTAGCGGACGATGTCGACGCCGAGGCCCTCGCTCACCCGTAGCGAGAACGCCCGCGGGGCGTGTCCGATCCGAAGCCTCGCGCCATGCGGCATCGAGCGCTCCATCCAGCCAGGGCCCTCCGCGCGGAGTAGGTCGTCCCACAGCACGACGTTGACCTCCGCACCGGCGCAAGGATTCTGTGCGGCGACTTCCGGGCAGGTGAGCGGCCGGGTGAACGACGGCATCGCGGCGGGATCGTAGGCGAGGACGGCGTAGCTCCGGTCCAGGTAGTAATCGACAAGCACCGCTTCGTACGCCGTGACGACCAGAGTCGTCTCCGTCACGAACATCGAGCGAACGAACGCCGCCTTCTCCTCGACCCCGCGGTCGTGACGCGCGACGTCGCGAGCCGAGATCGGCGTATCGCTCAGCAGGAAGATCGCCGCGTT
>WNGI01010323.1_pt1 | contig 15180 bp, 15 predicted proteins | sample 5400621 | NCBI WGS metagenome assembly WNGI01 (sample SAMN13153374, study PRJNA577476) | soil metagenome | isolation source: 20 cm soil or saprolite under Garry oak tree replicate 1 | place: USA:California | collected 2016-06-15 | reverse complement strand
TTGGACGACAATAAGTTTGACAATTGCTCGGCAGTCTGTTGAAGTAATGCATGCCGGCCATCTGTCAAAGGCCAGACAACTTCGCGTTCAACCCACTGGGCAAGAGGCACGCCAAAGACGGCGGGGGTTCGATGATTCGTGGCAGAATCCTGTATATAGCGACACGATTATAAGAGAGAGATCGATGATTGACAACGTAGGCACAAACCTTAGACCAATATGTCGTTACAAATTCAGCCAAACTACGGACGTAGGCCAGACCGTCCATACCACCATATACGACATCACGTAGATACTCCTCTGCCTCCGCGGCTCGCTTCAAACTCCAGTAATCCTTCGCATGGAATAATGGACTGCTCAACTCCTCGGTTCCCGGAAGTGACTCTATAGTTGCCCCTTTTGTAACAGTTTTGGCGCCAGTTTCACAATCTAGACTGTTGCGAATCATGTCCAACGTTGTACTTTGATCCTCATCCACCCCTGTACCGGAAGAAAGGGAGACGCCACGACGTCGCATCTCCTGCGCAAGTTCTCCCGCTAATAAAGCAAAGGGACCGAAGTCGGTTGCATGTGCCTCCCGCGGAGTTTGCCATGCGGGGATGTCACTAATTTCGATGTCGTCATCTTTTTCTTTGCCCTTTGTACGGCTTACGGGATTCCGTGTAATGGTCCAATACCGTCTCTTCAGCGTTGACGTGGGCGCTGAACCCGGCTGAGACCAGGAGAATGTATAGGTAAGCGGAGCTGCGGTGGCTGTTGGGAATGTTGAGCGTGACTGCTGAGATATGGGTGTAGATTGTCCGGAGGTTTGCATTGTGGAGGAGGAAAGAGGAGGGTAAAGAGGAGTAAGGTAAGGTCGGGTAGGTGGGTCGGGTACGAAAAAAGATAAGACCGAGAACGGGTCTTCCACTGTAGCGAACAAGAGTGAGGAAGTTTATGCTAGACAAAGGGATATTGCTTACTCTCTGTATAATCAAGGCTTCCTTCCGGTAAGACTGGAGGCCCTTCTTTCTCTATACGCAGTCTCTCTTTCTTCGTGCGATAGCGTTTTCCTAAGAAATATTGTCAATCAAGCCGCGTTAACACTAAAAACCAAATATACCTTTGATTTTCAGCTGTAGCATAGTACGAGCCCAGTCAGAACGTGGGGGAAACGCGCCAAGGCCATCCTTGGCACCGGGCAGCCTTCCATCAGCCTCAATGCTTTCTGTGACGGTGGTGCTAGTGCCTTTCTTGTATGGCCCACGGGTACCTCTCCTACTTGGGCCAGGCAAAGGTTGCGAAACCACGGAAGCAGAACGACCATCATGCACGGACTCGACATCCATAGATACGTCATCTTCATTATCGATATCGACCAAGTGACTTTCGTCATCTTTTTCGACGTCAATGTTCCAGTCAGCTTCATATTGAATGACCGTGGGTGCGGCCTTTGCAATATGGTCTAATCCCCAGGCCTCAATTCGTTCGGCTTCCGTGTAGTAAATAGAACCGGCAGGATTAAATGTTTTAGCGTTCGTCGTTACTAATCGTAAGTCAGACTGGCATGCTCATGACTAAGTATGAGGTATAGATTGGAACTTCTGGATACGCACTGCAAAGTCTTCCAACGATCGGTATCTCCCCTTCTCAACCTTCGTCGTCATTGTACCAAAGTCCATAGGACGTTTGACTACATCTGCATAGCCTGAGACTTGTCCTAAATCCACGGGTTGCAAGAAAAACGCGTAGTCATCCTTCCTGGGGATATTCTTCGTGAGTTACGCGTTAATTAGCACGCCTGGGATTAACACACCGTTTAATCTGCGTTATTAGTTTTGTCAACACTTCTTTAAGGGGCTTCAATTTGACGGGCCTCGGAGGGGGCCTCCTTTCAACCAAATCACTATCCAAAAACCCGCCAGGAAATTGCGAGCCCGGACGCTGTTTTCCCGCCTTTTTTCCATTCTTGGATGACTTCAGAGTCTTAAGAGAAGGTAACACCAGAGTAATCCCAGATGAATTCAGGGCTGGTGTCCTTAGTTGAGAAATTGACGGCGAGCCTGGCTGACTGTAAGTGGGAGAAAGGACGTTGAGCTCATCCATTTCTGTTGTGGCAGGCGGAGTTGTGTGAGAGACATTAGATAAGCAAATTTGGTACCACACAGCGATTGCCAAAATAGGATAGCCGTCAAGGTCAAGTACTACTAATCATCGCGACTCGCAAGTGCGCAAGGCCTGCAGGACCGCATGGTCAACATAGCCTGATAAAACAGCCTTCGCTGTCCCACGTGGCTGTGTAATATTATTGCAGTGCTCGAGGTTTTCATGGAGCTAACTGATGGATACCGTCGTTTAATTTTAAATAACAGGTGCAGCTGAAAATAACGTGCATGTATTCTGATTCTAGAAGAAGTTAGCCCAGGCTCATCACCCCGTTGTCTGCGTCAAGTCGACAATAACATACGCTTCCAATACGTTCGAGTAATTTGCGCACACGTAAGCATCCAATGGTCATTCATCCCGATGAATACCAAGGGTCGAGCCACGTTATCACGGGGTCATGGGGAACCAGATTAGCTTCGTTGTTAGCCCACGTGGTAGTATGTCCTTAAGTAGTGGGCCAGATCTTTGGTTTGTTGGAGCTTGCTGACGTTGTTAACAAGAGATTAACCTTTTGCGTGCAGACACTAATAACCGCCATCGGACCATTTCATTTTTATGTCATGCGTGATTTTCAAGGTTTACGACCTGCTTGACCTGCATGTACGTGGGTGGGCAGCAGCGTCAAAGACTCAAAATCCCACCTTGCAATTCAAGGAAGTGTTTCAACATTTGATGCGGTAATAACATGCGAAGCATACAAGCATATACAAAAGCGCTAAAAGAGGAACCTTCAAAAGACGGTGATTATCGCGATACGTACTTACTCACCCGGAGACTATCCTCCGACACGATACATATAATTGTGTGGGATCACTACACGTGTTTTAACCGTGGATTACGATGTCTGTCGATTCCGATCGGGTTCGACGGCCTGCTTGACATTCGGCGGCAATGCACGCACAATTGATTCTTGGCTCTTGGTTGACGTCCCTTAGAATCCAAATGGACTGTGCCGCGGAGTAATGCCTAACAACATATGGACCATGGCATGTGCATGAAATGATCTAATAACTGACAGGACGAACACAACATTTTTGCGTTGGCCTTCGAATCGGGATCATTGATCACCACGTCTTGCACCGGTGTTTGTTAATGAAAGGGCACGGATGATCCAACTGACATCAAGAATGTCATTTTTGGGTTCAAGCGTATCGATGTGTTTCAACCGTAAGCTTGCTGCGACCATCAGCGCGAAAAGACTATGGAATTCTGAGCAGAGCCCCATACGACCAAATGCCTAGCTCGTAGGACACGTCTATTGCAAGAAATGCCGACGGATATCTAATTATTCATAATGGAGCGGCTGTCCCTTTGAGTTTATCCCCATTGTGTTGTTACGCGAGGGTCGCGTTCGGTTTGAAACTAAAATTGTCACTGTCACACACGCCCTGCTTAATGGGGATAACTATATAGCAAAGCGGCTTTCGTGCCATACTATAACAGCTATCGGCATACCAAGTAAAAATTCAATAAAGCATGACATGAGCGGAGAGACAGAATTGGACCAGGTGAGATTCGGAACAACCGGGGTTATGCTCGTTCACTAGGTCACTCTTCTGGAAATCATAAAGTATAATTAATGGGATGGCCGATCGTCCCTTCCGCCTAAGTTAACGTTATCTAGTGCGATATAACTCAGTCCCTTCGGCCCATCTCGTCGGGAACTTCTATCATACTCATGAGAGCAGGTTCTTCCCTGCTTCTCTTGTTTGCATCTCTGGCTAGATGTACTGAACCTCTATCGCAAACCTTCTATTTCGCTGCGCACGCCCAGTTGAATGTCCAAGCGTCTCTCTGACTCTCGATCCCCAACCCCTACCCCTACGAATCCCTCCCCGACCTCCCGAAGAAACGTAGAGAAGAATTCTCCACAAAATACTGACAACCCTTTTGGCCCGCACTCAATTCTTCCTAAAGTCGAGTCCCCGAACGTCAACTTACCGCACACTCGACCTATTCGGCCTATCGAAAGTAGTATTCCCGACCAACATATGGCGAAACGGATTCGATCATCCTCAGAATCCGATGGGCCTTCGGGGTCACTGCAATGTCAACAAGACAATGTTGCCAGCTCTTCGACCAGTAATAATACATTGATGGTGCAGGGTGCACAATCCAATGCCGGCGAAATGGTTCCACCCAAGAAAAAGCGGACGCGAACGTTGACTACGCCCTACCAAGCAGCAGTCCTCCATTCACTATTAGCTCAGGTATGTGTTCATCGAGTCGAATGTAAGTACCACTTTTTTACACCTGACGCTGACAGTCTCGCTTTCCAACCACTGCAAAGCGTGAGGAAGTTGGTCGCTTAATCGGCCTTAGCGCAAGGAAGGTACAGGTACGTGTGAACCAAACATGCGAGTCTAACGCAAATCTTAAATTGTCCTCTAGATCTGGTTTCAGGTAATGATGCAAACCTTTCTTAAATTGTATTTTTCTCATGCGAATGCGCGTGTAGAATCAACGTCAGAAAGCTAGACGACCACGCAGCCAGAGTGACCCAAACACCAAGCATCCTCAGTATGGTGCATTTTCATCTATGCCTCCATCTGGTCCCGAATACGGGGTCCAACCTTCCTTCAGCACTCGTTCTGGTGCAGACTCGCAGTCATTAATGCCGTTAGCTTCCAGTAGCTCACAATCACTGCACTCTGCAAGTGCCCCAGTCTCAACGCCAGATTCATATTCGAGTTTGTCGGATCCACCACAGCTACTTGGACCAGGTGTGCCGGGGTTGGATATGCATCCACGTGGTACGCCACTTGGTGGCCGCAACAGCAGTAATATCTCGCTTCCTCAGATCGGTCAACTCGATGTCCACTCTTCTTCTGCACGTCTGATGCACAATAATTCTCCGCCAACAAGCCCAACGCCAGGAAACCTATTGCCTAGACCATTGAGCTTTCCTTCACATCATCAGGACGCTTATTGTACCCTTCCTTCAATTGCGATTGGGTCGGGGTCGCGAACGAGAGCCAGCATTTCTCCACCTAGAGCTCCTCCTCTGCCGCTTGCCGCCAGTCAGCCTTACGTCGATACTATAGCCCCGCCTACGACGATGGACCGGCCATTCATCCATTACACGCCTTCCTCACCCCGTGTTACTGGCACTTTGACTGGCGGCAGTGCTGCGCCCGGTTCCATCCCTCCTCCATTCACCTTACAGCCTCAGCCACAGTGGGACAGGAGATCGTTCGCACCGCTACCGACTCGCCCAAACATCTGGTCACCTCCAAGCTCAAGTCAAAGCTCCGTCTCTCCCACTCAGCCATTTGTTGTTCCTCCTGCGCGTCCATCGCTCTTACCGATTATTTCAGCTCCGAATTCTGATCGAATTGATGCAACTGAGCTCATCGCTGAGGAAACCTCTAGGAATGCACCGCCGAGTGCACCTCAAATACCTCCACCTCATGAGTCTCGTGTAGGTCGTTATGATCCGGTACGAGCAACTGTCATTCCATTCGCGACTCCATCGCCTCCCGTTCCTTCACCACCATTGCAACCGTCATATACGGAGCACATGGGCGACAGGAGATGAGCAGGTGTGAGTGGGTCCATTCCACCTATCGCATCATTTTCCCTCAACGCTCGGGGTGCATGGCCGGTCTAATAAAGGAACTGGCCAGAGACGCATCGCCTAGTTTTGTTGCATCAATTCATCTTCGCACTACTCTCATTCAAGTATACTAATCGGGCTTAATCAGTTCGCCATTTAATATTTTTTGGCTAGATGGAGAAACGACGTTCTTTAGCTTTCCGCAATCGCCTTCCCTTTACTCGTCATGGAAGCAACTCCTTTGCTGCGCATCATAAAAATACCTAACACTGCACAACTTCTTTCAACTCATCCATGCTCTTCACAGGTATCCATCCTCTCGTTGATTCTAGAATTCTCTTCGTTTCGGCAATTCATCCGCCCAGCGGCTTCTCAGGCACACTCCCTTAACTTATTCCCCACGGACCTCGAACTCTATAGATATGATTTGCGAGCATTTACCATATCTCTCATTCCCACTTCCATTGTTGCATAGTATGATACCGTCATCCCCCCATATGTTAATCCTACACCATTACTCCAGTATAAAACAATACCTCGTACACTGACGCACTAATTATCAATATAGTCAAATATATTTTATTCAACGCAGAGATTCCTTACAGCGCATGTAATTTGATGGTAAGTGGTAGTGACAGGGTGTTGCACACATGTGGTGTGCAACGAGTAAAGGGGATTGTGAAACAGGATATGCCAACAACAAGTATTGAATTGCCATCACCGTAAGTGATTCTATAAAAGTAAACGGCTCCCGTGTGATCATCCTTATCCTTCGTTGTGACCACTCAACAAGACGCGTTTCTCAGCTGCCAGTTTCATTCGTAGCTGTGCGCGCTTTTTCAATTGCTTCTCGGCAATAATCGGATCTAGGATTATGTCAGTCCTTTCACGCACGTCAGAAATGTCTGTGAAACTAAGAATTACATGCATGGTCCTTTCCTTCTTGCAGGCGCGAGAGCAACCGTGATCGTAAATCCGTCTCGGCGAACTGCGAATAACTAATGCCAGGAGGTTCGATCTGGGTCAGGTTATTGTCGCTAGTTGGCCGGGTTCCCACGGACTCGGCGTCAGCCTCTTCATCAGAGTCACCTCGAGACGATGTTGCCAGGGGAATAACTGTGCTTTCTTTCGCAAGCAGGCGAGGGCCAAGCGTCGACAGGGAACTGGGTAACACGTGTGAATTTCCGGAGCATTCTCCATTCACGGACTTATCCAGATCCACACGACGATCGTAGGCTGACGAATGTTGCTGTGAACTTTGTCTAGCAGATAGCGGCGAATAACTCGTCTGGCTCGAATACAGAGAGTTCTCAAATTCAGTCGCCGCGATTGTCCCTGACATACTATTTCGGGGCTCGCGACCACTCATGATCAATTGTGGTGTATTGTCTGTCGTTGAAGGAACCAAATTCGTCAATGACTCGGATAGATAAGGTCAGGAGCTACCTGGTAGCAACAAAAGATTATTTTCTGCGTGTGATTGACTGTCCTTACGTTCTGCATTCATATCATTGCCTGCTGCCGCGGAGATCATCCTTTTTCCACCGCCGAGGTATGCCTCCACGGATTCCCGGAGGCTCCGATTACGAGGCGGCTTATACGTGGCTGTTCTCGATTGTGTGAGTAATGAATGTGATTCTGTAGCGTTATCGTGGTAAATGTTGATAGATGAAATCTGCTTTGTGTCTTCTTCTTTCAACTTTCCCTTTGGGTGTATCAGTGCTTCATGAATTTTCATAAACCGCTGATCTCGTAGGTGTGACGTATCGTTGGAGCGAGCGTCTTCAGATCGTTGCGCAATACCTAGATCGACCATTCGTGATCTCTCAGATGCCTGGCCTGGGACAGATCTTGGTGACCCGTCACTGTCGTCAGAAGGGTTTCCATATCTACCAGAAATGGAAGACCCCGGATCTGGCTGGCGCCACTTTGATTGAGAAGACCTTTTTGTTTCTTGTCTTGAAGAAGATGGCTGGGCAGATTCAGGACATTCGTTACTCTCACAAACGTGAATACTTGCCTCAGATGGTGATCGGGTATGTGAGGATGGATTGCGCGAATCCCTCTTCGATCTGGAATGAAGGTCTTCACAGGGAGACATGGGTCCTAATATGGGCGAGTGGCTTCTAGAACGACTAGAGGGCGGACGAGAGAGAGATCGCGACCGAGATCGCGACCTTCTCCATCTCCTGCGACTTTCCCGAAAATGAGGAAGTGGTGGTATATCTGCAGGTATATCGTACTGTAGGTATATATTAGGCACACGAAAAATGTATCATGTTGGACTATACACCACCTGCACGGCGTCATCATAAATAAATAAGTCTCGATAAGGCGACCTCACAAATGAATAAATTTCTATGCTATTGATCAGAATGAATCTCGAAGGACGTCGACGAAATTACCATGTGCAAAGTGTTCGGCATTGATGTGTCTGCGGCCCTCGACGTATGGTACATCGATGTCCAGAAACTCTGCCAGCAATTTTACGGCCGACTCTGACCGGATATCAATAGATTTCATGATCGAAATTGTGAAGGTTGTAAGAAACTGAGGTACATGAATTTCATTCCGTCGAGTAACTTACGCGGTTCCGACTCACCTCCACATCCAGATTCGGCCACACCTGCAACTCCCTTCGAACGAAACTTGTAGTGCGCGATATCAGATCCTGGGAGGCTGAAAATTGTGCCGGAGAAGGGTACGGTTTATATCGGGTGAAAGCATTCGACGCGACATGCTTCACAAGACGTCATATTAGAGATAAATTTGGCAGGAAGTTGTCAACATACCTTTGCGTACAAATGGTGCTGATAAATCCACCGCCGTTTTGCGATAGAACGTTCAAGCTTATCGACCTCGTCTAGCTCATCGCGTTCCCTCCTCTCCCTTTCCCGTTCCCTCGCCGTCCTCCGTCGCTCCATCCGTGTCGTCGGCACCGAACTAGCCGCATGTATTAGCGGGACTTGTGGAGTAGGTGAGGTGCGTAAGGGCGCAAGGTAGTGCTTGCTGAAATCATATTTGGACCTGATGTTATGAATCAGGTATTCCCCGATAGCTTGTGCACATAATGGACAACGTCGCGACTGCTCTGGAATGTCATGATTTCACGTCATTCATATCCATACGGTTAGGGCTTGTGCACTTACTAGTCCATATCAAGAGACATTCAAAACAAAACTCGTGCGAGCAATTGGGTATGACGGTTTGATCATTGATCACTTGCAGACAAATGCTGCAGTGAATTTCATCCTCAATGATGTCCTCGTTAGGATACAGCTTAGGCGTCCGCGACTCTAACTTGAATCGCTTACTTGGCGGGCTAGTCGTCATTCCAGAGATAGCCCAAGGTTAGGGTTAACAAAAGCGATGGTTAGGTTTTATTACATCATCAGCTTAAAATAGTGTGACTACATGACTCGACATCTACCATATTTCGTGAGCGGGGCGAACTATCACTTCTGTCAGGCCATTGCTGGATGTTGGATATACTCTCTTACGGTCTAACTCCCATGTCCAAGAAGAGCTGTCTTGGTTTGCAAGATAGAGATACGCCTAAAAATATTTTTCAAAGCGTGTTTCACTAACGTACCGAACAAGCGCACCTTGGCAATGCTGTCAGGATCAAGTCGGACGTTTGCATTTATCGCCCAATCAGCATCACGTAGCTGCAACTGAGCCCCAGTTTTAATGACTGTTTCTTAAATCAGTGCCTCATCACAAATACAGACATTCCACATCTCTCACCTCCGTCAATTATAGCCTAGCATCAGTTAGTTCTGTCGATCCTCTAAAATCCACACTTACATATGCCACATGAATATTTTGCTTTCCAAACTCCTTCGCCAAACTCTGTGATAGAGCTCTTTGTCCATGTTTCGCCGCGGCAAAGGCACTGGTAACGACATTGCCCCTGACACTGGCCGTTGCGCCGGTGAAAATCAATGTTCCTCTTTTTCCGAGAGACTCTTGAATCTCGTTCTCTTTGAAATCTAATATAGCCTCCCTGGAAAAGGCAAACGCAGCAGCTACATTGGTTTGGAGCACGTCCTGGATATCCTCAGGGGTAATGTCAAGGAATCCCTTCCAAATTGCTGAGCCAGCATTGAAAACGGCCACACGAATCGAGTAGAGCGGCCTGCGATATCGTTCTCGAATTTTAACCCAAGCTGAAGAAATTTCTTCGTGCGAATAGCTCTGCACTGCGAATGGGGCAGCCTACGACACTCAATGTGTGAAGAAATCAAGAAAACTGGTTTAAAGCACCTCTCCGCCAGATTCTCCGATTTCTTTCGCGAGGGCATTCACGGAATCTGCGCCACGTGCTAGCAACGCAACACTATATCCAGCTTTCGCAAAAATGCGGCTATAAGCCAAGTCAACTGATGAAACCATCAAATGCATAATTATGTGTACGCAATGGACGCGCCTGTTCCGTGACCAGCACCCAGACCTGTCACGAACGTCAGACAATGTCGCATCATGTCACTCTTTGACATACCTGCGACGACGATGACGGGGTGATACACAAGGGGCCTCGGAGTCATTTGATAGTTGATTTGTAGTCTTGAGTTATAATAAAAAGCGACGAAACGTCCAAAACGCGTCTCTAGGATTTATAACACTGGCTGAGAAACAGTAATCAATAATCGATATATCATATCACGACATCGCGCTCACTGAGACTCGAGGATGCTAGGCTATTTATTAGAGGGTCCGAGGGCTGACTAAGCGGCCGTTACGCAACGTCACTAGGGGAGTGACTAGGAGTGACTTCCAACTCGTATTTATTCTGAACCTGACACAAAGCCCCGGAGTTCTTGAATGTGATGGGCCATCGCTAATCATGATCGATCATGAAAAATGCACCCTTCCTGTAGGGTATAACTTGAAACCGCTTTTCGGTGCCATCCAAAGTAGTGACGAACCCAACTGCAGATACTCTGGAGTTGCATCCATGATCCACGCTATCTATTAACTTCAAGGTATGTTAAATTAATTCTCAAACCAGAATAGCACACAATGATTTCACACAAGAGGAGATCGTCGACGCCTAAGTATGAAAATAACCAAACACGCAGTGCCCCCTGCAGATTAATATCTCGTTCAAAATTTCTTTGCCCCATCTGCCCGGAAACCAGTCGAACCGATCGTTCTCGTTTCATCTCACAAGATCATACCCCATGGAGCCGACCTATGCCGCTGACCACGCGGATTTTGTCACCTCTGACAGTAACGACCCATTTCAATACTGCAAACGTTGTAGTCGTGTCGCTATGACGCTCTGATTTCCACATTTCCCCGTCACGTCATATGCGCGACAAGTCTTTCGATATGAAGAATTACCCAAAGCAAACCCACTCTGTGAAAGTAGTAGCTGTGCGAATAGTGCCAGAAGCGAGGGTTTTTAGCACTAATGTCCATGGATCGGTGAAAAGCCGTTTGGGCATTGTCGGCTGCGGATCTGACTATTTCTGATCAGCATGTGGCGTTCGGATGCTTGAACTTAATGAATCACAAAGGTAACGATGGCGAGGCTAGGATCATTCCGAATTCATTACTATCGTCAACTCACAAATCCTGTACAAATCTTGTATGACTACGCTAGGTAATAGCAGGTACCTTCCTACCATTTCTCGTGGGCGGGGCGAACTATCACTTTTGTCAGTTTCTTGCTAATATTGGATATGCTCGCTTACGGTCTAATTCCCAGGTCCAAGAAGAATTATCTTGGTTGGCAAGATAGAGATACGACTGCAAAATATTGTTCAAGGCGCGTCATTAATATATCGGCTAAGCGCACCTTGGCAATGCTGTCAGGATCAAGTCGAACGTTTGCATTTGCGGCCCAATCAGCGTCATGCCGCCCGATCTGAATTCCAGTCTTAATGCCTGGGTACTAGATTAGTGCCTGACCAAGGAGTCTTCGCGTGTCGCACCTCCGTCAATTATAGCCTGGCGCCAGTTAGCTTTGTTCAATGAGAAAATGCCGCACTTACGTGTGCAACATGAATATTTTGCTTTCCAAACTCTTTTGCCAAACTCTGTGATAGAGCCCTTTGACCATGTTTCGCCGCAGCAAAGGCACTGGTAACAACATTGCCCCTGACACTGGCCGTCGCACCGGTGAAAATCAAAGTTCCCCTTTTCCCAATCGGCTCTTGAATCTCGTTCTCTTTGAAATCCAAAATAGCTTCCCTAGAAAAGGCGAACGCAGCAGCTACATTGGTTTGTAGCACATCCTGAACTTCTCCAGGGGTAATGTCAAGGAATCCCTTCCAAACCGCTGACGCAGCATTGAAAACGGCTACACGAATAGAGTAACGTGGCTTGGGATATCGCTCTCGAATCTTGGACCATGTCGAAGAAATTTCTTCGGGCGAGTAGCTCTGTACTGGGAATGGGGCAGCCTACGGCACTTAACGTCCAAGTATATCAAGAAAGGGGGTTAAGTACCTCGCCGCCGGACTCGGTGATTTCTTTCGCGAGGACATTCACGGAATCTGCGCCACGCGCTAGCAACGCAATACTATATCCAGATTTCGCAAAAAGGCGGCTGTAAACCAAGTCAGCCAATAAAGTTATCGGATGTAAAATCGCGCGTACGCAGTAGATGCGCCAGTTCCTTGACCGGTGCCCAAACCTTTCGTGAAAGTAAGACCATGTCGCATCACACCACTCTCTGACATACCTGCAACGATGATGACGGGGCGATACGCGAGGGAGGCCATTTGATGCTCGTCAGGTTGTAGTCTTCAGTTGAGTAAAATGCGATGAATCGATGATGTGTCTTATACGCATTTCTATGCTTTAAGTTGGTAATCAACAATACGCTTGCTGAGTGAGACTCCAGAATGCTTGCGCCAGGTTGCGCCATCGTGTGCTCGTAGACTGACTAAGTCCTCGGATGTCGACCCGGTGTTGACTCGTATTTGAGCGAGGTTTATTTGTGCTGAAGAACTCAAGTTGAATAGATATGACAAGGCGGCCAAGGCTCGCCAATCAATAAAATAGAGTATATTCTTCCTGACGATTGAGACAATACTTATGTTTTTTTTTTGGTGCAGTTCGAAGTGATTGTACAAATTCATGGGAGTTGCATCACGTAATAAGCTCACGACATCTTGTTCCTTTCTTTCAAAGCAAGGAGCGTGGCAGTATTCTCGTGAGAGGGGTGATGTACGTCATCTAAGTATGTATGGAAATAGAAAAATACACACAGCTCGTTCATAGGTTCTTCGCGACTCCGCCTATCTGGCTGTCCAACCCACCAATTATTCTCGTACGATCACATCGCGGAACCAGTGCGATTCACCAGTTATATAAATTCTTGCACCGTCGATAGTGGGGGCCCAAAGCGCCGCATTGGTCACTATGGCGCTGGCCATCTACAGAAGTTGTGGTACTTTTCCAACGACCATCTCGAGTACAAGAAACAATGAGCCCGGCGGTGGCGGCGCTGAAGGCAACGCAATGAAGGTTAGAAATTTGTTTGACATGCCCCCATCACCGTAGGACCACGTGTAGAAACGCCTCCGTTGCGCTTCGTGGACCGAATGCCTGCTAGGATATTTCTCTGAGCAATTCAGTGATTCCCCGCCTCCCGCTTTTTCGTTGCAGCCAAGTGTCAGTGCAAACTACACATACTCTCTGACTCCGGTAATTCCTGCTACCTCCTGCTGCGTACGTACATTACGCCTCCTACCAAACGGACAGAATATAAAACTCCCGCTTCTGCTCTCGGTGCTTTTCTCTTCTCGTCATCGTTGCCTCTGTGATTATCAAGTTTAAAAAACGTGATGCTGCCACTACTGGCTGGTCACGTCGGTCGCGATGCCCATTGGCAAGCTGCGTTTCACCATGCTCTATGACTGTCAAGCCTTCCCTAGCCTTCCATGCCGCCGTTTTCACCCTCTTTCCCTTACCTTTTTTACTTTAAAGTTTACCCGGACCCAAGTCGACCACTCGGAAGATGACGCCGATAATCTTTTTCTCTGTCCTTGCAGAATCTAGCACCACGCTAGACCCAACCGATTACTCACTAGCTGACATCTCTTCTATCTTCCTTATTGCTGTAATGATCGACATTCCACCTGGTGTTGCAGTGAGCAGTGTTGGAAACGTGCGGAGAATGAAACGCGGCCAGTGATCGGTGTCATCTACGTTTAAGATGCGAGGGAAAGGAGAATGCTAAAGTTAGCTCTGAAGGAACAGCAGAGTTTAACAGCTGGCGGAGGCTCTAGTCAATGAGCAGAAAGACATCGGTTATGATTAGTTTTTTATGTACGTTGTATGTCATGACTCATGACGCGGACGAGTCCGATTGTCGTCTTCAAAACCAGCTGCATTTCATTTCAAGGCTGAGCAACGTCATCTTCGGCAACATGCTGTTCGATCTCATTGGGTTGCGGGAACCAACCCCACCTGCCAAGATCAATTCTCGACTCTCCCGTCCTTCCCGTGGTCACCTGGACACCTTCCGCTTCTAATGCCTCTCGCTGACGCTGTGCCCCATCAGTCCCAGGTCCTCCCGAGGAGATAGCTCCGGCCGAGTTGATGACTCTGTGCCACGGCACAGGTGGGTTCGTTTCCGGTGACAAGAACTTGAGGGCTTCGAGTACCACTTGTTGTCAACATCTACCCGGCGTACAGAATGTGTGCACCCACCTTGTCCGACGAGTCGGGCGTAGTTTGGCATCCCGATGAGCTTTGCTATATGACCTAATTCGTTCGTGTGCATTTAGTCGTGGTTGACACACAGTAAAGCAGTCTGTGGCGTGCCATATGTAGTCACCCGGCGTTCTGGTATCAATCTGACAGTATCGTAGACCTGGTAAGCGAATGAAGTGAGTCAAAATATAGAGCATATCTTGGGACTGAAGCATTACCGCGGCATGAAATTCCGCACTGTCCATGGTACGAACTGAGAATGCAGGGTCAAAGTCAGGGCCCGTCGAAATACTATTATGTGTTATGTTCATGATACAATGTTATCTGCTATGGTACACTACTGATACTACACAAACTATACAGTTTACAGATACAGATTGCTTGGGATATATTCAAAGTCCAAGAGACCACGAGTATGTGCCTTGGGAAGATGAGCACGAATGGCGTCAGAATGGGGAAAGTGCTGGGAATCTGGATCAGTTAATATATAACACTTCAAAGACACCGTCCTCAAGTTCTTGAACACTTCTCCTTCCAACACGTTGTCAAACGCAGCCCAGTCGACGTCTGCTACAGATTGGAGTTTCGACAGGCATATTGTCAACGACTCCATACTGCGGGACTTGATGCTAGAAAGTAAAGCCATGCACGCTCCCCAATTCGCTTCCGGACTTGTATAATAATTGCGCGACAGGACTAGACCCTCTAATGTCAGGGAGCGGAGTTCGGGGTGTGAGCCAAGGTCAAAATGAATCGTTCCCGGACCTGAGTTGCGAAAGAAATCAACACAGCTTAAGTGACGTTTCGTT
>WNGI01005544.1_pt1 | contig 15183 bp, 17 predicted proteins | sample 5400621 | NCBI WGS metagenome assembly WNGI01 (sample SAMN13153374, study PRJNA577476) | soil metagenome | isolation source: 20 cm soil or saprolite under Garry oak tree replicate 1 | place: USA:California | collected 2016-06-15 | reverse complement strand
ACATCGAAAAGCGCCTTACGATTGTAAATCGGAGATCGGATGCGGATGAACGCGCCGAGCGTCCCGATCAACGTGGGCGCGGGAATAAAATAAGGATAGCTGGCCGAAATCCCGTAATAGCGGCACGCAAAGTAATGGCCCAGTTCATGCGCCAGCAAAATGCCGAGCAGTGTGAAGGCGAAAGGAACTCCGGCAAACAGATATCGCGGATGCGCCAGCAGCGTTCCGTACATCGAAAAGAAACCGTCGATTTCGGGTGACTGTCCCACCGCGTAAGACGCGGCAAAGCTGGCTCCGACTACCAACGTGGAAATCAGCGTGAGCAGGAACAGCAATGTGGCAATCGCGAACGATCTCCGCCGCCAGCGTTTCTGGTTTGGTTCCCAATAGATTCCAGGAGACAGGTCCGCTGCTTCAACCACAGGAGTGAATGTCTCAATGGAGGAGCGTTCGGATTCGCTGCCGTCGGTCATGAAAGATTGGATGCACGCCTTGCCTCGCGGGCACTAAATTCGCAATGAGGGCAGGCCGCTTCAGGATGGTGAGGGGGACGCACGCTAGGCAAATGCGGCCTCAGAGCGTCTGCAATTCCTTGCCGGGCTTGAAGCGCACAGCCTTGCCGGGAGGGATACTGACTTCCTGGCCCGTGCGCGGATTCCGCCCAATGCCGGTCTTGCGCGGGCGCACGTTGAACACGCCGAAGCGGCGCAGCTCAATCCGTTCTCCCTTGCCAAGGGCAGTCTTCATGGCTCCAAAGACGGTCTCGACGGCCTGCTCCGCTTTGGTCCGGGTCACGCCGGTTTTGTTTACCACCGCGTTCACAATGTCGAGCTTAATCACACGAGCCTCCCGCCGCCTCAACGGCAAGCTATGCTAGACACGCAGTTGCCGGTTGTCAAGCTAGACGCGCTCGGTTAAGATGCGCGCCGCACGGATTCCTCAGGAGGCCCGGATGTCTGTAAAGCCCGATCGTTGGATACGCAAGATGGCGCTCGAACACAAGATGATCGAGCCGTTTGAGGACCGCCAGGTCCGAGAAGGCGTCATCAGCTACGGCGTCTCCAGCTACGGCTACGATATTCGCGTCGCCGACGATTTCCGCATCTTTACGAACGTGAACTCCACCATCGTCGACCCGAAGCATTTTGACTCGCGCTCGCTCGTCGAATTCAAAGGGCCGGTGTGCCTGATTCCGCCCAACTCGTTCGCGCTGGGCCGCTCGGTCGAGTATTTCCGAATTCCGCGAAACGTTCTGACGATCTGCCTCGGCAAATCCACGTATGCCCGCTGCGGGATCATAGTAAACGTCACGCCGTTTGAGCCGGAATGGGAGGGCTTCGTCACACTTGAAATCAGCAACACCACGCCGCTCCCCGCAAAGATTTATGCCAACGAGGGCCTCTGCCAGGTCCTATTCTTTGAATCCGACGAGGAGTGCGAGATTTCCTATAAAGACAAGAAGGGTAAGTACCAGGCGCAGCAGGGCATCGTCCTGCCTCGACTTTAACACGTACTTCTCGCCCCGTATTTGAGGCTGAATCGAAAGTCGCTGATGACGGCGTTCGCCGCCCTTACACCGTGACGACGTGTTCCAATATCTCAGCGCGCCGTACCCGGACTTTCACCTCGACACGCGAACCGAGCCGGTTGATGATCGACATCAGTCGATCGACAGTGAACCGCCCGAGATCCGCATTGCGGATGCGCGAGAAATCGGCCGCCGCTATGCCGGTTCGATCATGCGCGGCACGCAAGGTCAGACCATCCCGATCGAGCGCCTTGATGATTTCGGCCGCGAGGATCGCTTTGAACTGCTGGGCATCCGCGTTCTTGTACCCGAGATCCCGGAAAACATTCCCGCTCCCCCGCACCACTTCCACTTTTTCTCTTTTCATCGCAACATCTCCTTCAGCCTCTTCAAACGATCCTTGATCAAATTGACTTCGTGCTTGGGCGTCTTGATGCCGTGCGTCGATTTCTTCTGGAACGCGTGAACGACCCAGATGTCGTCGGCGAGCTGCACCGCGTAGACCATGCGGAACGCGTCGCCCTTAAACGGCAGCGCGATCTCGAAGACGCCCGAGCCCAGTCCGTGCATGGGCTTCGCGATATCCGCCATTCCGCCCTCGGCGGCAATCGTCAAGGCGGCAAGACAGCTCGACCGGGCTCCTTCCGGGAACGTCTCGAATTCCTTTAAGGCCGCCCTGATCCATGAAACGGGCCGCGTATTTGGGATCATCGACTTTCGTAGTCTATGCCACTTCAAATAGATATGTTGTCATATTTGACAAGGTATGTCAAGGGGAGCCCGCCGCAGGGCTAAATCTCTTCGTGCGCCCGTGGGTGACGCGCAGAAAGGTGGCGTTTTTCAGTTCAGGAACTTGCCACCTCTTGTCTGTTCCGCCTTCAGGCCGGGACACCGCGCAGCGAGAAATGCATACTTTCTAGCGCGCGTGCACGCTGCCGTCGTTACCCCGCATGAAGTATTTCCACTTGTCGAGATCCGCCGCGACGGCGACATCGAAAAAACCCACCATCATCTCTTCGTAGGTTTGCTCGCCCCAGCGGACCTCCTGGTCGGGATCGGGGTTACGAGGGTTCTGGCTTGAGTTGTCGTACCAGGCGACTGCTTGGAGCACGGTTCCAGCTTTCAGCGGGAGCGGCTCGGCCAGTTGGTATCCCAATTGCCACTCGAAATCCCAGCGAACCTTGAGCAATGGTTCGATGCGGCCGTCCGCGTGAATCAAGTTGTACTCGAACTTTTTCCCACGCCAGTGCATATGCGGAAAGAACCGGAGAAGCGTCGCGTCATTCGGCAACGATCCGCGCGCCTCGACGCGATAATCTGCGTCATGCGGAGGAATCACGAAATGATCATTGGTCAACTGCAAAGTCAGCACGCGCTGCTGCGGAAGCTGTTTTGCGAAGACCAAGCCAACCCCTGTCCGGTCACTGGCTGCGTGACCCATGGCCATGTAGTGCATTTGGATCACCAGGTCTGACCCGGCTGGGATGAATTTGGCCATCCCGGAGGCCCAAATTTCCGGTGAGCTGCCCGGCGCGGTGAATGGCACGCCGACCGGGGCATTGCGAAGCCATTTCGACCCGGGCGGTCGTATATAGACTACCGCGTGATGCACGTGCCTACGGCTCGATGGGCGGAGTTCCGCCATCTGCACCCAACGGTCCTCGCGAAAGCGCGTTGGTACAATTTCGTACGTGTAGTCGATGTCGCCTTTGGAAGCGAGAGCTACAGGCCTTGGCATTTCGATCACAACATCAGGCGGAGAAATGTTCCAGCCATCCGTCCAACGAAGCGCCAGGGGCCCTTCGTGCGGGTTCCCGGCCCGCGCGCCGCCGTTAGCCCACATGGCCAACGTCTTGATTTCATTTTGCGAAAGAGATGGATCGTTCAAGAAGTGGCCGCAGTCCGGATCGGCAAGCCACGGCGGCATCTTTTTTGTGGCAACCGATTCCCGAATCGCCTGTGCTCGTGGCGCCGCTTGGCCGTAAGTTATCAATGGAAAGGCCATTTCGCCTGGCCGGTGGCAATTCTGGCAATGTTTCTGGAGAACGGGCAGAACGTCGGGATAAAAGGTTGGAACTGTTGGACTAGTTTGTGGAAATGCCACGCTCGTTCGAAGGAAAAGTGCAGCAATACTGATCCCCGCAATGATCAAGATGCATCTCTTGTTCATCCATGCATCTTACCGCGAAACATTATGCCACCACAGGTTGCGCATCTTGCGGCTCATTTTTCGGACGGCTCATCGGGAAGCCGCGGCTGCGCCATCCTTCATACCCTTCCGCAAGCGGGCGGATTCGCGTGATTCCCTTGCTGCGCAGAAGAAGCGCCAACCGTGCTGCCGTCACCTCATTCGGGCACGCACAAAAGAGGACGATTTCGCGATCGCGGGGGATGACTTCATGCGCTTCTTCCAGTTCCGCGGCGTCCATGTGGAGAGCCCCCGGAATCGTTTCCGGCTGCGCTTCGAAATCGAACGCATGGCGCAGGTCCACGATGATCACGTCCTCGCCGGAATCGATTTTCCCCTTGAGCTCTTCCGGAGTGATCCGGGCGATTCTCAGCTTTTGCAGGAATCTTCGGCGATTATAATATTTCCAGCCGATATAGCCCGCAAAAGCGGCGAGGATCAGGACCAGCAGCCATTCTCCCAGGTATGCCGCGCGGCCCGCGATTCGCTCCAGTTCGCCGCTGAAGACGTAGCCGGTGATCATGAACGCGCCGGACCAAAGCAACGCGCCGAGCGCGTCGAACAACACAAATCGCCGCCAGCCCATGCGGATGATCCCCGCGAGCGGCGCTGCCATGGCGTTCAACCCTGGTATGAATTTCGCAATGAGGAGGACACGAGCGCCCCGTTTTCCGAATCTCACCTGTGTCCGCCGGACGCACGAATCCGGCTCGAGGGATATGCGGCAGAGCAACCGTAAAACCCGAACACCTTTTCGGCGCCCCAACTCGTACCAGATGGAGTCGCTCGCCACACTTGCGAGCACTGCAAACGTGATCGCCAGCCACAAATTCATTCCGTGGGCTCCCGAAAGCGCCCCCGCAGCAAGTAGCAGCGGCGCAGAAGGGACCGGCAGCCCGGCCTGTTCGATGAATACCCAGGCGAACACCAGCGTGTAACCATGCCGGACAACGAATTGCAGTAACTCGTTCATTTGTTCCCAGAGTGATCCAGGATTGAGGCTGGATGCCCCCAAGTGCCTGAAAAAACAAATTCCTCCAGCGGCTTGCGCCGGCGTTTCTCCATCTCGCGCTCGCGAAATTGATCAGGCAATGATTCTACCTCTCCGGGATAACCGAGCGCCATCACGCTCACAGGTTCCCAGCCTGAGGGCACATGGAAGCGTTGTCTAGCGGCCTCAACATCGAAGCCGCCCATCTGGTGGGTTGCCAGGCCGAATGAAGTAGCTTGCAGCAACAGATTCGATGTCGCTTGGCCTAGATCGTAGAACCCGTGCCGGTTGGGAGTCCCGTCTTTTGCCAACTGCGTGTGGGCAAGGGTCAAGATCAGCACGGGCACTTTCTGCGCCCACGCGCGGTTCGTCTCCATCAGCACTCCGAACAGCCGTTCATAGCTTTCGGGATCTTCGCGTGTCGCCACCAAATATGCCCAGGGCTGTTCATTTCGCGACGAAGGAGCCCAACGCGCCGCTTCCAGCACGCTACGCAGCTTGTCAGGTTCGACAGGCCGCTCGGAAAACGCCCGCGGGCTCCACCGGCGCCGGATCAAATCGTGAATGGGAGTCTGTGTCTCTGCAAGTTTTTCCATTTTCGGTGTGTTCTCTCTCTCTTTTAGGATTGAACACAATCCTGAATAGTTTCCGCCGAATGGGAAAACCCATCCGTCTGTCGTTTCGCGTGTAAATGCCGCAGCGTCGCGCTTATCACTTTACGTCGCCCGCGGGAACCTTCTGCACCAACTCGGCTTCGAAAGTGATCGATACCTCGTCGCCGACGACAACTCCACCGGCCTCAGTCAAGGCGTTCCAAACTAGTCCAAAGTCTTTCCGATTGATTTTCGCCGTCGCTGAGACGCCGGCCCTGACGTTACCCCAGGGGTCTTTGACGGGTGGGGTTGGACCGTCCACATCGAAGGTCACTGCGCGCGTGACCCCACGGATCGTCAGATCGCCCGTCACTTTGAATCGGCCTGCACCGGCGGCCGTGATTTGTTTCGACCGGAATGTGATCGCCGGGTGATTGGCCACGTCGAAAAAGTCCGCGCTGCGCAGATGCTCGTCGCGTTGCGGTTCGCGGGTGTCGATTGTCGTGGCGTCCACAATTACCTCGACGGTCGACTTCGTGAGATCAGACGGGTCGAGAACGACGTTGCCGCTGACCTTGCCAAACTCCCCGCGGACGTTCGATATCATCAAGTGCCGCACGCTGAAATGCGCGGCCGAGTGGGCAGGGTCAATCTGCCATTGGGTTGGACTGGGGGCCTGGGACGTTCCGGTCAGTGCTGCGTTCATGGTGGCTCCTCCTAGAGTTAGATATGCTACACAGCGAGTATCATTCCGAAAACAATTGGGCCCAAAAGATCATTCCGGCGAACACGGCGTTTCCGCTTGCGCGCGCGCCCGCTCCAACAGGCGCGACAGTTGCCGCAATTCTTTCGCCGGAAGGTGATGCAGTTGCCGGCGGTGCAGTTCCTGGACGGGCGCGTCCAACTTTCCTAGAATCCGAAGGCCTTCCGCCGTGAGGCGCGACTTCACGACGCGCCGGTCTTCTTCTCCCCGCGCACGGGCGATCAATCCTCGCGATTCCATCCGGTCCATCAAGCGCGTAATGTCCGGGTCACGCGAGATCATCCGGCAACCGACCTCGCGGCAGGCCAGGCCTTCCGGTCCAGCGCCGCGAAGGATCCGTAGGACGTTGTACTGCGTCGCGGAGAGGCCGGTCGGCTTCAGCAGCGCCTCGGCCCCCCGAGCCAGGGCGTCTGCCGTGCGGAGCAAGTTGACGAAGACTTGAGCTTCCAGTCGCATATACGGCGCCCGGAGGTTTCTTGCGGATTTGCGTTTCTGCAGCATTTCCCAACAATAGTCGTTATAACGACTATTGTCAAGAGGAATGTTTAGAGTTCCCGTGCTTCCTCTGCGCTCTCTGTGGCTTCTCTCTGCGTCCTCTGTGTTAAATTCTGAAACGCGCAACACAGAGTACGCAAAGAACCGGAGAGAACGACAGAGCAACCGGGACGTCACGGCTTTTGCGTCGGACGCATCAGCACTTCGCTAATAAAACTTCCCGGCGCCTGCGTCACGAGCGCCGCCACTGCATGCGCCACGTCTTCCGGCTGCAACATTCTGGCTGGGTCTTTGCCCGCGTGCGGGGAGAACTCGGTGGCCACCGAACCGGGACAAATCGCGCTCACGCGAATGCCGTGCGCGCGCAGCTCCTCCGCCATGCATCCGGTCAGGCCGAGCAGCCCCCATTTAGATGCACAGTAAACCGCCCCGTTCGCAAATGCGCTTTTTCCCGCCAGCGAGCCGATATTGATGATGTGCCCGGTCTTCCGCCGGATCATTCCGGGTGCAACGGCGCGGCTCACCAGAAAGACTGACTTCAGATTCGTGTCCATGATGGCGTTCCAATCCGCCTCGGTCTGCTCCTGGAAAGGACCAAAAATTCCAATGCCGGCGTTGTTCACGAGGATGTCGACCGGCCCGAACTCGCGCTGTGTCTCGCTGACCAAGCTGGCAACCTCGTCTCCGCGAGTGACATCCGTTCGCAGGGCCAGTACCTGGATGCCAGCCGCGCGCAGGTCGGAGGCCGCGCGTTCAAGATTTGCCGCGTTCCTGGCGCACAGCGACACTCGCGCTCCCATCCGGCCCAGGCGGCGCGCAATCGCCAGCCCGATCCCGCGGCTGGCTCCGGTGACAACTGCCACTTGCCCTGCGAGCCTCTCTTCGCGATTCATTGCCTCTCCTTGGGCTGAAAAGTGGTATCCTTCGGCGGGCTTCCTTCTCCCGGAGAAACGCATCTTAGCATTAGCAGGTATGGCATGGATTACAACCGGCCACGGAGTGCCCCGGCGGACAAGCCACGAGGGAATGTTGCTTGCGACATTCAGTGGGATTCCCTATAATCCCAGAGTTTTGAACCGGTCGATACCCTTGGAAGTTGTTTCCGTGCTCATTCAAGCTTTATAGAAATTTGTTGAGGAGGCTGGAAGCCGATGATACGAAAGTGGATTTTGACGGGCGCCGGTCTGTTGTGGATCGTGGCGGGGACTGGAACGGGAAGATTGCTGGCCGAGCCACAGGATGCACAGCAGAAACCTGCCTATACGCTGGCCGAATACAATGCGTACAAGGCCGCGGATGCTGAGCAGAATCCTCAGCAAAAAATCAAACTGCTCGATGATTTCGTCAAGCAGTATCCCGCTTCTACCTTGCTGCCATACATCTACCGCGCCTACTACCTGACCAATTATGCGTTGAAGAACTACGCGGGGACTTTGGAGTATGCGGACCGCCAGATCGCCCTCGGCGACAAGATTGACGCGCAGGGACGCTTGGAAGCTGAAGTCGCGCGCGCACAGGCCTACTATGTCGGCTCGAGCGAGAAACCGCTCCAGACAGCTGACGTGCAGACCAAGGCGCGCGATGCCGCCGCTCAAGGCTTAAAGACGCTCGACGAATGGAAGAAGCCGGAGGCAATGGCTCAGGACGCATACGATCAGACGAAAAAAGGCTACACGGTTCTGTTCAATACGATTGCCGCGATGACTTCGATGTCTTTGAAGGACTATCCTTCGGCCGCCACTTCCTACAAGGCTGTACTGGCGATCGATCCGAATGACGCGGTTTCCCATTTCCGTCTGGGCGTCGTCTATTTGCAAATGACTCCGCCACAGGGGACGGATGGTTTCTGGGAACTGGCGCGATCCATTGCTCTTAAGGCCCCAAACGCAGCACAGGTCCAGACTTACCTCAAGAACCAGCTCATCCGGTACCAGCAGCCCGCCTGCGACCAGCTTGTCACTGATCAGATTACAGAGCTGGTAACGCTCGCCGGAGGGTCACCGGATCGGCCTGCCACCCTGAACATTCCCAGTGCAGCCGAGCTGCAAAAGGCGCGTGACGACACTGGGAATTTCCTGCCGGCGCTTAAAGCGGGCGGCGATCCGGGCAAGGTAATGTGGCTTGCGAGTTGCGGTCTCGAATACCCGGACGTCGGCGTCCGCTTGATGGAAACACCGGCGGTTGAGGGCGATAACGTGAACTTGAAGGTGTTCCGCGGCGCGACTCCGGAAGAAATCGAAGCGGCTACTGGACCCAACATGGAAGTCAAAATCATCGGCCAGCCGGAGGCAAAACGTCTTGAGAAAGACGCGGTTGTCCGATTTACTGGCACTCTGGTTGGCTACACGCAGACTCCATTCCTGTTGACGTGGGACAAGGCCAAAATCAATGCCGAGGACCTGCAGGAAGAGAAGGCCGCCCCGACCAAGAAGGGGCCAGGCAAGAAAGCTCCGGCGAAAAAAGCTCCCGCCGACTGAGTCTTCAAATACCCGGGAAAAATCGAATGGCCCCGAGGAATTCTCGGGGCCATTTTTCTTTCCGTTTTCAGTACTCGTTCTGAGCCGGGGGCCTCGACGTGCGCTCCACACACATGAGTCAAGCCTGGATCTGCATGGGCACGGCATGGCGCGCCCCTACTGGGTGCGGCGCAGATGGCAAATCAGGAGCGCCGCTGATGCCGATTGTCGAGTTTATAGCGATCTATCTTGCGGCTGAGTGTGTTCCGGTGAATTCCGAGCAGTCGCGCAGCGCGCGACTGGTTGCCGCGGGAGCGGTCCAGGACGCGCTTGATGAACTTCTTCTCGAATTCATTGATGGCTTCATCAAATTGGATTCCACGTTCCACCATTTGCCCGACAAGGGCCTCCAGTTGATCTTTCAAGGTCGCACGCTCCGCATGAGAATTATCTACGGCCGGAAGGTCCAGCCCGATTTACTTGAGTTCGTGGCCTGTTAACTGCCGATAAGCTTCACGGTACCTTGCACGTGTCGCCTCAACCACTTCGGGGGGGAGTTCCGGACCGGGCGGCTGCTTGTTCCACCCGATGCGCTCGAGGTAGTCGCGGACATACTGCTTGTCGAACGAGGGCTGGGCGCGGCCGGGCTGGTAGCCGTCCGCTGGCCAGAAACGCGAAGAATCCGGCGTCAGGGCTTCGTCAATCCAGATCAGTTGATCGCCGGCGAGGCCAAATTCAAATTTTGTGTCCGCCAGAATAATTCCGCGAGGCTCGGCGTAAGCTGCGGCGCGCTTGTAAATCTCCAGGCTCACAGTGCGAACTAGTTCGCCGAGCACGCCGCCGATGCGTGCTACCGCCTCATCAAACGAAATATTCTCGTCATGACCCGCCGTGGCCTTTGTCGAGGGCGTGAAAATGGCTTCCGGCAGCCGTTCGGATTCTCGAAGGCCCGCAGGCAGCGAAATCCCGCAGACTTTCCCGGTGGCGCGATAATCCTTCCATCCGGAGCCGGACAAGTATCCACGCACGACGCACTCAATCGGCAAGGGCTTCGTTTTTTGACAGAGCATCGAGCGGCCGTCAAGCTGTGCACGATACGCCGCGAGTTCCGGCGGAAAATCCGCAGCGGGCAGAACGTGATTGGGGATAACGTCGCGCAACAGGTCAAACCAGAACAGTGAGAGTTGTGTCAGCACGCGTCCCTTATCGGGAATCGGCGTGGGAAGCACAACGTCAAACGCCGATAGACGGTCCGTTGCCACGATCAGCAGGCGGTCTCCCAGCTCATAGAGATCCCGGACCTTCCCGCGATTGAGGAACTGAACTCCGGGGAGACTTGTCTCCCATACGATTGCGTTCATTTGTGGAGAAGCCAAGGGTGACACATTCTTTCCTGAGTGGCGGGTATTCTAGCGCATGGTCCGCCGATGTCAACGGAGAAAAAAAACTAAAAGTGGAAAACTTTTCCGTGGAGGAGTGCTCTGAGATAGCGGCGATTTCAGGCGGAGAATTCTTGTCCGTGAACTCTGTGCGCTCTGTGTTAAAGCGGTTCCGTCTTAAAGTAAAGCAAGGCCTTTAACACTGAGAGCACAGAGGCCACAGAGAATGTGGAGAAATTGACGGCACGCCGATTACGCCGCGTTCGTGGCGGCTTGTGCGGCCGCGGGCTCATCCCAACGGACCGACACAAGTTTCGAGACGCCCGGTTCCTGCATCGTGACTCCGTAGAGCACCGACGCCATCTCCATCGTCTTCCGGTTGTGCGTGACGACGATGAACTGCGTGCCCGCGCTCATTTCCGACACGAGTTTGGTGAAGCGTCCGACGTTGGCTTCATCGAGCGGCGCGTCGACTTCGTCCAGGATGCAGAACGGGCTCGGTTGATAGCGGAAGATCGCGATCAGCAGCGCCAGAGCTGTCATCGCCTTTTCGCCGCCGGAAAGCAGCAGCACGTTTTGCAGGCGCTTGCCCGGGGGCTGCGCCACAACGTCGATGCCCGGCTCGCCCGAGCTGTCCGGCTCGGAAAGACGCATCTCGCCCGTGCCGCCGCCGAATAGCGTCTGGAATGCCGTGGCAAAGTGCAGGTTGATGACCGCAAAGGCTTCTTCGAATTTTTGTTTGCAGACTTCGTCGAGCTCGGTGATGGCCTGCCGCGTATCGGTGATGGATTGCAGCAAATCATCGCGTTCGCGGCCGAGGAATCCGAACCGTTGTTCGCATTCGTTGTATTCCTCGAGCGCCATCATGTTGACTGGCCCCATCGACTCGATGCGAGCTTTCATCTCATGATATTGCGAGTCTGCCACGCGAAGCTCCTCACCCGTTAGCAGGGCAGGGTACTCCGCGATCAGATCCTCCGGCTGGGCGTTCAGCTCCTCGATGCACGATTGCCGCAGGTGTTCGCGCTCGGAATCATTGCGGGCGCGCTCTACCTCGTGTTTGCCGCGTTCTTCGCGGAAATCGCCGAGCTTTTGCCGCGCCATCCGGAGGGCGTCGTCCACCTGCGTCGAGCGAACCCGGGTCTGCTCGAACTCCCGCTCCATCTCGATGCCGCGCGCCTCCAGGCGCTGTTTCTCGGCGCGCAGCGATTGCACCTGACGCTGATGTTCCGCGGTTTGCGCCGAAAGCTGTTCCTGCTCCTGCACCAGCAAATCTTGTTGGGTGACAAGAGACGCGCGCCGCGCCGTCAGTTCTTGCAACTCTTGCGCCATGCGTGCCGCGAGCGATTCCGCGCTCGCCAGGCGTTCCGCCAGCGTTGCCATCTCCGCGCGTCGCGCCGCCAGATCTTCGTGTTTCGCCTGCGCGCTTTGCCGCAGAGTAATCTGCTGTTCCATTGCCTGCGCGATTTCCTGTTCCGCGGCGGACCGGGCGTTCGAGACTTCGCTGCGCTTCAGTTGCGCAGCCTCCGCGCGCCGCCGTGCCGCTGCTGCATCATTCCGAAGCCGCGCAAGTTCCGTCTGGCAGGCGCTCAGTTCCATGCCGAGCCGCACCATGTCGCCGCGCGCCTGATCGCGTTGCAACGTCGCCGCCACGGCGAGCTTCTCCGATTCCACGTGTTGCGCCGCGGCCTGCTCGTGCGTCAGTCCGGCAGCGCGAAGTTCTTCTTCGAGGTGGTGCAATGCCGCCTGCGCTTGCGAAGCCGCGCGTTCAAGTTGCAGCACCTCGGCATCGAGCAAGCGCAACTCTCTCTTCATCCCCAGAGGGCCCGCTTCGGAAGGGCGGCCACCGCTCACCACGCGGCCCTGGTACGTGGTGCCGTCGGGCGTGACGAACGAGTACGCTGGATTTTCACGCGCGAGCCGTTCCGCCACGGCAGCCTCTGCCACAAGAAACGCCGAGTGCAACCGAGGCAGAAATTGCTTTGCCGCCGGGCCCAGTGGATCGCGGAATTCCACGAGACGGTCGAGCCGGGAGACGGTTTGCTTCTCAATCTCGAATGGCACAATCGGTTCGTTTGGCTGCAGATTCAGTTTGCGCAACGAGTCCACGAAAAACGTAGCCCGTCCGCCGACTTCCTCGCGGAGGAGGGCAATGCCCGCGCGCGCGACGTCGAATGTTTCCACCACAACATATTCCAATTCGTCGCGCAGAAATTGTTCCACCGCGCTCTCGTATTGCTGTTCGACCTCGGCGTAATCGGCCAGCACGCCGACGGCGCGGAACCCCTGGGAATCATCGCCGCCCTGATTTGACGCGAACAGCTTCTGCACAGCGTCCGCGGTGTAGGAGCGATCGTTCAGGATTTGTTCGAGTGACGCCCGGCGCGCGCGGCCCCCGGCCAGCGCATCCCGGGAGCTCTCCGCCTGCGCGGCGGTTTCGTGCTGTTTGCGGCGCAGTTCTGTGATTCGTTCCTGCGCATTCTTTACGATCTGTTCCAGGCTTCGCGAGCGCTCGAGCACGGATTGCCATTGCAAATCGGCGGCTTGCGCGCGCTCGCGGTGGTGCAGGGACTCCTCCAGTAATTGTTGTTCCTGCCGCTCGTATCGGGCCACGCCTTCGACATGATGCGCCAGGGCCTGTTCGGCTTGCGCTTGCTCTCCGTGCAGGCGTGTTAACTGATCACCAAGTTCGGCAGCGGCACGCCGGAGCGAGGCGATGCGCGCTTCAGTGGATTCGTGCGCGCCGGAAATTTCCGCGGTCGCCGCGGCCAGCGTTGCCAGAATGGCTTCGATACGCGCCACATCGCCCTGCAGCGCCGCAACAGCTTCCCCGTGTGCGTTGGCGCGCGCTTCCACTTGAGCGGCCTGCGCGGATGCCTGTTCGATCTCGAAATGGAGTTGCTGGCGGCGGCTGGTCAGTTCCTCGGTGCGCTGCCGGTTGAAGAGAATGCGGTTCTCGCTACGGTCCAGTTCGAGCGCCGTCTGTCCGAGCACGTTCTGGTGCTGCCTCAGCTCGCCTTCGAGTTCATACGTGCGAGTGCCGAGCCGCTCCTGTTCGGTTTCCATCTGGCTCACTGACTGCGCCTGCTGCGATTCGTGCTGCGAGATTTCGCCCAGCAATCCGGCCAGGCGCTCCGCGTCGAGGTCGAGTTCCTTCGCCTTACTCGCCAATACTTGGCGCAGCTGGGCGCGCATCTGCTCGCGAATTTCCGCGTACCGTCGCGCTTTCGAGGCTTGCCGCTTGAGCGATGCGAGCTGCTTTTCCACTTCTACATAGATATCGTTGATGCGCGAAAGGTTGAGCTTCGACGATTCGAGTTTGGCTTCGGCAAGCCGCCGCTTCGTCTTGAACTTCGTGATTCCAGCTGCTTCTTCGATGATGGCGCGCCGGTCGGTCGGCTTCGAGCTGAGAATCTGTCCGATGCGTCCCTGCTCGATGATGGCGTAGGTATCGGGGCCGAGGCCTATGCCCATGAAGAGATCTTGAATGTCGCGCAGCCGCGCGACGCGACCATTGATGAGGTACTCGCTCTGCCCCGAGCGATACAGCCGCCGGCCCACTACCATTTCGCCGGGCTTCAGATGCATTGCAGGTTTCTCAGCCGCGCGCTTTTTCTTCAGGAATTTCGATTCACCGTGAATACTCGCAGCGTCGTCCACTTCTGAAACGTCGTGGCTGCTACTCTCCCCTCCGTCCTCTGTGGTCTCTGTGCCCTCTGTGTTAAAAGCCTTTTCCGTCGCGCCGTACGTGCCGTCGGGCACTGCGATAGGGCCAGCAGCGGGCGGAGCGACTTATGGCTCTGCTCGCCCAGGACCCAGGAAATGGCGTCCACAATGTTGGATTTACCGCAGCCGTTGGGCCCGATGATGCACGTCAGCCCGCTCCCGCTGAAGGTGATCTGTGTCTTCTCACAGAACGATTTGAAGCCCACCAATTCGACTTTGCGCAGTTTCAGCAAGATTTCCCCTTTATGGCCTCCACCGTCGTACGCTGGGTCGTTCCAAATTACAAAAGCATCGGCAGAGACGGGTTCCGATTCCTGGGAAGGGTACGAGCTGCGACAAAATCGCTGAAGGGTCGTTTAGCAGTGGCCCAGCCGCCTGGCGCTACGATGGCGGTTACGGAAAATAAAGTTAGCACGCGCTGCGCCCACTGTAAAGACTCAAGGGGCGAAAAGCTAACTAATACCGACAAAGGGATTCACAACAAGAATGCCAGCGATCCGTTGTCCTGCATTCAAATCTTCCGAGAGAATCCGCGTCGCGCCAAGCTTGGCTGCGGATGAAACAATCAGGGCATCCCAGAATCCGATCCGCGATTCGTCCTCAATTCGAAATGCCGCCAAAATTTCATTTGGGGTGGTTTCCAAGCACCAGATCGCATAGCTGCTCACTACAAGGCGGGCCAAATCCTTCGACAAGGGAGATGGGATCTTTCGTGTGACGTTGACATAGAACTCCTGGAGCACTTGCGCGCTAAGAACGCCCGTCCTCTCGCTCCAAAGCTCTTGCAGAACCTCCTTTGCGATTTTGTGCTTTGCGTTCGCGTCTTTGTCATGCGCGTAGATCAAAACATTCGTATCGATGAATGTCTTATCGCTCATGCAGTTCGTCCCGGCTGACTCGAATTACGCCGCCCAAGTGAAAACCCTGGTCGAGCAACGTCATCGCCTGCCGCTCAGCACGCTCGTAAGCCTCTTCTTCACCTATGAGGAGCTCAATTTGATGAGCCAGCAAGCCGCTGATGGAGGTAGAACGGCGGGCAGCGATGATCTTGGCCTTTTGTATGG
>WNGI01013091.1_pt1 | contig 15184 bp, 16 predicted proteins | sample 5400621 | NCBI WGS metagenome assembly WNGI01 (sample SAMN13153374, study PRJNA577476) | soil metagenome | isolation source: 20 cm soil or saprolite under Garry oak tree replicate 1 | place: USA:California | collected 2016-06-15 | reverse complement strand
ATCTCACAAGCCAAGCGAAAGCAGCCCATCAAGGCAGTCGCGCTAACTGGGTTCGGCACCGAAGAAGACCTTCGTCGCTCCAAAAAAGCGGGATTCGATTTTCATCTTGTGAAACCAATAGACCTTCACGAGTTGCAAATCGTTCTCGATAAGGTCGCGGTGTAATCAGCCTCCCATTCGTTAGCCGTCTTATTTTTTCTGCGATCAAACGCGTGACCCGCCGACTTGCGCTGCGTCGATCTCTCAATGGCCCCAACGCCTCGGGGCGCCGCGGATTCACGCAGCGCCCCGACGAATTCGGTCAAGAGTAATCGCGGTTAGCGATTTGAAGACGCGCCGGCTAGTTCCGGCTCCATGAGCGCCTCTGGGTTCACAATGTCCTCGGCCAACTTGTTCAGAAGCTCGTTAGCTTCGGATTCTTCGTCGAGAGTTGTTTGCAGAAGCTCTGCTGACCGGTCCTTGCCAAGCAGTTGAGCGAATGTGCGAACGCTACCGTAACCGGCGATTTCGTAATGTTCGACTTTCTGCGCAGCTACGATTATCCCGGCGTCGATCACCGATTCTTCGCCATCTTCCTGAAGTATTTCCGACCCTTCGTCAATCAGGCCTTTCATTGCCTTACAGGTTTTACTCTTTGGCTTCTCGCCAATCTCTTCGAAAACTTCTTCCAGACGTTCCACATGCGTCTTCGTCTGTTCGAGATGTTTCTCGAACGCGTCTTTTAACTCTTCTGACGAAGCAGCTTTTGCCATTTTCGGCAGTGCTTTGAGCAGTTGGCTCTCTGCGTTATAGAGGTCCCGCAATTCTTCGATATAGAGTGTTTTTAATGTATCCAGCTTCATACGATCCCTTTCCCTTGGTTGATTCCTGAATTTGGTTTTGAATTTTGGCGGGTCCAGTGCGTACCGGCTACCGCCCCCAAGAAAACAACGTGTTTAAACGCGGAAGTGCGCGTCTTTCTTTTGAAAATTTTTTCCGAGGGCGCGTAAGCGACTCAAGCACAAACATAAGTTGCATCTCGCTGCATTATACGCTCGTACAGGTCCGCGTAATCATTCGCCATCCGACTGGCCGTGAAGCGCTTCTCGAAGACTTCCCTGCAACATGCCCGACTGAGATTGCCAACTTTACGAACTGCTTTCGCGGCATCATCCAGATCTCTTACTACAAAACCTGTTACTCCGTTTTCCATCACCTCGGGTACCGATCCTCGGTCGTAAGCGATCACCGGAGTTCCACACGCCATCGCCTCGATCATCACCAGTCCGAAAGGCTCTGGCCAATCAATGGGAAACAGAAGAGCGTAGGCATTTCCCAGAAACTCGTTCTTCTGTTGGTCGCTGATTTCGCCGATCCATTCCACGCCCGGGTCATTCAGCAGCGGTTCAACAACTCGCTTGAAATAGCGTCTGTCGGCCCGATCAACTTTGGCGGCGATCTTCAGGGGGATGCCAACGCGCTTGGCAATCTCGATCGCACGGTCCGCTCCTTTTTCTGGCGAGATCCGTCCCAGAAAGGCTAGATAATCTCCGGAGCCGGATCGAAAGCCGAATAGTTCCCTGGGCAATCCATGGTAAATGGTCGTCTGCCAATTGGCCCAATGTAAGGGTTGCCGTTGAGCATTCGAGATCGAGATAATGGGTTCGTCCCGAAACCGGTCGAACACAGGAACCAGGTCGGGAAGATCGAGGCGTCCGTGCAGGGTCGTGAGGTGCGGAACAGGCAGGTAGCGAGAAATCGGAAAATGAAGGTAACCGGTGTGAAAATGGATCACATCGAACTCGCTAGCGTGTTCCACTACGTGATCTAACAGCAGAACTTCTCGTGCCACAGGATCTTTGCACCGCTCATTTTTACGGAGCGAGCGCCGGCACGGCGCAATCAACCGGGCGTTTGTGACTGAGTCGCCGCTGGCAAACAGAGTCACTTCGTGCCCGGACCTAACTAATTCTTCAGTAAGATAAGAAACAATCCGTTCCGTCCCTCCGTAATGTTTTGGAGGCACACTTTCAATTAGCGGTGATACTTGAGCGATTCGCATAGTTCCCTTTGATTCCCCATAAATTTAGTTTTCTGTTTTTACACTTCGAACCCGACTGCAGCTTTGGTTCTCGCGTATCGTGGAAAATGAAGCGGGCAGCAATTGCCTTATGTAATGCTGCTACAAAGTCGTACACACACACGAGGAAGAGACTTAGGAAAACTCGTCTTTCGCCAGGATATCTGATCAATCAGACGACGCCGCACGAACGGAATATTTGTGAATCGGTCCTAACTAAGAAATTCTGCCAGCGGCTCCATCGGTTTGATGTGCCCGCAGAAAATCTTGAAAGCGGCCAGAATCGGCACGGCTAAAATGATGCCGACGATTCCCCACATCCAGCCCCAGAAAGTGAGCGAGAGCAAAATGATGACAGGATTCAACGTAAGAGTGCGCCCCATAATCCATGGGGTGATGAAACTGCCCTCCAATGTTCCAAAAGCGAGATAGACGGCGGGAAAGATCAGGGCGTAGCCAAGGCTATCGAAACTCAAGACCGCACCGACGGTCATGCAGACGATCCCGGTGAGAGCTCCAAGATAGGGAACGAAATTGAGGAGCGCGACCATCACACCCCACATCACTGGGTTGCGCAGACCAAGCAGGCCCACTGCGGTTCCTACGGCCAATCCAAGGCAGGCATTAATCGCAGTAATGGTTAAAAGATAACGCGAGACGTGCGATTCGATGTCATGCGCAATACCGACTGCCGCCTTCTTATCTGAGAGCGTCGGCAGTAACTTGACCAGCTTCGCAATAAAGACCTGGTCGTGAACGAGCAGGAAATACAGCAGGATCACCGACAGAACAGCGCTGGCTATAAACTCGGGCGTCCGCGTGAAAAACATCTCACTAATCGGATGCCGCTTAACTTCTACAGCTTTAGTTTCCGCGCTTGTTGAAGCCAGCTTCTCGATTTCGCCAGTCGCCTGTGTCACTTGTGCTACCGTTTTTTTTACGGGCATCAACTTATGTTGTAGCGCCGTCAAACCTTCTGGCCCTTTCTGGAGCCATCCCGCCGCGGGCGCAGCGAGCGCAGAAATCCCATATCCGACAAGTGCCAGAAGTCCGATAAGAACGAACGCGGCGCCGACCGGCAGCGGAATCTTCAATTGGGCGAGTCCACGCACTATCGGCCTCAACAAATAACTGAGCAGCACCGCAAGAATGATCGGTAGCAGGATAGAACGCATGAAGTAGACGGTGTAGAAGATTGCCAGGACAAAGAGACCAGTGAGTGCAATCGACCTGACACCGAAAGGTCGCTGCAACAACTCGGCGATGCGTAAGCGGGCACGGGATGCGACCTGCTCCGCTTCGCGTTCGTCCTCGGAAACGTCGCTGCGCAATTCCACCTTTGCCGCACGGAAACTCATGTGTTCATGAATCGCATGGTACTTTGCTTATACGCGCCTCAGTCTTCTATTGCGGCCCGTTTCAGGTACATCTGAATTTTGCCACGAGCTGCCGCGTTTCGGATGATGTATTCCATGCAATGCCGTAAAAGAAGAATTGAGGCGTCGTTAGGCCGCAGATTCTCTGCCGCTGTTGCTAGTCAAATTTTTGCTTGATCGTATTACGAACCTCTGTCGCAATAACGGACTCAAACGAACTCAACAGAAAGACCTATCTATGCTCTGGACTATAATAGTCATCCTAATCGTGCTCTGGCTTCTCGGCTTCATCGGCCATATCGGCGGCGGGCTAATCCATCTCCTGCTCGTGATTGCCGTTGTCATCCTCATCATTAATCTCCTCCAAGGCAGACGCGGTCTCTGAACGAACGCACCTCTCTCATTTCGCAGCGATTTGTTCTCGGTCTGTGCGCCACGCTCGCGTACTTGGAATTTTGCTGGAATGAGCGCTAGCCAAACCAATGCCGGAAAAAAATATCGATCTGCATGGCAGCGCACCGGACAAGCATAAGTTCGCCCTGCTTTTAATCGACGTAATCAACGATTTTGATTTTCCTGAAGCAGATGAGTTACTGAAATATGCGCGAAAGATGGCGCCAAATCTCTTGCGCTTGAAACGACGCGCCCAGGAAGCGGGTATCCCGGTGATCTACGTAAATGACAACTTCGGCCGATGGAAATCCGACTTTAGGCACACCGTCAACCATTGTGCCCAACATGGCCGTGGCCGTGACGTGGTGAAATTACTGCGTCCCGAAAAGAGCGACTACTTCGTGCTCAAACCAAAACATTCCGGATTCTTTTCGACCACTCTCGAGACCCTTCTCCGCTATTTGGAAACGCAAACTTTAATCCTGACAGGCATTGCTGGGAATTTTTGCGTGCTTTTCACAGCAAACGATGCCTACATGCGCGACTTCAATTTGTTTGTGCCCTCGGATTGCACCGTGTCGAACACAAAGAAGGAAAACGAATCGGCGCTTGGACTTATGAAGAAATTCCTCAAAGCCGACACGCGCTTGTCTTCTGGAATCGCGCTGCTCACGACGCAAAAGACAAAACCAAGGCATCGCCGCCGCTCGGGACGTACCAGACCTCAATCGAAAAATTCGATTCGGTGACCTGCCATTCTGCGAAGTCACGGTCGAGACCTGCTCGCTCCAGCGAATAAGGCGCCGCGCCTTTTACAAGTGTCCCGTCAAGGCGAGGATTATTACAATCAAAAGAATCAGGCCTATTCCGCCGCTTGGATAGTATCCCCAGCCGGAGCTATGCGGCCATGCTGGTAGCACTCCTATCAACAGGAGGATTAGGATGATCATTAGAATCGTGCCCATGGTTTCTCCTTTCTTAACACTATTTTCGTCGGCGCGAGATACTTTGGACGTTTTATCAACACAAGCTAAGGCCTCTCCACTTCTTTCGTCTCGACTCGCACTGCGTATTCGCTTGGCTTGAACGCACGACCAGCTCGCGCCGCATAGACCTGAGTGAATTCGGCGCCAAAGAGCAGAATCTGCGAGGAATAGTAAACCCAGAGTAACAATGTGATGAGCGAACTGGCCGCTCCATACGCCGATCCGGCAGCGCCGCTGCCCAGATAAAAGCCCAGCAGCCATTTCCCCATGCCAAATAAGATCGCGGTAATGACGGCGCCAATCCAAACATCTCGCCATTGGATCTCGACGTCGGGAAGAAACTTGAAAATCATGGCGAACAGCAGAACGACAACGGCAAAGTCAAAAACGACATAAACCACGAGAGCGATCACAATTCCGCCGGCCAATACAGATTGGACGTAGTGGCTAAAGCCTTTCAGAAGGGCTTCAACGGCCAGAGATACCAGTAGCAGGAAACAAATACCGGCCACCATTGCAAAGGACAGAAACCGGCTTCGCAGAAATCCCCAGATACCCTGACTAGGTTTCGCTTTTACGCCCCAAATAGTGTTCAAGGCGTCCTGGAGCTGGCCGAACACGCCGCTTGCGCCGAAAATCGCAAGCGCCATACCAATGATCGTGGCGATGGTGCTTTTTCCGGGCTGCGACGCTTTTTGCGCAATGTTCTGCACGACCTGCAAAGCGCTTGGATCGAGAAAATAGCTCATCTGCTGAGTGATTCTGTCCCACGCGCCTGCAGGATCGTCCCGAAAAATCACTCCCACTATCGCCAGCAGCACCAGAATCAGCGGCGCGAGCGAAAATACTGTGTAATAGGCAAGCGCGGCGCCTAATTGCGGCGCTTTGTCCTGCAACCACTCATTAAATGTTTGCTTCAGCAGGCTGAAAGCATTGGCGAAAAAATTGTCCTGCTTTGCCACGATGAATCCTTCTACGACCATTCGTCCGTGGCACTGCCTCCGGTTTGTGGAAACACGCGCGGCCTTAACTTACGGGCGTTTGCAAATCAGCAGCACATTCTGTAGCGGCGCTCTCCGAGCGTCGTCAGCCGGCGGTCGCAGACCGCCGCTACAGCAAACCTTGTCGAGATCGAAACCGCCGACGTCACCCGTCCACGAGACATTGCGCTGCGAACTACATCACAAGATGCTGTTAACACCGCCCTTGCCGCCGATGGAAGCGCGTTCAGTCGGCGAAATTCCGACTGGCAACGACTGGCAGTATGAGCCGAAGTGGGACGGGTTTCGGTGCATCGCGTTTCGTGACGGCGGGCAGATTTACCTTCAATCAAAGAACGGTCAGCCGCTCGCACGTTATTTTCCCGATGTTGCGGATGCCGTGGCGGCATTGTCCGCGAAACAATTCGTTCTGGACGGCGAGCTGGTTGTTCCTGTGAGTGGCGCGTTATCGTTCGATGAATTGCAATTACGCCTGCACCCAGCAGCTAGTCGCGTACAGAAACTTGCCAAAGCTCACCCCGCCATTTACATCGTCTTCGATCTGCTTGCGGAGAATGGCGAATCATATTTGAAGACGCCTCTGCGCGAACGCCGGCAACTTCTCGACAAATTTGCACGTCAAAATCTCAGATCGGCCAAGAATGTCCGGCTTTCTCCGGCAACGACTGATCTGCAGATCGCGAACAAATGGTTCAAGCAAACCGGCGGTGATCTTGATGGTATTATCGCCAAACGTCTCGATGCTGCCTACGCGTCCGGCGAGCGCACTGCAGCCGTAAAGGTAAAGCAAATCCGCACGGCTGATTGCGTCGTCGGCGGATTTCGTTACGCAACCGGTGCACGCATTATTGGATCATTGTTGCTCGGCCTGTATGGAAACGACGGCCTGCTTCATCACGTCGGGTTCACGTCCTCTTTCACGAAACAACAACGCCGGGATCTGACGAAAAAATTTGAAGCGCTCAGAAAACCGCCCGGATTCACCGGCAACGCGCCTGGCGGACCGAGCCGTTGGAGCACCGAGCGCACCGGCGAATGGGAACCAGTCGATCCGCGAGTTGTCGTAGAAGTTGCCTACGATCATTTTACCGGCGGCCGGTTTCGCCACGGTACGAAAATCGTTCGATGGCGTGCCGACAAAGGTCCTCGCCAGTGCACCATGGATCAGGTGGAACACCGCGAAGGCAAATCGCTCGCGCTTTTGAAACGATAAAACGTATCGTTACTCGCTGAAACCACGATCGCGGCGGTGTTTGGGTCGACCGGTGCTCGAACAGGATCCCTTGGTTCTTGGAGACATTTGGGCGTGAAAATCAGAGCTCGAAAAAGCTTGCCCGAGCGGCATCTGCGCTCAAAATGCTTCGCTAGTCCCGCATTCTGAGCTTTTTATGCGACCAAACATTCTGCTTCACTCGAACTGAGACTAACAACCTATGAACAAATACGTATTGTGTTTAATTGGCGCCATTATCGGGATGGCGTTCGTCGCTTCTTCTTGTCAGCAGCAAGGAACAACTGCGACTACCACAACAGCACCGGCAGTTACCAAAGCGACGCCGACGCCATCGCGAACGCGGCACAAGGCCTCTGGCGCAAAGAGAAATCCGCCAAAGACCGAGGGCTCAGCATCTGAGCGTTCGTCGTGCGGGCTCTCACTGTAGCCGGCGGCGGCCACAAAGAACTAAGTCGTATTCGTGGACTGTCGCCCGCGGAGAAATTTCACAAGAGCGCGCTCCACCGTTCGCAGATTGATCTCGTCAGGATTCTTAATCGCCGGTTCCAATCCGGCAATTTGCGTTCGACTCAGGTAAGCTTCGACAATGGCCGGATAAACGTAACATTTGCGGCAAATAGCCGGCGTGTTGCCCAGAAATTGTGCCACGGCACAAATTGCCGTTTTCACATTCGCTTTCGCCTCTTTCTTTGTTTCGAAATCGCCTTGGGCGCTGAGTGCGATTGCCGTCAGCACGGTTCCAGCCCATGTCCGGAAATCCTTTGCCGTGAAATTTTCGTTTGTGATTTCCCGCAAGTAATCATTCACATCCTGCGATGTTACGTCCCGTACTTCGCCGTCGCCGTTTACATATTGGAATAACTCCTGACCCGGCAAGTCCTGGCACTTTGAAACAATTTTCGCGATGCGCCGGTCCGTCATATCCACTTCGTGTTGCCTCCCGCTCTTTCCACGAAAACGAAAACGCAATCGATCGCCCTTCACCGTGACATGCCGGGTCCGCATGGTGGTTAGCCCAAATGATTTGTTTTCACGCGCGTATTCTTCATTACCGACGCGAATGAAAGTTCGTTCAAGCAACCGCACAACTGTTGCGAGAACCTTTCGCAGCGGCAGACCGGGCAATGTCATGTCCTGAGCGACTCGCCGCCGAATTTTTGGCAGTACCGTGGCAAAATCGGCAAGGCGACCGAATTTGTTTTCATCGCGCAGCTCCCGCCAACGCTCGTGATAACGATATTGCTTCCGCCGACGTGCGTCGCGACCGGTGGCCTGAATGTGACCAACGGAGGAAGGACAAATCCAAACATCCGTCCATGCCGGCGGAATTGCCAGACGTTTGATTCGGACGAGACGTTTCTCGTCGCGAATTGTTTTGCCTTGCGTATCTAAATATTCGAACTCGCCATTGTTCGCTTTTCGCGTGTAGCCCGGTCGATCATCGCTAACGTATTGCAGCCCCGCTTCCTCTGCCGCTTCGGCAGTATCTGTATCGAACGCCGCTTCGGCTGCTTTGCCGTTACCTGTCTTTGTCCCAGGCGTCCCCATGAGAAAACCGTCATTGCGAGCTAGCGGTGCGCGCAAACGTCTGTTGGACTGCCCGCATTCGTTCAGCTTCTATTCGCTCAATTTGTTGTTGGGCCCGACGCTGCAGCTCCTCGAAGTCGTACCCGTTTAGGTGAGGCAATTTCGCCGCGGCTAGGCCATGCCACAGCAGTTTCTTTCCGCCAATTCCCATGATTAATCCTTCCAACGTAAGCACCAACCCCAGGCTGCTAGCGTCATCGCCTGCGATCTTCAATCGCGCGCGGCCAACCTTTTCCGCTATCCATGCCCCGGCCTGGCGCACCTTGCTTTCTTCAACGCGGAGCGAACCCATGACACTGCATAACGTATCCTGATCTGCTTTGACCTGACCTTCCAAGTCCGCAAAAAAAGCGCCGAGTGGCTCGCCTTTGTGGGCAGTCGCCCAGTGGCCAATCAGCTCTAGCGCGCCGACAGAGCCAGCGAGATGATCATTCAGATACGAGTCCAACTCCTTCATGGGTCACTAATAGGCGCCAAATTTTAGATAGGGGCCAGCGCTTCTTCAGCGGGCCCGGCAATTACTTCGCCAGTAGGTTTGAAACGCGAGCCGTGACAAGGACAATCCCACGTTGATTCAGCAGGGTTCCATCTCACAAGACAGCCAAGGTGAGTGCAGACAGGTGAGAGCTGGTGAAGGTCCCCGTTGCGATCGCGGAAAACGGCACGTTTCTTTCCTCGCGAACCGACCACCATACCCTGGCCACGTTTAATCTCCCGAACCGACTCAGCTTCGGGCCGGGCTATCCGATCCTTGATCATGTAATACGGATAGTCCTTGTTTTCTCGGATGTAATTCCATGTAGCGCCTTTGATTTTTTTTCGGTCAACGGCAAAGAGATCCGTCCACGGGTTTTTTCTTCCGGTAACCCAGTCGCGCGCCATCATGGCCGCTACGGTTCCAAACGTAATGCCGTTGCCGCAATACCCGGTGGCCACAAACTGGTGTTCGGCATTTTCGCCAATGTAAGGCAAACCGTCCGGCGTACAGATTACCTGTCCTGACCAGCGATGATCAACCCGAGCCTCGGGAATGATTTTTTTCAGACGTCCCAACAACCGCGCATAAGCTCTTTGAGTCTGTTTCTTTTGGCCCGTTTTGTGATCCTCACCTCCGTAGATGAGGTAATCAAAGTCGCGATGTCGATCGATACGCAGGTAATCGTAAGGATCCCGAGTATCCCAGAAAAGCGCTTCGGGCAGGGTTCCGGATGGGACTCGGCCACCGAGCGCGTAGCTCGTATAGAGAGAGAGCTTTGTTTGGAAAAGTGTCGCGGCGGTGATACTGGCGAAGCCCACAAGTGGATTGTTTGTTGCCATCACCACGCGATCGAAACTGATCCAATTGCGGTTGACCTTAACGCGGCGTTGCTTTGCGTCGAACTCGCTCGCGGCGCTCTTCTCGAAAACGTACGAGCCGTTTCCAGGAATTTTCTTAACCAATGATCGAAGATATTTCCTCGGATGAAACTTGGCCTGATTGGCAAACCGCACCGCCGGCAAATTAAAATACGGGGCTGACTCCAAATAAACCGCATCAAATCCGAGTTTCGCAGCGAGATCAGCTTCTTTCTTGAGTAAGGGAGCTTCCTTTTTGGAAGGACCGCCTACACAGACGTGGATGTAAGCGGGCACGCGCGTGTATTCGCACTCGATCTTTTCCTCTCCAACGATCCGCTCGATCTCATCAATCGCGGCTGCGCCCGCGTCCCACGCGGCCTGGGCATGATCCTCCCCAAAATTGCGCGCTAATTCTCGGAGCTCGACGTCGGTGATATACGTGAGGTGAGCGGTCGTATGGCCAGTATCGATTGAGGCTACGCGCTCGCGCTCGATTAATGCGACCGTCAATCCGGTCTGTTTTAGGACATAGGCAGTCGTGATCCCGGTTATCCCCGTTCCGACAACCACAACATCGACGCTTATGTCCCTTTGTAGCTTCGGGAACTTCTGAATAGGTGCGCTGTCGATCCAAAAAGGAACGTTCGTCATGTTTCATTGTTCGCTGCGCATGCGGACTTTAGCCGTAGGTCAGAAGCCTTTTCGCTCATGAGCCGCAGTATGTGCCTGGTTTGATTCCAATACGCTGGCAAATATTCAAATGGCCAAAATACGCGCGTACGACACGCGGGATGCGAGTACCCTTGTATGGAAAACCAAAACAAGACTATCGAGAATTTGATCGAAACTCTTAAGGACGGTCAGGAAGGTTTCAAACAAGCCGCTGAAGCCGTCAAGAACCCGCAATTGAAATCAACCTTCGAAGAATATTCGCGCCAGCGCGCGCGCTTCGCGATAGAGCTCCGCACCCACGCCGCGACTCCAGACGAACGGGACGCGAAGATGAGCGGCAGCGCTTCCGGTGCACTACATCGCGGCTGGATCAATCTGAAATCGGCTCTTACCGGAGGCGGTGACCATGCCATATTGGCTGAGTGCGAGCGCGGCGAAGATTCCGCAGTCGAAGAATTCAGGAAGGCGGTAAATAATGATTTGTCTCTGCCGGTGCAGCAGATTGTCTCGCGTCAATACACCCAGATCAAAGAGGCGCATGATCGTGTTAAACATCTGCGCGACGCGACCAAAGGCTGATTGGAACTGCGGAGAAACATAGAGAAACAGACTAGGCGCGCCGTCCCTCCTGTGTCGAAGGATGGCTCCAGTGCATCAATCGTGCGACTGAGAATGATTGGCGCGCAGCGGCGAGGTTTCTGGAGATAGCTTTTCCTGCTGAATACCGGCGCGCAGATGCGCGAGTTGAGGTCAACACCAATGCTCAAGCGGGCGAAGTGCAGCATGCCAGAGCAAAGGCGAGCGTTGGTTGGAGCGCGCGTATATCGAGCATCAAGGCCAAAATGCTTTTCAAATCCTACATCTAAGCGTACGAGCGTCGGCGATGCTTTATCGAGAGCGTTGAGATTGCTAACGATTCCAACAGCAGTTCCAGCTACATTCAAACCAGCAAGCTAGTCGGCAGGAAAATTAAGTCGTCCGACGGCAAGGAAATCGGCATAGTTAAAGACGTCGTAATTGACCGTATCAACGGCTGCATGGCTTACACCGTTGTTTCCACTGGTGGTGCAGGGACAGGTGTTATTAGCGGTGGCGGCAAGTTTGTTGCAATTCCATGGGCGGTATATTCCCCCACATCCGATCTGAGCGTTCTTACGGTTAACGTCGATAGGGACAAGATCTACCACGCTCCGGCGTTCGAGTACACGCGGATGGACGAAATTGCGAGGCCCGATTACATCAACAACGTCTATAGTTACTACGGTGTTAGCTCGGGTCCGCGTACGGCCATCGCAGCGGGAACGGATGTAACCGGAACAGCGGGAGCGACCGCCAGTCCAGGACAAGTAGCTTCCCCGGCTGCAGGTGGAACCGGCTCGCCGAACGAAAAACCTTCAGCGCGTATGCACGCTTCTTCCGCCGCGGGTTCCTATGAGGTTTCAAGCGCGAATCGTTCACCAAAAGCAATACGAAGCGCGAGGGCCATTAATGCACGGCCATCGGTTGATCGCGGCGAAACCGCATCACCAGAGATAACCGAGAAGTTTCCTCCGGAAAGCACAACCAGTCCGAATGAAAAGAAAAAATCGCGGCGCAAAGCTATTGAGGACACGTCTATAAGCAGGCCAAGCACGCCACCACAATCAGCCGAAGGGGAAGATTAAACTTAGAGACTTTTGGTTTCCGGTACGTCGCCCGCTTCTTGCGACGGACTAAAAGCGAGTATCGGTCGCAGTGGAGCAGGGATTTGCTTCAGGGTTGGCACGCATCATCGCCGCGATGCGCAGTTTGAATTCCGCAACTCAAAGCATGTTGCCAGATTCATCATAAGCGCGATTCACAGCGTCATGTGAGCGACTGAAAAACCCGCCGACCATAGCTGCCAAATGACAGCGTGTCTCAACCAAATCACGTGATGGCGTGCCCCTACGGTTTTGCCTGATAAGACAACCATCCGCCACCCCGATGGTGTGTTTCAGTCCGAATCGCCTTCGAAGCCGATTTGATTACAAAGGTCAAGTCGCGAAGTGCGACCGAACCCAAACAACTGATTCAATAACAAAGAAAGGCATCATGGATACAGAAAAAAATCCAAACGAGCGTGAAAAACAAGGCGGCGGCCAACAAGGTGGCGGCCAACAGGGTGGCGGCCAAAAGGGCGGCGGTCAGCAAGGCGGCGGTCAACAGGGTGGCGGTCAGCAAGGCGGCGGCCAACAGGGTGGCGGCCAACAGGGCGGCGGTCAACAGGGTGGCGGTCGGCAAGAGGGACGATAAGACTGGTTCTTTTGGATCAACAAGCGGTGGGGGGTAACTCCCGCCGCTTTTTTGCTCTTATACTTTTCGCCTTATCGCACGGACAAAGAAGTTTTCAGTATGAAGTTATTGCGCAAGTTAAAACCGTTTGATCGTAAATCGGGAAATCTAAACGTCGTAATCGATACTCCGAAAGGTAGCCGCAACAAATATGCGTTCGATTTCAAGATTAACGCTTACAAGCTGAAGGCAGTTTTGCCTCATGGCACTGTCTTTCCATTCGACTTCGGATCGATCCCGGGCACCGTCGCTGAAGACGGCGATCCTCTCGATGTTCTCGTGTTAATGGACGAGCCCGTGTTTATCGGATGCCTCGTCGAAACGCGGCTGCTCGGAGTGATCGAAGCGGAGCAAATTGAGGCCGACAAAACCGAACGCAATGATCGTCTGATCGCGGTCGCCGCAGAATCACATACTAATGGAGCTTTGAAATCGCTACAGAAGCTGGATTCAAAGTTAATAGACGAAATTGAGCACTTCTTTGTTTCTTACAATCGGAAATCACACAAAGAAGCGAAAGTAGGGTTCCCGCCCCCGCTGAAATCAGGGATTCGATTTCAGCGTGGCTCTCGAAAACGTAGCGTTATTTATTACGTCCAAACAAGCGGCTAAAGGCGAAATCATTTTGTTATGCCAGAAGAAGAAACAATTGAACGCGCGCGCGAGGACGAGCGTGAAGGCAAATCGCCCAGCACTCAAGCTGGCGAGTTTGTGCGCGAGGAAATGGAACACATTCGAGAAGGTGAACATGGCGCCCAATCGCCAGAGCAAGCGATCGCAATAGGGCTCTCCAAAGCGCGGCGGGCCGGAGTAAAGTTGCCGCCTCCAAAACGCGGCAAGCAACGAACGAAACGTCAGGCCAAGCGCGATCTGACAAAGGGCCGCGCCGGGCGCCGCAAAAAACCTTCCGCGAAACGCTCCCGTGCAACCAAACGCGCGCTTAAGCGCGAGACCCGTCGATCAGCGTCGAAGCAAGCCTTGTCCAGACATGCGAAGCGCGTCGCCAGGCAACGGTCTGCACGATCGCGCTCGGCCGCCGCGAAGAAAGCAGCACGCACGCGGAAGCGCCGGCGGTAAGATACCAGCGTGACTCGCGACGCGCGGAGGTCGTATGCCCAAAGAGAAGAAGCTTCAGCCGCCGCAACATCAGCGACAGCAGCCTGGCCGCGAACACAAGATGAGGCCGAGGCCGAGGGCCGAGGACGAAAAGCATCGCGGCAGTGGAAAACTGCAGGATAAGGTGGCGATCATCACCGGAGGCGACAGTGGGATCGGCCGCGCTGTTGCCATCGCGTTCGCCAAGGAGGGCGCCGATGTTTCAGTTGTTTACCTCGAAGAACGAAAGGATGCGAATGAAACCAGGCGTTTGGTGGAAGAACATAGGCGTAAATGCCTGTTGATCGAAGGCGACGTCGGCCAGGAAGAGTTCTGTCGAAAAGCTGTCGACCAAACTGTAAAGGAGTTCGGCAGAATCGACATCTTGGTAAACAATGCGGCCGAACAACACCCGCAGGACTCAATCGAAGAAATTAGTGAAAAGCAACTGGAGCGAACATTTCGGACAAATATTTTTTCATTTTTCTTCATGGTGAAAGCGGCCATGAAACATCTGAAAGAAGGCGCTGCAATCATCAACACAACTTCGGTCACTGCGTACAAAGGCAGCGCGCATTTGCTGGACTATTCTTCGACCAAAGGTGCAATAACATCTTTTACGCGCTCGCTCTCGCAGACGCTCGCAGATAGATGCATCAGAGTGAATGGTGTCGCTCCGGGACCGGTCTGGACGCCACTCATTCCATCGACGTTTCCCGCAAAAGAGGTGGCAACATTTGGGTCCGACGTTCCGCTCGGTCGCCCTGGTCAACCCGAGGAAATCGCCCCCAGCTATGTGTTTCTTGCGTCCGACGATTCTTCTTACATGACAGGTCAGGTTCTACATCCAAACGGCGGCACCATCGTGAATGGTTAACGTCGAGATACGGTAGATTTTCAATTCCCCAAAAATATGACGACGAAAAAACAACGATCCGCTGCCAAACGAAACATCAAGAAAGCTGCGAAAGCTGCACGGCGAAAGAGAACCATTGCGCATTTGCCGAGAAAGACTCGAACCGCTCTCGGCAAAAAAGGAGCCAAGGCTGCACGGAAGAAACGAACCTGATTAAAAGAAAAGTCAGTTCACGTCTCCCGAGCATCGAATCGCGCTCGCCGTTCGATTTCGA
>WNGI01016823.1_pt1 | contig 15189 bp, 14 predicted proteins | sample 5400621 | NCBI WGS metagenome assembly WNGI01 (sample SAMN13153374, study PRJNA577476) | soil metagenome | isolation source: 20 cm soil or saprolite under Garry oak tree replicate 1 | place: USA:California | collected 2016-06-15 | reverse complement strand
GACACAGATGGAGGTGGCACAGCACCTCCCAGAGGCTGTCGAAGTCCGGCGGGCGGCGCGAGTTGTATCGGAAGAACCAGATCCAACCGGCGAAACCGAGGATCGCGAAGGGGAGATTCGCGGCGATCCACACCCCGCCCGTGACGGCGACCAGGCGCACCGCGCGATCCTTTGCGCCCGCTCGCAAACGGTCCAACGCGAACGGGATCGCGAGGAGACCCGGGTAGAGCTTGATGAACGCCCCGAAGCCCAACAGCGCCCCCGACCGTGTGTCGCGTCCCTGCAGGTAGGCGAGTGTTCCAGCGGTCGCCAGCGCGACAGGAACCATGTCCCAGTTCAACGTTCCGGCGGTGATGAGGACCGGCGCCGCCGCGAAGAGGACGGTCCGGGCTCGCATCCGCTCGAGGCTCCAGGTGATCCAAAGCGCGCACAGATAGAGGATCAAGGTCGCCGCCCACGAGAAACGCCAGTAGGGGTCCCCGCCGTCGCCGGTCACCGAGGCGGTGACACGCATCAGATACATCGTCCCCGCCGGATACTCGTCGCATTGGCGTTCGGCGACCGGCGTCGTGCACGGATCGAGATACGGAAGGCGCCCCCCTGCAAGTTGTTCCCACACGTACAGATGCGGGATGTCGGTGTCGCAGAGGAACGCGACGCCGGACTTGTCTTCGACCCACTGGCGCCGGAGACACTGCGCCTTCTGTGCCGCCCCGAGACCGAACGTGAGCGTCGTGACGACGAGCATCACGGCGAGGTGGGAACCCAACACGCGCCTCAGAAGATGTACCCCCAGTTCATGAAGGCGATGGACAGCACGGCGAACCCGATGCCGAAACTCACGAGCGTCACGGGGAACCGCCAGCCCTTCGCGAGGACAGCTATCGCCCAGAAAGCCGGGAAGAGCACCGCGACGAATCTCGGAACCGAGAGGAGCGGACGCTCTGGAAGCGGGTACGAGAGGATGAGGACGAGGCTGGCAAGGAGATAGACGAGGTAGGGCTTCGGGATCCGTTTCCATCCGAGGGCGATCGCGATCAACACCACGGAAGTGAGAGCCACGTCAACGGTCCAGTAGATGCCCCGTCGGTCCGTGATGCCCGAGATCCCAAGCCAGAGGCCGTTTCCCAACGTGACGAACGGCAGCTCCAACGACCTGAACCAGGAGTCTTGGGCGTGGAATGGCCTGAGGGCATCGCCGGCACGTGCGAACCAATACGCGGCATAGGCCGCGGGAGCGAGGAGCGGCACGAGTGACGCCGCGATGGCGCGAGGACGCTCGCGCCGATCCAGGCTCCACGCTTCGAGCAGGAGCGCCGGAACCAGGAAGACGCCGACGCTCCGAGTCAGCGCTGCGACGAACCCAGCAGCTGCCGCCGGACCCCACCGACCTCGGCGAGCCCACCAGAAGGTGAGCAGCGATGCGAACAGGAACATGGACTCGCTGTATGGAGCGAGGAAGAAGAAGCTCGCGGGGAACCAAGCGAGAAGGAGGACGGCTCGTCGCGCGGTGTCGGTCGAGAACTCGAACGTCGTGAGTGCGAACAGGACGACGAGCGCCCCGAGGAACGCCACGTTCGAAACGACGAGTGCGGCATCCGCCTCTGATACGGGGATCACCGATGTGACACCCCGGATCGCCAGCGGGTATCCGGGGAAGAAGGCGGCGCTCGCGTCATCCGGGCGATAGCCATCTCGGGCGATCCGCTCGAACCACCCCGCGTCCCACCGTTCGGTTCCATCGATCGCGTTGTGCCAGCCGGCGGTCGCGGGGACGGCGACGCCAGAACCGGCGGAGCTCGGCGGGTGAACAGCACCCACCGTCAGAACCGCGAGCACCGAGAGGGTGATGCGAACCGTCGCGAACACGGTCGCACAGAAGGGGAGTCCGTCACGGAGGCGCACCGCATCGCGACGAGCTTCGATCCGGATAGCGGTCGCCTCGCCGGTTGCTGGCTCCATCCCGGATGTTGTCTATCACGGCCGACGTGCCGACCCTCGATGCCCTGCCACATACGATGCGTCCGTGACGGTTCGTCTCGGGCGCGGGAAGCGACCAGTGACGTTCGCCCTGCTCGCTCTTCGGATCGTCGTGCTCGTCGTCGCGATCCAGGCCGGCAGGACCTCGGGACCCACGGACGATCTCGCCCGCTTCGCGGAGATCGAGCAGCAGCGCGGCGTGCCGTACCGCGATTTCCCTGTCGAATACGCCCCGATCGAGACGCTGATCGTCCGGTTCGGCATGTCGGCTGAGCCAGCAGCGACTGCCGCGCGGGTCGCCGTGCTCGCATTCGCAGCGGACATCTGGGTGGGCTCACCACTGCTCGTCTTCATCTACACCCGGTTCGACCTCGTCCCGGTGGCGCTCGCCGCGTGGGGGGCCGTGCTTGCCATCCGAGGGTCCCAGCGGGCCGGCGGGGCGACGATGGCGGTCGCCGCCCTGACCAAGCTCTGGCCGGCGGCCGTGGCGCCGGGTTTCCTGGTTGCGGGATGCAAGCGGGCGTTCGCGTGGACCGTACTTGTCGGAAGCGGGCTGATCGCGGCGTGGTTCGCCGTCGGTGGGGTGCGCGCGCTCGCGGATGTCCTCACGTTCCGACACGCCGGTGGCTGGGAGGTCGAGAGCACCGTGGGAACGGTCGTGTGGATCGCGACCGGGGGTCCCATCCGGATCGAGGCCGGCGCGCCGCGCATCGGATCCGTTTCGCCAGCAGCGTCGGTTGCCCTGTTCGCGGTGCTGGCGGCGTTACTCGTTGCGATCTGGGCGCAGGCGATGCGTCGCAACCGCGCCGCGTTCGGGGCGGCCGCGGTAGCGGCCGTCGCAGCGCTGCTCGCGTGCTCTGCCATCTTCTCCCTCCAATACGCGGCGTGGCTCTTGCCGTGGGCCGCAGTGGCTTGGGCCGAGGGCGACCGTCAGCACTTCTGGATGGTGACGATGATCGAGGTACTCACGGCGGTCCTGTTCGTCGTCTACGAACCTCAGCGGGCTGTATTGGCCCAAACCGTGCTCGTCACGCGGAGCTTGATCGTCATCGGGCTGCCGATGATGTGGTTCTTCGGCGAACGCTATTGCCGGGCGTCGAGCGCAGAGGTGAGTGCAGACGCCTCGGTGACCGGCAACCGGCAGACGAACCGTTGACACACGTAGGCGGTCGCCTTCTCACCCAGCTGTGGTCGCTCTGCCAGCAACGGGACGATCACAGCTGCGTTCGCGTCGATCGGCGACGCGACCGCCAGCACGAGGTTCGGCCGCCACCGAGCCCTCACCACCTCATCGACCAGCGCCCGCGTGTCGGCGGCCTCCGGATCCCCCACGATCGCGACCTCGTACGAAGGGCCCAGGTACAGATCGAGCGCGCAGAGCGCCTGTCCGAACCCGCCGGGTGCCGAGGTCATCACGTCTCGGAGCAGCCGGAGGGCGGAGAGCGCCGCGTCCTCGTACTTCCGCTCGCCCGTGAACAGGGCGAGTCGCAAGAGCGCCTCGGCCGCGGCCGAGTTCCCGCTGGGAACCGCGTTGTCGTAGAGATCCTTGGGTCGAACGACGAGCTCGTCGGCGTCGGAACCGGTCTGGAAGAACCCTCCGCGTTCCTGATCGGCGAACAGATCGAGGAGGGTGTCGCACAGCTCCCGTGCCGCGACGAACCATCGGAGATCCGAGGTCGTCTCGTACAGGGTGAGGAACGAGCCCGCCAAGAGCGCGTGGTCGTCGGCGAACCCCCGTACGCCGGCGATGCCCTCGCGCCATGAGCGGAGCACCCGGCCGTCTTCGTCGCGAAGGTGGTCCCACACGAAGTCTGCGCAGCTGACCGCGGCTTCCACGTAGGTCCGCTCGTCGAAGATGCGTCCCGCTTCCGCGAAGGCGCGGATCGCGAGTGCGTTCCAGGCGGTCAGGATCTTGTCGTCGAGGGCCGGACGTACGCGCTCCTCGCGCACCTCGAACAGCCGTGTGCGCGCGTCTTCCCGATGAGCATCCCCCATCGGAGCACGCAAGACGTTCGTCCCGTCCCAGTTCCCCGCGGGGGTCGCCCCGAACGCCTCCGCCGCCTCCTCCCCGACGAGGGACACGAGCTCCCTCCACGACCAGACGTAGAACTTCCCCTCCATCCCTTCGCTGTCGGCGTCCTGGGAGGAGAAGAAGCCACCGTCGGGATGGCGCATCTCTCGGAGCAGGTACTCGAGCGTCCTGGAGGAGATCTCGCGGTAGCGGTCGTTCCGCGTGACCAGCCATGCCCGTGCATAGAGCAGCGCGAGCTGCGCGTTGTCGTACAGCATCTTCTCGAAGTGCGGGACCATCCATGCACCATCGGTCGAGTACCGGGCGAACCCACCGCCGACCTGATCGAACATGCCGCCGTCGGCCATGCGGTCGAGCGTGAGCACGGTCATCTCCAGCGCGTCGGGGACGTCTCGGATCGCTCGTCGGAGCACGAACTCGAGCGTCATCGGTTGGGGGAACTTGGGAGCGCCGCCGAAGCCCCCCCACCGTGGGTCGAACGAATGGCGGAGGGTTTGGAACGCCTCGTTCGCGACCGCCTCGGTGAAGGGATCTTCGGAGGCTTCGAGGGCGCCGACGCGCCGGATCGACTCGATCACCCGGCCGCTTTGGACCTCCACCTCGTCGCGCCTCGTCGCCCAGGCGTCGGCGATCCCCTCGAGGACCTGCCCGAACGACGGCAGCCCGTGGCGTGGCTCATCCGGGAAGTAGGTCCCGGCGTAGAAAGGTCTGCCGTCGGGGGTGAGGAAGACCGACATCGGCCATCCGCCGCTCCCCGTCATCGCCTGGACGGCGTCCATGTAGATCCCGTCGACGTCGGGTCGCTCCTCGCGGTCGACCTTGATCGCGACGAACCGCTCGTTCAGGACGCTCGCCGTCGCCTCATCCTCGAACGACTCCCGCTCCATCACGTGGCACCAGTGGCAAGCGGCGTAGCCGACGGACAGGAACACGGGTCGGTCCTCGGCTCGCGCCTTGGCGAAGGCCTCGTCCCCCCACGGATACCAATCCACGGGGTTGTGGGCGTGCTGCAGGAGATACGGACTGGAAGCTCCGGCGAGACGATTGGCCTGGCGTTGGGGCACGACACCAGTCTGCACGGCCATCCGCGTTGTCACATCGGCGTTCAGAACCGAGCCCCAGGAGCCGATGGTGATTCGGGATGGACGATCGGATACGCGTTTCCGTGGTCGACGACCATATCCGGCTCGTCCAGAGCCTCCGGCTCGCGTGGGGTCACGGCTCCCGACTCCGGGTGCTCGGGCCGTTCGCCCCCGGCGTGGCGGCCCTCCGTGCCGCGCCGGACGTCATCGTGGTCGACCTGGAGCGTGACGATGGGCATGGCCTCGGGAGCCTCGTGGAGGTGTGCGAAGCGGTGCACGACGTCCGCGTGATCGCTGCCACGACGGAACAGGACCCGGAGCTCGGCTCGGCGATCGTGACCGCCGGAGCAAGCGGCTTGCTTCCGTCCCGGGGCGACCCCGCGGAGATGGAAGACGCGATCCGGCGAGCGGTGGCCGGCGAGCTGGTGCTTCCCGACGACCACCTGTATTCGCTGGTCGATCGGCTCCGGGCTGTCCGGGCCGGTCTCACCGAAGCCACCAACCTCGAGTCGCTGACCGCGCGCGAGCTCGAAGTGCTCCGATCGCTCTCCGATGGACGGAGCACCCTGGAGATCGCAGCGCTCCTCGGCATCAGCCCGATGACCGTCCAGAGTCACGTCAAGAACGTCCTGGCGAAGCTGGGCGTCCATTCGAAGGTGGAAGCCATCCGGCTCGCCTGGCGCGTCGGCGCGATCGCGATGCCCGTGAGCGCCTGAAGCGTCGGCCATCGCGATCGCCGAGTAGCCTGCCGAACATGTCGTCCCGCCCCGCACGCGTCCTCGTCGTGGGCGGTCACCCGGTGATCCTTGGGGTCGTCCGGCTCGCCTGCGACGCTCTTGCGGGCGTCGAGATCGTGGCCGAGGCCGGCGACGGATCGGCTGCCGTCGCTGCGTCGTCGTCGCTGACACCGGAGCTCGCAGTGGTCGACCTCGATCTCCCTGGGAACGACGGCCTCGACGTGCTGCGGTCGCTCCGAGATCAGGGCTTCCGCGGTCGCGTCGTCGTGGTATCGGAGCGAGCGGACGGCGCGACGGTCCTTGGCGCGATGCGACTCGGTGTGGATGCGTACCTCCTCAAACCCGACGGGCTCCGGCGGATCGGAGACGCGATCCGTCGCGTCCTCGACGGTGAGCGGGCGATCGACCCGGCATTGGAGCAGGCCGCCGTGCTCGAGCTCGGTCGCTTCGCACGGCAGTCGCGCGAGACCTCGGGAGTGGATTCTTCGCTGACGCGCCGGGAACGGGAGATCCTGGAACTCCTCGCCGAGGGACTCACGATGCAGCAGATCGGACGGCGTCTCGACATCTCCCCGCGGACCGTCGAGACGCATGTCGCGAATCTCTACCGGAAGCTCGCCGTTCGGAGTCGGGTCCAGGCCGTCTCACGGGCGGCCTCGCTCGGGCTGATCGAGCTCCGGTAGCCGGCTCAGGCGCCGTCGCTGACCTGCCGATACGCCTTTCCAAGGAGCCGCAGCGCCCCGACGCTCCAACGGCGTTCTGGAGTACCCTCATGGCACCAACGACATCGATGAGCAGGCGACCGTCCCCCGAGGCAGCCTCATCTCCGGCTATCCGCCGGAAGCTCGGTGTGGTCCTCATCGACCCGCTGCCCGTCGTTCGCGCGGGGCTCTCCCTGCTGGTCGATGGGCGTCCCGACATGGAGATCCTCGCGGAAGCCGGGGACGGCCGGGAAGGGGTGGATGCGCTCGCTCGCGTCCGCCGGTCGCGCGTCGTGGTTCTGGTGGGTCTGGGGCTCGAGGGCGAGCATGACGCTTCGTGGTTGATCCGGACGGTGCGTGAGCGCTTCCCGTCGCATGCCGTGCTCGCGATGGGAGCCAACGCCGATCCGACGATGGTGAGTCGTGCGCTCTTCGTTGGCGCCGATGGGTACGTCGACAAGAACATCGACCCCCTCGATTTCCTCGGGGCGATCATCAAGGTCGCCGACCGTGAGATGGTCTTGCAAGGCCCGGTTGCGGCCGCGGTCGGCCAGATCGCCGACAGCATCGAGCTCCGCCGCGACCTCGGCGTCCGCCTCACGGGTCGCGAGCGAGAGGTCCTGGCGGTGGCCGCGGAGGGCCTGACCGCCCGACAGATCGCGACCCGGTTGGGCGTCCGCGAACGGACCGTGACCACGCACCTCGGACGGATCTACGGGAAGCTCGGGGTCGGCAATCGGCTCTCCGCGATCCGGATGGCGGCGCGCTCCGGGATGGTCAGCGTCGGGTTTCCCGAGTAGTCACGCTCGGATGAAGACGGCCCCATCGTCGTCTTCGTAGATGAGCGTCCAGTCCGGATCAACCCGCAGATCAGGAAGTAGGTCCCAGTTCTCGGCGGCAACGATGGCATCGGGGTGCCATCGGTCGAGGACGGTGCGCCAATCCGCCCCGGCGAACCCGACCTGCCCGTAGTCGTCCCAGATCTCCTTCGGGATGATCTCGATGCGGGAGTCGACGAATACTGGTCGGTCGGGCGTCACGTACTCGAACCACGATCCCCATGGCTGGTGCACGAACATCTTGGATCCGGGCGGGACGTGGTCGATCACGGCTTGGGTCACGCCGGGTGGAGCCTGACTCAACAGATCGTTCGGTCGCCACCACGGCAGCAAGACGACGACGGCGACCAGCATCGCGACGATGATGCCGAAGGCGGGTGCCTTCGGTTCCCTGCCCGGATGCTCCGGAGGGACCGAGGCCGCGGGGAACAGCTCGGCCAGGATCACCGGGGTCACCATCGACCACCACACGATCGCCCGTTGCGCGGACATCGCCAGCATGAAGAACACGACCAGCCACAACAGCGTGGTCCATCGCGTCGGCGTTCCACGTCGAGCCAGGACGGCGACCACCGCGAGCGCGGAGCCGATCATGAACAGTCCCGAGACGTCGGTCGCCGTGACGGGAGCCCATTCGCTGATCGTGTCCCGGATGATGGGGTTGGTCGACAGGTCATAGGCGTATCGCCACGCATCGACACCGAACGGGTTCACCAGGGTGGCAGCGATGGTCGCCAGGGTCAGCCAGAGCAGCCGTCGTGAGCCCGGGACGTGCTGCCGGGCGTCCTGGATCCACGCCAGCCCCACGATCAGCGGAAAGATCGTGAAGCTGCCGTGGACGTTGGCGCAGATGGCCGCGAGGACCGGGATCAGATACAAGCGCCGCGGCGATATCTCCCGAGAGGCGAGCGCCCACAGCGCTGCAGCGAACAGCGGCAGGGCGACGAGCTGAGGGCGCATCGCAAGGGTCGGCGAGCCGGTGACCGAGGGCGAGGACGATCTGCGCCCCCCACTGCTGATCGAGCCAGGGCGCACCTGTGACACTGAACGTGTAGGTGTCGAACCTGGGCAAGGAATGGGCCCTAAGGATCTCGTCGCCTGCCCGGATGTGATAGGCGAGGTCGGTCGTTCCCATCCGTGACAACAGGGCCACCACGACCGGCACCAGGACCACCAGCGACGCCCACGCCAGATCGATGGGTCGCCGACGTATCGCTTGGATGGGAAGTAAGCTCGGCTCGGTCACGGCGACGGGCATCGTACTGCCAGTCTTCGTCCGTTCTGCCAAGGCGCTTGACTGCACGATGACAGCCGAACCCGTACGTAGGACTACGTAGAGAACCTCCGGGAAAGTCGGAATTCCCGCCCGGCGCGCTTCCCTCTACTGTTCCTGCGGGCGGAGTACCATGCGCCCCCGGGTTCTGCTTCTAAGGACTCGGTCAGACGGGCTTCGGAGGAAGGGGGTGACAGATGTTCCTTCGTGTCTACACGGGTGTGACGACCTGGTGGAGCGACCTCAAAGTGCGCGCCGAGGAGGAGAAGGGCGCGACGGCAGTTGAGTACGCCCTGATGGTGGCGTTGATCGCGGTCGTGATCATCGCGGCAGTGGCGTTCCTCGGAAAGGCCGCCAGCAACAAGTTCAGCACGGTGGGTAGCGCAGTCAACGGCGCCTAGTACCGAGCGAGCGACCGGCCCGCCGGCCGCTCGATCCTTCGGGGCACGCACCCGATGGATCGAGGGTCCGGCGGACGAGGACCCAGAGGTCTGGCCCGGGCAGGTTGGAGGAGAGAGAAAGGGTTGGCGAGATGCTCGTACGGGCCTACACGGGCGTAACGGTTTGGTGGAACGACCTCAAGGTTCGCGCTCAGGAGGAGAAGGGCGCGACGGCGGTCGAGTACGCGCTGATGGTGGCGCTGATCGCGGTCGTTATCATCGCGGCGGTTGCCTTCCTCGGCAAGGCCGCCAGCAACAAGTTCAGCACGGTTGGAAGTGCGGTCGACAATACGTAAGTGCAGAGCGGGTCAGGCCGCCGGGCGCTCGATCCTTCGGGGAGAGGCACCGGAGGGATCGAGGGACCGGCGGAAACGGTACTTGGAGGAGTATCGATCCGTGCGGTGTCAGGTGAACGGCAGGAAAAGGGGTGACAGATGTTCCTTCGTGTCTACACAGGCGTCGCCGCCTGGTGGAACGACCTGCGTACCCGCGCCGAGGAGGAAAGAGGCGCGACGGCCGTGGAGTATGCCCTGATGGTGGCGCTGATCGCGATCGTGATCGTCGCGGCGGTGGCGTTCTTGGGGAAGGCGGCGAGCAACAAGTTCAGCACGATCGGTAGCGGCGTCCAGAATGCATGAGACCATGTGAGCGACCCTCCGGTCGCTCAGTATCTCGGCCTCGGATGCCGAGGTACTGACGGACCGGAGGACAAGGAAGTGGGGGAGATGAGGATCCGCCAAAGGCTCGGTCGTGAAGACGGGGCCGCAGCCGTCGAATTCGCGTTGATCATCGGTGTGCTCGCCATGCTGATATTCGGCATGCTTCAGTTCGGCCTCACGTTCTTCGAGCTCCAGAACCTCCGTGCGTCGGCTCGTGAGGGCGGCCGGCTCGGAGCGGTCGGCGCCACGCCCGACGCGATCCGGTCGAAGATCGAGAGCGCATCGAACGGCGCGATCCAGACGGGGGAAGCCACCCCCGCGTTCGTCAAGGTTTCGTACTCCGACATCGGGATATTCGGCCCGTCTGATCCGAATCTCACCGGGAGCACGCAGCCGGCATGCGCCTCGAGCGCCCCGGTCACGACCGACGCGGCGGTCCGTGTCCAGATGTCCCTCGCCTCGGCGCCGGCGCACCTCCAGAACCTGTTCACGCTCAATATCCCCCTCCTTCCGACCATCACGATGCGCCCCACGATCGACGCGCAGTTCCGTTGCGAGGGAGTGAAACCGACGACATGACACCGGTGCGTCGCCGTCTGGTGCTGGACCCGCGCGAGGAGCGTGGTGCGACCGTCGTCATCGTGGCGCTCGTCCTGATCGCGATGTTCGGGATGATGGTTCTGGTCGTCGATGTCGGTGGCCTCCTGTGGAAGCGGCGTGAGCTCGTCAACGGTTCCGACGCCGCCGCCCTGTCGGCGGCGTCGACCTGCTCCTTGCCCACGTCGGTCGACCCGAAGTCTCCGGAGGAAGCGGCCGACCCCCTCGCTGCCGAGAACGTCACCGGCCTCGATCCGACGACGACGCCGAACAACGCCACCGTCCTCGCAGGCACGTGCCATTCGGCGAAGTCCGGTGGTGTCAAGGTCGTGTACTCCCAGCAGCAGCATCTGTTCTTCGCGCCGGTACTCGGCTTCTCGAACCAGAACGGGGTCACCACGAAGGCCTACGCGGTCTGGGGTCCGGCAGGAGCGGCCAACCCGGCACCGATCGTCGTCTACACCTCGTCGTTCCAGGGGAGCTGCGACATCGGGGCGAACCTCCCGCCCAACACCGAGTGCTACATGTGGTACGACAACGACCGGTTCACCACCTCCGCGTTCGGATTCCTGAACCTCAACGCGAGCGATCCACAGAAGGGTTGGGACGTCCTGCCGGATGACCAGTGCCCGAACGTCGGCTCCAGCACGCGCAGCGGCTGGATCAACCAGACCGGTAGCGTCGGAGATCTACCGGTCCACTACACGGTGACCGATCCTCTGCCGACGTACGTGTGCCGGGTGAGCGGTCTCTCCTCGAGTGACTGGGACACGCTTCGCGCTCGGGTCGGGAAACTGGTCACCCTCCCGATGGATGACTGTACGCAGAACGTCGATCAGAACGGCAACTCGGTCGGGTGCTCCGGGAGCGCCGACAAGTACGACATCATCGGGTTCATCGACTTCAAGCTGGAGGCGGTGCTCGACCAGGCTACGGGCCCGAACGGTTGGGGCGGGACACCGATCACCGACTGTTCGAAGACGTTGAACAACGTGGATGGTCAGCCCCCGACCGGCCCGACCACGATCTCACTCCTGGCTCTGAACGGGACATCCTGCCCAACCGCGAGCCCGCCTCCTGATGGCATCACCAACCTCACGGTCAACGGTTTGGCGCCCGGCGCTCCCGGCGCGAACTACACCTACGACCAGAACGCCCAGTCGATCACCTGGAGGGGCCCGAACGGTACAAAGCTGAACATCGATTTCAAATGGTGGATCAACGGCCAGTGCGGGCCGCCGCCGAACAACTCGAGCGCGGTCTGCATCAAGGTCCTCACGGTTGCCGTCCACCTCGGAGGGTCGCAGCCGTGCCCGGGATGTTCTCCTTTGGGCAACATCCAAGCCGTCAAGCTCTGCGATCCCACGGTGACGGGCTCATGTAACGGCATCAACGTTCCGACATGACTCTGAGATGAAAGCGCACGCCGAGGGTGCGATCCCTCGACGCGCAAGGGAAAGGGGTAACGGGGATGAGATCACGAGGTCTGGTGGTTGCGATCGCTGTCGTGCTCGCGGTCTTGGCGGCTGTGGGCGTGATCGTCTACACGAATAGCGTCAAGAACGGCACGGGTGCAGACACGACCGCGGTCATCGTGTCGAACCAGGACATCCCGGCCAACACGCCGCTCAACCCTTTGATCGATTCAGGGACGTTCGGCACGGTGAACGTGCCGAACGACACGCTCGTGTCCGGGGCCGTCACGGATGAGAACGAGCTGCGCGACCAGACGACGTCATCCACGATCTACGCGAACGAGCAGATCCCGACCTCGCGACTCGCGACCGGGACCGGCAATGCGCTCGGGATCTCGGACGGTCACGTCGGCCTGGGGGTCCAGATCGAAGGCGCGAAAGCGGTCAACGGCTACATCCAGAACAACGATCATGTTGCGATCTACGTCACGTTCCCGTCAGGAACCGCGGTCACGAAGCAGAGCTTGAAGCAACTCCTGTCGCCTGGGGAGATCCAGCGATTCATCACCGCGCTCCAGAACGGTGACACCGCCACGCTGGCGCAGGGCGTCATCACGTTGCAGACCGACTTCACCCTCACCCTCATCAGGTCGGTTCGGGTTCTCGCGATCTCGAACCCCCCGGTCGACTCAACGACCGGCAAGCCCGCGAACGGGAGCTCCTCGCTCGTCCTCGACGTCCTTCCCCAGGATGCCTTGGGGCTCGTGAGCGCCAGCAACGATGCGGACCAGATCTGGCTGGGGCTGTTGCCGCCGAACAAGGATGGATCACCCTCAACGGGCTACAACGAGCCGGCAACCGTCGGCGTCCCGTTCGCCAAGGTCGTCGGGGTGGGCACGCCTTGACGGACGCGAGCGTCGTCGCCGTCGGGACGCCGCAATCGTTCCGCCAACAGCTAGCTCGATCGCTCGAGCTCGAGGCCGAGGAGGTGGGCTGGGTTCAGTCCGCCACCGCGGCCGAGGAGCTCCTGATCGGCCCCTACCACACGGTGGATGTGCTGGTCCTGTCCCCCGAGGTCAAAGAGGCTGACGCACTCGGATTGGCCGAGTTCGTCGGACGAACGTCCCCGGGGACCGCGATCGTGCTGGTCCGCGATCACACGTGGAACGGACTCCTGCCCGCAGCGATGCGGGCGGGGATCCGTGACGTCGTGGACATGACCCAGGGGACCGACGAGCTGCGCGAGGCCGTGGAGCGGGCCATCTCGTGGGCCGCGAACCTGCGGTCCGCCAACGCCAGCGGCTCCAAGTCCGAGGGCGCGCGCACGCAGCGCGGGCACATCATCTCGATCTTCTCGTCCAAGGGCGGATCGGGGAAGACGTTCCTCACGACCAACCTCGCCACGGCGATCGCGCAGGTGACGGGAGAGGACACGGCGCTCGTCGACCTGGATGTCGACATGGGTGACGTCTTCACGTACTTCGGTCGGGAACCCACGGCCAGCGTCACGGATCTGATGGGGCTCGGCGAAGGCGCGGAGCGCGCTCGGGTCCGCGAGGTCGGTGTCGAGGTGGCCCCGCACACGTGGGCGTTCGGCGCGCCGCCGGACCCCGCGGCCGAGGCGCCGGCGGGCGAGGCGATCGGGAAGTTCCTTCGGACGATCCGCAACGAGTTCGCGTTCGTGATCGTGGACGCGTCGGTCGACTACTCGGACTCGGCGCTCGTGTGTTTCGACCTCTCGGACATGATCTGCCTCGTGACGAGCTTGGACGTCGTCGGCGTGAAGCACCTGTCGAAGGCGCTGGACACGCTGCTCACGATCGGGCTCCCGCGGGAACGGTTCCGAGTGGTGTTGAACCGCGCGGACTCGAAGGTCGGCCTGGACGCGTCCGACGTGGAACGCGTCATGAAGATCCGTGTCGACGCCATGATCCCGTCCAGCCGACTGGTTCCGACGTCCCTCAACAAGGGCCGTCCGGTCGTGCTCGAGGAGCCGGGGTCCGAGGTGGCGCAGGCGATTAACAGCTTGGCAGCTCGGTTCGCCGGCAGCGCGGACCAGGTGGGCGAGCTCGGCGGGACCGAGGTCGTCGACGATAGGAAGCAGCAGAAGAAGAAGGGCTTGTTCGCCCGCTCCGGGAAGAGCTAAGGAGGCATCCCCCCATGTCGCTTGCAGATCGCCTCGCGAAGGCACAACAGCGAGACCGGATCTCGGAGGTCCGGGCTCGGGTTCAGGAGCGCCTGGTCGAGTCATTGGGTCCGCGCTTGTACGACGCCACGTTGTCGGACACGGAGCTCGAAGGTCTGGTCCACCAGCGCCTCCGCGAGCTCCTCGACGACGAGGAGGGTCCGCTCGCCGCGCAAGAGAAGCTGCTCATCGTTCGACAGATCGGTGACAGCGTCCTGGGCCTCGGCCCACTGGAGCCGTTCGTCCGTGACCCGGAGGTCACGGAGATCATGGTCAACAACTGGGACACGATCTACGTGGAGCGCGCCGGGAAGCTCTACTGGACCGGTACGAAGTTCCACGACGAGCAGCAGCTCCGCCGGACGATCGACAAGATCGTCGGGAAGGTCGGCCGCCGCGTGGACGAGGCGTCCCCGTACGTCGACGCGCGTCTGCCCGACGGCTCTCGTGTGAACGCCGTGATCCCGCCGCTCTCGATCGATGGGCCGGCGCTCACGATCCGGAAGTTCGCCGCCGATCCGTACCAGGCGGACGACCTGATCGAGTTCGGGACCATGACGTCGCCGGTCGCGCAGTTCCTGGAGGCATGCGTCCGCGGCCGGATCAACGTCCTGGTCGCCGGAGGAACCGGCGCCGGGAAGACCACGACGCTCAACGTGATCTCGTCGTTCATCCCGGACGACGAGCGCATCCTCACGATCGAGGACGCCGCGGAGCTCAAGCTGCAGCAGCCCCACGTGATCCGACTGGAGTCGCGCCCGCCGAACATCGAGGGGAAGGGGCAGATCACGATCCGCGACCTGGTCCGCAACTCCCTGCGCATGCGCCCCGACCGCATCGTGGTCGGGGAGGTCCGTGGCGCCGAGGCCCTTGACATGCTCCAGGCGATGAACACCGGTCACGACGGGTCGGTCAGCACGATCCACTGCAACAGCCCGCGCGACGCGCTCAGCCGCCTGGAGACCATCACGATGATGGCCGGGATGGAGCTCTCCAACCGGGCGATCCGCGAGCAGATCGCCTCGGCGATCCAGCTGATCGTCTACCAGCAGCGTCTGAAGGACGGCACCCGTCGCTTCACGCACGTGACCGAGGTCGCCGGGATGGAGGGGGAGGTCATCACGCTGCAGGACATCTTCCTGTTCGACTTCTCCGCCGGGATCGACGACGGGGGCCGGTTCAGGGGCCGTCTGAAGTCCACGGGTCTGCGACCCAAGTTCCTGGACAAGCTGGCCGAGCGCGGCGTCTA
>WNGI01008059.1_pt1 | contig 15189 bp, 22 predicted proteins | sample 5400621 | NCBI WGS metagenome assembly WNGI01 (sample SAMN13153374, study PRJNA577476) | soil metagenome | isolation source: 20 cm soil or saprolite under Garry oak tree replicate 1 | place: USA:California | collected 2016-06-15 | reverse complement strand
CGACCCTCGAGCGGGCACGTGCGCCGGCGAGGCCGGCCGAGGAGGGCGCGCCGGTCCCGCTTACCCGCCGACCGCAGCTCCTCGTCCTCGCCGCGCTCGGTCTGGCCGCGCTCGCGGCTGTGATCGCCGCCGTTGCGCTGACCAGCGGCGGCTCGTCGCGGAACGCCTCCGGAAGCGGCGAGCTGCGTTCCTTCGTCGACAAGCTCGAGGGGTTCCTGACGCAATCCCGCGACGGCCGCCGGGCGGTGGCCGCGGCGGTGGAGGGTGCCGTGAGTTGCAAGTTGACACCGCAGGCGGCGCTCGCTCGCCTGAACCGCGTCCAGCGCAACCGGCAGAGCTTGCTGCAGCAGGCTGCAGCGCTCTCGGTCCCGAATACCGAAGACGCGCTGCGCGCGTCTGATCTGCTCCAGCAATCCGTGCACGCCTCGTTCGCCGCGGATGGCCACTACAGCGACTGGCTCGCGGGCCGCAAGCGCTGCGGCCCGCCAGACGGCAGCCCGGACCTGCGTGCGGCCAGGACGGCGGACGCCACGGCGACGCGGACGAAGCGCCAGTTCGTCGCCGTCTTCAACCCGTTGGCGCGGCGGTTTCACGCCCGCGCCTGGAATGCGATGGACTTCTAGGGTTCGAAAAAGGGAATCTTCTTTGCGGCAGATCGTTGTGTCCTCAAGTACATGCGGAGAACCTTCGAAGGAGGACGACATGAAGATCACGGTCATCGGCAAGGGCAACGTCGGCGGCGGGCTCGCCGACCGCTGGGAGAAGGCGGGCCATGAGGTCACCCGCCTCGGCCACGAAGGCGGCGACGCCTCGGATGCCGACGCGGTGCTGGTCGCCGTGCCGTTCACCGCGATCGCCGACGCGCTCGGAAAGGTCAGCGGACTGGAGGGCAAGATCGTGATCGACGCGACGAACGCCTTCGGCGACCGCAACGAGCAGTTCGAATCGCTGGCGCAGGAGGTCAAGTCGATCGCCGGCGGGCCGGTGGCGAAGGCGTTCAACGCCAACTTCGCCAACCAGTACGACCGGCTCGACGAGCAGCGGGTTCGCCCGAGCAACCTCTATGCGGCCGAGGACGAAGCACGCGAGGTGACGGAGCAGCTGATCCGCGACGCCGGCTACGAGCCCGTTTCGGTCGGCGGGCTCGAGAACGCCCGTGCGCTCGAGGACCACCTCGGGCTGCTGATGGCGATCAACCAGGGCGGGCTCGGACCTTTCCTCTACCGCTACGCGAAGGCGGGCGAGTTGTAGACCAGGTTAGGATCAGCCCGTGCCCGCCCCTAGCAGCGAGTTGATCCGCGGCGTCCCGCTCTTCGCCGAGGCCGATGAGAAATTCCTCGACCGGCTGGCCGGCGAGTTCATCTCGCGGACCTACGCGCCTGGGGAGGCGATCACCGAGGAGGGCGAGGCCGGCCGGACGTTCGTGGTGATCGAGCGCGGCGAGGCCACCGTCACCGTGCACGGCAAGGAGGTCGGCAAGCTCGGCCCCGGCGAAGCTTTCGGCGAAATGGCCCTCATCGACAAGTCCGCGCGCAGCGCGACCATCAAGGCGGACACCGAGGTGCACGGGTACCAGCTGCCGGTCTGGAGCTTCCGCCCGCTCGTCGAGAGCCACCCCGAGATGGCGTGGGCGCTGCTGGAGGCGCTGGCGCAGCGCGTCCGCGTGGCCGAGTCCCGCACCTAAGGCGTTCGCTTGCGACGCCGCGTAGAGGACGTCGCGGCTTTGCCGGGACGTCCGTCTAATCCCGGGATGGGGAACACGAGCGACGGAACTGGCAGTGGCCCGACGCACTAAGCTGCCGTCATGTGCCGGAACATCCACACGCTGTTCAACTTCGAGCCTGCCGCTACCGACGAAGAGGTTCGCGACGCGGCGCTCCAGTACGTCCGCAAGGTCAGCGGCTTCACGAAGCCTTCGCAGGCCAACGAGGAAGCCTTCGCCCGCGCCGTCGACGAGATCGCGGAGGCGACGCGGCGGCTGGTCGACGGCCTGGTGACCGCAGCGCCGCCGAAGGACCGCGAGGTCGAAGCGGAGCGCCGCCGGGTTCGCGCGGCCGAGCGGTTCGCGGCCGCTTAGTTCGTCTAAGCCTCGGGCCTGCCGCCGCCGTAGCCGGAGACGGCCTCGGCGAGCTTGAAGAGCGCCCCGAACCTGCGGTCTCCCGGGCGCGCCACGTCGTAGATCCCGACCTCGTTCGTGTCGGGGTAAACGCTGACGTTCGGCGCGTTCTGCTCGCTGAACATCAGCAGGCGGACCGGCTCGGAGCCGCGATTCTCGTAGCCGTGCGCGCCGCGCTCGCCGCGCGGAAAGGCGAGGACCTTGCCCTCGCCGGCGTCCTGCCAGCCTTGCGCCGTCCTGACTGCGACCGTCCCCGCGAGGACGACCAGCAGCTCCTCGCGCTGGAGGTGGTAATGGAAGTGCATCCCCTGTCCGGGAGCCAGCTCGTAGATGGTGAGGCCGAGATGCTCCGCTCCCGCGGCCTCGCCGAGCCGGGTACGGCGGTAGTCCGCCTCCTCCGTCAGTTCGGACGTGGCGATGTTCGGCACGAACTACTCGGCGTGGCCGTCCTCGCGGCTCGCCGTGTTGTCGGACTGCTCCCAGCCGACGTTGACGAGCATCGCGCCGACCTCGCGCATGGCCAGGGCGATTTCGAGGCCGATCTCGCGGATCGCCTCGGTCTCGCGCGCCGTCGAGTGACTCTCCCTCAGCGTGTGAAGCAGACCTTCGAGCCGCTCGATCTCCGCGAAGTTCTTCTGCTCGGGGCCGCTATTCGGCATCGGGTCCGGCCCCGGCCTGGGGCTCGTCTTCGGCCTCAGGCTCACCCTCGGGCTCGGGCTCGACGGAGGCTGGCGGCGCTGCGTAGGGGTCGAGCTCGCGGAGCTCACCGGCCGCCCTTTCGGACCGCGCCGCCTGCTTCCGCAGCCGTTTCAGGGTTCGCTTTTCCTCCACCGCCCGCTCGCGGTTGCGCTTCGCCATCGTCTGCTGCCGCTTCGCAGTGCTCATCGCCGGCCGCCGCCGCCTCGTCCTCGCAGCCGGGCCCGGCGCGGGGAAACGTCCTCGACGATGGCCACGTTCTCGGCCTGCCGCTCGCCGTGAGTCTCGGCGACCTCGAAGGTCACGGCCAGGTGGGCGCAGCGGCCCTGCGGCCGGGTTCCCCCGGCGAAGCCCTCGCCGAGGACCGAAAGCCTTTCGCCTTCGTCGGTGAGGATGAATCCGAGGTCCTTGACCTCGTTGAACCAGAGCATCTTGCCCTGCATAGGGCCCCTTTCGGCGTCGTGAGAGGAGCGTGCGCCGGTGTTTCCGGCGCACGCTCCAGCTCCGTTACGCGTTCAGCTGAACGACGTTCTTCGCCTCGGGGCCTTTCTCACCCTGGGCGGCGTCGAACTCGACTTTCGCGCCCTCGCTGAGCGACTTGAAGCCGTCACCCGCGATCGAAGTGTGATGGACAAAGAGATCCTTGCCCTCATCCTCGGGAGAGATGAACCCGTACCCCTTGGAATCGTTGAACCACTTAACTGTTCCGGTCGCCATAAAAAACACCTCCTTCTACCTGTCGTGAACGGTAGAGGGGAGGCGTTCTGCCGACCAGTACTCGCTCTGTAGTGGTACTCAGCGTAGCAGGCCCCTTTGTTACGCCGTGATCGCGACGGCCTGAATCTCGATCAGGACGTCGGGGCGGAAGAGCCCGCTCACCTCGACGAGCGTGCTTGCCGGCGGGCGCTCGGCATCGACGTAATCGTCGCGAATCGCGCGTACCGAGGTGATCTCGCCGACGTCGCACAAGAAGTAGTCGAGCTTGACGACGTCGCTCCAAGAGGCGCCTGCCGCCTCGAGAGCGCGGCTCAGGTTCTCGAACACCTGCCGCGTCTGCGCAGCGAAATCGCCTTCGCCTACCAGTTGACCGTCCGCATCGAGGGGTACCTGGCCCGAGACGTAGATGATCCGGCCGGCCGGGGCATCGACGACGTGGCTGTAGCCGAACGGCGGCGGCAGTGTTTCCGGGGAAAGGAAGCGCTTTTCGTCCATCCTCCGATGATAGGAGGGTTTGACGAAATACAGTCTGTGCCGCCGGGCCGCGCTGCTCCCCCCTGGCAGCGTCCTCAGTCGCGCCCATATCTACGGATATGGACGCTCCCTGCGTCCTCCCCAGGGAACGAGCATCGCGCCCCGGCGACGAGCGGTATTCCGCCAAACCCTCCTAGCCCGGGAAAGGAAAAGGCCCGCCGGAGCGGGCCTTAGTGTGGTGCCTGGCTGGCTTTACGCGGCCGCACGCGCGCGCCGGCGTTCGAAGCGCTCGATCCGGCTGCCGCGGTTGACGGCTCGCTCTCTGCCGGTGTAGGCGGGATGGCACTGCGAGCAGACCTCGACCTGGATCGAGGCCGCTGTCGATCGTGTCTCGAAGATCGTTCCGCAGTTCGAGCAGCTGACCGTAGTGGTCGCCAGCTGAGGATGGATGTCGGTTTTCATCGTTTCCTTTCTACGCTGCGAGCGGCAGGTCGTCCTCGGACGCGCCGAGGAGGTCGCTGAGCTTCGCGATTGCGTGGGTCTCGAGCTGCCGGATTCGCTCCCGGGTCAGGCCGAGCTCGGCGCCGATCGCCTCGAGCGACTGGGGCTCGCCGTCGAGGCCGAAGCGGAGCTCGAGGATCCGACGCTCACGCTCGGGCAGGTGGGCGAGCGCCTCGCGCACCGCGCGGGCGCGCAGGGCGTCCTCCGCGAGCTCCTCGGGATCGTCGGCTTGCTCGTCCGCGAACAGGTCGCCGAGCTCGCCGTCTTCGTCTCCGACCGGCGAGTTGAGCGAGGCGCGCGACTCGGGGACCGAGAGCGCCTCCTCGACGTGCTGCAGCTTCAGCCCGGTCGACTTCGCGAGCTCCTGCTCCGTCGGCGGCCGGCCGAGCTCCGTCTCGAGCTTTCGCGCGTGTCTGCTCAGCGTCTGCCGGCGCTCGTGGACGTGCGTTGGCACTCGGATCGTCCGCGCCTGGCCGGCGACGGAGCGCTGAACTGCCTGGCGAATCCACCAGGTCGCGTAGGTCGAGAACTTGAAGCCCTTGCGCCAGTCGAACTTCTCGACCGCGCGGTTGAGGCCGATGACGCCGTCCTGGATCAGGTCGCCGAAGGGAACGCCGTGACCGCGGTAGCGCTTCGCGACGTGCACGACCAGGCGGAGGTTCGAGTTGATCATCCGCTCCTTCGCCGCGAGATCGCTGCGCTCGACGCGCTTTGCGAGCGCCACTTCCTCCGCCGCGGTCAGCAGTGGATAGCGACCGATCTCGTTTAGGAAGAGCTGCAGCGAATCCGCGGAAGCGGGCAGCGCCTCCGCCTCGAACGTGCGCCCTTCGGACGCCTCGATCTCGTCTTCGGCGCCTTCGAGCAAGGTCTCGATTTCAGGGGTCTGCAAGGTGGTGCTGATGGTGATTCCTTTCGTTCGTCGGGATGGACGGAGCGGCTCCTTTCGCCGAGGGGAGAGGCGTTAGAACTGCCGCTCGCGTCCTCTCTGTAGAACGACCGCGGGGGGGGTCCTGACCGGGCTCGCGGTCACCGGAGGCCTCGTCGGGCACATGGCCCGCGACCACCCGCTCGCAAGCTACGGCGCGTTCGGGCTCGCCGTGCTCGCGATCTTCGCCGGCGCCCTGGCCACCTTTGCCTTCCGCGCGGGCTCGGCGGAGGAGCGGATTGCGATCTCTGCCGGCCTGGGGCTGGTGGTCGGCAGCCTCCTGTTCGGCGTCTACGCGGGCGTCCAAACGTGGGGCGACCGCGCTCAACCGAGCATCACGCTGACCCCGAAGCCCGGTCATCTGGTTGCCGTCACCGTTCGTGGCGCCGGTCTTCGCTCGAGGGATCACATCGTCGTCGAGGTCGAGCAGCTCGTACGGGCGCCGAACGACGCCGGCCGACTGACCTGGAAGGCCGGCGAGCCCCTCTACGGCGCGTCGCTCGGGCCCGACGGCGATGGCAGGATCGCTTACACGGTCGACATCGCGCTGCCGGCGGGCGACTACGACGATCTCGGGGCGCGTGCCTGGGTCGGCGAGGAGCCGAAGGCGTGCTATGCCCGGGGCAACACGACGGGGTGCGTCCGCATCCATGTGCCACGTCCCGAGGAGCGGCCGCAGCTGGCGGTCTCATGGGAGACGTTTGTCAGAGCGCCGCGGCTGCTGATCCGCTTGACGGCGAAGAACCTGCCTCAGCGCCCGGCCAAGTCGATGACGCTCCGCGCGTACGGAATCACGACCGACCACGTGCGCCGCGAGCTCGCCGAGTGGTCGCTCGCGCCCGACGCAGACGGCGAGTTCGACCGCAGGCTGGCGGTCGTCGTCGGCCATGCGTTTGCCGACGTCTGCGTCGTCGCGAGCACGTCGACGCGGGAGCCGGCCTGTCCGCCGCCCGCGGAGGATGCAACCGTCTGGTCACAACTCGCGGTGCCCGCGGTCTGATCTGTCGCGACCGCCCCGCGTCGCGCGAGTTTCGTAGCCTGCCGCGATGCTGCGTCGGCGGGTTGTCGTCCACGGCCGCGTGCAGGGCGTCGGGTTCCGGTACGCGCTCGCGCGTGCGGCGGCGACCCGCGGCGTCGCCGGCTGGGCGCGCAACCGCGCCGACGGGACTCTGGAGGCCGTCTTCGAGGGTGACGCGGAGGCGGTCGAGTCGTGTGTCCGGCTCTGCCAGGAGGGTCCGCGAGGTGCGGCGGTCGATCGCGTGGAGGTCTTCGAAGAGGAGCCCGAGCGGCTCGCGCGCTTCGACGTCGGGAAGGGTTTCTGACGCCCGTTACGGTTTGCGGGGGGCTCGCCGGGATAGAGAAACCTCACGGCCCGGCCTAGACTCGTACCGTGGTGGCTTGTCCAAGCTGCGGGGTCGAGAACCGGGACGAAGCGCGCTTCTGTGACGCGTGCGGGGCGGCCCTCGTCGCCGAGCCGACGCGCGAGTCCCGCAAGACGGTCACAGTCCTCTTCTGCGACGTCACGGGCTCGACCGCGCTCGGGGAACGGATCGATCCCGAGAGCCTGCGGCGGGTGATGGCCCGCTACTTCGAGGTCGCGAAGGACGTCGTCGAGCGCCACGGCGGCACGGTCGAGAAGTTCATCGGCGACGCCGTGATGGCCGTCTTCGGCGTTCCCGCGGTGCACGAGGACGATGCGTTGCGCGCGGTTCGCGCGGCGGCCGAGCTTCGCGACGCGCTCGGTAACCTCAACGCCGAGCTCGCCGAGTCGTACGGCACGCGCCTCGAGCTGCGAACGGGGGTGAACACCGGCGAGGTCGTGACCGGGACGGAAGAGCGGCTGGCGACCGGTGACGCGGTCAACGTCGCCGCCCGCCTGGAACAGGCGGCCCAGCCGGGCGAGGTCCTACTGGGCGACGAGACGCTGCGCCTCGTGAACGACGCGGTCGAGGTCGAGCCCGTCGCGGCGCTGGAGCTAAAGGGCAAAGCCGCTCCCGTTCCCGCCTTCCGCCTTCTGGGCGTGACCGCCGCCGAGCCGGGAGCCCGCCGGCAGACGGTGCCGATGGTGGGCAGGGAGCGCCAGCGGCAGCTCTTGGACGACGCGTTCGCGCACGTCGTCGGCGAGGGAGCCTGTCATCTGTTCACGATTCTCGGCACCGCGGGCGTCGGCAAATCGCGGCTGGTGGCGGAGTTCCTCGAGAGCCTGGATGGCGCGACCGTGATCGGCGGGCGCTGCCTCTCCTACGGCGACGGGATCAGCTACTGGCCCGTGACCGCTGCGGTGAAGGAGCTCCTCGGCGCGACTCCGGAGGAGCGCCTCCGCGAGTTCGGTCTCGAGACCGCGACGGCGCAGGCGCTCGCGCCGGTCCTCGGCGAAGGGGCGTCCGCCAGCTCGCCCGAGGAGATCGCCTGGGCCGTGCGCAAGCTGTTCGAAGCGGCCGCCGCCGGAAGTCCGCTGGTCGTCGTCTTCGATGACATCCACTGGGGTCAGCCCGTCTTCCTCGACCTGATCGAGCACATCGCCGATCTCAGCCGCGACGCCCCGATCCTGCTGCTCTGCATGGCACGCCCCGAGCTGCTCGACCGTCGTGAGGCATGGGGAGGTGGCAAGCTCAACGCCGCCAACGTCCTGCTCGAGCCCCTCGCCGCGGACGAGACCGGAGAGCTGATCGACCGGCTCCTCTCCGGCAAGCGCCTCGACGACGCCCTACGCGAGCGCATCCTCGAGGCAGCGGGTGGCAACCCCTTCTTCGTCGGCGAGATGCTGGCGATGCTCGCCGAGAGCGGCGGCGGCAATGGTTCGGCCGACGTCACCGTCCCGCCGACGATCCAGGCGCTGCTCGCGTCGCGGCTCGATCAGCTCGACGACGCCGAGCGCGGAGTCCTGGAGCGGGGCGCCGTCGAGGGTCAAGTGTTCCACCGGAGCGCCGTCGTCGCGCTCGCGCCCGAGGACCGGCAGGTCGACGGACGGCTGATGACGCTCGTCCGCAAGGATCTGGTCCGGCCCGAGCGGTCCCTGCTCGCCGGTGACGACGCGTATCGCTTCCGCCACCTGCTGATCCGCGACGCGGCCTACGAGGCCTTGCCGAAGGCGACCCGGGTGGAGCTCCACGAACGCTTCGCCAACTGGCTCGAGCAGAATGCGCCCCAGCTCGTGGAGCTCGACGAGATCGTCGGCTACCACCTCGAGCAGGCCTACCAGTACCGGACCGAGCTCGGGCCCGTGGACGACGCCGCCCGCACGCTCGCTCCCCGGGCCGCCGAGCGGCTCTTGGCGGCGGCGAAGCGTGCTGCCGGTCGTGGCGATTTCCGGGCCACGAAGAGCCTGGCGCCCCGTGCTGTTGCTCTCGCTGCGCCGGGTACAGCTTCTCATCGGGAAGCGCTGCTCGAGCTCGCGAAGGTCCAATTGGCCCTGGGCGATGCCGAGACGGCAAATCGAGTGCTGGCGGAGCTCCTCTCCGCAGCGGAGCTGGCTGGCGACACCCGCATCTACAACCGGGCGCGGCTGGTCGAGCTCGAGCTGACGGTTGAGCACAACCCGGAGGCGACTATGGACTCAGCGCTTGCCGGGGCCACACGCGCGGAGAGCGAGCTCGCTCTGGTCGGCGACGACGAGGGAGTAGCGTGGGCATTGCGGCTGACGGGCAACTTCCTGGGCTGGGTCGGTAAGACGAGAGAGGCGGAGGAAGCCTGGGCGCGAGCGCTCGAGCACGCTGAGCGGGCCGGGAGCGCGGCGCAGGTCGCCGAGATCCTCACATGGATCGCCTGGGCGCTTTGGTGGGGCCCGACGCCTGCTGACGAAGGCGTTCGGCAGGCGAATGAGATTCTCCGGCAGGCGGCGGGCCACCCTCAGCTCGAGTCGGTCGCGACAATCATGCGCGGTTGTCTGAAAGGAATGAGGGCCGACTTCGACGGCGGTCGGAGCGATCTGAGGAACGGGAGGGCGCGTCTCGCCGAAATGGACCAGCTGAACAACTGGGCGGGCACGGCGATGGTGGAAGCGGATTTCGAGCTCCTCGCCGCCGATCCCGCCGCCGCCGACCTGGTCCTGAAGGAGGCCTACGAGTTCATGCGCAGCACCGCCGAGACGGGCTACGTTGCGACACTCGTCGGTTTGCTCGCGGTGACCGCTCTAGAGCTCGAGCGAGAGGACGAAGCGATCGCGTTCGCCGACGACGTCGAGAGGATCGCGCAGCTCGATGATTTCGAGCCGCATGTCCGACAGGGCTGCGTTCGGGCGCGAGTCCTGGCGCGTCGAGGGGAACACGATGCGGCGGCAGAGGAAATCCGGGCCGCGCTAGCAATCGGCGAGCCGACCGAATACCTCTCCTTGCGGGCGTATGCGGCGACGTCCCTCGCCGAGGTCGAACGGCTGGCCGGTCGGCCGGACAACGAGCGAGCTGCCCTCGAGGAGGCGCTCGTCCTCGCCGAGCGGAAGGGCGATGTGGTCACGGCCGGCCGAGCCCGCGACCGGCTCGCCGAGCTCGCTCCCGTCGGCTGAGTGGCGCGACAACTCGTTCTCCTGCGCGGCATCAATGTCGGGTCCCGAAACCGGCTCAAGATGCCGGAGCTTCGCGAGGCGCTCGAGGACGTGGGCTTCGAGGACGTGCAAACGTATCTCCAGAGCGGCAACGTCCTGCTCTCCAGTACGGCGAAGCCCGCGAGTGTGGCGCGGAAGTGTGAGCGCCAGATTGCGGCGAAGTTCGATCTCGACATCGCCGTTGTCGTGCGGACAGGCGCGGAGCTTGCCAAGGTCGTCCAGCGCAATCCGCTCGGCAAGATTGCGAATGACCCGAAGCGCTATCAGGTGAGCTTCCTCTCCGCCGAGCTCAGTGCCGAGGCGGTGCGCAAGCTCGAGCCTGCTGTCGTCGAGCCGGAACAATTCGTCGTCATCGGTCGCGAGGTTTATGCCTGGCACCCGGACACGATCGCCAGATCGCGCCTCTGGGCATTGCTCGCGGGTCAGGGGCTCGGCGTCACCGCGACATCCCGAAATTGGACGACGGTTACGAAGCTGCTCGAGATGCTGGACGGCTAGTCAGCTCGTCGACGAAAACGTCCCATTCGCGGACGTCCTCCAGCACGAAGACGCCGTTCTCGACGAACGGATCGTCGGCGACGATCCGTCTGGCTTCGTCGACACTGACGCCTTCCAGCAGGCTCATCGAGCCCGAGTTGTCGGCGAAGGGGCCGCCCATCACGAACGTTCCCTGCGCGACGAGGGCATCGATGAACTGCGCGTGCGCGTCCCAGCCCGGCTGGTCGGGCACGCCGCCGCTCGTCCACGTCGGCCCTGCTCGCCAGACGACGACTACTCGCATCGGCACGGCGTTCAGCTTACGCGTGCTAGGCGGTAACGAAGGTGCGTGACGAGCGGCGAATCGAGCAGCTTCGTCAGGCAACGAGTTTCGCCATTAGCAGGCCTCCGTGGCCGGAGCTGCGGCGGGAGCCGCTTCGGGCTCGGCCGCCGGCTGCGCTTCCCGGAGCAAGGCCCCGCCGAGGAGGGCCGCGAGTGCGGCGAAGGCCGCACCGACGAGGAAGGCGAGGTGGTAGCCGCCGGTCAGGGCGCTGAGCTCGCCGGCACCGCCGACGCGGAGGCTGTGCGTCCGCGAAGCGGCGATGCTCGCGAGGACGGCGAGGCCGAGCGCGCCGCCCATCATGAACGAGGTGTTGACGAGACCTGAGGCGAGGCCGGCCTCACTCGGCTCGACATCGCCCATCGCAGCGAGCAGCACCGGGTTGAACGCCATGCCCGCGCCGATTCCGATCAGGATCATGCTCGGGAGCACGTCGACGACGAACGACCCGTCTACCGGCGCGCGCACGAACAGGAGCAGACCGACTGAAGCGAGCAGCAGCCCGGTGCCCAGCGGCTTCCTGATCCCGAAGCGCATGACGAGCTTCGCCGAGAGGCCGATCGAGAACGCACCCATGATCAGGTTCGCGGGCAGGAAGGACAGGCCGACCCACAGCGGGCTGTACCCGAGCACCAGTTGGAGGTAGAGCGCCGAGATGAAGAACGCCGTGAACATCGCCGCGGCCCAGAGGACGCCGACGGTGTTCGAGACCCTGATGTTGCGGAGCTTGAAGAGGCGCAGAGGTACGAGCGGCGACCGAACCAACGACTCGATGGCCACGAAGAGCGCCAAGAGCAGCGCGGCTCCGCCAAGCAGCCCGAGCGTCTCGGCCGATGTCCAGCCGTTCTGGTTGCCGTTGACGATCGCGTAGACAGCCAGCATCAACGCGGCCGTGACTGTCACCGCGCCGGCGACGTCGAGCCGACGCGAGATCGCGGCGGTGCGCTCGCCGGGCAGCACTCTCAGCGATAGCACGACGACGAGGACCCCGATCGGGACGTTGACGAGGAAGATCCAGTGCCAGTTGATCAGTCCGGTCAGGACGCCGCCCAGCAGAACGCCAATGCTGCCTCCGCCGGAGGCGACGAAGCCGAAGACTCCCATCGCCTTCGCACGCTCGGCCGGCTCCGTGAACAATGTCATCATCAGGGAGAGCGAAACGGCGGAGGCGACGGCGCCGCCGAGGCCCTGCACGGTGCGGGCGGTGACGAGCATCCATTGCGTCGTCGAGATCCCGCACGCGAGCGAGGCGAACGTGAACAGGGCGATGCCGGCGAGGAAGAGTCGCCGGTGGCCGAAGAGGTCGCCGAGCCGTCCCCCGAGCAGCAGGAAGCCGCCGTACGTGAGCAGGTACGCGTTGACGACCCACGCGAGCGAGCTCTCGGAGAAGCCGAGATCCTGCCGGATCGACGGCAGCGCCACGTTCACGACCGTCATGTCGAGAACGATCATCAGGCTGCCGAGGCAGAGGACGTACAAGGCGAACCAGCGGGTGCGGTTATCAGCGATGGTCATCGGTGGCTTCCTTTCGGGTCGTTCGTGATCGACATCGACTGCTTAGACCCGGCTTCGCGCCGGAATTCATCGGTCGCCGGGCCGATGATTTCTCGCCGGCCGGACGGTCTATCTTCAGATGGCCACCCCTGCGCCGCGAACGATCGTCTGCGACCTGAGCGCGCTCGCGGGCGCCGACGTGCAGACCGTCGATCTCCTCGCCCGGCTCCAGCTCGCAGCGCAGCGGCAAGGTCGGATGCTGCTGTTCGTTCATGCGTCGCCGGCTCTGCGGGAGCTGATCGCATTCTGCGGCCTGGACGCGGTGTTACGCGTCGAGCCGGGGCGGGAGGCCGAACAACGGGAAGACCCGGTCGGTGTCGAGGAAGAACGTCAGCTCGACGATCCGGCCGCCTGAGAGCTCCAGCACCTGCAGCGCCCAGGGATCGAAGCCGCTTCCCGACTCGCTCGGCTTGTACTGCCCGAACGCAGGCGAGCCGTTTGCGGCGACGGTGGCGATCACGCGCGAGCCGCGGCAGCCGATTCCCGGCCCGAGCCACCAGTCGAAGATGTCGTCGCGGCCGCTCAGCCAGAGGTCGTACGGCGGCATCGACTGCGTCGCGTCCTCGTGGATCAGCGACGTGAGCGCTTCGATGTCGTAGGCCTCGAACGCCTGCACGTAGCGTGCGAGCAGCTCGCGCTCTTCGTCGCCCAGCTCCGGCGCTGGCTCCGTGCCGACGTCGGTCGCGTCGAGCGTCGCCCGCGCGCGCTGGAGCGCGCTGTTCACAGACGCAACGCTGGTCCCGAGCAGGTCAGCGACCTCGGACGCCTTCCAGCGGAGCACTTCGCAGAGGATCAGCACCGCGCGCTGGCGTGGCGGCAGGTGCTGCAAGGCGGCGACGAAGGCGAGCCGGATCGTCTCGTGCGCGACGGCGACGTCGGCCGGGTCGCCGTCGGGTGCCAGCGCGTTCTCCGGGATCGGCTCGAGCCAGGTCACCTCCGGCAGCGCGTTCAGGTTCGACGCGATCGGCTCGCGCGCGGGCCCGAGATCCATCGGCCGGGCGCGTCGCTCGCGGCCGCCCAGCATGTCGAGGCAGACGTTGGTCGCGATCCGGTAGAGCCACGAGCGCAGCGACGCCCGGCCCTCGAATTGATCGAGGCTCCGCCAGGCGCGGACGAGCGTTTCCTGGACGGCGTCCTCCGCCTCGAACGGGGAGCCGAGCATCCGGTAGCAGTAGGCGGTCAGCTCGGCGCGGTGCTGTTCGAGCTGCTGCTCGGCGGCGGGCTTGACGGTCAGCGACGAGTCCTGCATCCGCGGCATGGTACGCGAGCGATGAGTTTCGGCAAAGTCCGCGGTCTAAGCAGAGGAAGTCAGCCAGAAAGGAGCCAAGGATGGGCCAGCCGGTCGTGCATTTCGAGGTCGTAGGGAAAGACGGTGACAAGCTGAAGGAGTACTACTCGGAGCTTTTCGGGTGGGAGATCGACTCCAACAACGAGATGAGTTACGGGATGGTGAGCAGGGAGGGGAACCAGGCGCCGGACGGCCTGGGCATCGGCGGTGGCATCGGCGCCGGGCCTGAGGGCTACGAGGGCCACGTCACCTTTTACGTCGCGGTCGACGACATCGAGGAGGCGCTCCAGAAGGCGGAGAGCCTCGGCGGCACGCGTGTCATGGGCCCCGAGCGGATCATGGACAGGCTCGACCTCGGCCAGTTCAAGGATCCCGAGGGCCACCTGATCGGTCTCGTCCAGCCGCTGCAGATGTAGACGACGGCCCCTGTGGACGAAACGTTCCAGCTTCGGCACGTTGCTGGCTTGACAAAACCAGGTGTCGGACACCTGGTTTTCAGAAGGCGTCAGCGGAGCGCGACCTCACCGTGGGCGGTCCCGATCTCGCCGCCCAGGCGATCAAGGCCGGGCTCGTCGACGAGTACCAGCTGTTCCTCTCGCCGATCATGGTGGGAGGCGGGACGCAGGCGCTCCCCGACGATGTCCGTGTGGAGCTCGAGCTGATGGAAGAACGCCGTTTCGGCAACGGCACGGTTTACCTCCGCTACCGCACCCGTTCTACGAGTTAGCAGGCTCGTACTTCAGGATCACGACGCCGGCGTCGCCGACCGGCCGCGTGATGAACTCGCTTACGACCAGCTTTCCCATCTTGCCCCGATGAGTTCCGGCACGGGAGAGAGTCTGACTCACAACAACCCACGTGATAGGAGGCAGAGATGCGGAAGCTAGTCGAGTCGACCTTCGTCACCCTCGACGGCGTGATCAGCGATCCGCAGGTCTGGGGGATGCCGTACTGGGACGACGAGCACAACGAGTACGCGCGCCGGCTCCTCTTCTCGGCCGACGCTCTACTGCTCGGTCGCAAGACGTACGAAGGCTTCGCCCAGGCCTGGCCGGAGCGCGCGGGGAGTAACGACTTCGCGGACCGGTTCAACGAGCTACCGAAGTACGTCGCCTCGAGAACGCTGCCGCCCGGCGAGGCCGAGTGGAACGCGACGGTGCTGGCAGGCGAGGTGGCCGAAGCCGTCTCCGCGGCGAAGGAGCAACCCGGCGAGAGCATCGTGAAGTACGGCACCGGCGAGTTCTCGCAGACGCTGCTCGAGCACAAGCTCGTCGACGAGTACCACTTCTGGCTCTTCCCGGAGGTTGTCGGAGACGGCGAGCGGTTGTTCGACGGATTCAGGGCGAGCCTGGAGCTCCTGGACACGACGAGGTTCGCGAGCGGGATCGTCGTGCTGATGTACGCGCCGAAGTAGTTTCCTCGGGCGGCCCAAGGAGTAGCCGACGTAGCGCGCGGCGGGAGCGCGCTACGTCGGCCTCAGAAGTGCGGCCTAAGCGGGCGTCGCCGGCGCGCGAGTCTGCCCGCGCATCCCGCGCATGAACAGCCCGCCGCTCACGACCAG
>WNGI01003000.1_pt1 | contig 15189 bp, 11 predicted proteins | sample 5400621 | NCBI WGS metagenome assembly WNGI01 (sample SAMN13153374, study PRJNA577476) | soil metagenome | isolation source: 20 cm soil or saprolite under Garry oak tree replicate 1 | place: USA:California | collected 2016-06-15 | reverse complement strand
AGCTTTGCCATTGGCGGCGGCGCCTACGCGCTGATGCCGCGCGAAAATTGCCAGCCGGGAATGGCGGCCCCGACCGGCCGGAGCGATGCCGAATGCGCAGCCCGCGGATCCTCATCCAGTGGCGGCCACGGCTCCTCGGGCGGATCGTCGCGCTCGAGCTTTTTCAGCGGCGATTCCTCGTCCAGCCATTCGTCATCGAGTACGTCATCGGATTCCGGTTCGGGCGGCGTGACGCGCGGCGGCTTCGGCTCGTTTGCGCATGCGTTCACTTCGCATTTTTCCGGTGGCGGCTGAAAAAGGCCACACTGGCCCCGCGCCGCACGATGCTGTGAAACGGTCCGCTTTCGCTTGCCGGGTTGGCTTTGAACGGAGATGATCGGCCGTTCTCATTCAACAGCCGGGGATCGCAACATGAAACGTGACGCGTACGGCCGTTGGCCGGAGAATTGCCGAATCCGCTACGGCGGTTTCGGCGGCGGCGGATTTCACTTTCATGGCCATGGCGGTCACGGTCATGGCCATGGCGGTCACGGTGGTTAGCGCTTTGCCGTCAGACATACGCTAGCGCCTCTCCATGCGCCGCATCACCTGCCCGGAACGCGATGACTGGCGCAGCACCGCGGAAGCCGACGGATTTGATTTTCATACCATCGATGGCGAGCGCTATTGGGACGAACGCGCCTATTATGCGTTTACGCTGGAGGAGATCGAACGCCGGATCGAGCAGCCATCCGGCGAAATCGACGCCATGTGCCTCGAACTGGTCGGCAAGGCGGTCGATGACGATCTCTATCTGCGCCGGCTGAAGATACCGGAAACATTCTGGCCGCTGATCTCCGAGAGCTGGCACCGCGACGAAAACAGCCTCTACGGCCGGCTCGACCTCAGCTTTGACGGCCACGGTGCTGCGAAACTGCTGGAATACAACGCGGACACCCCGACATCGATTTTCGAGGCGGCGGTGTTTCAATGGACCTGGCTGGAACAGGCGATCGAGCGGCACATCGTTCCCGGACATGCCGACCAGTTCAACTCGATCCATGAGCGCCTGATCGAGGCCTGGAAAAAACTCGGCGCCGGCAGTCACGTTCATCTCACCGGGGCGACCGAAAGCGAGGAGGATGCCGGTACGCTCGCCTATCTCGAGGACACCGCGCGGCAGGGCGGTCTTGCAACCACGTTGATCGATATCGAAGACATCGGCTTGCGCGTCGACGGCCGCTTCGTCGATCTCGACGATCGCCCGATCGAGCTCGCGTTCAAACTCTATCCCTGGGAATGGATGTTTCACGACGCCTTCGGCGCCACGCTTGCCGACGCGCCGACGCGCTGGATCGAGCCGCCATGGAAGGCGCTGCTTTCCAACAAGGGCATTTTGCCCTTGCTGTGGGAGATGTTTCCGAACCACCCCAATTTGCTGCCGGCTTATTTCGAGGACGATCCGAACGCAGCTCGTCTCGGCGCCTCCTTCGTGCGCAAGCCGCTCTATTCGCGCGAAGGCGCCAACGTCACACTGATCAGCGGCGGCGTTACCGTGGTGGAGCAGGAAGGACCGTATGGCGCCGAGGGGTTCATCCGCCAGGCCTTCGCCCCGCTGCCGAATTTTGCCGGCCAATATCCGGTGCTCGGCAGCTGGCTGATCGATCACACGCCGTGCGGCCTTTCCGTCCGCGAAGACGAAAATCCGATCACCGGCAACACCTCGCGCTTCCTGCCGCACGCGATCCTGTAAGGACCGATCGTCAGGGCGGGCATAATGGCATCGTCCATCCATCGGTGCGCCATCAAGCGGGCGTGCTGGATTGGGATACATCCTTCTCCAATCGGGAGACAGACCCAACTTGTCCACCAGTTCGGCGTGAGCCTGATAGTAGAGGCGTAGCCTTTCTTCTTTGGCACGAGTGCCGGAGCGCCGCCTGCTGCGGCCACCATGGCGAAGGGCAGGCATGAAAATGCCTGGCCCCTGTCATCTGGAGCACACCGGTCCGGCGGCAAGCGTGTTAGCGAAAGTAGGATGTCCGGCACGGCCATTCAAACCGGGCGCTGCAGTCACCTGATCGGAAAATATTTTGAATATCCACCGCATGGGGTTCAAGGCCAACCTTCAGGAATGGGTCCTTTCGTCGGAAAAGGAAGACCTCTCGGCCGAATTCATGAGGCTCCTTGCCACTGCCCAGCAAGAAGGCTCTAGCCTTGCCGATTGCTGGGTCACCGCCAGCCGCATCGATCTTTCGGATGACAATTCCTGGTACAGGGAATGGAAAAAGATCGGTGATTGCCCCAACGATCCGGGCAATGCCGCTCTCAAAGGCAATAGGCTGACGGCACGGGTTAACTGCGCTGTGAACTACCATCAAGCGCCGGCATTCCCTTACGACCAAATCGACAGCAATCACCAGGTCGCCATCGAACCTATGCGCGAGCGCGCCGGCAACTATCACACCTTCAGAGGAGATAGATGGAATGACGTTTGGAGGAGTGGTCAGATCACGCGAGCAAAGAGCGGCAACCATTGAAGAAAAGACGACGCCAACAGGTGTAACAGGTACTGTTGGCGCTGGCAGTTTCGCAAATCACGGACCTCTGATTACAGATTCCAATTATGGGCATGCAAGCCTTCGAGATCCTCGTTCACCATCCTTGCCCACCGACACCACTCTTCCCGCATCCGAGTTTCAGGTCGGTTTTGCCGGACCGGACGGCCCCAGCGGACCAGTCAATGCGGTTCCAAATGCTGCTTCCGCGACCACTCCCTCCCCCAAGCCTGAAAGAGACAAGAGTGCCGCCGTCCCCAAATATGCAAAGGCACAGGCGATCGCCAATTATATGGCGTCAGTGCTGACCGACACGGAGGAAGATTTCACGGCAGATCAAAGGAACCGGAAACTCGCAAAAATTATCAATGATCCCAGCGTTACCGTCACGATATTGGATCTCGCGTTGGATCATCTCGACGCCATGGCGATCCCGGGTGTTGACTCCAATCTCGTTCTGACAGCGGTCAGCCCCGCAAAGCAGCTTGCCTTGGATATCTATCGGGCGGTGCATGAACACCCCTTGGCTCCAAAGATAAGTCACGAAGCTCTTGGCTTCTTTTTGTTCAGCAATTCAAGGGCAAGGGCCAAGTATTCAGCTCCAACAAATCGAGTGCGCCACGCCGTCTTATTGATGATGCGCTGGCTCAACTGACGGAAAGCAGTAAGGGGGATAAAAGAATCGGCGAGGCTCTAGGTACTGCAAAGGCCGTCTTGAAAGAGATGGACGACGCAGAGCCTTTAGCGCGTAGCCTACGTGACAGCACCAATAATGGTCTGGCAAAGATTGTAAAACTGGGCGTCCCTCCGGCCAGGCTTGCCTATGCATTGCTGCAGCTGATCGAGAAGAAAATAAGCGATCATCCAATCCTGCGGCCAACGGAGCAAGAGATAAACGATAATCTCGCCACTGCTCTAGAATTGCTTAAGCCCGAAGACGCGCCTTTTGTCGTGCAGGCTTTCTCCGACGCCATCAAATCCTTTGGTGGTCCGGTCCACGATTTTTGGCAGCAATTTATTTTTGCCCATGCGCCTGAAGAGCCCCAGACGTTTGAGCAAGCGTTTGAACGATCGTTAACTATCGCGCAGATGGCAACCAACAAATACTTGGCCGCTCCTGATCGGCAGCAACGCAAAACCGAATTCAAAAGCGCCAGCGAGGAGTGGTTCATCATTCAGAACATGATGAAGCAGGCCTACCGTGTTGCCGCCACGAATTCCGATCCCGAGAAGACTATCGCCGAGCTCGACGCCAAACTCGACGCCAAATATCAAGCGATGTTCAGCGACAGGGGCGCGCTGGCGGAGGCCTACAATCTGACCCGCGCCGAAGCGAGAAAGGTGCTGAAAGAACCCCCTGCCGAGCAAAAATATCAAATCAGTCTGTTTGATGCCCAAGGCAAAGTCAGGAATGCTTACATAAAGCTTCAGATCGCTGCCACAACACTTCAGGCGACCGCTTCGCAAAACGACTACCTCAATTACCTCAAGATTAGCGCAAACTACAAGACGGCAAAGGCGGACCTCGTCAATCTCGAACTCAACCGCGAGCTTTCCAGGATGCCTGCCGGGCCGAACGGCAGCCATACGCTCGCGCAATGGCAACAAGCCGCCAACGCGCTTAAGCGGCTGAGAGGCGCAGACCCGGAGATAGAAAAGATCGCTCAAGTCAGCGGCTATCTCGATCAAATCGAACATAACCTGACGAGTTTGAATTTAACACGCGCCCAACAAGATTCAGCAAAAAAAGATCCTGCCACCTGGGCCTTCGTATTGGCAGCTGGTGTTACCCTCGGCGACTTAGAACTAAGCAAACTAAGCCCGGAGATGAGGCAGATCGCCGAGCAGGATCCGCGCCTGTTCGCCCTGTTTCACCTGAGCGGCGTCAATATCTGGTCAGACGACAAACCGAATGAAGAGAACACGGGCCTCGGTCAGAGCAATCTGGGTCTATATCTGCATGTGACGATCCACGGTAAGCTCTTGCTGGACAGGGAGCGACTAAACGCCCTCCTGAGCATTTATGGTGGGATCGATGGTGACCATCCCACGCCGAAGTTGGCCGAGCTGCTTCTGCCTCTGGCTATCAAGGAAAATCCGATCCTGCAGGCATGGACAGTCGCCTCCGACAATTCGCGCTTGCAGTACGGCAGGCCCCATATCGAACAGGTGTTGAACGCCCCTAATCCGGACGCAAAAACCGTTATCTCGGCCTTGAATATCCAGCTCAATGGCTTTTTCGAGCCTGGTCTGCGCCTGACTTTTTGGGAAGACTCCGGCGCCAAGCTCTATTTCTCTCGGGACTATTTCCGCGCGCAATTCAATAAGCTTATGCGGAGGCCGGCTGCGGGATCGGACGAGTATATCCGCACGATGAATAGCCCCGAGATTAATGCCGATAAGATCGGGAAATACATGCAGACTATCTTGAAGGATGCGCCGCGCGAGATCGCGGACGTTCTTCTCGACACGGTCAAGTCTTCATTTAATGTCGACTGGTATAATTCCAATGCGCCCGATATGTGGGACATTTTGCCACACTTCGAGGCGTTTTATAAAGGACTCAGCATGGCCACTGAGCTCGATCCCGGCAAAGCCGAGGAGCTCGGGGAGTGGCTCCAGCAGGACCGCCAGCCCCAAGGCGCGGTGCTATATCATTTGTGGCATAGTGAAATCTTCCGCTTCGAAAGCGTGAAGAACGCGATCGCCGAGGGCTATGGAGCGACGCTCTCTGACGCCTTGTCATCCAAGCTCGGGCGGCCAGACTCTGCCTATCGAAATATAACGCCCGATTTCAAGCGGCGGATGGAGCAAGGAACCCAGGAATTCCTGGTGGACCAAGCCAACAAGGTCAGCCATCGGGACTACACGGCCTTCATGAAGGACCCGCTTAAAGCCCAGCAAACGTTCTTCCAACCCTTCTTTCCAGATAACAATATCGGCAGACCGACCCCGATCGAAAACGATACGCAGCTGCATAATATGATCGGCAAGGCACTCGGTCTGATACCCACAAATGCAAAGGCGGCTGGCAGGCTCGATTATACGGTGGAGTGGTACGCGCCCAACACTCCGGAATGGAATGCAATCATGCTCGCCACCAAGTGGATTCATGCCCGGGGCAGTGCCCGGGGCGGCGGCCATATTCTCGGCACAGCGCTTCCGCACCTGTACGTCTCAAAAAGATGGGGCGTGCACAACAACGCAACGTTTTCGATCGAAACCAAACCAAATCAGCAACCAAATCAGCAAGAGGTCATCGACCTGTCAGCTGCGGTGGATGCGGTGCGCCTGAACAATGGCCAGCCTGTCGACGCCGATAAGGTCAATCTGCCGTGGCATTATGACAACCTGCGCGCCTTCCAGGAAATGAACAAGCTGGACGATGAGGGGAAAATCTATTTGCCAAAGAACCTTCATCTGCCGGCGGTCAACAAGAACGGCGAGTTGTTAGCGCCTGCAGAGTATCAGGAATACGCAGCGGCCATTACGACAACCGGTGAAAAGGCGCGCAAGATCGGCGTGATAACCGCCGCCGCAGTCGGAACGGCGGTCATGATCTTCGTTCCGGGTACGAGCGTGGTGGGTGGGTACATCCTCCTCGGGACCGGTATCGTGGGAGCCGGCCTTTCTTCCGGCTATGACCTTTACCAATTGGACGCTCACGGAGCCAACATTGGTTGGAGTAACCCGGAAGCGCGGCAGGGCTGGGTCAATATCGCAGGCCACCTGCTCGTGCTCGCTCGGTTTGGACTTCTGAAAACTGTCGCGGGAAACGCCGGTGCTCTTCCCAGGATTGCAGCATCTGCCGCTGCCGTTATGGGAATGGGAGCCAGGTACATCGGTTTCACGCAATCGCTGACGGAAGCGGGTTATCTCATCGGACATTTGGACGACCCGAACGTGAGCGCGCTCGATAAGGCGACCGCGGCCGCGAACATTGCGGCTGGTCTTGCCCTGCTGCGCGCAGGCGGCATGGCGGTCAATCCGAAGAGCAATAACCCCGTTGAGGGAAGAGCCCCTACAGCCGCCAAGCCCGCCCCGGCCAAGCCCCCAAGCCTCGTGAAACCCGTGTTGAAATGGTATGGCCTGACCTGGGGAGCGACCAACGGGCTCGGAGCCCTGGGTTGGTATGGTGCAAATTATTTGATGAGGAAGGAGCGAACATCTGGCGCCATAACTGACCCCCAACACGAATTGGGCGAGCTGATCGCCGACCCTCACAAATATATGGATCAAAACTACCAACAGAGACTTGTCGACGAAGCCGACGGGCATTTGAAGGCGTTTGTCGACCCAAGCAAGGACGACAAGAGCAAGGACAAGGTCCAGTACTTCCATCGCGTGCCGGAAGATCCATACGCGATGCTGTTGAAGGAAGCGGAGTCAAATCGAAGGGCGGTAACAGACAATACCCCGGTGAGCACGTTCCAACCTTGGGCCTTGGATCCGCGAACGAAACACGAGGTGTTCCTCCAGGATGGCAAGCTTTATTGCTACGAGACCATAAAGCTATCGGACGCAGGGGGATTCTCCCTTAGCAACGCCGACCCGCTGAAGAGCGATCCTCGCCTGCTGCCCGATCCGGTCAAACAACAAGTCGCCATGCGCGCCTTTGAGCTGTGGGTGCAGAACGGTCGGCAGCTGGACAGCAGAGCCGCAGACCTGTGGATGCAAGCCGAACGCGTTTTCGGAGTCGCCGCGGGGCAACCCGCGTATAACGCTTGGGTGCAGGCGAAGGCGAAGGGATCAACCACGCCCGCCGATATTTACTGGGAGCAAGCCGTCGAGACGTTCCAAAAACAAATCGACGCCAAGGCCGACACGATCTGGCGAAATGCCGGGAAACCAGGAAGTGGTCCGACACAAGCACAAAAGGATCAAGCTCAAGCCGAGTTTGGCCCTCAAATTGCCATGACGGCTTATGGGTTGTGGAATAAGGCTGGAAGAAAGCAAGGGATTACCGGCCAGACCATCTGGACCGAGGCCGAACCGACCTTCCAAGCCAAGATCGGCCTACCCGCTTTCGACGTTTGGGCGAATGCTGGAAGGCTCAATCAAGGGACCAACGGGGCCTGGAAAAATGCGGTCGACCAATGGAACGCCGATGGCAAACCCATCATGGTGCAAACGCAAATCCGTGCCCCTTACCGTGTGGAAGGCAATGTCGACGCGGGCAATCCCAATAGCTTCCAACAAGGCAATTACGGAATAGCCAATACACCAGGATGGCGCCGCCGTGGCGGCTGGGCAGCAGGGCCGATCGAGGGTGATCGCGTGCATTTGAACTTCGAATTGAATTTGAACGATCGATATAATAGCCCAACTGCAACCACCTGGCGCGTCGGTGTACCCACGCTCACGCAAGGCTGGTCCTGGGATCTGCGGCAGCAAAACACCACATTGTGGAGCAGGTTTTCCCTCAGCATGGGCACCATGGAATATAACGGCCCGGGGGTTTATGACTTGACCGACAAGTCTCACGATGGCTTTTCGCTGATGAACGCCAGGGCCTATCTCGACCTCGGCAACCGGGACCGTCTCAGGCTGGAAGGCGGCCTGAGCCCCAGGCGAGCGTTGCAATGGTTCCATCTCCGGGAAACCGGCTTGGCCGAACTTGGGCTGGGCGCGGATTTCTTGAAGATAACATCCGGTCCCAAGACCTTTAACGTCAACGGATATTACGAGCTGCAATGGTACGAGCCGGATTGGTGCGATACGGTTCATAGGGGAAACAACGGACTTACGAACACGACGGCCTTTAAGCCCTTGAGGACGCCAATCTGGAACGATTTGGCTTTGCAGTTTTCATGGTCCGACAGCAGCATCAAGCTGGTCCGACCGACGGATCAAAGCAATGATCCGCTTCCTTTGCTCGAGGAGCCGCAAAGATAGGCTCACACGCCTTGCGCTCCAAAGGAAGCGCTATCGCAGGCGGGCACCGCAAGGTCTGTGCCCAGCCGCACGTACGGAACAACTGGGGAAATGCAGCGCCGTGCCCACCGACCGACGATTGAATCCATTTGTTGAAATGGTGGGCACGCAAGTGCGCTGCCTACCCCACGGGGTGAGCTCGCAACAACTCGCGATCGTCGTCCCTGCGAACGCCTGCGTTCGCAGGGACGACAGTGGTGCAGATACTGGTTCCGCCGCCGCTCGCGCTGACGCGCGCTAGCGCGCCGAGGCAACCGCCATTGACGCATGCGGCATCAGCGCCATGACGCCGCCGCGCACGGCTCGGGCGGCGTTCGGGCGGTAGAGCCCGCGCCGTTCCGGGTAGGGCTTGAAGACGTCGGTTATTCCGACCACCGATTCGGCCGCGCCCAGCGCCAGCACGCCATCGGGTTCGAGCACTCTGGCAAGGCGATCGAAGATCCCGAGCTTGGTGTCCTGGTCGAAATAGATCAGGACGTTGCGGCAGAAGATCACGTCGAACATGCCAAGATGAGAAAAGTCGTGCAGCAGATTCAATTTCCGGTGCTGGACCATGGCGCGGATATCGGCATTGAGCTGCCATAGCTCTCCGACTTGCGTGAAATGCTGGACCAGGAGCTGAATCGGCAAGCCGCGCTGGACCTCGAATTGACTGTAGATTCCCGCCCTGGATTTTTCGAGCACCTCCTGCGAAAGGTCGGTCGCAAGAATTTCAACCCGCCACCCCGTCAGCGCCGGCGCGATTTGCTTCAAGCACATCGCGATCGAATACGGTTCCTGCCCGCTGGAGGAGGCCGCACACCAGATCCGCAGGCAACGGCGGTTGGCGCGAGCCTGCAGAAGTTCGGGCATGATCTCCCGCAGATGATCGAACGGAATCTTGTCGCGAAAGAAGAAGGTTTCGTTGGTGGTCATCGCCTCGACCACCTCCGTCGTCAGCGCGTCGGATCCGGCCTTCATTTTCGCAACGAGCTCGGCCAGTCCGGGCAAGCCAACCCTGCGCGCCAGCGGGATCAATCGGCTTTCGACCAGATATTGCTTGTCGGATGACAGGTCCAGGCCGGAGCGCTCCTTCAGAAGCCTGCGCAAGAACTCATAATCCAGCGGCGTCACGACCGATCTCCCGAAAACAGCCGCACCAGTTTGGACGCGATCTGATTGAGCGGCAGAATGGCGGCGCAAATGCCCGCATTCGCCGCCGCACCCGGCATTCCCCAAACCACGCTGGTGGCTTCGTCCTGGGCAATCACGCTGCCGCCGGCCGCCACGATCTCCTTGCCGCCGCGCATCCCGTCCGAACCCATGCCGGTCAGCACGAGAGCCATAACGCCACCCTGCCAGACATCGATCGCGGAGCTGAACAACGGATCGACGGCGGGCTTGCAGAAATTGATCGGCGGCCCGTCGCCGAGCGCGATCACGATATCGGCGCCGTGTTTGGCGACGCGCATGTGGCGGCCGCCCGGTGCGAGATAGATCTGGCCCGCCTTGACGATTTCGCCATCCACGGCTTCGCGCGCCGGCCGATGGCTCGAGCGCGCGAGGTGCTCGGCAAGAATCGTCGTAAATGTCGGCGGCATGTGCTGGGTGATGAGCACGGGAAACCGATCGATCACAGGACCGAGTTCGGTGACCAGCGTCATCAGCGCCTGCGGACCGCCGGTCGACGAACCGACGACAAGCGCGCGCGGCGCTTGCGTGCTGAACGCGCGACGCACCAGCGGTGGCGGCGCAACGGCCGGGGCCTGCGGCCGGGACAACGGCTCACGCAACCGGTGCAGCGCCGGCGCCAGCGAGGCCGGGGCTGAACGGCGGGCCTTGGCGCCGAGATGGCGTATTTTCTGGATCAGGTCGTGGCGAAAGATTTCAGCGGCGGCAGGTTCGCGGGTGGTTTCCGGCTTTGGGATATAGTCCGATGCGCCAAGCGACAGCGCCTTGAAGCTGATCTCCGCGTTGCGGCGGGTCAGGGTCGAAGCCATGATGATGATGAGATTGCGCTTCTTCGCCAGCAACAACGGCAGCGCGGAAATGCCGTCAAGCTCCGGCATTTCGATATCGAGCACGGCAACGTCGGGATTAACCCGCTCCAGCTGGTTGACAGCGTCAAGCCCCGTGCGCAGCGATGCCGCGACGACCATGTCGGATTCGGACGAGACCCAGCGGGCGATCAACCCTCTGATAACGACGGAGTCGTCCACCACCATCACCCGCAGCGGCTCTTGCCGCGTCGGATTCACTGGGGGGGCAGCAGCTGTCAACGCAAGACTCATGGTTCACCTGATACGGCTCAAACGGCACTATTGAAGCGGTAACGCCGAGGGCCGTTCAGCCGCCGGTTCGAAAGATCAGAGCAGGCCGACTTCCTGGAATTTCGCCGTGACGATGTCCTTGTCGAACGGCTTCATGATGTATTCGTTGGCGCCGGCGTGAAGTGCCCGCGCGATGTGCGCGACGTCGTTTTCCGTGGTGCAGAACACCACCTTGGGCTGGTCACCGCCGGGCATGCGGCGCAGATTGCCGAGGAATTCGTAGCCGTCCATCACCGGCATGTTCCAGTCGAGCAGGATCGCCTCGGGCAGTCCGCGCTTGCAGACCTCGAGCGCCTTCTCGCCGTCCTCGGCTTCGATGATCTGGAAATCCAGACCTTCCAGGATACGCCTTGCGACCTTTCGAATGACGCTTGAATCGTCAACGACCAGACATGTTCTCATTTTAGCCTCTGCCTCTTATGTCCCCTACGGGGACGTTTCTATTGCAGCTTACGCCGCGCCTGCCGCTGATCTCATGCCGCCAGCCCGTCAGGCGCGATTTCAAGGACGCGATCGACATCGAGGACGACCATCAGCTGGCCGTCGAGGCGGTGCACGCCGCCGGCGAGCTTGGCCATGCGGGGATCGAGGTTGACGGGGTTTTCCTCGCGGCCTTCGTCGGCGAGTTTCAGCACCTCGCCGATCTGGTCGATCAAGAGGCCATAGGATTCGCCGCGCAGGTCGACGCCGACCGCCATCGGCGGCTTGCCGTCGTGGTTCTTCGGCAGGCCGAGCCGGGCGCGCATGTCGACCACGGTGACGATGCGGCCGCGCAGGTTGAGCACGCCGGCGATCTCGCCCGACGACAGCGGCACCCGCGTCAGCCGCTCCGGCATGAACACGTCCTGGACCCGCGAGATCGGCAGCCCGAACAGCTGCCCGCCGATCATCGCGGTGACGTATTCGGCGACGGCGCCTTCGGTGGTTGCGGTCTTGCTGGTCATCTCAATCTTTCCTTATGCCCGCAGGCTGAACTCGTTCATGCCGGCTGAGCTCGTTCATGCCGTCCGGCTGAGCTCGTCTCATGCCGTCCGGCTGAACTCGTTCATGCCGCGCGCCTGGTCTCGGCGGTCTGTTCCTTCAGCGCCGCGATCAGGCCGGGACGGTCGAACTTGGCGACGTAATCGTGGAAGCCGGCCAGCCGCCCGCGCTCGATCGCCGCCGGCGACACCATCGAGGACAAAGCGATGATCGGCATCGTGTTCAGATGCGCATCGGCCCGGATCGTCTCGGCGAACTCGAACCCGTTCATGTCGGGCATTTCGATGTCGGTCAGCACCACGTCGAAGCTCTGGCCCGAGCGCAGCGCGGTCAGGCCCTCCTGGGCGTTGGGCGCCACCCGCACCCGGTAGCCCGCGGCTTTCAGCACCGGCGCCAGCATGTTGCGGAAGAACGCGCTATCGTCGACCAGCAGCACCGATTGCGAGGTCGCCGAGGGCCGCATCTCCTTGCGGGAAAACCAGTCGGCGAACGCCATCGGCAGGAAGTGGCCGACGTCGATCACCTCGGTGGCCTGGCCCTTGATCACGGCGGAGCCGAGAATGCCGTCCTGCTGGCCGGTGACCTCGATGTTGAGCCGTTCCTCGACGATGTCGATGATCTCGTCGACCACCAGGCCCATCGAGCGGCCGTCATCGGCGAACACCAGGATCGGCTGGGCGCCCGAGGTCTGGACGCTGACGCCGGCCATCTGCACCAGCGGCATCAGCTGGTCGCGGTATTGCACCATGTAGCGGCCGTTGGAGAGCTCGATCTTGTCGGCGGCGATCTCTTCCAGCCGGGTGACGAGGCCGAGCGGCACCGCCTTGGGCTGGGTCGAGCCGGCGCGGAACACCAACAGCGAGGTCAATTGCTCGGCGGCGCTGGCGCGCTGGGCGGCGTTCTCCTCGGCGATCTCATGGCTGGCCGCCCCGGAGGCGCCGAGCGCCTTGGCAATGCCGTTGGGATCGATGATCATGATCACGGCGCCATCGCCCAGGATGGTGTTGCCGGAGAACATGTCGATGTGGCGCAGCTTGGTCGACATCGGCTTGACCACGATTTCCTCGGTGTGGAACACGCCGTCGACCACGATGCCGAAGGTCTGGCTGCCGACCTGGGTGACGACGATAAAACCGTTCTCCGGATCGGAGGAGGAGCCGTCGTCGATCCGGAGCAGCTTCTTCAGGTGCATCAGCGGCAACAGCTTGTTGCGCAGCCGCAGCACCGCGGTGTCCTTGATGCGCTCGATGCGGTGCTCGGAATTGGCGCGCGCCCGCACCAGTTCGACCACCGCGAGCTGCGGGATCGCGAAGCGGTCGCCGGCGGCCTCCACGATCAGCGCCGAGACGATCGCGAGCGTCAGCGGGATCTTGATGGTGACGGAAGAACCCTCGCCGGCCACCGACTTGACGTCGATGGTGCCGCCGATCTGGTCGATATTGGTGCGCACCACGTCCATGCCGACGCCGCGGCCGGACACGCTGGTGACGGCGGCGGCGGTGGAGAAGCCCGGCGCGAAGATGAACTTGTGGATCTGCGCTTCGGTCATCTTCTCCAGCTCGGCCTCGCTGACCAGACCGCCGGCGACCGCCTTGGCCTTGATCCGCTCGGTGTTGAGGCCGCGGCCGTTGTCGGCGATGCAGATGATGATGTGGCCGCCTTCATGATAGGCCGACAGCCGGATCGTGCCCTGCTCCGGCTTGCCACAGGCCAGCCGCTCGGCCGGGGTCTCCAGCCCATGATCGGCGGAATTGCGCACCATATGGGTCAGGGGATCCTTGATCAGGTCGAGCACCTGGCGGTCGAGCTCGGTGTCGGCGCCGTGCATCTCCAGCTCGATCTGCTTATTGAGTTCGCCGGACAGGTCGCGCACGATCCGTGGCAGCTTCTGCCAGGCATTGCCGATCGGCTGCATCCGCGTCTTCATGACGCCTTCCTGCAGCTCGGCGGTGACGTTGGACAGCCGCTGCAGCGGCACCTTGAACTCGGTATCCTCGTTGCGCCTGGAAATCTCCAACAGCTGATTGCGGGTCAGGACCAGTTCCGACACCATCGTCATCAGATGTTCCAGCGTATCCACATTGACGCGGATCGACTGGTTGGCGATGCGGTCGCCCTCGGCGGCATCCGGCTCCACGCTGGCTTTCTTCGCCGCCGGTTTGGGCTCTTTCGCGGCTGCGGCGTCCGGCTGCGGCTCGGCCGATGCGGGCGGCGCGAGCTCGGTCGCGGTCTCCTGGAACGCGCGCTCCAGTTCATCCAGCGACACTTCGCCGGGACGCAGTTCGCGTTCCAGCGTCTGCGGCACCAGGGTGCCTTGCACAACCGGCGAGGCCGCCGGCGGCGGCGCGGCCGCGGCCACCTCGGCGGCGGCCTCAAACGGCTGCAGGCTCAACTCCACCAAGGGATCGATCAGGTCCTGATCGGAGCCTTCCGGCTCGGCCTCGGTGGCCTCGAGGCCGGCCAGGATCTCCTTGATGCGGTCGATACTGCTCAGGATCAGCGACACCGCCTCGGCGGTCACCGGCATGCCGTCGCGGAACTTGCCCATCAGGGTCTCGCCGGCATGGGCCAGCGCTTCCAGCCGCGGCAGTCCCAGAAAGCCGCAAGTCCCCTTGATGGTGTGCACCAGCCGGAAAATATTATCCAGGATCCTGGCGTTGTTCGGATCCTGCTCGAACCGCACCAGCTGATTATCCACCGTATCCAGGCTCTCGCTGGTTTCCGTCAGGAATTCCCGCAATAAATCGTCCATGAAACTAGCCTTCAACGCATCGGCGCGCGACTTCGACACGCCCTTTTCCGAGTTTGGCCAGCTTCTATGCAAACCGTTTAATATTGGTTTAGTAATTGGAAAAGAACGGGTTCAACAAAGAGATAAGACGGCCTCATTGGATTCCGCGGCCAGCCATCAACCTTTGATTAACTGAATTCTTCGCCTTAGCGCGTTTTCCGATACGTTCGACCGCAGATGAGTCTGCGCAATCCCCGCGTAGATTCGATTGCGGAGCAAAAGCGGTATCGACGCTCGGATCAAGTCCGAGCGCATGCCTCTGCGACGTACGCACAGATCAGGAGGCGGTCACGACCATCGCCTCGCCCTCGGGGGCAAGCACCACTTTCAGTCCGCAGGACTGGGCCAGCAGCCGCGTGTAGTAGGGCTGCACCGCGTGCGCATCGACGCTCGAGGCCTGCTCCGAACTCAAGAGATCGGCGATATTTTGCGGCATGCGGGCGTTCAGCCCGGCGGAACTGACGCGAAAGCCGATCGCCTCGCCTTCGCCGACCGGATCGACGGTGACCACGCCGCCGCGCGGGATCGTCTGCTGCGCGATCACCATCATGTTCAACAGCAGCTTGACCCGGTTCTTTGGAAGCAGCACGCGCGGCAAATTCCATGCAATCGTGATCTTGCCGTCCTCAAGATGACCCCG
>WNGI01002810.1_pt1 | contig 15193 bp, 19 predicted proteins | sample 5400621 | NCBI WGS metagenome assembly WNGI01 (sample SAMN13153374, study PRJNA577476) | soil metagenome | isolation source: 20 cm soil or saprolite under Garry oak tree replicate 1 | place: USA:California | collected 2016-06-15 | reverse complement strand
GAGGGACTTTCGCTGGCGACGCACGCAGCGGTGATGCAGCACGGAAAGTTCGTACGCTACGATGCCGCCGATCGCATCAACGCCGGGACATACGCAGCTGCTTACCGCGAGGCCGTCGCGGCGGGTGGCTGACATTCTCCGAGCGGCGTGGGTGATCGCGCGCAAGGATCTGGCGATCGAGTTCCGGACCCGCAGCGCTTTTTTGTCGGCTGTGGTTTTCTCGCTGCTCGGATTGGTGATTTTTTATTACGCCTGGGACCCGACTGCCGTTACTGCTACCGACCTCGCACCGGGAGTGCTGTGGGTGATCTTCACATTTTCCGGATTGCTTGGACTGCATCGGTCGTTTGGTGTCGAGATGGAAGACCACGCCATCGACGGTCTGCTCGCGTCGCCGGTGAGCAGGGAAGCGATCTTCCTCGGGAAAGCGATGGCGAACCTGATTTTCGTTGCCGCGGTTCAGGCGATCGCCATTCCGGCGCTGGTGGTGTTCTACAATCTTCCGCTCGGAGGGGTCGCGGTGCCGCTCGTGGCAATTGCCATCCTCGCCGCGATTGGACTAGTCGCTGTAGGCACGCTGTTCAGCGCCATGGCAGTCAATACGCGACTCGCCGAGCTGCTGCTGCCAATGCTCGCGCTTCCTTTCTTCGTGCCGATCGTGACTGCGGCGGCGCAGGCGACCGCGAAACTATTGAGCGGTCGGCCGGTGATCGAAGCGAGCCCATGGTTAAAGCTCCTTGTCGCGTTCGACCTCGTGTTCGTCGTCGCTTGCACGCTCGCGTATCCGTTCACCGTCGAGGACTAGCCAGTTCAGGCACACGGTGCTGGAGCGTCGCTTAAATTGGTGAGTACGGAAATGCATCTCATATCTACATGAAGATCTCCTGGCTTCCCACCGTCGCCGGCGCGGCGGTGCTTGGCACAGTGATCCGGGCAGCGTATTTCACGCCGCTCGAGGTAAGGCAGGGAGCAGCGCAGAAGATTTTCTACATTCACGTTCCCGCAGCGTGGGTCGCGTTTCTGGCGTTCTTCCTTGTCGCCGTCGCAAGCGGAACCTATCTCTGGCTCCGCGACCAGCGTCTCGACCGCTTCGCCGAGAGCTCGGCGGAAGTGGGAGTCATCTTCACGACCGTTGTTCTCGTCACTGGACCCCTTTGGGCAAAGCCGATCTGGGGGACGTACTGGGCGTGGTGGGATGTCCGGCTCGTCTCCACCCTGTTTCTCTGGTTCATCTACGTCTCGTACATCGTTCTTCGTGGAGCCGTAGAATCCCCGACTCTCCGGGCCCGCTATTCGGCAATACTCGGTATCCTGGGCGCGTTACTCATCCCGTTCATCCACCTCAGCGTCTATCTGTTCGCGACGATGCACCCGATGCCGATTGTCGGGAAGCCAAGCGCGCCCTCGCTTCCCAGCGAGATGCTGCTGACACTGCTGTTATCGCTTGCCTCGTTCACGCTGCTGTACTTCGCGTTCGTTCGGTCGCGCTACGACTACGCCGTCGAACGTGACACGGTGGCGGCGAGGGCTGATCAGGATGCCTGATACTGCGGCGTACTATCACCTTGCGTACACCTTCGCTCTCGGCATTTACGCCGCCTATGCGCTGAGCCTGCACTTACGCCGCAAGCGCCTGAGGGTGAAGTCGTGACGGTCGATCTTTCTACCGCTCCGTCAATTCCGACGGAGGTTTCCGATGCCATCAACGCGCGGATCCTCGCTGTGTCTGAGGATCGCATCAGTGGTTTCGTCGAAGAGCCCTTCGCCGCCATCGCCGTTGCGTCGGGACTTTCCGAAGATGTAGTAATCGAGCGGTTGAGAGCGATGTTGTCCGCCGGCGTGATCAGACGCGTCAGGCAGACGTTGATGGCGACCAACCTGGCGCCGGGAGCGTTGGTGGCCTGGTGCGTTGCCCCTGAAAAGCTGGACGCCGCCTTCAACTACATGGTCAGAGAAGATCCGTTCTCGGGCCATGTGGTGATTCGATCGACGGACGCCGAGACACAAGGCGCGATATACAGGTTATGGACCACCCTCAAGGTCCCGCGGGGATTCTCGATCCAGCGGCACTGCGAGTTCCTGGCGGCGAACGTCGGCGCCGAAGCTTTTCGCGTCATGCCGGCGCGGCGGCTTTTCGCGCTCGGAGTCGGTCACGTGCGTCGCCGCGGGATGGAGCCTGGCTCGAGAAGCGATGAGCCCGGACGCGTTCTGGACACCGACATCGTCGAGCTTTCGCCGCTCGAGTGGCGTGTTCTGACCGCGCTCAAGCGCGAGCTTACGATCGAGGAAGTCGCACCCACGCCGTGGCGTGCTCGCGCGGATGAGGCCGGAGTATCGCTCGATGAATTCGTTCGTGTCGCGCAGTCACTGAGCGCTCGCGAAGTGATCGGAAGGTTTTCGACTTTCCTCGAGCACGTCAAGCCTTCGGCGGGCGGCGAGCGTGTTACGCGATACAACGCTCTCTTTCACTGGCGTGTTCCCGCCGGCATGGAGATCGACGCCGGGCGTGAAATAGGCCGCCACCACATTCTCACACACGCCTACTGGCGCGAAGGCGGTCCGGAGTTCGCAAACGTAAACCTCATGGCGGTCGCGCACGGCACGGACAAGCAGCTGGTACTGGACCACAAGGCTGCGATCGATCGACATCTCGAGGAAGCCGGAATCCCCATTCTTTACACCAACGTGTTCTGGGGCGGACGCAGCGAGATCAAGCCTTCGGAGATCTCACCGGTCGAGTACGTGAGATGGGCAGATCGTGTCGGACTTCAACCAGCAGTGAACACGGGGCAGTAGTGACGGAAGGAAAAGTCTTCATTGTTGGCGCGGGTCCCGGCGATCCTGGTCTCATGACGGTAAGAGGAAAGCAGCTCATCGACTTGGCCGACGCTGTCGTGTACGACGCACTTGCCAATGTGGCTTTGCTCCCTCCGCGTGCGCGGACAACCGGGCGACCGGAGCTCTATTACGTCGGGAAACGCGGCGGAGCCAAGGATTCAGTCAGCCAGGAAGAGATCAACACTTTGCTGGTGAAGCTCGCGCGCGAAGGAAAGCGCGTTGTGCGTCTCAAGGGAGGCGATCCGTTCGTGTTCGGGCGGGGCAGCGAGGAAGCGCAGGCAATGAACGACGCCTCGGTTCGGTTCGAGGTCGTTCCGGGAATAACAGCCGGCATTGCGGCGCCGACGTACGCTGGAATTCCGGTGACACATCGTGGGCTCGCGACATCGGTGACCTTCGTGACGGGACACGAGGACCCGACCAAGGCGAACAGCCAGACAAATTGGTCCGCCCTCGCCAAAGCTGGTGGCACCATTGTGCTGTACATGGGAGTGAAGACCCTGTCCCACATCACCGATGCGCTCATCGAGGGCGGCATGCCCGGCGATGTGCCCGCAGCGGCGATTCAGTGGGGAACCCATCAGAAACAGCGCACCATCGTCGCAACCCTGGAGAGCATTGCTGCGAAAGCGGTGGAGCAGAACTTTGCGGCGCCGGTGATAACCGTCATCGGATGGTCCGTCGTGTTGCGCGACGAGCTGACCTGGTTTGAACGTCGTCCGCTGTTTGGGCGGAGAATCGTAGTGACGCGGGCTGCGCAACAGGCTCCGGCATTGAGCGACAAACTGCGAGAACTGGGCGCCGACGTGATCGAGATGCCCGCGACTCAAGTCGCGCGACTCGATCTCGGCGCGCTCCGCACGGAGATCGGTCGCCTATCGCAGTTCGACTGGCTGATGTTCACCAGCCAGAATGCGATCTCGATTTTCTGGGAACAGCTCCTCGGCGAAGGGAAGGATGCACGCGCGCTGGCGGGTCTCACCGTTGCCGCCGTTGGGCCGGCGACCGCGGGGGTTCTGCTCGAGCATGGCATCGCCGTCGACGTGATTCCTAATCGTTTCGCGGCCGAAGGCCTGCTCGAGATGTTGCAGGCTCGCGATGATCTTGCCGGGAAGAAGGTGCTCTACGTGACGGCTGAAGGTGCGCGTGAGGCATTGCCGCAAGGGCTGAAAGACCTTGGTGCAGATGTCACCAAGATCGAGGCCTATCGCTCCATTGTTGACGGTGAAGGATCGGAAAAACTCGGCCGCGCCATCGAGAGCGGGAGAGTCGATCTCGTCACCTTTACCTCAGGCTCGGCGGTCAGAGGTTACATCGAAGCAGTTGGCGAAGATCTCGCGCTCCGCGTTCCCGCCGCCTCCATCGGTCCGCAGACATCGGACGCTTTGCGCGAGGCGGGAATCGAAGTGAAAGTACAGGCAGAAGAATCGACGCTCGACAGTCTCGCGTCGGCAGTGCTGAGTGCCTTCTAAGAGCAAGACCGATCCGGACGTGGTTAGAATCGGAACGCGTGCTTCCGAGCTTGCGGTCCGACAAGCGCGTCTCGTCGAAAGAGCGCTGCTTGCACGTGGCATTGCATCTGAGCTTCTCACCTTCAAAACCACCGGCGACAAGAAGCTAGACCAGCCCCTGACCGAGATCGGGGCGAAAGGATTGTTTACACGAGAGCTCGAGGTCGCGCTGTCGAAGAAAAAAATCGATTGCGCGGTGCATTCGCTGAAGGATCTGCCGACCGAGTCTCCCGATGATCTGGAGATTGTCGCGCAGCTCGAGCGGGAAGATCCGCGTGATGTGCTGGTCGTCAATCGACAGACAGGCGCGGAAAACCTGGACGACCTTCCGGCCGGCTCACGCATCGGTACATCCAGTCTGCGGCGCCGCGCGCAACTTCTGGCGCTCCGACCCGATCTCGACGTCGTCGAGCTACGTGGAAACGTGCCGACGCGACTCAGCAAAGTAGAGAGCGGCCGGGTTCACGCCGCGATTCTCGCCGCGGCAGGACTGATTCGCCTGGAGGTGGAGCGGCGCATTACCATGTTTCTCGAGCCGCCAGAATGGCTTCCTGCGGCGGGGCAGGGGGCAATCGCCATCCAGGCGCGGAGCGAAGACAGCCGAATGAAGGAGCTGCTGCGCCCACTGGATCACGCGCCGACTTCGATCGCTACCCGTGCCGAGCGCGCTTTCCTGACCGCACTCGAAGGCGGCTGCCAGATTCCGATTGGCGCGCTCGTGAGCGATGTCAGCGGCCGACCTACATTATATGGTATGCTCGCGGACCTGACTGGCCGGCACGTCGTGCGTGGCTCGCGCCTGCTCGACCCGGACTCGCCAGAGTCGACGGGAGAAGCACTGGCGTCCGAGATTCGATCGCGCGGAGGGAGCAGTCTGCTGGTTGAGCTGCGTCAAATATCAAAACTTCCCGCGCCGCAACCAGAGTAGACGTGCCGGCATTTCCAGAGTATCGCGCGCGCCGGCTCCGGCGCACTGCCGCGCTTCGCAACCTCGTTCGCGAAACACACCTCGCTCCCTCGCAGCTGGTCCTCCCCGTCTTCGTGCGCGAGGGGAAAAAGCTGCGTCGAGCCGTACAGTCGATGCCGGGAGTCAATCAGACGTCGGTTGATGAAATGCTGCGCGATGCGGAGGCCGCGGCCAAGGCGGGAGTCGGCGGAATCATTCTTTTTGGCGTTCCTGAATCGAAGGACGCGACTGGTTCCGCAGCCTGGGACGATAACGGTGCCGTGCAGACGGCAGTGCGCGCGTTGAAGCAGGAGATTCCGGAGCTTGTCACGATCACGGATGTCTGCATGTGTGAGTACACCGATCACGGCCATTGCGGCGTTCTACGCGACGGCGAGGTCGACAACGACGCGACCCTCGAGCTGCTGTCGCGTTCGGCACTCTCGCACGCCCGCGCCGGCACGGACATCGTTGCACCGAGCGACATGATGGACGGCAGAGTGCGCGCAATCCGATCGTCGCTCGACGACGCCGGCTTCGGTCACGTGTCGATCCTCAGCTATGCCGCCAAGTATGCCTCGGCGTATTACGGCCCTTTTCGCGAAGCGGCCGAATCGGCACCACAAGCTGGTGATCGCCGCGGATACCAGATGGACCCCGGCAATGCGCAGGAGGCAATGCGCGAGGTGCTCGCTGACATCGATGAAGGCGCCGATGCAGTGATGGTCAAACCTGCCGGTCCGTACCTTGACATCGTCGCGCGTGTGAAGGCCGAGACGGGTTATCCGGTCGCGGCGTACCAGGTCAGCGGAGAATACGCGATGATCTGCGCCGCGGCTGATCGCGGCTGGATCGATAAGGAGCGGGTGATGATGGAGTCGCTGCTGGGCATCCGCCGCGCTGGAGCCGATTTCATAGTGACCTACTTCGCCACCGAAGCAGCCAATCAGCTCTGATGCGCGAAAATTGTTGACGAGAGATCAGTCAAGCGTATAATTAGACGATTGGCTAATTAACTAACTATCCATGAATGACGTTTTTCGCGCGCTGTCCGATCCAACCCGCCGGGAGATCCTCGAGCTATTGCGCTCGGGACCTCGCACTTCCGGGGAGATCGCCGACAAGTTCAGCACCAGCTGGGCGACGATCTCGCGCCACCTGAGCGTTCTCAGGGACGCCGATCTGATACTCGCCGAGCGCAACGGACAGCACGTCGTCTACGAGCTGAATACGACGGTGTTTCAGGATGTAGTCGAGCATCTCATCAAGTGGCTTCGCCCGCGGAGATCAAATGCGTAAGTGGATTCCCTTCTTTATCGTCGTCGCCGCGATAATTGCCTCGGCGGTCACCTATCCCGCTTCGCCGCCGACCATTGCGACGCACTGGAATCTTCAGGGATATCCGAACGGATGGAGTAACCGCCTTTGGGGAGTTTCGATGATTCCCCTCTTTCTGATTGGGATGTGGCTGCTCCTCCGTTTTCTTCCGGTGATAGACCCCCGCGGCCGCAACTACGCCAAGTTTGGCGGGGCTTTCGAAGGTATCATGATCTCGCTGATGCTTTTTCTGCTCGGTCTTCACCTTATCGTGCTCCGCGCGGCGCTGGGTTATCCAGCCGACCTGCAGCGAGTTCTTCCAATCGGCGTCGGGATTCTTTTTGTCGTCATCGGCAACCTCCTTCCTCGTGCTCGCCCGAATTGGTTCATTGGGCTCAGAACGCCGTGGACGCTGTCGAGCGATCGGGTCTGGGAAAAGACGCATAGACTCGGGGGCAGGATTTTCGTCGCCGGCGGAATCGTCATGATTCTGGCTGCGCTTTTCTCGGCTCAGTGGGCGCACATAGTTCTCTTCGCTGTCGTGCTGCTCTGTAGCGCTGGAGTCATGGTCTACTCGTATCTCGAATGGAGACGCGAGCAACGGCCGGTGAGTCCTGGCCGTTAGGCACTCTTTCAATTCGACTAATGAACAATCTCAGATTCCCGACGTTCTCGCTGATCGTGACGAGTTCGCTCCTGTCGATCGCGTTGGCGAGCGTCGCTGGTCAATCAGTCGACACATCAAAGCTTCGCTCTCAGGCGTCGACATCGACTATCGATACCGTTCCGCCAAAGGGCGTGATCGAAACACCGTTCACGATTCAGAGCGGAACGCTGACCCTGCCGGGCACGCTTACTGTCCCGGCGAACTACAGCCACCAGATCCCGGTAGCGCTGATCGTAGCCGGCTCCGGCCCGACCGACAGAAACGGTAATTCAGCCGGCGCGTTGCGCGCTCAGAATAACTCCAATCTCTACGCCATCCTCGCCTGGCAGCTGGCGACCGCAGGCATCGCCTCGGTTCGATACGACAAGAGGGTGCTGGGTGAGAACGTTCATAAGATCGACCTGCCAGCGATCACGATCGACGATTTCATCGCTGATGCAATCGCGGGTGCGAGGAGACTCGTGGACGACAGAAGGTTCTCGAAAGTGATTCTCATCGGTCACAGTGAGGGTGCGGAGCTGGTACTGCAGGCAGTAAACCGGGGCGCACCTGCGGCTGGAATAGTGATGCTGTCCGGCGCCGGCAGACCGATCACCGTGATACTCCGCGAGCAGTTGTCGAAACAGCTGCCCCCGGCGGAGGTCCTGAAGTGGGACTCGGCATTTGCCCGATACCTTCGCGGCGAAGAGCCGGGAGACGTGCACCCTGGTCTGATGCCGCTGTTGCAGCCGACGAATCGTCGCTTCATGCAGGGTTGGGTCAAGTACGATCCCAGCGCTGAGATTGCGAAGGTGAAGGTGCCGGTACTGATCGTTCAGGGGGGACGAGACATTCAGGTCAGCGAGGGCGATGCGCGTGCTCTCAAAGCCGCCCAACCCGCGGCGACGCTGGTCGTCATCCCATCCGCGAATCACGTTTTCAGAGCGGCGACAACGGACAATCCGATGATGCAGGCAAAACTCTACACCGATCCAACGCTTCCAATCGTTCCCGAGCTGGCACCGGCGATCGCCGAGTGGGTTGGCAAACTCAAGTAGCGTCTCGGCGAATAACTCTTCTCGCAGTTGTTTGTGCCGTCCCAGCATCATGCAGGTAGCAGAGCGCGGGCGGCGCGACGGACGTGGCGCGGTTAACTTGTACGCTCCACCACGATGATCCGAAATGCGCTATAGGCAATTCCCCGGAACGGACGTAAGAGCGAGCGAAATCGGGTTCGGTACCTGGACGCTCTCTACGGGCTGGTGGGGCGAGAAAACCGACGACGAGGCGGTGGAGCTGCTGCGCGTCGCCAACTCGAGCTACGGTGTCAACTTCTTCGACACCGCCGACACATACGGAAACGGTAGAGGGGAAAGGCAACTCGCGGCGGCGTTTCGCGGAAAGCGGAGTCGCGTGTTGTATTCGACTAAAATCGGGTACGACATCTACGATCCGAGCGCGCAATCGGCGCGTCGCGGCCAGAGCGAGCTGCCGCAAAAGTTGGATCGCGATTATATGCGCTTCGCACTGGACAAGTGTCTGGAGAGACTCGAGACCGACCACGTCGACGTGCTCCAGCTCCACAACATCAAGATGGAGCACGTGCGTGACGGCGCCATTTGGCAGACCCTTCGCGAGATGAAGGACGAAGGGCTGGTGCGCGTCTGGGGCGCAGCCTTCGGGCCGGCGATTGGCTGGCTCTACGAGGCCCTCGAGCTATGTGAGCGGGAGAACGACATCGGTACGATTCAGATGATCTGGAACTTGCTCGAGCAGCACCCGGGTACTGCGATGATCGATGCTGCCAAGGAGCTTGCTCCCGATTGCTGCTTCAATATTCGCGTGACTCACGCCTCGGGTATGCTGGAAGGGAAGTACACGGAAGACACTGTGTTCCCCCCAAACGATCATCGTAGGCATCGTCCGCGCTCCTGGCTCACCAACGGCCTGAAAAAGGTTCGCACGCTCGATTTTCTCACCACGGAGATGACTCTTGGCCAGGCGGCGCTCAAGTGGCTGCTCGCCGAGCCGCAGGTAGTGACGACGCTGCCGAATATCTACGATCTCGAGCAGCTGGCGGAATTTGCCGCGGCCTCCGACAAGCCCGACCTCACTGCTGCGCAGATGGCACGCACCGCCGAGCTCGCAGAACACAATTTTGGCGTCGACGAAGAGCCGATGGTCTACAAGGGAACAATGGAGCGCGTCACCACGTGATCAATCCGTGGCACGATCTGCCGGCCGGGATTCATCCCCCCGACAACGTGACGGCGGTGATCGAAATTCCAGCCGGCAGCCGCAACAAATACGAGCTGGACAAGACAACCGGCATGATTCGCCTCGACCGGGTGCTCTATTCCGCGGTTCATTATCCGGGAGATTACGGTCTCATCCCGCGCACGTTACACGAGGATGGCGACCCGCTCGATGTTCTCGTCCACATCACCGAGCCAACTTTTCCGGGTTGCCAGATCGACTGCCGACCGCTGGGCGTTCTCAAGATGCTCGATCGAGGGGAGCCAGATGACAAAATTCTGGCGGTGCCGTGCCATGACCCGTACTACCACGAGTACTTCGACATCGCCGATCTTTCTCAGCATTATTTGAAGGAAGTGGAGCATTTCTTCCATATCTACAAGGATCTGGAAGGGCGGCGGGTCGAGATCGTGGGTTGGGAGAAGAGCGAAGTCGCAGCCCGCGTGATCAATGAATCGATAGCACGCTACCAGGAAAGATTTCATCAGGTTGGTACCTAATCACTCGGCGCTCCGGGCACGCGGCCGGTGGCGGAGGACGATAATGAACAGGCAGCACTCGATAGTCGCCTCATTCGCGGTGATCGTCTTTGTCGCCTCACTCGTATCTGCCTGCAACAGAGATGACGAGAAGGCGGTGAAGGGTCGAACCGGGCCCAACGGCGCCGCTCACGATACCGTGAGCGATCTGGCGCTCAGCGAATATGGGCTTGGGCAGATCCAGATCGGAATGACGCTCAACGAAGCGGTCAACATGGGACTGTTGAACGAGAGGCCGGACCTGAAGGCGGAGTGCGATTACGTGTATCCGGCGGTCGGCGCTGGCATCCCGTTTGGCGTGGGCGTGATGGTAGTGAGGGGAAAGATCGCCCGCATCGATGTCGATACGGGATCAGTCACCACGGAGGACGGCGCGAAGATCGGAGATAGCGAGGATCGCCTGAAGAGCATCTACGACGACGAGCTGAAAGTCGAGCCGCATAAATACACTGAGGGCGGGCATTACATGACGGTCCTTGGAGACAGCGCCAGTGCCGGCAAAGCGCTCGTCTTCGAGACGGATGGGAAGCAGGTCACCAGTTTTCGGGCTGGCCGACTTCCCGAGGTGAAGTGGGTCGAAGGCTGCGGCTAGTGCTGCGCAAACTCTTCAGCGTAAGGGGAAGAGTTACTCGCAAAGAGTATTTGGCAGTCGGCCTCGGCTTAATGCTGCTCAAGTACGTGATCGACGCGACGGCGATTTATCTCGTGTCGCACGTGATCTGGACGCCATGGAACTACCTGTTCCCGTTGCTTGGCTCGCGCCCGAGCAAAGTCGGCGTGCTTCCGGGGTGGTTTCAGATCGCCCTGGTGTTCTGGACGCTGATTTTCATCTGGATCGGCGTGACGATGACGATGCGACGCGCGGTCGATGCGGGACGATCGCCCGCATGGTGCGCGGCGTTCTTCGTTCCAATACTGAACTACGCCGTGATGCTGTGGTTGGCAGTGCTCCCCTCCGCTCCGCCGCGCCCGGAATCGCCCGAGCCCGCTCTTGCTTTCCAGGTCGACCGCTACAGGAGTGCCATTTTTGGCGTCCTCGGCGCGGCTGCGTTCGGACTTCTCGCAATCCTCGTCAGCGTTGTTGGATTCAGTAATTACGGCGGACCTCTCTTTCTCGGCACGCCGTTCATTCAGGGAATGGTGTGTGCCTGGGCGTTCAACCGGGAACAACCGAGATCGCCGACTGAAACCGTTGCTGTTGTTTGGATCAGTTTGCTACTCGTCGCCGGGATCGTGTTTTTGTTCGCGATGGAAGGCGTCTTTTGCCTGTTGATGGCACTTCCCCTGGCAGCAGTACTCGGCATAATGGGCGGAGTTGTTGGGCGGAGCATCGCGCTGCGCGGCGGTCGGGATTTGGCGGGAACCGCTGCACTCGTTTTCATCGTTCCCACTGGCGCGCTACTGGAGAAAGTCACGACTCCCGCTCCACCGACCTACGAGGTCCTGACTACGGTAAACGTCGCGGCGCCGCCTGAAGTGGTGTGGAACCGTGTCGTTCAGTTCAAGGAGATTCAGGCGCGTCCTGCCTGGTACTTCCGGGGAGGGATCGCTTATCCGGTCCGAGCGACAATTGACGGCAAGGGTGTGGGCGCGATTCGTCGATGCGAATTCTCGACGGGGGCGTTCGTCGAGCCGATTACCGTTTGGGACGAGCCGCGGCGACTTGCGTTCGACGTCGCGCAGCAGCCCCCACCGCTCAAAGAGCTTAGCATCTACAGCAAAGTTTACGCGCCGCACGTGGACGGGTACTTCCGCTCTGATCGCGGGGAATTCCGACTCATCGCTTTGCCTGACGGCCACACCCGCCTCGAGGGACATACCTGGTATAGCGTCGCCATCTATCCTCAGGGATACTGGCGAGCAATCAGCGAGCTGTTGCTTCACAAGATCCATCGTCGCGTGCTGGATGAAGTGAAGCTCGAGTCCGAGGGGTGAGACTCGCCTTCCTCACCGCCGAATGGCGGTACCTCGTGATGCTCAACTACGTGGTGGAACCCAACATTCTAGGACCACACGTTCCCAAGGGCACTGAGCTCGATCATCGGAACGGGAATCATTTTGCGCCTTGTCGGATTCCTGTTTCTGGACACCCACATACTGAGCCTGCCGGCGTTCTTCCATCAGAACTTCGAGGAAGTGAATCTGCGCTTTTACGTGAGGCGCACCGCTGCCAGCGATTCCCGCGCTGGCGTTGTGTTCACCCGGGAGATGGTGCCGCTGCCACTGGTTTCACAGGTCGCCAGAATTACCTACAATGAGCCGTACCGGACCGTTCCAATGCAACACGCTGTCGTTGAGACCAATGGCGAGCTCCAGAGTGTCGAGTATCGATTTGGCGGACCGCGTGACCAATGCCGGCTTGCCGCTCACGTAGAGGGACCCGCCCAAAGCATTCGCGTCGGATCGGACGAAGAGTTTTTGTCCGACCGGCCCTGGGGATACACCAGACAGCGTGATGGCGGCACAATCGAGTATCGGGTCGAGCATCCGCGCTGGAATGTCTGGCCGGACGTACGCTGCGAGCTGGACGGGCCTCTCCAGGAATTTTACGATGAACCATTTGCGAGTATACTGAGAGGAGCTCCTGCATCTGCGTTCGTAGCGCACGGCTCCGCGGTGGCTGTGCACTTCCCGGAGCGCATTGCCTAACTTTTTGCCCTGACTGCCATGACAATTACGGTCCAGGAAATCGAGCTTCGTTATCCCGTCGGAAAGTTCGACTTCGATGACCCGATCGACGAGGCGGACTACCCGACACTCATTGGACAGATCGCCGAGGCGCCAGGTGCGCTCCGCTCCGCGGTAGCTGGCTTGTCTCGCGATCAGCTGGAGACCCGGTACCGTCCGGGGGGATGGACCGTAAAACAGGTTGTCCATCACGTTCCAGACAGTCACTTGAATGCATACACGCGGTTCAAGCTCGCGCTCACCGAGAACGAGCCTACCATCAAACCGTACGACGAGGCCGCGTGGGCGGAGCTCGCCGACTCCCAGAAGCTGCCAATAGCCGTCTCCCTCGATCTCCTTGATGCGCTGCACCTTCGTTGGGTAACTCTGCTGCGATCGATGAATAACGCCGACTTCAATCGCGGACTGCGGCATCCGGAATACGGGCGGGGGCTGACCTTAAAGCAGATGCTCGGGATGTACGCCTGGCACGGGCGACATCACGTCGCGCACATCACTTCATTGAGAAAGCGGGAAGCCTGGTGAACGGCACCGCGCTTGCCTCTCTAGCTGTTCCAACTGGAGGGCGGTGGACGTGAGACGCAAAAACAATTCGCGAAAAGCAACCTGGTTGCTGGTGGGAGCAGGCGCCGCAATGGTGGCAGGCCGATTGATGGAGCGCGGACTGGATAGTGGATGGCGCGCCTGGAAAGACGAGGATCCTCCCAGCTTCAAGCGCGGCGATAGCTGGTCCAGGGCGGTTGGATGGACGGCGCTGTCCGCCGCGGCGGTAGCGACGGCGGAGCTCGTGGCGCGGCGGAGTGCGCACGTCGGCCTCAGGCAGCTCACCGGCAAGCGCGCGCCCGCCGGCGTGTGAAACATTCGCCCGGATTCCTCAAGCTGGTCGAGGATGCGAAAACACGGGTGCGCGAGGTCAGCGTCGATGAAGCGCGTCGGATGACCGACAGCGGTAAGGCCAGGCTCATCGATGTTCGTGAAGAGAGCGAATGGGCCGCGGGACACGCGCGCGGAGCCGAGCACATCGGGAAGGGTGTAATCGAGCGCGACATCGAGCAGCGCGCCCCGGACAAGAACGCCCAGCTGATCCTGTACTGCGGCGGGGGATTTCGTTCGGCGCTGTCGGCGGAGAATCTGCAGAAGATGGGGTATACGAACGTCGCTTCGATGGCCGGGGGCTGGCGTGCCTGGCAGGAAGCTGGAGCCCCGGAGGAGCGTCACGGCTGAGTGCGCAAAGTACTTGACAGTACAAAGTAGGGACGTATCTTTGAGGGTGAACGGCTTATGGAGCGTGCACTGTGCTGCGTCTCTCATTGATCTTCACCTCGGGCGTCAACGCCGCCGCCGGAGTCGGTCTCGCCTCCCTCTGGTACAAATTCCGTCACGACGAGGGAATGCCAATCGTGGTGCTCTTCGTCGCGCTGTCCCTGTTCGTGCAGGGCATCTTTACCATCGGGGAGTTGGCAGGCCTATGGAAGCGATGGAAAATTCCCTCGTTCCAGCTTTTCGTCATCGGGGAATCAGCTGCCGCTCTCGTCGGAGGAATGTCGATCCTTCAGGGTGTTGTCTACAATCTTCGCCCGATCAACGGCGACTACGAATTCGGTCCGCTTCTCGCGGCGACGCTAATGGCAACGCAGGCTGCGATCGGTCTGGTCTATGCCGCTCGCACTGGTGAATTTCCCCTTCGCCGCAACGCGTAGCTCTGGTCAACGCGCAAGACCTCACGCCGGAGTAAGACAATGCTGAGACTGCTGGTGATGGTTGCCTCCATCGCAAACTGCGCCGGCGGCCTGGTGCTGATCGGGACTTGGGCGGCAATGTGGCAACGCGTTCCGGTCATCGTGCTGTTCATCGGCGCATCGCTGCTCATTCAGGGCGCGTACACAATTCTCTACCTGCGCGGCGATCTCGATCGTTGGGGAGATCTGGCAACCGGTGCGCTGTTCGCCGGTGAAGGACTTTCCGCGTGCGTCGGAGCCGGCGGACTGATTGAGGGAATCATCCACAACATGAAGACCGCTGACCTGGAGATGGCACCCGTGTTGGCGGGACTATTGATGCTGACGCAAGCGGTGCTCGCGCTACTCTATTTGTTGGCGGCGGATCGGCTGAGGCCAGGGCTCAAGGCTTAAAGGCACTCAAGACTGCCAGCTATGCACTGGGAGGAACTGCGAGCAGCGAACCAACTGCCAGTCGAACTGCGAGCGGCGAACCAACTGCCAGTTCGAACTGCGAGCTAAGTCCGAACCGCGAACCTACTGCGAACTGCGAACTGGCTCCTTTGTGGGCGAGCGTCATGATATTTTCGCTAACCGTTTCTTGGTCTGATTAGTCGACCACGTTCGCGCGGTATTATCGCCATCAGCAGTCGGCGAACCTGCTCCAATTTGTTCAACCTTTCCCGCACGACCTCCGTTCCAAGAAGCGGTTGTGCCGTGTGGTACCACATCAT
>WNGI01017094.1_pt1 | contig 15198 bp, 15 predicted proteins | sample 5400621 | NCBI WGS metagenome assembly WNGI01 (sample SAMN13153374, study PRJNA577476) | soil metagenome | isolation source: 20 cm soil or saprolite under Garry oak tree replicate 1 | place: USA:California | collected 2016-06-15 | reverse complement strand
GGAGTACTCGCTTTGCAGGGCGGTGACCGGCTGCACGGCATGGGCCCGGCGGATGGTCTGCACGCCGGCTTCCGACAGGCCGAAGTGCTTGACCTTCCCGGCCTGGATCAGGTCCTTGACCGCTCCGGCGACGTCTTCGATCGGCACGGCCGGGTCGACGCGGTGCTGGAAGAACAGGTCGATGCGGTCGACGCCGAGCCGCTGCAGTGAGGCGTCGGCGACCTGCTTGATGTGCTCCGGCCGGCTGTCCAGGCCGGCCTGCCGGCCGTCGGCGTCGAACCCGAAGCCGAACTTGGTGGCGATCACGACCTGGCCGCGGAACGGGGCCAGGGCCTCCCCGACGAGCTCCTCGTTGACGAACGGGCCGTACACCTCCGCGGTGTCGAAGAACGTCACGCCGTGTTCCACGGCGGCCCGGATGACCGCGATGCCATCGGACCGGTCGGCGGCGGGGCCGAGGCCGAAGCTGAGGCCCATGCAGCCGAACCCGAGGGCCGAGACCTGCAGGCCGGTGCCGAGCGTGCGCTGGTCCACTGTCGTACTCCCGTCGTGGGGTGGTCTACACCATTCAGACAACCCGCTGGGCGGGCGGCGCGATAGTGCCTGCTGAGACCGGTACCGGCAGAACCTCCCAGGCCGGGCGGACCGCTCGTAGCGTGGTGGTCATGGACAACCGGTCCGAGATCCGCGACTTCCTGACCACCCGCCGCGCCAGGCCGACCGGCCAGCCCAAATCCGGCCAACCCCGGACAGCCCAATCCAACTGCCCGGCCGCCCGCAGCGGACCTACCGGCAGGCGCTGCAGGCCGACCCGCCGGTTCGAGCCTGGGAGCAAGACGGCTACCGGGTGGAAATCCTCACCGCCGACCCCTACACCAACCCCCACACCCGCGGCACCCGCTACACCATCACCTACCGGCTCTCGCACCACTCACACGTGATCGCCTCCGGCGACGACATCGACTGCCCAGGCCAGGACGACCCCACCAGCGACCACTCGATCCGGGCCATCGTCAACCTGCTCATCCACGCCCCAGACCCGACCGCCACCCGCAGCCAGCGGGCCTTCCTGCACGACCACGCCGAAGAACTGTCCGCGCTGCTCGACCCACCCGACCCGCCCTACCCGCCCGGCACCCGGATCGCGGTCACCGCACCCGGCCGGCCCCCACCACCGGCACCGTCGCCGAACCCATCACCACACCCGACGGCGCCGTCGCCGGCTACGCCTGGCGCCGCGGCCTGCTCCCCGCCGCCCTCGAACTCGCCGACATCGTCGAATTCGGCGCCACCCTCCCCGCCCGCCGCGGCCGAGCCGGCCGGCACCCAGCCGTCACCTGCTGGTACGGCTACACCCACGCCATCACCGCCGACGGCCTCACCCTGCGCGGCCCCTACCCCGGCCCGCACGAGGCACACGCCGCCGCCCAACAAGCGCTGCTACACCTCACCCACAACCACGCCCACGCCCACCACGCCGGCAATCCCCTGCCGCCGACAGTCGACCCGGACACCGCCATCGTCCCCGCGCAGCCGCCCGTCGCGCTCAGCATCACCTTCCACGGGACCACCGGCACCGTCGGCGACCCCCTACACGGCTGGCTGGTCTGGCATCCTTGGGACGTGCAGAGCGTGTGCGAGGCCGCGGGCGGCAGCGAGGGCCTGCTCCGCCTGGCCGAGGCGTGGCACTCCCGGGTCATGGCCGACGAGGTGGTCAGCCATGCGTTCAGCCATGGATTCCATCCTCAGCACCACGAACGACTCGCGGCGTACTGGGCCGAGGCCCTCGGGGGGCCCACCACCTACTCCGACACCTATGGAGACGAGACGTCGGTCGTGCGGATCCACAGCGGCAACGGCCCACACGAGGAGATGGACCGCCGGGCGATCGCCTGTTTCGACCAGGCCCTGCAGGACGTAGGGCTGAGCACGGCCGAAGCAATCCGGCAGGTATTGCACGACTACTTCGCCTGGGCCACCACAACGACCATGTCGCGCTACCACAAGTCCGCTGACGATGTCCCCGATCCCGCACCCCGGACCGCACTGAAGCCACACTCTCCCAGGCTGGTAGACCGGCCAGCGCCTCCCGAGACCAGCGGACGTCACGCCGTCAGCGGCAGACGGGAGACGCGGGCGACGACCCGCACCGCGGCGTAGAGCGGGCGATCCGCTACGCGGCCGGTCGGGGACGGCTCAGCGGCGACCGGCTAACCAGTAGACGATCGCGTTCCCAGGATTCATGGCGATGAACGCTCGCCAAGCCCTCTTGTCACCGCGGACCTCACCGTCGGATCGGCGGTTCAGGTCGCGCCAGGCGAACGCGGCTGCAACGACCTCGACGGCGACGATCACCAGCAGCACTGACTTGGGCGGTTTGAGCGTCATGTGTCATTCATACACCTGCTCTTTGGCCCACGACCACAGCCGCCCTCGGTCGGTTCCGTGCATGCGCAACCGGACGTCGGCATGGCACCCGACGCGCGGCAGATGTGCGCGATCCCGGGTGGTCGCAGCCGGACGGGGCGCGCGGGTGGGAGTCCTGGTCCCTCACGGCAGGTCCGGGTCTGGGTGGTCGGCCAGGTACCGCACGATTGTGTCGTCGTCGATGAACGAGTTGTCGACCAGCCAGTCGACTGCGCGGCGTTCAGCCCGGGCAGCGCGGAAGGTGTGCCACGCCGGCAGCAGGTGCGGATAGTCCTCGTGCAGACGGTCTTTGAACCGGCGGAACGCGCCCTTGCCCTGGATGGCCCGGGCCAGGCGGCGCCCGGCTCGCTCGTCGCTGACGCCCTCGGCGAACTCCGCCATGTCCTGGTACCAGACGTAGGACGGCAATGGCTGGATGCAGACCAGGTCCAGCTCGTCGAGGTCGACCGGGGTGTGGCCGTCGATGCCACACTCGGCGGTCCAGAACACGATCTCTCCGGACCGCGGTTCGATCAGCCATCGGTGCTAGTCGTCGGTCTGATCCGCCAGCGCGGTGGCGATCTCCTCGAGGTCCAGCTTCTCCAGGTCGAGCATCGTCCACTCCCCGGTCAACGTCGCCGCCCACCGTAACCCGCTGCTCCAGGGACAGCGGCCTGCCCACGGCGAGCCGGCGACCCACGCTACGTCGACGTGCTCGCGACCGCGCATCAGGCAAGGTCGGCCGGTACGCGGGATGGCGGCGTGTGTGTGCGCCTCGGCTGGTCGCGGCTGACACTCGCCGGGTCAGTCGCCGCGGCCGGCCCGGGCCAGCACCTGCTCGACGGTCACGTCCCGGCCGATCCAGGTGATACCGGGGACCCCTCGCAGTGGTGCGTAGGGATCGGCGGCGCGATTCCAGGCTGCCGCCAGACTGTTCTGGACCTCGACCGGCGCGGGGGCGTCCCCGGCTGCGGGCGCGGCCAGCGCCGCCGCCCGCAGCGCGCCGACGTCACGGAGTTTGACCGTCACCGTCCACCGCAGGCTGCATTCGACCGGCGACAACTCCTGCACGGACATGTCCAGGTCCACGATCCACAACGCGCCAGCCTCCAACAACTGGGCAAGCCCGGCGGTGGGCTGCACCGCCCACTCCAACGCGGCGACCGAACTGTTGCTGACCTCCTGGCGAGGGTCACGACCGGCCGGCACGTCGTGGTCGTCGGCCGGTCCGAGGAACACCACCACTCCGGTGTCCAGCACCCGCAGCGCCTCCGCCCGCAGCACCGCCGGGTGCACGACCGTCACCTCCGCCGTGACCCGACGCAGGTAGGTCTCCCTGGCCCGGCCCGCAGCCGGCCTCGGTGAACGACGCGGTCCGGGCACCGCCGCCGCCAGCCCCGGTTCGAACAAGCTCAGCTCAGGCTCGTCGGTCACGACCGTGACGTTACCGGCACGCGAGCCGGACCCGGGCCGGCCCGGCCACCTGCGGCGGCGCGCTCGCCCCAGGTTCCGGCCCGATCCGGCTCTCGCTCCGGTCGCGGTCGGGCGAAGCGCGGTGTTCGCGGTCGCCGGCACCGCGCTGGCCATCGACCGGCTGCGGTCGTTCACGCGGACCGGCCAGACCTGCTGACGCGCACCCCGGGCCGGTCGAGCCTGCCAGGGGCGGGAGAGACTGGTGGCGTGACGAGTGAGATGGGGACGTTCCCGCTGGGCCGGCGCCGGGTGCGCCGGATCGGTTTCGGCGCGATGCAGCTGCCCGGCCGTGGTGTGCTCGGCCCGCCGCGGGACCGGGACGAGGCCCTGAAGGTGGTCCGCCGGGCGGTCGAACTCGGCGTCGACCACATCGACACCGCGCAGTTCTACGGGCCGAACGTGGCCAACGAGCTGCTGGCCGAGGCGCTCTACCCGTACCCGGCGCAGCTGGTGCTGGTCAGCAAGGTCGGCGCGGCGCGGGACGAGCACGGCGGCTGGATTTCGGCGCAGCGGCCGCAGCAGCTGCGCGCCGGCGTGCTGGAGAACCTGGCGACGCTGCGGGTCGACCAGCTCGCCGCGGTGAACCTACGGCGGCTCGACGCCGGACACCGCGACCCGGGGGTGAGCTTCGACGAGCAGCTGGACGCGATGATCTCGATCCGGGACGAGGGGCTGATCGGCGGGATCGGGCTGAGCAACGTCACGCTGGAGGAGTTCGAGCACGCCGTCGGCCGCACCGAGATCGTGTGCGTGCAGAACTCGTTCAACCTGCTCGACCGGGCGGCACAGCCGCTGCTGTCCGCGTGCCGGGCCCGGGGCATCGCGTTCGTGCCGTACTTCCCGATCGGCTCTGCCTTCGGCGGGCAGTCCGCGCTGCTGGGCCACCCCGCCGTCGCGCAGACCGCCGAACGGCTCGCCGCCACGCCGGTGCAGGTCGCGCTGGCCTGGCTCCTCGCGCTGGCACCGAACATTCTGCTGATCCCCGGCACGTCCAGCCCGGCGCACCTGCAGGAGAACCTCGCCGCCGGGTCGATCACCCTCGACGCCAAGGCGCTGGCCGCCCTCGACGCCGCTAACGGATAGCGCCTCCAGGTCGCCGCCGTCCGGGCTGCAAGCCGGGCGGCGGCCGGGCAGGCACTCCGGCCGCGACCGCGGGCGCCGTCGAAGGCTCCCGCCGCCTGCCGCATCCAACACCCGCGCCGGCCACGCCCTCGACCTGCTACCCGCCGCCGCAGACGGGGACCCGGACATCGCCGCGCCGTGGGACACCGGCCGCAACTCCCCAGCGGGACGTCCACGCCCTCACCGGCCTGCTCACCGCGACCGGCCCCAACTCCGACCCGCGTCGCGAGAGGTCGACGTGGTCTACGGCCTGACCAGCCCCGAACCGTACGACCTGCCCGTCCACGACCGCCGACGGCCCCGCGACCGGCTCGAACGCTGGCTCGTCGACGCCATCCTGCAACTCGCCCCTCCGCCAATGCTCACGGTGGGCGTAGTCGAACAGCAGGTTGACCGACTCCTGGTGGCCGAAGACGTCGCCGTACCACCACGCGCGCACCAGTCGCGTCCGCCCCACGATCGCCGCCCACCGGCGGTCCTCGACACCGGCAGCGGCCAACTGCTCGGCCGCCGCCGCCATCCGGGTCGAGGCCTCACCCAGCACGAGCGTACGTTCGATCATACCCGGTCACCTCGCCCCGGTCGTTCATGGCCGAGGCGGACCCGGACCTGTCCGTCAGCACGGTGGTCTGCCCGCGTGACCAGAGCACCGGGATTGTGTTCATCCCGGCTGGCGCCACCTCCCCGACCAGCCGTCCGGAGTTGTCCAGGTCGTTCACCTGCAGCAGCCCGGTCGCGGCGGTCAGGTCGACCGGCGTGCCGTCGGGGCGCCACAGCTCCGCCCGCAGAGTCGGTTCGTTGCTGTACCCCACGATCTCACCGCGGTCGTTGATGGCATTGGGGATGCTCCACTGGTCACCAGGGAGCGCCCGCAGGTCGACCAGCCGGCCGCGGCGCCACAAGAACGCCTGGTAGGTACCGCCGATCAGGCTGTACCCGACCACGTCGCCGTGCTCGTTGATGTCGACCGCGCTGCTGAACGACCCGGCCGGCGTACCGAGATCGACAATCCGGCCGTTGCGCCACAGCACCGCCCGGCCACCACTCTGCCCGACTACGTCGCCTCGCTCGTTCATGGCCAACGCGGTGCTGTCGGAGGCTCCGGGCAACGTTCCCAAGTCGATCACCCGGTACGACGAAGACGGCGCGGCCGCCCTCGTCGCTGATCCCGGCATCGCCACTGCCGGTGCGAGCGAACCAGCGACGGTGACGACCGCCGCTCCCGCCGCAACCAGCCCGAGCCGTCTGCAGGCATGGACAAACCGAACCATGACGATTCCTTCCTGTGTCCGTGCCGCCCGGTACATCACCGGCACCCGGCACGACCGGCTACCCCCGACATCTATCGGCGTCCTAAACCGACCGGCCTCGGGACGCAGAAGCCACTCATGTGACAACGCTGAATGACGCCGGCCGCTGGGCGTTGGTTGCCGCCGGGCCATAGATCATCGGGCGGTGGCCCGCTCCGGCGAGGGCTGCTCACCTCAGACGCCGTGCTTGTCGGCGCTTCTGGAGGTGTGTCGCCGGCGAGGACGCCGGTGCTGATCGTCCGCGTTCGCGCGGCAACCGACGCGGTCGACAATGAGCGTGCCGCCATGTCCGCCACCGAATCCCTCGCCCCCGCGCAAACCCGATGACCGACTCGGCCACCATCTCCGCGCTAGCAACCGCGGGGCGGGACCTTCGTGGCCGCCCTCCCGACGAACGTCCGAGTCACGCAATCGCCTGGTTTCTCGGTCACAGGATTATCACTTGGAGTAACGTCGCTGCCGCGGGGGAGCGTGGGGGTGGACCGTGTCCGAGAAACCGCCCGACCAGCCTGAGCAGCAGGATCCGCTGGCAGAGCCGCGCTGGCCGCAGCCCGACCAGCCTCAGCAACAGGAACCACTCCCATCGCCGCGCTGGCAGCCGGACGGACCTCGGCAGCAGGAGCCGTTCCCGCCTCCGTGGCAGCCGCCCGGCCCTGGACAGTCGCCAGCGTGGGTCAACCCGGTTCCGGGCGGATCTCCGTCGGCCGGTCGGCAGGACAGGCGGATCCTCATCTCTTTTGCCGCCGGCAGCTTTCTGCTGCTCGCTGCGCTCGGCGTCGCCGCCGGCGTCCTGATCGTCCACGCCAACGGTCGGGCCGAGGTGGCCGGTGCTGGGCCGGCGCCGATCACCACGAGTGCCGCGCGGGCACCGGTCACGACGAGCGCCGTGCCGGCGGCGGAAGCCACGGCGGCGAGCACGTCACCCGCGGCCGACGCCGAGGTCGTCAAGATCGGCACGGCCGAGTTCGCCGAATACCCGGACGGGCTGCGGATGCAGGTGACCTCGGTGCGACGCACCAGGTTCTCCGACCTGTCCAGCACACCCGGACCCGGAGTGATCGCGACAATCAGGATCACCAACGGCTCGCAGGCCCGGGTCGACCTGGCGTTGGTGGACGTCACACTGCGGTACGGCACTGACGGTGTCGAGGCCGACTTCGTGATCGACGACAACATGCACGAGTTCTCAGGCGGGCTCGCTCGGGGCCGTACAGCGACCGCGACGTACGGGTTCTCCGTGCCTCGCAATCAGCGGGACATCACGGTCGAGGTGGCACCCGGCTTCGACTACGACTCGTCCACCTTCGAGGGCCGGATCAGCTGACAGCAGCGGCAGCCGTACGCTCCTGCCGCGATGACGATCGGTGCCGCGGAGCGGTCACCGGCGAGCTGAACCGACCCGCCGACCAGTCGCTGCGCCGCGACCACCGTTGCGGGCTGTGACCCTCCTTCACACAAGATCAGCGGTGTAGCGTGGCGGCCGGACCACGGACCGTGACGCGAGGGAGCCGGGTGTCGGAACCCGGTCGCGCAGGAATGCGTCGCACAAGGAGGTTGCCGCAGTCGCGGCCGCGTCCCGGTAAGTGACGTAGAAACTGTTGTATGGCGGCGGGGAGAGTCCGGCAGGTGTCACGTGATCGCGGCGTATGTTCTGGTCCAGACCGAGGTCGGCACGGCGGCCACCGTGGTCGCGGCCCTTCGGGGCATGCAGGGCGTCTCCGATGCCGCGAGCCTGGCTGGGCCGTACGACGTCATTGTCCGGGTCGAGGCGGGGAACATCGACGTGCTGGGCCGGCTGGTGGTCTCCCGAATCCAGGCCGTCGGCGGGGTGGCGCGCACCCTCACCTGCCCGGTCATCTCCCTCTAGGCGACCGGTCGCTGTGGGTCGTGGTCGTCCGGCCACGACCCGCCGGCTCGATTGGGCGGTGGCGGCCCGGCTGGACCGAGCTTTGATCGTTCATCTCGAATGCCGGCGTGCCACAGTTGCCGGTGGGTGTGCACGGACTTGTTCCGGCGGCGCGGTCATTGGGGAGCAGAGGTGACAGACCAGACGCTGGTCGGCAAGGTCGGGTTGGTGACCGTCCGGGTGCGAGGAGGCCCGCTGTGGGCAGGCTCTCGCGGTCGGCGAGCACGTGCTGGTCATCAACAGCCGCGGCGCCCGCCAGCTCGATGTCGAGCTGTGGCAGCAACCAGGACCGGAGGACGGTCGTCCCCTGACGGAATGAGAGGCTCTGGCGATGTTCGGATACCGGGTGCCGAAACCCAACGAGGCGCTGCTGATCAGCGGCAGGAAGCAACACGGGACCGACGCTCCCCAGTTCAAGATCGTGACCAGTCACGGGGTGTTCGTCGTCCCGATCTTCTCCCGCGCCTCCACGCTTACCCTGGCGATGCAGGAGGCCGAGGTCGCCGAGGACTGCTTCACCCAGCAGGGGCTGACGCTGGCCGTCCAGGCCGTGATCGCGTTCAAGGTGGGCGACGACCACGAGTCGATCGCGGCGGCGGCCAGGCGGTTCCAGGGCGACCAGTCCCAGATGGCGACCTTGGTCGGGCGCATCTTCAGCGGCCACCTCCGCAGCATCATCGGGAGCATGACCGTCGAGGCGATCATCCGCGAGCAGCAGACCCTCGGCGAGGCCATCCTGGACGCCAGCAAGATGGAGATGGGCAGGATAGGCCTGGCCGTCGACTCCCTCCAGATCAGCAGCATCGACGACAAGGGTGCCAACTACATCAAGGCCTTGGCCGCACCGCACCAAGCGAAGGTCAACCAGGACGCCAACGTGGCCCAGGCCGCGGCCGACCAGGCCAGCGCGATGGCCCGGCAGGAGAGCGCCCGGTTCCAGGCCGAGTACGCCCGGCAGACCGCGGTCGCCCAGGCCCAGTATCAGGCGGAGATCGACCAGGCCCAGCAGCGGGCGGCCCAGGCCGGTCCGCTGGCCGCGGCCGAGGCACAGCAGGCCGTCCTTGCCGAGCGGGCGCTGGTGGCGCAGAAGAATGCCGAGCTCCGTGAGGCTGAGCTCATCGCCGAGGTGGTCAAGCCGGCCCAGGCCGAGGCGGAGCGGATCACCACCCTGGCGCGGGCCCAGGCCGACGCCACGAAGCTGTCCGCGCAGGCCGCGGCGGCAGAGGGCCGGATCGCGCTGGACCAGCTTGTCATCCAGCAACTCCCCGACATGCTCCGCGCCGCCGCCGAAGGCCTCCAAGGCGCCAACCTCACCATCCTCAACGGAGCCGACGGCCTCAGCGGAGTAGTAGCATCCCTGGCCGGCCAGGGATTGGCGGTGCTCGAGTCGGTACGCCGCGGCCTCGACCACGACGCCATCGGCACCGACGAGAACCCCAGCAGCGGCACCGACCTGAGCCAGGCCCGCTGACGGTCCGCAACAAGCCGGCCCCGACTCGGCCCCGGACGGTGTGTTCCGAGCGCAGCCGTCGTCTCCCGGGGCAGGTCAGCCGCCGCAGCCACCGCCGGACCTTGCGACAGCCGGGTCCGGCCGGATCAGTTGACGTGGCGTAGTTGCGCCCACAGCGTCGACCACGGTTGCGCGGTGGAGGTGCAGACCCACCCACCGGCATCCGCACATGCCGCTCGGCGCTCAGGCCCTGGCGGGACCATGGGCTCAGGCCACGTAGCGTGACGAGGGTGACCGACACCGAGAACCCGCCCTCCTTGGCAGCATCCGCCGAAACCCAGGGCGGGTCGCTGGTGCCCGCTCCGCCCGGGCGTCACGTCGTGCTGGACGCCAACGTGCTGTCCGCCGACTACGAGCTGCGCGGACCTCTGTGGCGACTACTGGCCCTGGACGTGTCCGAGGGCTCCCTGGTCCTGCACGTGCCGGAGGTCTGCTTCACCGAGACTGTGGCGAACCACCGGCGCGCGATGGACAAGAACTTGGCCGAACTTGACGCCTTGCGAGTCAAAATGGGGCGCCTCATCGGCCAAGCAAACGCCGCATTCGCATCGTGCCGAGAGGTCCCGCAAGACCAGCGCGAAGGCTACGAAACCCTGCTGCGCGAGCGGCTCGAGCAGCTCGGCGCCGAACTGCTGCCCTACCCTATCGCCACGCACGAGGAGATCACTGAGCGCGCCACCAGCCGGAAGCCTCCGTTCAACGACAAGGGTGGCGGTTACCGCCACACGCTCATCTGGCTCAGCGTCCTCGAGTTGGCCGCCGACACCGGTCAGCACGTGTGCCTGGTCAGCATGGACAAGGCATTCCACGAGGGGCCTAGCCTGTCCGCATGCGACGCTTCGAGGACGAGGACCTCACGGGCGCGGAGTTCCGCGAGTGCGACCTGAGCAGGACCCGGCTGATCGGCGTGGTCATGCAAGACGCCGAGATCGACGGCCTCGTCACCAACCTTGTCGTCAACGGGGTCGAGGTCATGCCGTATGTCGAGGCCGAGCTCGACCGCCGGCACCCGGTGCGGCTGCTGATCCGGTCCGACGAGCCGGCCGACCTGCGGGAAGCCTGGCGGCAGCTGCGGGACTCCTGGGCCACCGCCGCCGAGCGGGTCCGGTCCATGCCCGCGGGCAGCGAGCATCGCGGCATCGACGGCGAGTGGTCGATGGTCGAGACCCTGCGTCACCTCGTCTTCGTGCACGACTCGTGGTTCCGGCGCTGCGTGCTCGGGCGGACCGAACCGTTCACCGCCCTGGGGCTAGCCCCGCCGTTCGTGCCCAACCAGGAGGAGCAGGGGCTCGACCCGTCCGCCCGGCCGGGCCTCAACGAGGTGCTCGGCGTGCGCGACCGGCAGGCGGCAGAGATCGAGGCGTGGCTGGCCGAGGTCACGCCCGAGCAGCTCACGCGGACCGCGCCGATGCCCGACGGCGACGGGTGGCCCCCATACGCCCGGCGGCGGCGGGTACGGGACTGCCTCGGCACCGTCCTCAACGAAGAGTGGGCCCACCACGGCTTCTGCGTGCGCGACCTCGACAAGCTGTCGGGTCAGGGGGCTCCGCAGGCCCAGCGATGACCGGCCTGGACGGTCGGGCGGGTGCATTGGCCCCGCCCCCCGATGGCCGGTCATGCCCGCGCAGCGGATCGTCCTATGCCGCGCGGCCGGTGGTCGGGGCGGAACGTCGGTGGAATGACGAGCCTCTGGCACGTTCGCCAGCCCGTGACTGGGTGGCCGGTTCTGCTCCGCGGTCGGCCGCAGCGGTGGTTATCACATGGCTGGACAGCGCTTCCCCTTCGCCGCGTCTCTCGGATGTGCATTGTCGTTGGCCATGGCGGCAAGCCTCATCGTTCCTGCAGGTCGCTGTCGCCGCTACGCTGGCTGGGACACGTCCTGGTCGGCACCGCCCGCGGCGGCCAACACTCGGTGGCTGGCCCGGTCCCGGTGGCTGGTCCGGTCCCGACCACTTAGGTGGAGATCCGGTGCAGGGCTACCAGCCTCCCGTAGGTGTGCCGGATCGCCGGGAGGTTGCCGCGGAACCGGGCGAGCGTGTTCGCCTGCGACAGCGCGGTGGTCCACGCGGCGATGCGGGCGAGGTCGCCGGACTGTCCGGCGGCCAGCCGGACGTTCGCGTACCGCAGTCCCTTCAGCACCTCGAGCATCTCCTGCTGTGCGTCGGCGGCGCCGGCGATCAGGTTGTGGTCGTTCTTGATCGTGTCGACGTTCACGGCGCCGTACCGGGTGGCGGCGATGTCGTTGTAATGGTCAGCCGGTACGCCGACCCGGATCGTGATCGGGTTCGCGAAGCTGCGCGCGCCGGGGGAGGTCGGCTCGTGCGTGGGGGCCGGGTGCGGCGCGGGCACTGCCGGGATGGCGCCGGCGATCGGCTGCATCGGCGTGGTCGTCCAGGCGTGGTGCCACGAGCCGGCGCCGCCGGCCGGCGGCGCCGTGTCGTACATCTGGAAGTAGTACCGCTTGTCCGTGCCGGCCAGGGCGTCCTCGGCGTTGCGCGCGTAGTTTTCCAGCGCGACCACATCCGCGCCGTCCTTCGCCACCACCCCGGCCCAGTGCGACCCCCAGGTGCGGGCGGACAGGAGAACCTGCGGCATGCCGCCCGCGGCCAGGTGGTAGTGGTCGAATTGGGTCGGTATGGCTCCCTGAGCCAGCTGGGCGCCGGCCGCGCTGGCGAGAAGCGTGCAGGTGACGAACGCCTCGCTGACCTCCGGCGCGGCGTACTGGTTCAGCCCGTACCGCTGCAGCTCGGCATCGAACGGTGCGGCCGCCCCCCGGGCCGCTGCCGCGTAGGCAACCGCGATCGCGGTCGCGGAGGCCGCGCGGTTGGTCGGCGAGCTGTCGTCCAGTGGCGGCGGCACCGGAGCGACCAGCTCCCGGGCGATGTGGTACTCGTACATCAGGTGCGGCGCCTGGTTCATGTCCTGCTCGAGCAGCGGCTCCAAGTCGGTGTGGCCGAGAACCTTCTCGACGAGCTGGTTGCACGGTTGAGTCGCGTTCGCGCCGAACCCGGTGCTGCCGTCGATCATGTTTCGCAGGGTGACCCGCAGCAGCGTCTTGGCGCCGATCTGGATGGTCTGCTGGTCCGGGCCGGCCGGGTCGGGGAACAACCGATGATCGGAGGCCAGCAGCGCCAGCCGGTCGTTACTCTCGTCGATGATCGCTTGAGTGGCGTAGAACGCCTTCGGCTGGCGGGTGAGCACGTCGACGTCCTGGATCGCCATGTTCTGGTTGGCCGAGACGCGCAGGGCCGCCGCGGCGTGGGCCGCGGCGACCAGGTTCACCGCCCCGGCCGGCACAGCCAGTAGGAACGAGGTGGGGCTCGCCGCGCCCTTGGTCTGGGTGACGAAGGTGTCCCGGGCCTGCACCGGGGCGTGCCGCTGCGGGTTCGGGATCACCAGGCCGATCGCCGCCCGGCCGGCCGGCGCGACCACGGTGTAGTGCTGGGTCACCCGCTGCGCCGGCCCCCGCGGCAAGTTTCGGACGCCCGCGATCGGCACCGCCGCGCCGCGGGCTGCCCGCGCACCGGCCGCCGCGGCCTCAGCCTCCAGCAGCCAGTCCCTGCTGTCGCCGCGGATCCGGCCGAGGCGCTGCTGCAGCACATGAGCCAACTCGTGCCCGAGCACCGCCCGGCCCTGCGGGCTGCCCAGGTCGGGCGCGTCGGGTGCGAGGAAGACGTCCGCGCCCCGGGTGCAGGCGACCCCGGGCAGCGCCCGCCGCCCCGATCGGTGCACCCGGACCTCGGCGAAATCGGCTTCGAACAGGTCTTCCATTTCCGCGCACAACGGGCGTGGCAGGCAACTTGCATTGGTCATATCGCATCCCGCGGATCTGTGCAGGCAGGAAGCCTATCAGACCGGATTAGCTCGGGGGTATCGGAAACGGAAAGGGTCCCGGCCCGGCGGCCCTCCCGCGAAGAATGATGTGCCGCGGAGTCGAGGGCATCGCGGCAATGGCAGGAGGCAGGCCGGTGGCGCGACGGACGAACCGGTGGTAGGGGTCGCTGAGCGGGTCACACGGCCCGGCCGAAGGCGTTCAGCGACGGCGTGTTCGCCGTCGCGATCACGCTGGTCATCCTCTGACCGCTGGGCCAGTCGTGCACACCCTGTGCACACTAGGAGACAAATGCCCAGAAGATACCATTCGATCTCGGCAGGCTTCGTCCGGTGCTGAGCCACAAAAGTGCTGGTCAGAGTGGAGGCTACGGGATTCGAACCCGGGAGGGCCGGTTAAGCCCAACCTCATTAGCAGGGCGCTCCAACTCGTGGTGCTCAGTCCTCCGCGTGGTGGCTAGTCCTCGTTTGTCCGGGTTCTTGGGCCGCTCTGTGCCGAACGGTGCTGCCCCGTCACGGCTGGTTCGCCGTCCGGACTCACCGTGGACTCACCTGCAAGATCACCCGTGACCACCGGAAACCCGACGGGAAGGCGCTGACCATCAGTGGGGACTCCCCGGTAGGACCGGACGCGGGCCGGCTCAGGAGCGGCCGGTCGCGGGCCCGCGCCCCAAACAGCATGACAGTCCGTAGCCAAGGTGGCTCGGGACCTGGACAGCATCCGTGCCAAGACCAGCTCCGGGAAGCCACCGGATCTGCCGATGAGCGGGTGGTAGCAACACCCGCCGCAGCTGCACCGCGAGCTGACGCCGGTGCCGACTGCGAGCCGCGCTCCGTGACCACCTGCCAGTTGATCGCACGGCGCCGAGCGCGCCGTGAGGGCCGCCCGGTTCTTCGCGATGCCGAGGTCGCCAGCGACCCGTCCAACGCGGACGTGCATCCGACGTGCATCCCACACCGCGCCGGCTATTTCAGCGGACGCCCTCAAGGGACTGTCGGCCCCCATCGGCTGAGACATTGCCACCTCGGCGACCGCGGGAACGGTCAGCCCGTGTCCGTCTCGAAGCCGCTCGTGAGTCGCCGACCGATTCGGTGGGTCGTGGCTGTAGCGGTAGCTCAGTCGACCTTGGATCTCTCCGTGCCGGAACTGATATATACAGCTCCAACCTGTCGCAGGACTTGGCGATCGCGAGATCTGATGAGTAAGGCCATCGTCCGAAGGGGTGCATATCCTTGGGCCCACATTACAGAAATGGTGACTAGGAAGGCGAGTGACGACCGATTGGAGGGGATCCATCCGGCAATTCCCATGGAACTTCCGCCAAGAGTGGCGAATACCGCCCAGCTCTGAGATCGTCTGCTAGCGATGTCACCGGGTTTACGGTCTCCTGCGGTCGTTCAGGCGGCCTCGCCGCCGATACTGTTACGACAGCTTCTACAACCCCGGCCAATAGAACACCTAGGCCAGCGGCAGCGCCAGCAACCGCACCGACGACCGTTCCGCCCCGTGCCACCCGCCAGGAGGCCTACGGTCAACTCGCTCCTCTTCGGCCGCCGGATAGCAGCTAATGGGGAGTGTCGTGTAGGGCTACGAGGGCCGCGACCACGCCTTGGACTCCTCCAAGCACCGCGCCCGCCGC
>WNGI01002807.1_pt1 | contig 15200 bp, 13 predicted proteins | sample 5400621 | NCBI WGS metagenome assembly WNGI01 (sample SAMN13153374, study PRJNA577476) | soil metagenome | isolation source: 20 cm soil or saprolite under Garry oak tree replicate 1 | place: USA:California | collected 2016-06-15 | reverse complement strand
AGATGATGTTCGTCCGCGCCGGCCCGTCGGGGATGAGGCGGTGGACGAGCAGGTAGTCCGGGTGGATCGACAGGAAGGTCGTCGGCCAGACGATGCAGTAGTCGACGCGACGCTCATCCTGGGCGGTGATGCCGGTCATCGCCGGCCGGCCCCGCCGTGATCCGTGGCCGCCGTCGAGGGCCATCGTTTCGGCGCCGGCGGCGAACTCCATCCAGCCGCCCTGCCAGGCGCCGTTCGTCTCGTATTCCTCACCGAGGTCATACGGCGTCAACTTGTTGAGCTGCGGATGGAGGGCTGGGCAGTGGTAGCACTCGGAATAGTTCTCAGCGACGAACTTCCAGTTCGCGGCGACGTCGTAGGTGATCGTTTTCACCGGTCGGAGGGCAGCGAAGTGGAAGCGGGCGACGTGATCCACGAGGTCGCCGAGCTGGGCTGACAGCGGCCCGGCGTCCGCGTCCAGATTCAGAAAGACGAAGCCTTGCCACGTCTCGAGGCGAACTGTGTTGAGGCCGTAGTCGGTGAGGCTGAAGTCTTCCAGGTCCTCGGTGTGCTTGGCCCGGATCAGCTTGCCCTCGAGATCATAGATCCAGGCGTGGTACGGGCACTGGAAGCGGACAGCCTTGCCGCAAGCCTCCTCGACGACGGCCGTGCCGCGGTGCTGGCAGACGTTGTAGAACGCACGGAGCTCCTCGTCGCGGCCGCGCACGACGAGGAGTGGCTCGCCGTCGAGCTCTGTCGTGAAGAAGGTCCCGACCTCCGACGCCTCCGATTCCCGTCCGACGATGACCCAGTCATGACGCAGGAAGTGCTCGCGCTCCCAGTCATGAATCGCCTGATCGTGATAGGCCCGACCGGGGAGGAGGCGGGCACCGCGATACGGGCGGCGGATCGAGGCGAGCTCATCGGCGGTCAGGATCGTGTCGGGCATCGCCGGATTCTCGGACGGCCGGATTCCAATGCCTCTTGTGTTCCATCAGGCGGACCGGCCATTGCGCAGGGCGAGACAGGACCCGTCGCGTCACGCAACCCTGATCACGTCGAACCGGTCGGGCTTCCTCTTGGATGCCGGCGCGGATTGCGCCGTCGGGCGGCGGCGCCCGATGGAGCCTCCTCCATCGGTTCGGGCGCCGGCGGGATGTCCGGCAGGACAGTCTGGTCGGTCAGACCGGACCGAATGATCGCCCGCAGCTCGGCCTCGATGCCCGGATCGGTTTCGATCTGCCGATAGGCCGCGAGCCGTCGATCGACCTCGTCGCAGGCCCGCCCGTACGTGTCCTTGCCACCCAGGCGGAGCCAGGCCTCGCGGTTGTCGCGATCGACGATCGCGCTGGGCAGGTAGAGCTCGGTCGGCCAGTTGGCCATCGTGTGATCGGCCATGATGAGGTGCTGGTCGGCCATCAGCTGGTCGATCAGGGCGGCGACCGGCAGGTCGTCGACGGGCCTCGTGTCGCGGACGAAGCGCAGAGCCTGGGCGCACATCTCGTCGTCGAAGACAAGCTTCGGCAGGCTGAAGACAAGGAGGAAGTCGAGCATCCCGGGCCCGGACACGGAGTTGACACCGGCCAGTGCGGCGAGCAGGGCGCTGCCGAACGTCTCGGCGCCGGCCTGGGCGTCGAGGATCTTGGAGTCCGACAGGGCCATGTACGACTGGGTCGGCAGCCCGAGCGACTTGGCGACCGCGACATAGGCGACATCGAGCTGGAGCGCCTCGATTGCCGCCATCGGCGCGCTCGCGATCTTCATGTGGAACGTTGCCGGGGCGCCTCCGAACAGGACCGGCGCTCCGGGCTTGATGATCTGGGCCATCGTGATCCCGGCCAGGACGTCGACGGCGTGGAAGACCGTTGCCCCGACGAGCGACACGGGCGCGATCAGGCCCATCAGGGTGACGGGCACGATCTCGACCGGAATCCCTGCCTCGACGCAGTCGATCAGGTTCTGGCAGGAGTCCTCGCTGTAGCGAAAGTTGCCGGTCGCGGTGATCGTGAAGATGCTCATCGGGTGGGCGACGAGGTCAGCTCGGTCGGCCCGGAAGAGCTGCATCATCTCGACCATCCGCGGCACGCCGTGCTCCGTGAAGGCACCCGAGACGACCGGCTTCTTCGAGTTCGTCAGCGTCATGAACAGTCGCCACGCATCCGACACCTGGGCTTCGATGTCGAGGTTCGTCGAGAACGCCGTTGCCAGGTAGGCGATGTTGTGGAGGCCGTCCGCGAGTCGGACGTACTCGACGAAGTCCGTCGAGTTGGCAAGGCGAGTCTCGCCCGTTCGGTGGTCCTGCATCCTGAGGCCGGACGAACCCGGCACGAAATGGACCCGATCCCCACCCAGATCGGCGTGAGCCGCGCCGTCGCGGTCGTACAGGACGAACGAGCCCGGCGCGTCGGCGATGGCCCGCTCGACGACGTCGCGCGGAAAGAGGATTCGGCCGGCGTCGGTCTGCGGCAGACCGGCCTCGAGCAGCCGGCGGCGCATCTCCGGTCCGCGGATTTCGAAACCGACCTCGGCGAGGACCCGCTTCGCCTCGTCGACGATCCGCCCGATCAACTCCTCGTCCAGGATGTTCAGGCTCGGCCGCATGAGGCTCCTTGGGTCCAGACACCAGGGCGGTGAGCGTCAGCGTAGTCGTCTTGAGGGGTTACTCGCGGCGTCGATGGTCGGATATGCCGTCTCCAGGGCTCCGTCCATTCCGCCTGATGGGCCGCCCGTTGCGCGAGACGCTACCGGCGTCGAGAGCGCCTCAGTCGAGCGTCACTGCCTCGCGCCAGTGGGGGATGTGCGTGTCGAAGCCGAGCGCACGCACTTTCGGTTCGATGGCGATCTGGGCCTCCGGGTCGCCGTGGACGAGGAAGACACGTCGCGGGAAGCCAGTACTCCCATTCTCCTTGCCCTTGGCGAAGTTGCCGAGCCAGTCCAGCAGCTCGGATTCGTCGGCATGGGCCGAGAAGCCGCTGATCGAGCGAATCCGGCAGCGGACGTCGCGCTCCTGGCCGTCGAGCTTGACGACCTTCACCCCGGCCTGGAGGTGCGCCCCGAGCGTTCCCTCACCCTGGTACCCGACGAACAGCAACGTCGCGTCCGGATCCCCGATGAGATTCCGCAGGTGCCCGACGACCCGCCCGCCTGTCAGCATCCCGTTCGACGCGACGATCATGTACGGCCGAGGTGCGGTCGCGATGGCCTGGGACTCCGGCAGGAGGCGGGTCTCGTGCTGGTCCGGGTAATCGAGGGGCGTGTCGCCCTCGCGCAACAGCTTGCCCGTCTCCTCGTCGAAGTAGTCGGCGTGGCGGCGGTAGATGTCGGACGCCTTCGAGGCCATCGGCGAATCGAGGTAGAGCGGAAGCAGCGGGATTTCGCCGCGGTCGATCAGTCGGTCGAGCTCCCAGACGACCTCCTGCGTCCGACCGATCGCAAACGACGGGACGAGCAGCACGCCCTTCGCCTCCGCGACCATTCGGACCGTCTCGGCGAGGATCCGGATCGCCTCGTCGCCGGGTTCGTGCTCCCGTCCCCCATAGGTCGTCTCGATGAGGACGTAATCGGCGTCGGTCAGGACGGTCGGGTCGCGGATGATCGGGGTGCCGGGCCGACCGAGGTCGCCGGAGAAGACGATCGTCCGCTCCGGGCCACCCTCGCGCTCGACGACGCGGACGCGGATGATCGCGGAACCCAGGATGTGGCCGGCATCGAGGTAGCGGGCATGGATACCGGGGGCGATCTCGAGCTCCGTGTCGTACTCGATCGGCCGGAACTGGGCGATTGCTGCCTTGGCCTGCTGCTCCGTGTAGAGCGGCTCATCGAGATCGATCTGGAGCTCCGCGGGCTGGTTGCGGAGCTCGACCTCCGGGTTCGGTATCGGCGTCGAGGGTGCAGGCGTGACGGCCGCGGCCACCTCCTCCGACACGCTCGCGGAGGCGATCGTGGCAGCATCGGGTGCAGGCGGTGGTCCCTCCGTCTCTTCGGCCGAACCCCGGCCAGTGCCGAGCTCGACGGGCGTCTCGGGATGCTCGGAGAGATGAACGGCAGCGTCGTAGGCCGCGCGTTCCTTTGCGTCGTCGTCAGCCACCTTGTCCGGATGCTTGCGCTCCCAGCGTGCCTCCCGCTTGGCGAACTCCTGCTGGAGGCGGCCCGAGTCGAGGAGGACCAGCTCGGCCAGCTCGCATGTCCCGCGGGTGGCGATGATCGGGCCGTGGAAGCCTGCGTCGACGACATGCGGGATCAGCCCGCAGTGGTCGAGATGAGCGTGCGTCAGGAGAATCGCGTCGATCCCGGACGGGTCGTAGGCGAGCGGCACGCGGTTGCGGATGGCCTCGTTTGGACTCCCCTGGAACATGCCACAGTCGATGAGGATGCGGGCACGCTCCGTGACGAGCAGGAACTGGGAGCCGGTGACCGTCGTGGCCCCGCCGAGGAAGAGGATCTCCATCCGCGCAGTGTCGCAGGACGGCTGCGGTGGCGCCGCGGGCGCGACACTCAGAGAAGTCGCAACGACCTCTCATTGGAAGCGCGCGATCATCCGGCCAGCACGAGGAGGACGGCGTCACGTTCGCCCGCTACGACTGGAACGTCCGGACGACGAGCTGGTGGATGAACCTCGTCGCGACTGGGTCGAGGGCTGATCATGCCGGCGCCGACGTCGGCCTGTACGATGCCGCGACAGGCGGAGGCGCGTCCGAATGGATTTTGAGAAGCTTTTCATCGGGGCATTCGGCGCGACGGTCGGCGTCATTGGCTGGCTACTCGTCGGGCTCTACATCCAGCAACGGGCGAAGAACCGCGCCGCCCGCGAGGCAGCCCGAGCGGTCTATTTCGAGCTTGCCTCGAACCACCTGAACATCTTCGTGGCCCTCGAATATGGGTCTTTTGGGGCGCTCAGCCGGACGTCGTTCGAGCGCCTCCTGCCCGAGCTGGCCGCGTGGCTGCCGATCGAGGAGCTCCAGGCAATCTCGGTTGCCTACATGGGCCAGGCCGGCTACGAGCAGGCAAGCCGGGCCGAGGACATCCCGCTCGAGGTGCGCCGCCAGTCGCTCCTCGCGATCCACGATGCCCATCGGACCGCCGTCGCGCTCCTCCGAGCACGAGCGTTCACGCGATCCGAGATCGCTCGACTCGCGCAGCACCTTCGCCCCGACCAGATGCGCCTGATGGACGCCGCGGATGACGGCGCTCCGATCGGCGGCGAGCGAACCAGGGCGGCGACCCATGCCCGCTGAGGACCGCGACCGGGAGCTGATCGCGCGCTATGTCAAGGCGCTCCACGATGGGGACTTCGAAACGATCGCCCGCTCCCAGCACCCGGACTTCGTGGAGGACTACCCGCAATCCGGCGAGCGAATCGTAGGTCGGGCGAACTTCCGGTCGATTCTCGAGAACTATCCCGGCGGCCTCGTGGGCGAAGCCGATTCAAGCCAGGATCGGGTCATCGGCGGCGAGGACCGTTGGATGATGAGCCCGACCTTCACGATGATCCGGGTAAGTGGGACCGGGGATTCGAAGACGGCGATCGTGAAGTTGCGATATCCGGACGGGTCGGCTTGGTACATGGTTGCCGTCGTCGAGGTGCGTGACGGGCTCATCGCCAGGGCAACGACGTTCTTCGCGCCAGTCTTTGAGCCGCCCGAGTGGCGCCGCGAGTGGATCGAACTGGTGGAGCCGCCGACGGCCTGACTGGCGGTCAACCGAGCGGGATCACCACGAGCGCGTCAATCGCGATCGCCGCGAAGAGCAGCGTCAGGTACGAGATCGAGTATTTGTAGAGACGGATCGCCCCCGCCGTCGACGCCTCCTCGGAGGACCCCTGGCGCCAAAGGGCATAGGCCTGTCGCAGGAACGTGGCGCCGAGGACGACGGCTGCGACCAGGTAGATCGCGCCCATCCGGGCCACCGACCAGAGCACGAGCGAGATCGCGACCATGAGGATCGTGTACAGGCCGATCTGGCGAGTCGTCTCCGGGATGCCGCGCACGACCGGCAGCATCGGGACGCCGGCTGCCGCGTAGTCCTTGCGGATCCGCAGCGAGAGCGCCCAGAAATGAGGCGGCGTCCAGTAGAAGACGAGGGCGAAGAGGAGCAGCGCCGGGACGCCGACGTTGCCGGTGACGGCGGCCCAGCCGATGACCGGCGGTAGCGCGCCCGCCGCACCGCCGATGACGATGTTCTGCGGCGTCGTCCGCTTCATGACGATCGTGTAGACGAAAACGTAGAAGGCGATGGCGAGCAACGCCAGGAACGCCGCCAGCAGGTTGGCGAAGAACGCCAGGACCGCGAACGAGATTGCCCCGAGGACGAGCCCGAAGACGACAGCCCGTTCCGGGTCGACCTGGTGCGCCGGCAATGGCCGCCGCCGCGTCCTGACCATGAGCTCGTCGATGTCGCGGTCGAGATAGCAGTTGATCGCGTTCGCGCTGCCGGCAGCCAGCGTGCCGCCGACCAGCGTCCACACCGTGAGCCAGGCCCAGTGCCCGAACTGGATGCCGGGTACCTCGCGCGTCGCGAGGACCATCGCCGGGACGGTCGTCACGAGCAGGAGCTCGATGATCCGCGGCTTTGTCAGGGCGACATAGGCACGGACCGAATCGGTCGTCTTGAGGGGTCGCGTGGCGCTCGCGGCCTCTCCGTCCGGATCCTCGATCGAGCCGCCGGCTCCGCTGGGTTCAACGGCCCGAGCCGTCGTCCGGGCGGCGTAGTAGCTCACCGCCACCAGACCCGCCATGTCCGCCCAGATCAACGCCCCGAGCGCGAGGTGGAGCGTCTGGCTCCAACCGGAGAGACCGGTCAGGATCTGTACACCACCGACGATCGCCTGGATCGGGAAGAGCAGGCCTGCCGCCAGCGCGAGCCGGAGAACGATGGGACGCTCGCGTTGCGTCCGCCACGCCGCGGCCGCAACGACAAGGACGATGAGCCCGACGACGATCGCGACCCAGCGATGGAGGATGTGGGCGCTCGTCGCATCGGTCATCGTCGGGAAGAGCGTGCCGTTCATGAGCGGCCAGTCGCTGAAGACATACCACTGCGACGTGGCGGTGACGTGGGAGCCAAACAGCAGCAAGGCGAAGACGGTGGCCGCCCCGAACGCCGCCACGAGGGTGAAGCGCTGGCTGCTCCCGCGGCCGCCGATCCGGGCCGGGTAGAACGACCTGGCAAGAATGAAGACGAGGAGTCCGACGAGGCTCATCGCGGCCGCGAGATGGGCGGTCACGGACTCGCCGGAGTTGTTCAGCCGAACGGTCTCTTTGCCCAGCCACGCCTGGAAGCCGACCAGCACGACCACGGCGAGCGACGGCCACAGCAGCGAGGCGCGGTCGCGGTGATCGCGGAATGCGACAAACGCAAGGCCGAGAACGAGAAGGCCTACCACCACGGCGATCGTCCGGTGGATCCATTCGAGCCAGGCCTGGTAGTCGCCGAGCGGCGGCAGGATCTGGCCGTGACAGAGTGGCCAATCCGGGCAGCCCATCCCGGACCCGGTCGCCCGGACGACGACGCCGATCGTGACGAGCAGAAGCGTTGTCACGAGGCTGGCGGTGGCGAGTTTCTGGAAGCGGGTCACGGGCCCTCTCGGCGATCACCGGCAGCAGGGACGGAATGCGAACTGCGGCGCCCATTCTAGCGCGAGGACGGACTTTCCCTGGACGCCAGCTCCGCTTTCGGCCGAGCCGGATACGCTATCGCCATGACTCCCCGACCCCGCTTTGTGGCGGCGTTGGCGGCTGTGCTGGTCGCAGTCGTCGCCTGCGCTGCGCCGGCACCGACGCCCAGCAACGCGTCGGCGCCGACTGCCTCGGGTACGTCGAAGCCTTCCGTGCTGCCCGTCCTCGTATCGTCCGAACTCTCCGTGGGGCCGAACCGCTACCTCTTCTCGTTTGTCGACGCGACGACCAATACACCGGTCGCCGCGCCTGACCGAACGGCGAGCGTCCAATTCACGGGACCGGCGAACCAGACGATCCCCGCCACGCCCGCGACGTTCATCTGGGCAATCGAGAACGTGAGCGGGATCTATGTTACGAACGTCGACTTTCCTGCGGCGGGGGACTGGATCGCCCACTTCGCGACTGCCGGGGCGGGCAAGCCGGAAGAACGGATCGACTTTCAATTCCAGGTCGCCGCGAAGAAGAACGTGATCTCGCCGGGTGACAAGGCGCCATCCGTCGCCACGCCAACGCTCGCCGCGGTCGGTGGGGACGTCTCGAAGATCTCGTCCGACGCAAAGCCCGACAAGGCCTTCTACGAGACCTCGGTCGCCGAGGCCCTGGCCGCCCACAAGCCGTTCGTCCTCATCTTTGCAACCCCCAAGTTCTGCCAGACCTCGACGTGCGGACCCACGCTCGACAAGGTCAAGCCAATCGCGGCAGCCCATCCGAACCTGACGTTCATCAATGTCGAGCCGTACGTCCTGGCCGACGACCAGGGGCAGCTCCAGCCGGTCCTCGACGCAAAAGGCAATCTCCAGGCCGTGTCCGCGACGATCGCCTACGGGCTGGTCTCGGAACCGTACGTGTTCGTGGTGGGTGGCGACGGGATCGTCAAGGCGTCATTCGAGCTCATCTTCACGTCGGACGAGATCGACAAGGCGCTTGCCGGCCTCACGTAGGCGAGGTAGCCGACGAAGTCGCGGGTGAAGCGCCCGGGGCATCTTCCAGTCGGATCGCGACCAGCTCGCCGTTCTCCTGGCGATAGGTCACGACGATTTTCACGCCGGTCGCCCGATGTTCGAGTAGATGGCCGGGGGCGAACTGCGCGCCGTTCTCGAGGGCGCCGATCCGAAAGACGACCGTCCGACCGTCATCCGTCCGAATGGTGAACCCGCGGACGTCGGTCAGCCCGGATGAGTCGACGGCTATGACGAGGCCCGTCTCGGTCTGACGAGGCGCCTGGCCGAAGGCCGACACGACGACGAAGCCCAGGGCAAGAACGGCTATCGCGAGGCCGATCCAGACGACGCCGCGTCTGCCGATCACGCTCCGGTGCCCGTGCTCCCGGGCGCGTGCAGCGGCATTCCGTCGAGACAGCGGGGACAGGTCGCCGGGCCCGGCTCGTAGGTTGGCAAGTCGAGCTGCCAGAGCGAACGGACGGGGTACACCCGGCCCGTCTGGGGCGAGGTCAGCGTGAGCTTTCCGCCACTCCGATCGACGAGGACCGCGCACTCGACGATCTCGCCGCCCATCGCCTCGACGGCCGGGATCATCGCCAGGAGCGAGCCGCCAGTCGTCAGGATGTCGTCGACAAGGAGGACCTTCTCGCCCGGCTCGATCCGGAAGCCGCGCCGGAATTCGCGGCGTGTCGTGCCGTCGGCGGCTCTGACCTCCTCTGCGAAGATCGCCCGGAGGCCGAGCTGGCGACCAGTCTCGAACGCCAGGATCACGCCGCCGGTCGTCGGGCCGGCGACCAGGTCCACGGTCGGCTGGTCATCGTTGCCACGGCTGCCTGCCGCCCAGAAGCCGCATAGCTCGCTCGTCGCCGCAGGATCAGAGAGGACCGCGAACTTCTCGACGTACGCATCGCCGTGGCGCCCGCTCTTCAGCAGGAAGTGGCCCTCGCGAAAGGCGCCGGAGCGTCGAAGCAGCTTCTCGGTCCGGGCCGCGATCGTGGCGCGCGCGGCGATCTCGAGAGCGGGTTTGATCGTGGTCATGAGGCCGAAGTCTAGCGGCCAGATGGAGGTGGGACGACCGATGGAATTGGGGTCGAAGGTGCCAGCGCGATGTTCGGGATCGGCTCGAGCCGGGCGGCGATCTTCCAGCGGAGGAGGCGCGGTGTGTAACAGCGGTCGGTCGGTCCGCACGGAGACGTATTGACGAGCTGGAGGAGGAACGTCGCGCGCCGCGGCTCGAAGCCTGAGCCGAGCTGAGCCGGATCAGGCGCCCATTTGGCATAAGACTCGCTCGGCAGAAGGATGCCCTTGGCCGGCCCTCGCGACGAACCGTCGGGCGCTGTGGGCTGGAATTCCTTATCGGTTAGATAGTCGTAATCCGGGCACCCGTAGGTTGGTAGATCGGTGGGGGCGCCGCTCGGCATGACGAACGACGCGCACGGATGGAGCGGCGTTCGGACGAGCCAACCGTCGACCGCGGCATACGACCCGACCGCGCCCACCTCGTCGTAAAGCAACTCGTCGACGGTCGCGGTCAGGCCGCCACTCATGCCGGTACGCAGTTCGCCGAGCGCCTCCACGATGGGGAGGCCGTTGTCGACCTCGGGTGTGAAGCGGATCACCCAGGCTGAGGTCCGGGCGCTCGAGGTGCCCCACGAGGTACGGATACTCCCGACGATCCGAACTCGAACGCCGAAGTCACCGCCTGCAAACGTCGCGCTTGCGCATGTGGTGCAGCCAGGTGCGTCAAGTGCGAGTCGGCCGCGGACGGCGGCGATCTTCGTCGACAGTTCGCGTGAGCGAGTCCGCGCCAGCTCGCCGACTTCGGGAGGGGTCAGGAGGCGGACGTTGTCCATGGACGGCGGCGATGACGGACCGACATCGGACGGCGACCCAGAGTCGCCAGAGGCGTCTACGAGCCCGGTCGGCGTGCCCGAGCCGGTCGGTCGGTTGAATAGCGGTATGGCGATGAGGGCGGATGCGACGAGAACGGCGGCCAGCGTGCTTGCTGCCAGCGAAAGCCGCGGCGCGAGACGTAACGTGCGACCAAGGCGCGTAGAGGATCGCGGGCCGGCGGCGGCGACAATCATCGCGAGATCGATCGAGTCGGGATGCAGGCGGCTCGCGCGCGCCTCGAGCATTTCGCGAATGGCGTCGTCGGTCGGTGGCGGCATCGGGCCCCCGTCATCGGTCATCGTTCGCGCTCCAGTGCCCGCTCGAGCACCCGCCGTGCGGCGAATAGTCGCGACTTGGCGGTCCCGACTGGGATCCCGAGGATCGCCGCGACCTCGACCAGCCCACGCCCATCCAGGTGGTGGAGAACGAGGATCGTGCGGGCGTCGGCGTCGAGCCGTTCGAACGCGCGCTCGAGGGCCATCCGGTCCGCGACAGCGTCGGCCGGCCCCGCCGAAGCGCCGACGGCGCCCGGCTGGCCGCCAGACCCGTCAACCGCCTCGATCGCCACCTCGCGTACCCGCGCCCTACCACGCCCGCGCAGCCGCCGCCGGCAGGCATGGACGAGGATCCGGGTCGACCAGGCCTCGAAGGCGAGCGGGTCGCGAAGGCGGGGCAGCTCGCGCCAGATCGCGGCCAGCGAATCGGCGACCGCGTCACGGGCATCCGCCTCGTGGCCGAGGATCGCCATCGCCGTCCGCTGCATCGGCTCGAATCTCCCGGCGACCAGCGCCGTGAACGCGTCAACGTCGCCGGTCTGGGCCCGCCGGATGAGTGCCGGGTCCAATGATCCCTCCCGAGCGACCTGTCACCGTTCCAGAGTCCCGCGACGGTGCGACGGTTCGATCGAAGTTCGCGCGACGGGCGCGAGGCCCGCTACGGCCGGTACTCGACGCCTTTCGCCGACGGCGTACCGGCCCTTGACGGTAGCGCAGTCCCGACGAGCTCGAGGTGCGACCGCACCCGCTTCCCGCGGCACTCGGCCTCCAGCTCGTCGACGAGGCGGACCGGCAGCGTCGGGTCGGCGAAGATCGCGGTCCCGACCTGGACGGCAACCGCGCCGACAGCGAGAAAGTCCAGCACGTCGGCGAGCTCCGTCACGCCGCCGATCGCGACAATCGGGATGTCGACGACCTGGGCCACCTCGTAGACGATCCGCAACGCCACTGGCTTGACGGCCGGGCCGGATAAACCGCCGTAGATGTTGCCGAGGAGCGGCTTGGAGCGGCTCGGCGCGACGGCGATCCCGGACAGCGTGTTGATCGCGGTCAGGGCGTCGGCACCAGCTGCCGCGATCGCCTTGGCGATCGGTCGGACGTCAGCGACATTCGGCGAGAGCTTGACTAGGAGGGGCAGGTCGGTCGCCCGGCGAACGGCGGCCGTGACGCCAGCGGCCGCGTCGGCGTCGATCGCGAACTGGAGACCGCCCTTGCCGACATTCGGACAGCTGATGTTGAGCTCGATCCCGGCGATGCCCGGGACGTCCTCGAGGCGGTGGACGACCTCGACATAGTCGGCGACTGACTCCCCGGCGACGTTCACGATGACCGGCGTCCGCCATCCGGTCCACGTCCCGGCGTACTTCTCGATGACGGCGTCGACGCCGGGATTCTGGAGGCCGATCGAGTTCAGCATCCCACCCGGCGTTTCCGTCACGCGCGGCGTGATGTTGCCGATCCGCGGCCGCAGCGTCGTCCCTTTGCAGCAGATCGCACCGAGCCGATCGACGTCGACGACGTCGCCGTATTCGACGCCGTAGCCGAACGTCCCCGACGCGACGAGGATCGGGTTGGCAAGGACGAGCCCTCGACCGAGATCGACCGACAGGTCGACGTCGAGGATGTGCTCGCGCTCGTTTGCCGTCGGCGGCGATGGAACGGCCGATCGCGGTGTAGCAACCGGCCTCGCGCCCACTGCTGCCGGCCGATCCACCGACCGAGCCGCCGACGACCGCTTCGAGGTCGACGGCCGAGCGTCGAGCGCGGTCGTCACCCGCCGTTTGGCCTTCATCGATTGCTCCGGGACGAGGGGCAGCACACAACGCGTTCGTCGATCATGACCCGTCGCTCCCTGCGGCCGTCGCCGCGGCCGCGGCGAAGCCAGACTCTGCTGCTGCACCCGCACGCAACCACGACGCGCCGACGAGCATGACCCAGCCGACGATCCCGATGATCGTCAGCCACTCGAGCGTCGGGAGCGCCCAGACGTCGGGGCGGATCTCCGGGCTAACGACGCCGCCGCTCGCGCCCGTGTTCGCATCGAGCTCGCGGAGAAATCCGATGAATGCCGCAACTGCCGCCAGCCCGACGATCGCCACGCGGCGTGGGAAGCGTGGATCGCGATGGACAACGAAGTCCACCGACGCCAGACCCACGGCGATCCAGCCGAGGTTGAAGAAGGTCATCGCCGCGAAGCCGTGCTGACGGACGTAGTCCATCGGAAACACGCCGACGAACGACCCGCCGATGCCGGCAGCGACACCGATGCCGCCGGCAAGCAATCGCAAGCTGCCCGGTCGGCTGGCGGCGAGCCCACTCATGAAAACCGCGAAACAGATCCCGCCAACCATCAGGCCCGCATTAAAGACACCTGCGAGCTCCGACTGCGCGAGCTCACCGAGCTCCGACACGAAGTGATTGAGCGGGCTGTAAGGCTCGCCGTCTGCCCCCCGATAGACGATCGCGGTCACGACAGAACCGATGCCGATGGCGCCTGCGCCGACGATACCGGCACACGCCGCCAGCCGATCGATCCCGCGCAGCCGAGCGCTCGCCACCCGGCCACTCACCAGCCGGCCTCCCAGTTGATCTCGTCAGCGGCGAAGACAGGTCCCTCGCGGCAGACGCGCTGCGGCGTTCCAGAAATCGACATGACCACGCAGCCGAGACACGCGCCGACGGCGCAGCCCATGTTCTGCTCCATCGACACCTGGAGGAAGGACTTCCGACGGGCAGCGGGCGACCCCGGCGGATCGACCCTGCCGGCGCCACGCTTCCGACCCAGCTTGGCGACGCCGAGCCGCTCACGCCGACCGACGGCCTGCCGCGCGAGCGCCGCGAGCATCCCGTGCGGCCCGCAGGCGAACGCCTGGTCGGCCCACGCCTCGTACTGCGGGATGAGATCCGTTACGAAGCCGCGTCGCCCGACCGAGCCATCGTCGGTGGCGATGACGTATTCGACCTCGTCGGGAAGGAGCGAGCTCGGGTAGACGTCGCGGGCACTCGCGGCCCCGAACAGCAGCGTCACCTGGCGTCCGTCGCGGATTGCCTGATCCGCGAGAAACCGGACGCCGGCCATCCCGAGACCACCGGCGACGAGGAGGAGGTGGTGCGATCGCGGGTCGACCTCGAATGGCCGCCCGAGTGGCCCGAGGACGTCGATCGTGTCGCCGGGACGAAGTCTCGTGAACCACTCGGTCCCGCGACCGATCATTCGGAAATGGATCGTGACGACGCCGGTCGCGACGTCGGCGGTATTGATCGAGAACGGCCGCCGCAGAACGAGACCAGAGTAGTCACCGGTCCGGACGTGGAGGAATTGGCCGGCTCGGGCCGACGACGCGAGCTCCGGTGCATGGAATGACTGCAGCCACTGGCCGGGCAGGATCTCCCGGCTCGCGACGAGCTCCGAGGTGACGAGCCGCATCGTCACGCGCGGGGAGCGCCCTCCTCGTCGGCCGCGTCGGACGCCTCGTCGTCATCGTCGGCGTCTTTGTCGCTCTCTTCGTTGCCGTCCGTCACGCCGTCGGGACCCGTTCCGTTCGTCGCGCCGGTTTCGGCGTTCAGCTCCGGCGCGATCGACGGATACGCCTCGGCGAGGGCGTCGGCCAGATCGCCGAAGACATCGGTCGGGTCGTAGTACTCGACGAGCTCCTCGGCACTGGCGAGCGGGCGCCACTCGTTCTCTTCCTCCGTCAGGACCTCCGCCTTGAACTCGCCGGTGGAGCTGAGGGTCAGCCGTTCGTCATCGTCGTCGTTGATGATCAGATCGCCGATCCTGGCGCTCAGCAGCCCGGCGGCGTCCTCGAACTGTTCGAGCAGGCGGGACTCGCTTCGCTGGCTGCGCTCCTGGAACTCCAGCGCCAGGTCGTACAGGCGCTGGGCCGCGACCTCGTCGTCGTCCGCGTCGAGCGGCAGCGGATTGGCGGCCGCCCATTCGTCGGCGGCGGCGGCATACGGGTCGGCGCCTGCCGGTGCGGCGGCCTCGTCGATGCCGATGCCTGCCGTTTCGAGCATGTCCGCGGTCGCCGTCGGTTCAGCGGCCATCCCGGCGGCCTCGCGCGCGGCTTCGGCGAAGGCCGTGTAGATGTCGGCCGGGTTGTAGAGCTCGACGAGCTCACCGGCCGATTCGATGACCTCGGTCTCGCTCGTCCAGTCGCCGGTCAGGTCGTCGACGAACCGGGTTCGACTGCGAAATGTGAGATCCGGGGCGACCGCCAGGTAGTCGGGATCCTCGTCGATCAGGGTGAGCCCGCCAAGCTCGGCGATTCGACTCTTGTTCGCGTCGAGAAACCGACGGAGCTGCTCCGTCGATCGGACGAGAAAATCCGACCGTTCGAGGGCGGCGTCGGCCGCGATCTCGCCGAGCAGGTCATTGCGGCTCGTGTCCATCGCGTTTGCCTCCGTTTGCGGTCGGTGTCAGCCGTGAACTTCGT
>WNGI01006314.1_pt1 | contig 15204 bp, 12 predicted proteins | sample 5400621 | NCBI WGS metagenome assembly WNGI01 (sample SAMN13153374, study PRJNA577476) | soil metagenome | isolation source: 20 cm soil or saprolite under Garry oak tree replicate 1 | place: USA:California | collected 2016-06-15 | reverse complement strand
GCCAGGGGCTCGTGGACTTTCCACCAGAGGAGCTTGTGGCACTGGACGCCGGCGGTGTAGCGGGACTTGGACAAGCGGTGCGCCATGGAACTACATGATGGCGGTCCTACACGCGCGCGTGAAGGGGCAGACGACAGGTGACGAGCGGCGGAGGCCAAGCGGATGCGCTACGTAGTCGCACGGACGTCTTGCGAATCAGCTGTGTCGGGAGTTATGAGGAAGAGCTCCTAAGGGGCTCGCATTGGTACGCGCGCAACGTTTCTTTTCCTCGTTGATTGGAGTGGTCGGGTTAGTCAAGTCCGAAGTAGAAACGCGTGGTGGGGGTGCAGCCATGTACCGTTGTCGCGTTTCGAGTGCCGCTGTTGCTCTTTTTACATCGATGGTCCTGTCGGCCTGTGGAAGTGCAATGGGTACCTTATCAAGCGATCTTGAGCCCACTACGTTCAAGTACGTGCTTGTTCTTGACACTGACTTGAGTAGACAGGTGACGCGCACACTCCTGGAAATGGGATATGATGTGCTCGTTGGGTGGGACCTGGATCGCTTGGACGCTTATGAGATCCCGAGAGGCTCCGTACTCACGGCAACCTGCCTTTACCTCGGTCACACCGGCAACGAACTCACCGGGACCTCTGCGAACGTGTCTTGCGAGCTGGTCGATGTCGCGACCGGGACGAAAGTGTATTCCGGCACAGGCAAGTACATGGGAGTGGACGTGAACGCTGACATTAATGGTGCGGTGGATCGCGCTCTAGAGAACTTCCCGGCTAAAGACGGGCGGGGGTCGATTACTCAAGGCATTCCATTCCAGAAGAGGGCTCTAACGGACCGCTCACCTGACCGCAGTGAGTCACCGTCCAGGAGTACTGGGTCCGCATTTTTTGTAACGAGCGATGGGATCGCCTTAACGAACGCCCACGTGATACGGGGATGTTATGAAATCACCGCTCCGCAGTTTGCTGGCAGCCGAGTGACGGTCGTCCGCATCGACGAGCAGAATGACCTTGCTGTTGTTCGGACAGTCGGCAGAAAAACCACGCCGTTGGCGTTTCGCGTCCAGGGCCCCGTGAGATTGGGGGAAGAAGTAGTTGTCGTTGGCTACCCCCTGATGGGTCTTCTGACCACAGAGCCCCAACTAACAACTGGCAACGTCAGCGCGCTCTCGGGCATTCGGAACGATACGCGATTCTTGCAAATCACAGCTCCGGTACAGCCCGGCAGTAGTGGTGGACCCGTGATGGATGGGCGTGGTGTAGTTCTCGGTGTGGTCGTGGCGAAGCTCGACGCACTTCGCGTCGCAGCGCTGGCTGGAGACATCCCTCAGAACGTGAACTTCGCTATACGCGGGAGCGTCGCCGCGGCGTTTCTTGATGCCGCGGGAATTGGATATCAGACTTCGGCTACAGGAGGACGGGTCGCGCCCGAAGACATAGGAGAAAGGTCTCGGGGGTCCGTCTTTGCTTTAGAGTGCCACATGCAGTGAGCCCCGGAAGGGCGGCTCGGCCTTAGCCCGTGCCCTAGGGCGGCGTAGTACCGAAGCCGATTGTGGCGCGCGAGTCGGAGCGGTAGATGCCGGTGCAACGTTAACCCGCCGACAACGGACCCCACTCTATCATCCTCCGCATTGTGCAAGCGCCTGTGCTTGGATGGTCTTATCGGTGGCTATCGACCAGTTATTGCTCACCACCAGATGGTAAACGCCGGGTCCCGCTATCGACACATCGATTGGAGCCACAACGACACGACCCGACTGCCAATTCACGCGCGAGCCGGAAACGTCTGCGCTCCAGTTCACAAAATTATCGTCATTCATGATGAATGCTTCGAAATCCTTATTACCGCCCGAGACACCTGCGATGCGCCCGGAGATTGTGCACGTCGCTGCTGGAAGCTGGAAGTCGTAGTGTACGAAGCTTTGAGCTTTGACGATCACCGCTTGACCATCCGCTATCGGGATTCGCGCGGTGGCCGCGGTTGTCGGCACGGCCTGAACCTGATTGGGTGGGGCTGCCGGGTTCGGTGCCGCGGAGACCGCCGCATTCGGTTGGTCAGTTTGTGTACTCGTGTGATCGTGGATGATCTTCCACTCGCGTTGAACTTTTTGGAACACCAGCGTCATCGCGCCCCGCTGCTGCGTCTCCTGCGCCCCGGTTCCAAGCGTGATCGTATACGTGGTGAGTGCAAGAGCGTTGTTGGCACCCAGCGGAACGACATCAATAGATCCAATACTGATCTTAAACTTTCCTTCTGTGCCCACGAGCTGGTCAAACGCTTCCCGAATGCGATCCCATCCTCTCATGATCTGTCCGTCTCCAACGGATGTGACACCCGGCTCCCGAGTGTACATGTCGGCGATTGTGGCGGCATCAGACCGATTATGAGCGTCGATGTACGCCCGAACTGCCTGTTGAATCTCAGTGCGTTGGATTGATGCAGGCGTTGCCTGAGCGCGCAGCAGAGCAGAACAAAGAAGGGTACTTGTGACAAGAACGCCCAAAAAACTGGTCCTCAACATGTGTCGCTCCTTGAGGCGATGACTCAGGCCAAAACTACGGCGAGTGCAGTCGGCCGCAATGCAGCCATCAAATCATGGCGCTTGAAGGCTAACGCGTTGTGCGGCACACCGACTAGAAATTCCCGGAAAGGATGCCGCCCCCTGCGGGCCATGGGCGAAGCGGTTCTGGACTACACTGTCGCGTTGGAGCTCGACGGCGAGCGGCTCGTGAACTTTCCACGAGGAGCTTGTGGCATTGGACGCGAGCGGTGAAGCGGATTTGGCAATGAGTCACAATTTGAGTAGCGGCTCTGACAATGCCACTGGCGACGCATCAGCCCTCTGAGCCGTGTGTCTGAGAAACGGTACATACACGCGAAGTGAGTGTCATTGGATCAGCTCCACAGTAGGGGAAAACTGTCAACGGCCAAGACCAGTCGACCCTCTTGTGTGCAGCCTTTCGTTCAGGAGCGACAGTATTTTCGCGAACACTGGCAAGGTACACTTAGTAATGACGACGCGCTCATCCACTTCTCGGCAAGGAAGTAATGGTGTTCCGTCTTAAACGCTCCGACACATTCGTTAGTAGCGTCGAGCGGGACCATGGAATCGACCTCCACTCGAGATCCGACGCGAGGCTCGGAAACTTACTCCGTGAGCGTGGCTTTTCGTCGCTCACGGAACTTCTCAAGGCCTACTCCGGGCGGTTGGATTACCATGCCTCACCTCGACACGTGTTTCTGAGCTTCCATCGCGAGGATCTGAGACAGATCAGTGGGATCCGACTGATGATGAGAAACGAGCGCCTCGCTCTCGACATTTCCGACGAGCCCAACCGTGAACCTGTGGGATCGGAACGATCCTCATACATCAAGCGGGTTCTTCGGGATCGCATAAGGCGGGTGGAAGTAGTCATGTGCATGATCGGAGATGGGACTGCGTGGCGTGAATGGATCGATTGGGAGCTAGATACCGCAATTGAAGAGGGACGCGGTATCTGCGGAGTGCGCTTAAAAGGTTCTAGAGGCCGCGCGCCAAGCATACTCACGGAGATAGGAGCACCGATAGCCTCTTGGGATTTGTCGAGCATGATCGCAGTGATTGAATGCGCGGCGGCGAGACGCAGCTAGCACTTCAGCAAGCACCAAGGGTCAAAGATGAACGAGCGGCCAGTTGCAGCACTGATTAGCGAACTTGAACCCGATCCATTTAGACGAGAGGTGGGGTTCTCGCCTGAAGTAACTCGGGCGAATGACGCCCTCCTGGGATCGGGTGCGACACGGACTGAGGCTATCAAGATCCTGAATGACTGGCTTCAAAAGCATCAGCCGTGCCTCTTTGGACGTATTGCGGCTAAGGCGGGACTTATTTCTTACTGCATCCTGTCTGAAAATGATCTAAAGGGCAGCGATGACGGGATCCGAAATAAGATCCAGGAGGCACGCACCGCCTGGACTCGCGAGGGCTTCGAGGGTCGTAAAAGTGGGTTCGTCATCTTGGTAGTCTCTCCCATCATCACGCTAGCTTTGCCAAACAAACAGATGGAGGCACTCGCCCGTAGGTTGTGCTCGCTTTACTTGCTCGACGAAATCGAGACAGATGAGATCTACCTGGACGAGTTGTTTCTTGAGATTCCAGGCAGCCAGCGCGCAACCTGGAGATGGCATGCAGGTGTGAACTATTTCTGTGCTCAGGCCGACAAGCGGTGGTGGCAAGATCATCGCGTACCTGGTGGCATGGCTTTCTCGGTCAACTCCGTCGGGCATATGACGAAGTCCGGGCGTCTCGCATCAGCAATGAAAGATCTCAATGCAGTACTTGAAGTCCCTTCCGAACCTAGTCTAGAACACAAGATCGAGTCGCTTCCAACTGCGCTGGAGTTCGCGATGCGCACGATCGCTATCGCATCGGACGCGGTCTCCGGAAGGGCAACAGAGTTGATGCCGCTCCCGGCCTACTTCGTACCGAACGTTAGGCGCCATGACTCGGTGAAGCCCCATCAGCTCGACTTCACCTATTTGTTCGTAAATGAGCTCGAAAACCCCGCGTTCACCACCATGGGATCAGGAAGGCGGATCCGCCGCGCAAGCCTGTCCCCACCGCTAAAGCAACGCGGGAGGGGAAACACTGAGCGCAGCAAGATGATTGGCAAGGAACTCCCAATCGACGAATGCGAGCGTTTAGTGAGAGCGCTTGCGCCATCTCGTCGTGCAAAACGATAGGGAAGTCAAAAGGGGGATCACCGTGGCGGCTAAGCGCGCGTTCATCAGTTTCGACTTTGATCACGACGAAGACCTTCGAAACCTCCTTGTCGGACAATCGAAGAATCCCGACACGCCGTTTACGATCCAAGATCGCTCTGTAAAAGACCCTATGACGGGCGACTGGAAGGAGAAGGTGCGTGGGCGGATACGCAACACGGAGCTCACCATAGTGATCTGTGGGCAGTATACAGACAGAGCGACCGGCGTTGCGGCAGAGCTGTCGATCACGAGAGAGGAGCGGCACTCCTACTTCCTGCTATGGGGGCGCGCGGACAAGACGTGCACCAAACCGACTACCGCCCTCCCGACGGACACCATCTACAAATGGACCTGGGACAATCTCAAGGCTCTCATCGAAGGACAGAGGTAACCCAGGAGCCCCGAGATGCGACGAGCTCTTTGCGTCGGAATCGACCAATACTCTTCTGACCCGTTGCAAGGTTGCGTGGCCGACGCCACGCGTGTCGGGACTGTCCTCTCCTCACACCAGGATGGCACACGAAACTTTGACACGAGAGTGCTGACGGCTCCGATCGGAGGAGCAAACGGTCTAGTAACCCGTGCCGCGCTGCGCGAGAACATTGATGATCTCCTGAAAGATCCAGCTGATGTTGCGCTCCTTTACTTCTCTGGCCATGGCACAGTCAACAACCTCGACGGATACCTTGTGACGCAAGACGCGAAGAGGTACGACGAGGGTGTGGCGATGAGCGATGTTCTGAAGTGGGCCAACGACTCCAAAGCTGCTGAAGTCGTAATTCTGCTCGATTGCTGCCATTCTGGAGCGCTAGGGAACGCTCCGGCCATAGACAACAGGAAGGCCCTGCTCCGCGAGGGATTGTCGATCCTCACTGCCAGTCGCGCCGATCAGCCTTCAGTCGAGACTGGTGGCGCCGGTCTCTTTACATCCTTATTGGTGGATGCGCTCGAGGGAGGGGCGGCTGACCTCCTGGGTCAGGTAAGCGCACAGGCAATCTACGCATCGGTTGAAGCCGCTCTGGGAGCATGGGAGCAGCGGCCGCTATTCAAGTCGCATGTGTCGCGAGTTCTTGCCCTGCGCAATTGCACCCCACCAATCGAACGTGCAGTTCTGCGAAGGATCCCGCTGCTCTTCCCGCTTCCGGCAGAGGACCACCCGCTTGACCCGTCTTTCGAACCTGAGTCGCAGCATCCGAATCCGGGCAACGTGGCGATCTTCAAAGAACTCCAAATCTTGAACCGCGTGTACCTCGTGACACCGGTTGGTGTCGCCAATATGTACGACGCGGCGATGCAGTCGACAGCCTGCCGACTAACACCTACGGGCCGCTACTATTGGCGGTTGGCGAAGGGCGGAAGGATCTGAAGCTGCCTCACTTCAGACCCGGCTCACAACACCCCAAGGGCGGTAAGGTCATCCACGTGTTCGTGAGTCGCCCAACCTGGGTTTCACCGGTGTTCGTACGGGGGTCTGACAGGGATTCTGGAGAGGTTAGCGGACCTTGGTTTGAACCCGCGGACTCTAGGCTCGACCGATTGCGCGACGCGAGCGCGGCTTGACGAGGTGATTGCGCTAATGAATCAATGCCTGGGGGCTGTGATTCTTGGTTATCCACAGATCGAGGTCGCCTCAGGAACAATAAGAGGCAGTGTACTCCCCGGACCGGCGCGATAGGCAGCTTCATTTCATGAACTCGACCTCGCTGACCCGGCTTGGGCCCTTGGCGAGCGCGTGACGGGAGTCCTGCGCAAATGGCGAGACGATGTGCTTATTCGCCATGAATCATAATCGTGCCTTCGGGCCGAGGTCGCAGGTGTTCGAACAGGTCTTCTCCCACCTATGCCCCGAAGATGGAGAGATCTGCAAACAAACTCGGTTGCAGTTCATCGAATCCTTTCTGGGGTACCTTCAGGTAATTCCAACGCTGTCGAGTTAGATCCGTCGCATTCACGCACCACAGTCCTGCGGCCCGATCCTTGTATACAACATCGGGGTCTTCGCGACCCTTCGTTTCGATCAGTCGATGGGAGCCGTCATCGAGGACGGCGACAAAGTCAGGCTCATAGTACCGCAGGCTTCCTGCACTATCTGTGTACTCGATCGTGAACCCGAATTGTGTCGGCAATTTGGCAAATGCAACCACGTCACGGGCATCCTGGAGAAACCGTGCAAACCGCTCCTCGAATTCATTGTCACACGCCGCCAGGTTGTAAATGGTTTTCGACGCTGTGAACCAGTTGGCGCGAGAATAGGGAAAATGCGGCGTCTCATTGAGCCCGCGCGACGCCAAGAGCTGAGGTTTCTGCTCCTCGATTACCAGCGCCCGTAAAGCTTTGACGAACAAGTCCACCGTGACGAAGCGAGCCACATTGCTCGAGATCGCGTGGATCATCTCGGGGCCTTCGAGCTCCACGCGCCGACCAAAAGCCTTCGTTTCCAGGAACTCCCGCACCTTCGGCGCGAGCGCGGCAAACTGCGACGGCAGCTTCACGTCCTGCGCAATGCGCTTGGCGTAGTAGCTGATTACCTCTTGCGCCGTCTGGGGCTCGGGCATCTTGTACTCCCGCTCCACCAGCTTCTCCAGCGTGATCACATCGTACCCCTCGTATCGGAAGCTCTTCGCCTCTTCGGTTCCTTCCTTCATCGGGAACGGCTGACAATTGAAGGTGCTGACGTCGAGGGCCTGGATCTCCTCGGTCAGCGTCTTCTTCCGCACAAGAATCGGTGTGAGGACGGGGATGCTGATATCTCTGTCCGTCTTGGCAGGATCAGGCTGAATCGTTCGGATGACGAGATGGTCCTCGCCAAGCTCGAACTTCTCGAGCTTCAAGTCCTCGTCCTTCTCGAGCCGGTCGACCAGCTCCATAAATTTGCGTGTTCCGATGACGTCCACGCGCTCCTCGTAACCCGTGCCTTCCCCCCGAAACATCAACCGCAGCCCGCGGCCCAGCGTCTGCTCGGGCAGGATGTTGGCTTTGGCCGAATAAGGCCGCAGCCCTACGATCACCGTGACGCTCTGCACGTCCCAGCCTTCGCGCAGCATGAGAACGCTGACGATGCAATTGATGGGACTTGTTTCCCGATCTACGTCGCGCGCCGCGTTGCGTGCCTCTTGTTCGCTGTCGCGTGCGATATCGCCGCTCCGGTTGGTATGGATCACGAGCAGCTTGTCGCCTGCGAACTCGGCCGCGTACTTCGTCCGCAGAAATTCGGCGACGTCATCGGCTTCAGATGTTTCATTCATCATCACGAACAAAACCGGTCTCTTCGCGAGCGGCTTGAGCTGGTCCCGGTATTCACGCCACCGCTCAACGCCGGCTGTCAGGTAGGTTTTGTACCGTGTGCTGGCCACCGTGGACTGGGCCTCACCAATCCCGACCGTGACGCCCTTCATTGGACGCTTCACGATGCCGTCGATGATCGCCTGCTTCAGCGGGTAGTCGAACACGGTCCAGGTGAAAAGCTCTCCACCTTTGCCGTAGCGCGGCGTCGCCGTGACGTCGAGCTGCGCGATCCCCCCCCCCTTCTCAGCGAGCCGCCCGTGCAGCCCGCGGATGACCTCGTTCCACTTGAGTTTCTCGTCGTGCGTGTGGTGCGCCTCGTCATTCACCACGAGGACGGGCCCGCCGCGCGCCACGATACGGTCTACGAAGCCCACCGTTTCGTCCGCGGTGGTCGGTGGCTTGTGGCCGAGGACTGCGATCATCTGGTCGGGCTCATCGTCGTCACTGGGACGGTCATGGAGCTGCTGGATGTTGGTGAGGTACAGCGCGCCGTTCGACGAGGCGCGCTCGTTTTCGCCGCGCAGGTATACTTCGAGATCCCAGAAGAGCTTTAACTCGGGGGGGATCACGGGATCGTCGCGGAAAATCTTACCGTTTTGGAAATCCGCCTGCAGCCGCTCGAACACGATCACGTTCGGGGCCAGCACGAAGAACGTCTTAGCGAAGTCCTCGCGGCCCTCGGCGACGGCGTTGAGGTACTGCCATGCCACCGCGAGCGAAATAACTTTGGTTTTGCCACTACCCGTGGCCATCTTGAGGCAGTAACGCGCGAAATCGTCGTGCTGGAGGAGCTTGATGTCGGGCCGCCGTACGAAAGTCTCGAGCAACGTCTTTTGACGGCGGATTTCCTCGACTTCATAGAGATAGATCAGCGTCTCGATCGCGTCCTGCTGGAACGGATGGTAACGGAAAACGTGACCAGCCCGGCCGCGCCGGTGCCCATCTGGTGGGAACCAGTATCGCAATAGTGAACGGGTTGTGTCGCTGATACCCCGGTAACCCTGAGCCTTCCAGGACGCGACAGCCTCGCGGATGAGCGGTACCGCCGGCGCCGTCGTTCCCCGAGCTTCCAAGAGATCGGTCTGCGCGGCCGCCTTCTTGCTTCGAGCCACTACTTCACCTCGACCTGCAGAAGCTTCGTCGTGTCGTTGCCAAGGATGTCGATCACCTTCACCACAACGCGGTACTTCCCGGCTTCGGCGTACGTGTACGACGTCGAACGGGCGAGTGTCTTATCTTTGCGTGTTCGGTAGGTCTGCCACTCGTTATGGAACGTGTCGTCAGAGTTATCCCAGTCCACCGCCCAGTAGTCGATCCACTGCTCCCAATGTGTGATGGCTTTTTGTACGTCTTCGGGGACGTCATCAAGTGGGATGATGAAGTCCTTCAGCTCGAGCGTGACCGTTGTCGCCTTCTTGGTCACTTTGACGTCGAGCGCAGCCAGTTCGAAGAATTTGATGTCGCCCTGCTCGACAGCCTTTTTCTCGAGCACCTCGCGCGGAATTCGGATTAGCCGCAAGTCGATGCCAGCGAGCTCCGCCTTCTGACGGGCGGTTTCGTTCAGCTCGAAGGCAAAGTCCCAGCCGAGGATGTCCACGCCGCTGCGCTGCGGGGCGTCCTTGCCGGTGCCGACGGCCTTCCGGAATTCGATAACAATTCCAGTCACGTCCGCAAGCGTGACGGGCGCGTCGACGCCGCCGACGTGCACCATGCGGCCGGCCTTGTTGCCGTGCAGCCAGATGTAACCTGCTACCGACTGGGCATGATACAGATCGAGAACGAATTGCCGATATGCTTGCGTCGCCGCTTCGGCCCTTTCGCCGAACTCGGCGACCTGCCAGGCCTGGCGCTCGTACTTGCCGAGATTCTGCACGACGAACGGTTTGACACCGGGGATGCCGAGGAGTCGCTTGCGTGTGGTGTGGATGGCGAAGCGCCCGAGGTCGCACGCAATCCAGCGGCGGTTTAGTCGCTCTGCGACGGCGGCCGTCGTCCCACTTCCAACGAAGCAGTCGAGCACCAAACTGCCCTCTTCTGAGGCCGCTCGGATGACCGAAGCAAGTAGGGCTTCTGGTTTTTGAGTCGCATATCCCAACCGTTCCGAAGAAACCGGATTGATGTATGGGATCTCCCAGACATCGCCAATCTTGGTCTCTGCCTTACCCATCTCGTAAATCCGATTGCCTTCATCGTCCCGTAGCCAGACCCGTGCCCCCTCAATCTTTTTTGTTACCGGTTGAGGCTTCTGCAGCTTTACTGGTCGCATCAATGCATTGTGAACCCAGCTATCGCCCCTTACGTAGACCAGCAGACTATCGTGCTGCTTATCGAATGTGTTGCCACCGGTTCCAAGTTTGTTTGTGTAGTACCAGATAATCTCGTTTCTGAAATGCTGCTCTCCGAAAACCTCGTCGAGCACTATTTTGGCGGAGTGTACAACGTTCCAATCAAGATGAACAAAGAGAGTACCGTTCTCAGATAAGAGTTCGCGAAGTAGGGTTATCGTGTCAGCAAACCAGCCGAAGTAGGACTCCAATCCTTTGCCCCAAGTATCACGATACGCTTTCTGCTCAATAATCGAAGGCTCCTTGACGAAAGACGTCCCAACGGCTCCCCGTTGCACCGCAGGTACCTCGGCAGTGAAGGAAAAGTCGCCGCCGGTGTTAAATGGTGGATCGATGTAAATAAGGTCTACCTTTCCGCCGAACTCCTCGAGCAAAGATGGTAGCACGTATTTCTTGTCGCCCCAGATCAATCGGTTACGCCAATCGGTGGGCCGGTTGGTGGCAAAGAGCTCTTGATTCCGCTGCCGATCCACCGCGGACTCGTTAACGGTCTCAACAGTCTGGAATGGCAGGGCAATCCGCGACTGCGCAATCTTGCGCCTCTGTGCGTCGTACTTGCCTTCCCAGATCAGCTCAGTCATTCCCTCATCCAAGAAAGACAGTGTCCGCGTGCCATTCGAGCTCCAGTTTGCTGGGTCTGCTTGTTTCGATCGGCGGTACCTGAATCGGTTCATCGGCGAGGTCGTAATAGACTCGCCCATTCTGCCAGTCCTTCCGAAGACGACCACTCACCCGAAAACGATAGTCGGACGTCACGGTTACGTAACCACGATCGAAGAGAGTATGAATGTCAGAGCGAAATAAGAGACCATTGTCGAGGCAATGGACACCTCCTCGCGCGACGGGACGGATGTGCGCAGCTTCAAGCACTAGAAGTGTCTTTTCCCCTGTCACCGCGCAATGTCGCTCGTAAGCATCTGTCACAACAATGCGGAATGCGCCCTGACCCAACCGCGGTTTGAACAGTCGAGGTTCTCCATACATCTCCGATGCCTGCTCGGCGACAAGACGGGTCCCTTTGGCGCGCGAGGCCACCACCCGCTGCCACAACAGCTCGCCAAAACCTGTCGTTAGGTCATAAGTCTTCCCTACCTGGGTGTGACGGGAGAAATCCTTGGGCGCCGGAATCCAGTTGGCCTCGTCGAGGAAGAAGGTGTCCTCGAGAACGAGGCATCCAATAGCGTAGTCGGCTTGCGGATCGTGGGCCACACCCCGGTAGTGTTCAATGCGTCGATGCATTGTTTCGCGGTTCGGTGCGCCGTTGGCGACTCCTAAGGTCTCCCACGCGATGGACATCGGGAGAATAGAAAACGTCGCGAAGAATCCGCCACCGGCAATCACGTTGTGCGGAGCGTGCAGCTTGAAGAGCAGCGGCTGACCAGCGGCCAACGCACGAAACTGCCGTCCTCCGCTCGGTTGCCAGAAGTTCACCTCAGTAAGTCCGTCCTGGCGTCGGAGGAACTCGAACCAGTCGTTATCCGTGATCGCCACAAAGGCCTTCACAATCGCAACAAATTACGCGCGATTTCTTTGATTGCATGCGGCCGTCAGCGATGGCCTACAAGGATCCGGTCTTGCGCAGGAGCTTATCCCGTGCAGGTTCGAGTTCCCCCATGAATTGAGTTCGGTGCGCTATGATCGGTCACCCGCTCAAGGTGAGAGAGTTGCTCGATGAGATCTATCGTGGAGAGGTCCTCCTTCCTGAGATCCAGCGATCTTACGTCTGGAAAGGGCCCCAAGTAGCAAAGCTGCTCGACTCGCTTTACCGAGACTACCCTGCCGGCCAGATCCTTCTGTGGGATACCATCAAGCTGCCGATCACAAAGAACCTTGAAGGTGTGAGGACGCCTGTCTTTCCGTTGACAGGACATCCGAAGATCGTTCTCGATGGTCAACAGCGTCTGACATCTCTGTTCAAGGCACTTGGCAAGAACGGTGACGATAGTGTCGAGGTCTATTTTAACCTGGATAATGAGCAGTTCGAGAGATACTCACGGCGCCTATCTAAGGACCCGCGGTGGGTCTCTGTTAGGAAAGTCATAAACGGGGAGAGGACGGATCTCCAAGTCCTCCACGAGATAGAGGAAGCCGGCGGTCCGACCACGAAGCAGGCCAAAGCGCAGGAGTACCTCGACCGCCTGCAACGACTCCGAAAGATTGGCGAGTACGAGTTCCCCATCGACATTTTCAAGAGCGACGACTACGAAGAGGTGACCGAGCTCTTTGTTCGAATCAACTCTGGGGGCACGCGACTACGCGCCGCAGAACTTGTCCTTGCCCAGCTCGCCCTTAGGCTTCCTGGTACTGTCGCCGAGAAGTTCGAGGAGGCGATGGATGACTATGCAGAGCTCGATTACGACCTGGACGCGAGATTCATGATTCGATGCTTGGTCGCAATCGGCACCGGACAGAGCCGGTTCCGCTACCTGACCGAGTTCTGGACAAAGCCACCTCAAGAAATTCAAGCCATCTGGAAGAGGACGAAGAAGGCAATCGACTGCGCTGTGAATTTCGCGCGTCAGAACGCTCGCTACGAAACCTCAGAGTGGCTGCCGTCTCTAACCGCACTTGTTCCGGTCGCCGTCTATTTCGACAAACACAAGGCTATCACTCCCAACGCTGAGGAAGAGCTGCTGAGGTGGTTCTATCTCGCGTCTCTTCGTGGCCGTTACAGCGGAAGTCAGGAAACCGCGCTTGATGAGGACCTGAAGGCGCTTTCTACTAAGGAACCCATGGCTGGTCTGATGAAGGTTCTAGGACCGATCGGGGACGTTACGGCCGAGGAGTTCGATGACGCAGGTGCGCGCAATCCGCTGTTCGCGATGACCTATGCAGCGGCGCGAAAACGTAGCGCAAAAGATTGGTTCACGGGCGTGACCCTGGCAACTGATGTGGTTGGAAAGGAACACGATATCCAGATTCATCACGTGTTTCCAAAGGCACTGCTCAAGAAGGCAGGAGTGTCCAGGAAAGACCGCGATGAGATTGCAAATCTCGCCTTCCTGGCAGCCCGTCCGAACCGAAAGATCTCAAATCGCGAGCCTGCGATCTACCTCGCGGAAATCGCAGACAAGAATTCCAAACGGCTTGAAGCTCAATGTATTCCGATGGACAAGAAGCTTTGGCGTTTGGATCGCTTCCAGGATTTTCTGTCAGCGAGGCGAGCAATGCTCGCTTCAGCCGTTAACGATCTGATCCAGAACCCCGTGTAGAACGATCAATCCCAAGCTCGCTGAGGGTCAAGGACAAGCCGTTTACTCGTTTAGAGAGGTGCCGCGATGTTTGTCGAATTCCTGGGCATTCTGTTGCTGGTGGGATTCGCCTTCGGTTGCTATCGGCACTTCTCGGACTCCCATTCGCTTTTGTCGTTGTCCTTTTGGAACGATCTCAAGGTGACCAGAACTCCGCCAGGTCTGTCGCCGTCAATCACGCCTTCCAGTGCATCGTGTATGCTGTTCTACTCGCTCTCCTGACTGCGGCGTATGTCGCCTGGCGAGGCGTAACCCACTCGTGGGTATACGGCCTGGTCGCGTGGCTGTGGACGTACTTCATGCTCGGGTCCAACGCCCACGAAAAGACCAAGGCTACTTCTGATCCTCCGGGCATGATTCAGACGCCGGTCGAAGCTGCCGTCGCACAAGGAGCGGGGATCGGTCTCGCCATCGGGCTTGTCCTTTTCATCATCGTCTACAACTGGCCCACAACGATCACGTTCATCCCAGGGATTAGGCCCCTGATGGGACTGAACCTGCATTTTGCCGACTGGCTCGTCGGCTTCCGGATTGTGCGGGTCCTTCTCGGATTCACCCTACTCGCATACGTGGTGAACTTCGGGTTCATGGTGTTGATCGGAGGTGCCCTTCTGCTTGGTGCCGCCTGGTCGGGGCTTAAACGGCTCCTTGAGCCTCGTGCAACGGCATAGTGGATGGGGCTCTTTGATGCTTTTCGATCTCGCCCCAATAAGAAGCAGGTCGCCTCAGGCTTCGTTGGATCGTCATTCGGAGGAGCCGAGCATACCCTAGAAGCGATTGTCGGTGACTTTGCTGAACTAACGCGGCCTCGACCGCAACCTGACGCCATATTGGAGGTACGATTGTGTTGCTCGGCCTCGCCTATAATCTCATTGATCGCGCAGTCTATCCTGTGCTGACCCCGCCGCAACGCACCGAGCTTCTTGATCAGTACGTGATGTGGCTCGAAGTGGCCGTCACTGAAATGCTCGTCGAACAAACACCCAACCGGAGTGCATTAGCGAAGCAGCTTCTCGCAGCTATCTACGAGCATCATGCGAGCTTTGGTGAGTACGCGTTTCCCGCTCCCGGTGGTAGTCTGGGCGGCACGTTGTTCTGGGAGGTGGGAAAGCTCATTGCCACGAAGCTCGGTGCGGAGAACGACCCTTTTATGGTGACGGCCACTTCAGCCCGCCCTGAGCGCAGCGAAGCGTACTCGTGCCGGCGCCACGAAGCCTCGCGCATCGTTGATTTTCGCCCTACCGGGGCGTACGATAACGCGCATTCCGTTAGCGCGACAGAATGGGGTGGGAATTCCATGGCCTCGAGCAACGCGATATGCCGGATCGGCGTGTTCTACGATGGGTCTTTCTTCGCATATGCTCGTCGCTACTACTACCAAGAGCGCGACCTAGGCTGGCTTCGGTATCTGCCGTTTCACGCGTTCATCGAGGCGTTCATTGCCCACAAGGAACAGGGATACGCGAGCTACAGGGTTGTATATGCGGCCTGGCACCAGGGGCTCTTCACGAGCAAGAAGGCCACACCGGAGCAGCTCCGGTTTGACCGCAATCAGCATCACGATCTAATGCACGCGGGGGTTGAGC
>WNGI01003292.1_pt1 | contig 15204 bp, 17 predicted proteins | sample 5400621 | NCBI WGS metagenome assembly WNGI01 (sample SAMN13153374, study PRJNA577476) | soil metagenome | isolation source: 20 cm soil or saprolite under Garry oak tree replicate 1 | place: USA:California | collected 2016-06-15 | reverse complement strand
AACCCGGGCAGAGCCCGCCAGATCTTGATGAATACGTCCTGGGTCACGTCTTCTGCCGCCTCACGGTCGCGAAGAAAGCTGTACGCCAACCCAAAAACCCTGCGTCGGAAGGCAGGCAGAAGCAGGGCGATCGCCTCATCGCGGCGCTCCGCCCGCACGAGCTCCAAGACTCTGGTATCGGTCAACACGGCGTCGCATCGCCCGTTTCGTCCGACCCCGATGTTCTCACTCTCCTTATTAAGGCGTCTGATCGCTACCGGACGCGGGCGCTTCGCGTTTGGGGGCTGCCTCCTTGCGCCCTTCCACAAAATAGAAGATGAGATAGGCGGCGCCGACGGCGACCGCGATCCAGCCGGATCCTCCCATTGGAGCCCGCAACCAGTCGCGCCCGCCAAATGTAATGGCGAGGCCGACACCTAGCCAGATCAGACCGCGCAGAAGATAGCGTGAGCGCGGCGGCATCTGCTCGGGCTGCGGAGGTGACTCCGGCAGCAGCTCCAGGCCCTTCTCGATGGCCGCCATCCGCTCCTTATGGCGGCAGTCAATCTCGCGCACCCTGCGCCGGTACCACACCACGATCCAGACGATCAATGCACCCAAACTCACCGTGACCGAGATAATCGGAATCAGGAGGGCCATTACAGGGAGCAGATGCTCAGTCCACATGGTCACAACCTCGTTTCAGCCCATGAGTGTGCGCAGGATCCATTCGATCTCGGGACAGTGCCGCGCGATGAGATAGCCGGCGATCGCACCGATCACGGCAGCTGACAGGGTATCGGTCATCGCACTTTTCTGGCGTAGTCATTCTCGCGCGTCACAGGGGTTGATACGCGCAGGCGGCTCCCTGAGTTTCAGGGTTGAGATCTTTTTTCGCCGCTGTGGTGAAACCCCGCAGCCTGCAGGCGCGTATCAATCAAGTGACTCTATCCGGGGCGCCGTCCGCTGGCCAACCGAACTCGCCAAAAAATGAGAGTTCCCGCTCCGGAAGACCGTCAACGACTGAAATGAGGGATACCCAACGGAGGTTGCCATATGAATACCCAGCCCATCCTGTCAGCAGCCATCCTGATGGCGGCGTTTGGGGTCGTGCCCGTTAGCACGATTGCGGATCAGCGCGCTGCCACAACGTCCGTCAGCAGCGTTGCAGACGTAGCGCTCTCCGATGTCAATCTCTCGACGCCGGAAGGTATGCGCGTGGCTCGCGGCCGCCTGCACACCATGGCCGAGCGCGTTTGCGCCGACCGCGGCGGCAGCCGCGACCCCTCCTCGCAGCCGACCTTCGCCGCGTGCGTGGATAGCACGGTGGCAAACGCGCTCCGGCAGATCGATGCGGTCAGACAGACCCATACGACGGTGCGCAATTCGGTGACACGCAGTGCAAGCGTGTCGCTCGCCGATCTCGACCTGTCGACGCTGGAAGGATCCCGCATCGCGCGCGAGCGGTTAGAGGCGATGGCCCGGCGCCTTTGCGGCGAGCTTGCCAGACGGCAAGACCTTTCGTATCAGCCGAACTATGGTGCCTGCCTGCATGACACCTTGGCTGGGGCGGTGGCACAAGCTGATATCCTCGCCGCGGCCAGGAGCACGCGTACTGCACGGCACAGCGCGCCCTAGTGGCGCGCAGCGTGTCCTAGTGGCTGTTGCATCAGGCAGCCGAGCAGAGCGAGGAGCTCCACGCGTAGCGTCGGCACTGAGGGGCTGCGAGCATGAAGCTGACACTGCGAAGGGACCCGTGCTATTCGACACTTATCACCACTTTTCCTCGGGCGTGCCCTTGTTCCAGATACCGCAGCGCCTCGGGGGTCTCGCTCAGCCTGTAACGCCTGTCGATGACCGGTATCACCTTACCGGACTGCATGAGAGTGCCCAAGGCGGCCAGATCATCTTTGTTGAGTTCCGCCAGAATCATGCCGAACTTCTGACTCATGAACGGCGACAGCATCAAGGCCTCGATCGGAGTCGCCAGGAACCCGAACCAATTACCGGGGGTTGTCGAGCCGATCATGACGAAGATGCCCTTGGGATTCAGGACGCGCCTGTATTCCAGCAACGAGTGGGTTCCGACGTTGTCCAGAATCAGGTCGTAGTGTTGCGCGCCCTTGGTGAAATCCTCCCGGGTGTAGTCAATGACGTGATCGGCGCCGATTGACCGCACCAGATCGACATTCCGTGTGCTGCATACGCCGGTCACCTCTGCGCCGAATGACTTGGCGATCTGTACGGCGAACGTACCCACACCTCCCGATGCGCCGTTGATCAAGACCTTCTGACCGGGGTGAATCCGCCCCTTGTCGCGCAGGGCCTGTAAGGCGGTGATTCCCGCGATGGGTACAGAAGCCGCTTGCTCAAACGTCACGTTAGCCGGTTTCAGCACCACTGCCCGCTCCTCGCGAACAGTGACGTACTCGGCGAACGCCCCGTCTCTCCCGCCGAATACCTCATCACCGGGTTTGAACCGCTTGACGTTCTTGCCGACCGCTTCGACAGTTCCCGCAAAGTCAACGCCCAGTCGCGGATCCTCCGGTTTTCCGAACCCGGAGTCCGTGCGCACGAGGTACGGCGTGCCTCTCATGTAATGCCAGTCAAGCGGATTGACTGAAGCCGCGTGAACCTTTACCAGAAGCTGATCGTCCGCAGGGGTCGGCTTTTCAATATCCTCGAACCTCAGAACATCGGGTGAACCATAGCAACGATGGACAATGGCCTTCATCAATTGCGTTTTGGCGGGAAGCACAGGCGCCGGGCCGCAAGGAGAATCGTGGCTCACAGCGAGCGCCAGCGACACAAGCGCCGCTGCCACGAGTATCAAGATGACACTCAGGATTTTGGAACGTAGTCTCATGGACCTGACTCCGGACCGCTGACACCTATTCACTCAATGTGGTGAATGTCTGGGCACGATGCTGCTAACGCGGCGCGGGCGGCGGCGGGGTGGGAGCCGCGGTTGCATTCGGGGCAGGCATGCCGTGCATGCCGAAAACGGGGCAGTGATGAGGGCCGTGAGCGGCGGCGAACAGGGCGCCCAGTATGACGAGGCCAGCCAGCGTGAAGGCCCAGAAACCGAGGTATCGTCCAAACGTCCGCAGTGCGCCTTCAGAGCGCGCCGACAGGTAGAGAACAAGGTAGCCGGCGATGGTGAGCGCGGTGGCCGGCAGCAGCGCCAGGAAGTAGATCATCGAAGCACCTGTCTCGGCAGCGGTGGGCTTGATTTTACTCCCGCACCGATCGCGCCATGCGCTGATCCGGCGCTCAGTGTCCGCCGCCGGCAGCGGGTGGTTCGTGCTCCCGATGATACCGGTGGATGGCCCACAGATAGCTCTCCATCAGGGAGTCCTTGCCCAGCTCCGCCAGGACATCGTTGCGCCGGCGCCGCGTGGTCACACGCGCCAGCTGCGCCCGGGCGCGGGAAAAATGACTCAGCTGATTGCGGTATTGCCACAGCAGCTCGCGGGTCGCCATCTTGTTCTGGTGCAGTTCCCAGACGCCCAGCAGAACCGCGAGTAGGCCCATGGTGAAGGTCAGAGTGTTTTTCAGGGGTACGCCCAGGCCCATGTCGACGTGATGCAGGAGGTCGCCGAAGGCGAACAGGGCGGAGATCACCACGAGAATGGAGATGAACAGGGTGTATCTCAGGCGTCTCACGCGCCGGCTGCTCCTCTCGAGGCGCGCCACCCTCGCCGTAAAGTACTCATATTGATTTTCTATCCACGCCTGCTCGACCCCGCGTCCCTCGCGCACGTCCAGCTCGTGGCTGGTGAGGGCCCGAACGTCCGCAGGTTCGATGCCCTTGAGGACGAATCCGATCCAGCCGAAACCGCGGAACTTGTCGATTCCCGATAGCGCGAGCACCTCGGTCGCGTCCACCCGGTGATCTGTGCCCGCGAGTCGCAGATAGAACCTCGCCCGCAGAGTCTCGGCGAGCGCGCGATACGTCAGGTGCTTGCCGAACCAGCGCTTGCCCTGCAATACGTGGTACACGCCGAGGCTCCCCAGGAGCGTGAGCACGTAGGCCATCAACAGGATCCTCGACTCGACCAGCTTGTCGTAGACCAGGTACGCGAGGCCCATCGCAAACGCCGTGATCGCAAACAGATCAAACAGGCGGTCCGAGCGCCGCTGATAATAGACGGCGAGCGCATCTGCCTTGCGGTATTGTGCGTCGATGTCCTCGAGCGGGCGCGCACCGGCCAACGGCAGAGACGCGGGCAGTGCCGCCATCAGGGAACACGCGCTCGCGAGACGCCCGGCCTCGCTCAGCCGCCGGAACTCGAGGTTGTAGCTGTTCAGCTCGGCGAGCTGGCGCTTCAACCACGACGGCATGGCGTGCTGCACCTGCAGCACATTCTCCCCGACGCCGAGCAGAAAGCCGGGTGTCCGCGAGTCCGACGCACGGGCGATGCCGCTGCGCGCGGTGGGTGTCCAGTAGACCAGCGGGACCGCGCAGTCGGATTCCTCGCCCGTCTCGACGAACTCGATCGGCTCCAGACCGTTACTCTCACCCGTTCGGACCCGCAGGTAACGAAGCACCGTGTCGGCGGTGCCGCCGGACAGGTGCGACGCCCGTCCGTCCCACAGAGCGAGCAGCAGGCTGCTGCGGCGGATGAGGGTGTCGGTCAGGTTCGCATACATCGCATCACGCTGTGCTGCGGAGTGCTGCAGCAACGCATCGCCGGTCGAGTCTGAAGAGAGTTCGACGCAGCGGATGTCCGGGTGCCGCAGCAGCTTCTTGAGCGACGCCAGCGTCGCGGCGTCGAAATCGGCGGCGTATTGCTCCAGCGGCATCGGCAGCACCGCTTCGACCCCCACGCCGAGCGCCAGGGCGGTCTGCGCGACCAGCAGATCTGCGCCCTGCGCCATGCCGACGACCATGCGCAGCTCCGTGTCCGGCAGCTGCTCCCTGAGTTGCCGCACGAAACCGGTCACGGCCTCGCGCAGTCGTGGCAGTTCGTCGGGCTGCAGGTCCCTGTGTCCCGACACCCCGACCATGAACGGGGAATTTGCAATCAGTGGGGGGGTGAGCGAGTTCAAGATGCCACGGGTGTCAGGTCCGGATCCGGCGGCATTGTGGGGGCGGTGCCCGCCCGGCCACAATCCGCTGCTCTGGCCGCGCTGAGGCGGCCGGGACAGGACCCTCAGGCGAATCCGTGCGTGATGGCGTACGCGGCGACCGCCGCGGCGGATCGCAGACCGAGCTTGCGCATGAGATTGGTGCGGTGCTTCTCCACCGTCTTGTGGCTCAGCGACATCAACTGCGCCATCTCGCGCGTGCGATACCCCTTCGCGATCAGCGTGATGACTTCCTGCTCGCGGCTGGTCAGGGCACCGGCCGCACGCGGGCGCCCGGGTAGCCGATCCGAGGTCTTGGCGTAGGCGGTCACCATCCGGTCAAGTGCCGAGGGGCTGATGTAGCCCTTGCCGGAAGCGATCCGGTGAACGGCGTTGAACAGTTCCGCGCGGCTATCGGTCTTCAGGACATAACCGTCGGCGCCCGCGCGCAGCGCCGTCTCGATGAATGTCTCGTCGCGGCGCACCGTGAGGATCAGGACCCGCACTTCCGGCCACCGGCGCTTCACCTGGGCAATCGTCTCCGGACCCGCCTTCAGGTCCGCCGCAAAATCTATAACGATAACATCGGGTTGTGCGGTCGTGAGGGTTTCCAGCGCCTCCCGGCGAGTCACCGTGGCCGCGACGACCTCCAAGGCGTCATCGCTCTGCAGCAGGGCGCACAGTCCATCGCGCATGATGCCGGCCTCATCAGCGACGAGTACCCGGGTTCTGCGGGGCGCTGGCGCGCTGTCCGCGGGAGCCCCCTGGGGAGCGGCACCCATGGTCGACGATCCCTCTTCGGCGACGCCATATGGATAAGGCACAGCTAGCAGGTTAGGCTAAGGTGGGGGCGAATTCTGTACGGGGGATCCCTACCATGGGTGCTTAGTGTGCCCCAAGGTCACTGCGCTAACGCGCCGGTATACGCAGTGAGAGGCCGGCGCTATGGTTACGGCGCTCGTGCGATCAAGGCTCTTGGCACACGCAGGGGGCTGCATGTGGTGGAAGGTATTGTTGGCTTATCTGCTGGCGCTTGGCGGCCTCCTGTGGGTTGTCTACCGGTTCGGCGAGTCGCCGCTGGGTAAATCCAACACACCCACCTCGGGGTCGTCGTCGTCCTGACCGCTGACGGTGCCCCGCACTGCGTCATGACGGGGCAGTACAGGGAGATTGGCTGGCGCCTGTCTGCGATTCGGCGAGAGTTGCAAGGGCGCCGCGCCCGATGTGAAGCTAGATAGGACTGGTACAGGTCGGAGTTCACATGAGCGGTGAACGCGCGGAGGAGGCCAGCGAGGATGTGCCGGTGGCATCGGCGCATACGCCGGGCGTGGGCGCAGCGATTGCGCGCGCCAAGCTCGAGTGGGAATGCACGGTCGATGCGCTTCCGGACCTCATCTGCCTGCTGGATGGCAGGGGGCACGTGCTGCGCGTCAACCGCGTGTGCGAGCGGTGGAATCTGGGCTCGATCGCCGAAGTACTCGGGCGCGAGCTGCATGACGTCTTGCATGCCCACTGCACCGCGGAGGGCTGCCAGCTGCAACTGTCGCTGCGATCCGGGTGGCAGAGCCTGCAGGGAGGGGGCCCGGCGGAGTTCGAGCTCCGCGACGCCACCCTGGAGCGGGCCCTGCGCGTGACCTTGCGGCGCATGACGCCCGGCCCGGCCAGCACGGCCACCGAGCCGCTGGCAGTGGCGGTGCTCGCGGACGTGACGGCCCTGCATCTGGCGCGCGAGGCGTTGAGCACCATCAATCTGGAGCTCGAATCCCGAGTCCGCCTCCGCACCGATGCGCTGGCGGATGCCAATCGTGACTTGCAGAATGAAATCGTGCGCCGCGAAGCCGCCGAGCAGGCATTGCGCCGCTCGCGCAACGAGCTTGCCACGCTGTCGCGGCAGCTGATCACCGCGCAGGAGATGGAGCGCAAGCGCATCGCACGCGAGTTGCACGACTCCGTGGGGCAGCAGCTGAGCGCCATCAAGTATGGTCTGGAACGCGGCGCGGAACTGGTGCAGCAGGCGCGCCCGCAGGACTCGCAACCGATCCTGCAGCGCGCCATCGCCTCCCTCCAGGAAGCCATGGAGGAGATCCGCGGCATCGCCATGAACCTGCGACCCGCGGTGCTGGACGATCTGGGGGCGGCGTCGGCGGTTTCCTGGTTCTGCCGCGAGTTCGCGCAGAGCTATCCGAGTCTCACGCTGCGCGAGGCCGTGGCGGTGGTCGATGCCGACATCCCGGAACGCCTCAGCACCTCGGTGTTCCGCAGCCTGCAGGAGCTGCTCAACAACGTGGCGAAACATGCGCAGGCCCGCCAGGTGGTGGTGTCGCTGGCGCGCTCTGCCGACCAGCTGGTGTTGGAAGTCACCGACGATGGCGTAGGGCTGGAAGCGTCAGTGTCCAGCGCCTCGATGCGTTCCGGGCGGGGGATGCGCAATCTGCGCGAGCGCGCCGAGATGACCGGGGGCCAGCTGCGGCTGCAGTCCGGCGCGGCCGGCGTCGGTACTCAGGCGCGCATCGAATGGCAACTGGGTCCGGGCGAGGTGCGCAAGCCCGACGCGGCCGCCTGACTCGAGTGCGCGGCGGCCCGTGCCGCTGAAGGCCGCAGCTCAGGGGGCGAGATTACGTCCCTGCAAGTTCGGCTCGGTGTCCCGCGCGGGCAACAGGCCGTTACGCACCGCGAACAGCGTGACGGCCGCGGTGTTGTGCAGTTCGAGTTTGCGCATCAGATTGGCGCGGTGCTTTTCCACCGTCTTGACGCTCAAACGCAGCGCCACGGCGACACGCTTGTTGGACTCCCCGAGCGCGATGCGCGTGAGGACCTCGCGCTCGCGTTCCGTGATCCTGGGGCAGGGGTCGGTGGCCGGGTCGTTGCGGCGCAGATAGCCGGACACCAGCCGCGCCGACACCGGCTCGGAGAAGTACTTCTGGCCGGCGATGACGGAGCGGATCGCCTGCAGCAGTTCCGCGCGGCTCGCATCCTTCAGCACGTAGCCGTCGGCGCCGGCGGAGAGTGCGGCCCCGATGTACTCGTCCGTGCAGTAGGCGGTGAGCACCAGCACCCGCAGATTCGGGCACACCGCGCGCAGCTCATCGATGGTTCGCAGCCCCGAGCCGCCCGGCATGGCGAGGTCGGTAATCACCAGCGTCGGGCTGGCGCCCTGGACCACCCGGACGCCCTCGGCTCCGGTGCTGGCTTCGCCGACCACCTTCAGGTCGGGTTCCAGCTCGATCAGCGCGCGCAGGCCTTCGCGCAGGATCGCGTGATCCTCGACCAGAACGATCCGCGCCGACGTATTCGTCATGGACCCCACCACCGGTACGCTTTTCAGCGTTGCTCCCTGTATTCTTGTAGGCATTGTAGGGAGAGTTCGTTGTTACCTGCGGAGGATCATGCCGTGAAAGTCAACGCCGGTCTACCGGGGGCACGGGTGCATGGTTCACAGTTACAACAAGATACGCTGTTGCCCTACCTGTTACGCTCTGCGGGCACGGAGTAAAAGGGGCCCAATGTCCGCTCCCTGGGTCGTCCGGTTGGTTACGATGCTGCTCGCGGGGGCGGCCGGGGAGGTCGCGCACGCGGACATCTATAGCTTCGTGGACGCCGCCGGCGTCACGCACTTCAGCAACGTGCCGGTCGATGGGCGCTATCGGCTGCTGCTCGCCACGCCGGCGGAGGAGCGCGCCGAGCGTCCCGGCAACTGGCTGGCGAAATCCGCGCTCTATGATCCGATGATCGCCCGGGCGGCTCGCTCGGCCGCGGTACGCCCGGAACTGGTGCGCGCGGTGATCGTGGTGGAGTCGGCCTTCAACCCGCGCGCGGTATCGAAGCGCGGAGCGGTGGGGCTGATGCAACTGCGGCCCGCGACCGCGCGTCGCTACGGCGTATCCGACGCCTTCGATCCCGAACAGAACATCACCGCGGGCGCGCACTATCTGCGCGACCTGATGGCGCGCTTCGGCAATGACCTCGAACTGGCGCTGGCGGCGTATAACGCGGGTGAGGAGGCGGTCGAGCGCTACGGCCGCAGCATTCCGCCCTTCTCCGAAACCCGTCATTATGTACCCGCCGTCATGGCCGTCTACCATAAGCTCCTCACCCAACAGCGCAGCGGCTGATCTACCGTAATCACCTACCTTCGGTTTACGTGCTTCCCCTCCGTTAGCTAGAGCGCCGGCCCACTGTCGGACGCGGTGGTCTTTGATCAGTATGGGGGAAACAAGACCACACAGCTAAAGCGCCTTCCGGGCGCGCACGGTGGCCCCTACGATGTACAAGATGTACGACCCTGCCCGTTTTCGGAGACCTCGCGCCCGCGGCTTCACGCTCCTGGAGCTGTTGGTCGTGATGGTGATCATCGGCCTGCTGGCCGGTTTTGTTGCGCCGCGCTACTTCGCCCAGGTGGGTAAGTCGCGCGTCAAGGCGGCGCGGGCGCAGATCGATGCGCTCGACAAGGCGCTGGAGCAATACCGTCTCGATGTCGGGCGTCTGCCGAGCGCCGAGGAAGGGCTCGCGGCGCTGAACAGCGCGCCGCAGGGGGTCACGAACTGGGAGGGGCCGTACCTCAAGAAGGACGTGCCACTCGATCCCTGGGGCCACCCCTACGTGTATGCGCAGCCCGGTGCGCACCAGAATGATTTCGATCTCGTCTCCTACGGCCGCGACGGTCAGCCCGGCGGCAGCGGCGAAGACGCCGATCTGACGAACTGGTGAGCCACCGTGGAGTTTCGCATCAAGGCACTCGACAGCTCCTCCAGCGTCATCTCCTGCGTAGTGGACGCGGTGGACGAGACCGACGCGCGCCGCCAGCTCGCCCTCCAGGAACTCAGAGTCATTTCGCTGGAACCGATGCGCCGCCTGCGGCGCCTGTTCCGGCCGCCACAACTGCAGCTCGCGGTATTCAGCCAGCAGCTGGTGTCGCTGCTCGATGCGGGTCTGTCGCTGGTCGAGGCGCTCGAAGCGCTGGCGCAGAAAGAATCCAGCGCCACGACCAAGCGCACGCTGGACCGCATCCTCGCGCGTCTCTACGAGGGTCAGACTCTCGCCGCGGCGGTGGCGGAACATCCCGCTACCTTTCCGGATCTGTACGTCGCATCGGTGCGTGCCAGCGAGAGAACCGGCGCCTTGCGCGAGGCGCTCACGCGCTACATCGCTTACCAGCAGCAGGCCGATGGGCTGCGCAAGACTCTGGTCAATGCCTGCATTTATCCGGCGGTACTGTTGGTAGCGGGGTTGCTGGTGACGCTGTTCCTGATGGGCTATGTCGTGCCGCGCTTCAGCTCGATTTACGAGGATGTCGGCACCGACCTGCCGTTCGCCTCGCGCGTGCTGCTGCAATGGGGCCAGCTCATCGATGCGCATACCGGGCTGGTTGTCGGCGCCGCGATGGCGGCGCTGATCGGCGCCGGTTACGGGGTGGGACGACCCGCGGTGCGGGTCGCGGCCGGCAGATGGCTGGCGCGCATTCCGGCCATCGGCCGCCAGCTGCACGTCTATCAGCTGGCGCGCCTGTACCGCACGGTCGGCATGCTGGTGCGCGGCGGAATGCCGGCGGTGCCGGCGCTGCGCATGTCGGGCGGGGTCGTGTTCTCCGGTTCGCGCGCCGCCTATGCCGCCGCAACCCGGGCGGTGATCGAGGGACAATCGCTCGCCGAGGCCATGGAACGCAACGGACTCACCACCGCGGTGGCGGCGCGCATGCTGCGTGTCGGTGAGCGCAGCGGCAACATGGGCGAAATGATGGAGCGCATCGCGGATTTTTACGATGAAGAGCTGGCGCGCTGGGTGGCGGTGATGACACGCCTGATCGAGCCGGTGCTCATGATCGTGATCGGCCTGATCATCGGAGTGATTGTGGTGCTCATGTACTTCCCCATCTTCCAGCTCGCCGGGAGCATCCGATGAACGCGGCGGTCGAGCAGCTGCTGGACAAGCCCGTGCCGGTGGTGAGCGCGGCACCCGCTGCGCCGCCGATACTGGTTCCGGCAGCCGTGATAATCGATGAACCCTCGATCGCGCGCGCCATGAAGGCGGCGCAGCAGGCCAACCGTCCGGTCCTCGAGGTGCTGGCGGAAAGCAGCGGCCTGGCCGGCGATCGCTATGCCCAGGCACTCGCCAGCGCATTCGACTACCGCTTCGTCTCCAGCGGCGAGCTCGCGCAGCTCGAGCCGGATTTCTCCGTACTGCCGCCCGCCGATGCCACCCGCCGCCACTGCGTCGTGGTGCACGAGGGCGAGCGGCTGCTGGCGGTCTTCACCGATCCGTTCGATCAGACCTTGCGCGGCTGGCTGGAACTGCGTGTCAGCGCGCCCATCGAATGGGCGCTGGCGGGGCGCGAGGAACTGGCCAACCTGATCGCGCGCCGCGCCGAGGCGCTGCGCGCCATCGATACGGTGCTGCCGGAGACCGAGCAGGGCGCCAAGGGCGAGGAGGGGGTCGACAACCTCTCCTACGTCAGAATCAGCGAGGACACGAGCCCGGTGGTGCGCCTCGTGCACTCGACCGTGTACGACGCCCTGCGTGCCGGCGCCAGCGACATTCACCTCGAGTCGATCGCGAGCGGGCTGGTGGTGCGCTATCGCCTGGATGGCGTGCTCGCGAGCATCGCGACCGTGCGGGGCGTGGAGACCGCCGAGCAGATCATCTCCCGTATCAAGGTCATGTCGGAGCTCGACATTGCCGAGCGGCGCGTCCCGCAGGACGGCCGATTCAAGATCGCGATCAACGGCCGTCCGATCGATTTCCGCGTGTCGATCATTCCCAGCATTTTCGGCGAGGACGCGGTGCTGCGTATCCTCGACAAGCAGGCCCTCACCAAGATGAGCGGCCTGCGGCTCGATGTGCTCGGATTCGAGTGGAACATCATCGAGCAGCTGCGCCGCCTCGCGGCGCTCCCCTACGGCATGCTGCTGGTCACCGGCCCCACCGGCAGCGGCAAGACCACCACGCTGTACGCGGCCATCTCCGAGACTCAGACCGGACGCGACAAGATCATCACCATCGAAGACCCGGTCGAGTATCAGCTGCCGGGGGTGCTGCAGATCCCGGTGAACGAGAAGAAGGGGCTGACCTTCGCGCGCGGGCTGCGCTCGATCCTGCGGCACGACCCGGACAAGATCATGGTGGGCGAAATCCGCGATCCGGAGACCGCGCAGATCGCCATCCAGTCCGCGCTCACCGGTCACCTGGTGTTCACCACGGTCCATGCCAACAACGTCTTCGACGTGGTCAGCCGCTTCGTGCACATGGGCGTGGATTCGCACGGCTTCGTGTCGGCGCTGTCGGCGGTGCTGGCGCAGCGCCTGGTGCGCATCGTGTGCGAGCAATGCTCGGAGGCCTACATGCCCTCGCGTGAGCTGCTCGAGGAGTCGCATGTTCCGATCGTGACCAGCGCCTCGTACAAGTTCCGCAAGGGGCGCGGTTGCGGGCACTGTCGCGGCACCGGCTATCACGGCCGCAAGGCGGTAGGGGAGTTGATGGTGCTGAACGACGAGATACGCGAGGCGATCGTCAGCCGCGTGCCGGTCCGGCAACTGAAAGAGCTGGCGCACCAGGCCGGGGTGCGCCTGATTCGTACCGCGGCGCTGGATCTGGTGCGCCGTGGACAGACCACCGTCGAGGAGGTGAATCGTGTCACCATTATGGCGTGACGAGGTCGGAGCGTACCTCGCGCCGCACCGCCTGTGCCTGGTGCGCATGAAGCGCGGCGCCCGGCCGACTACGGCCGCCGAGCACGAGCTGCGCTTCGAGGGCGCGAGGACCGAGTCCTGGGCCGCGGCGCTCGAGGCATTCGCCAGTGTGCTGGGCCAGCCACCCTGGGCGGGCACGCACACGCGGGTCGTGATTGCCGACCACTGGGCGCGCTACGCGATCGTGCCGTGGGTGGCGTCGCTCAGCTCCGCGCCCGAGCGCCTGGCGCATGGGCGCCAGCTGCTGACGAGCCTCTACGGGGAGGCGGTGGCCGGCTGGGAGCTGTGCATCTCGGATGCGCCGCCTCGCGCGTCGCGGGTCATCTGCGCCGTGCCGGGCGAACTGATCGAAGGCGTGCGCGCCGCGTGCGCCGCACAGGGCGGTACGCTGCTCTCGCTGCAACCGCAGCTGGTGGCCGCCTACGAAGCCTGGCGGCCTAGTCTGCCGCAGGCCAACGCCTGGTTCGTGAGCGTCGAGCAGGGCTCCCTCGCCGCGGCCCGTCTCGGGCGCTACGGCTGGGAGCGTGTTCACGGCGTGCGCATCGGCTCGGACTGGATGCGCGAGCTCAAGCGCCTGCAGACCTTCGGCCGGCTCGCCAGCAACAGCCCGGAGGAGGGCCAGGTGTATGTCGACGCTCCCCATGCCTGGCGCCAGGTGGCGGCGGGCACGGCGAACGCCGGCCAGGGGAGCGGCCTGCAATGGCTCGAGGAGCCGAGCGGGCCGATGACGACTCTGCAGCGTCTGGGCAGGACCCGGCGGTTGGCTGCATGAGCGCACCCGTGGTCAATATCGATTTCGTCGCCCGGCGCTCACGCCTGACCCTCGCCGGCGCGCTATTGCTGCTGCTCGGCGCGAGCGCGGCGGCGGGCACCTACGCCGAATACCGCCTCATGCAGGCGCGCCGCGCCGGCCTGGAACTGAAACTGGAGGCGGCCGCACGCCGCAATCATCACGAGCCAGGGCTCGACGCGCGCACTGCCGGCTTCGCCGAAGCCGCCGGGCGCATGGCCGAGCAGCTCGGGGCGCCCTGGACGCAGCTGCTGGCGGAGCTCGAGAGCGCCAGCCGTGATTCCTCGGGGCAGATCGCCGTTCTGTCGATCGAACCCGATCCGGTCAAGCACAACGTGCACATCACCGGCGAATCGAAAGACCTGCCCCTGGCACTCGCCTACGTGCAGCGCCTGCAGGCGAGCAGCCTGCTGCGCTACCCGATGCTCGACAGTCATGAGGTGAAGACCGACGACGCGCAACGGCCGGTGCGTTTTGCGATGAGCGCCGAATGGAGGGAAGCGCCGTGAGCCTCGAAGAGCGCCAGCCCGAGGCACCAGCCTCTGCCACGGCGGGAGCCGTGGTGGAGGCGCCGGCCGCGCCGGTGCTGGCCGGGGCGGCTCTCGCCGGGCGCATTTCGCCCCTGACCCGGGCGCAGGCGGCCGCGACGCAGCTCGGGCCGCAGCTGCAGTACCAGATCGCGCGCCTCGGTCCCGCCGGCCAGGTGGGGCTCGCCGGGCTGGTCGCGGCGCTGGTGTTCGCCGCCAGCGCGCTGCTGCCGGCACGTCTTGCGCTCGATGCGCTCAGTGCGAGTGTCGTGCGGGCGCAGCACCCATCGGCCGTGTTGAGCGCCGATCAGGCCGCGCCGCGGCTGGTCGAATCGCTCCCGACCCGCAACCAGATACCCGCGGTGATCGGGCTGATCTACGCCCAGGCGAAGGAGGCCGGCGTGCCGCTCGACACCGGACACTACGTCTTCAGTCCCCCGAAGGCGAGCACGCTCGCCCGCTATGACGTGGACTTTCCGGTCAAGGCCAGCTATCCGGACATCCGCAAGTTCATCAATCACACCCTGAGCGCGGTGCCGGCGGCCGCGCTCGCCAAACTGCACGTCGAACGCAAGACCGTGGGCGACCCGGTCGTGAGCGCCGATATCGGTTTTGTGGTTTTCGTACGCAGCGAGTAACGACTTTGAACCTGAGCAAGCGCGGCAAATGGCTGACCGGCATCGCGGCGTTGATCGCCGCGTACGTGGTATTCGGCCCGAAGGACTCCGACTCCGTGGAGCCCGCCAGGGCCGCTGCCCGGCCCGCAGCGCACACCACGCACGCCGTGACGAGCACGGTATCCGTGCCGGTGGCGCGCTCGCTCCTGGCGCTCGCGCACCGCGTGGTCGACCCGACGGCGGCCGGTGCGCTGTTCGCGACGCACTCCTGGTTCGTGGCGCCGCCGCCGCCGCCGCCGGCGCCTGAGGTGAAGCCCGAGCCGCCGCCGAAGCCGGTGGCGCCGCCCTTGCCCTTCACTTACATGGGCAGCTATGCCCCCAACGGCTCCAAGCCGGTGTTTTTCCTGACCCAGGGTGACCGGGTCTATGACGTGCACATCGGCGATACGCTTGACAATACCTATACTGTGGACGCGTTCACCAACGGCGCTCTGGTCTTCACGTATAAGCCTCTTAACCAACAACAACAACTCATGACA
>WNGI01002802.1_pt1 | contig 15207 bp, 15 predicted proteins | sample 5400621 | NCBI WGS metagenome assembly WNGI01 (sample SAMN13153374, study PRJNA577476) | soil metagenome | isolation source: 20 cm soil or saprolite under Garry oak tree replicate 1 | place: USA:California | collected 2016-06-15 | reverse complement strand
TGGACGCTGGCATCTCTCACCTGCTGAAGGCGATCAAGCTTTATGATGCCTTCCCGCTGGCTTATACACTCTTGGGTACGGCCTACCTAGAGGAGCAAAACTGGAAAGACGCCGAGACGGCGCTGCAAAAGTCCATCAGCTTCGATTCCCGCTCTGCGGATGCCCACCTGGCATTGGGTGCGGTGTTCAATCAAACCAAGAGCTATGCTCAAGCAGAAACAGCCCTTCTTCGCGGGCTCGAATTGAAGCCCGATGCCTCGGCTGGCCACTACGAACTGGCCAAGACCTACTGGGCCTTGGGCCGTTGGCGGGAAGCTGCTCCCCACGTGCGCAAAGCCGTCTCCGGCATGCCTGACGTGGCCTCGCCACATGTCCTGTTGGGAAACGTCCTGCTTCGGGAAAATAACCCGCGGGGGGCGCTTGACGAATATCAGGAATACCTCAGGCTGGACCCCAGCGGCCTCATGGCCCCGGGCGTGCGCCAAATGATCCAGAAAATCCAGAAAACCCCGCCACCCTAGATGCCTGTCGTAATCCCAGAGCTGTCCTGCGCGTATGTTAGGATGAGGTCTATTTCCGCTCTATGCCGCGTGCCACCACAATGAACTTGTCCGAGGCGGTAGCCATCTCCGCCTCCAGCCTCTGGGCACACAAGCTGCGCAGCGTCCTGACGCTCATCGGCGTGGTCATCGGTGTGGCCGCGGTGATCGCCGTCGTCAGTCTCATCAACGGCGCAAACCAGTATGTCGCGACGCGTGTCTTCCGTCTGGGCGCCGATGTCTTTGGCCTCTCCAAACAACCTTCCATCATCACCAACGTTGACGACTGGCTCGAATTCCAAAAGCGCAAGCGCATTACCTATGACGATTTCGAAGCGGTGCGTGATCTCTGCAAATCCTGCAAAGAAATCGGCGCCTCCATGGGCGGCCGCGTCGAGGTGAAAAGCGGCCTGAATTCGCTCAAAGACACTAACCTGCGCGCCTGGACGCCGCAGATGCCCGAATTGTACGACGTGGATCTGGTCGCCGGTCGTCACATCACCGATTCGGATTTGAATAGTGCGGCGCCGGTCTGCGTGATTGGCATGGACATCGTGGAAAACCTCTTGCCCGGCCTAGATCCCCTCGGCAAAGAGGTGCGCTGGAACAACATCCCCTGCGAAGTGATCGGCGTTGGAAAAAAAGAGGGTTCCTCTCTGGGAACCTCGCTGGACAACTGGATCATCCTGCCGCTGAGCACCTACAACAAGGAATATGGCAACCAGCAGAATTCCTTGCGTGTCACTTCCCGCGCCGGCTCGGCAGCCAACATCCAGGTCACTGTGGACGAAGTTCGCCAGATCATGCGTGGACGCCATCATTTGTCCTACGGCACCAAGGATGATTTTGCCATCGAGACCAGCGATTCGTTTCTTAGTCTGTGGAAGGACATCAGCGGCAGCTTTTTTGCCGTGACCATAGCCATCGCCTCGATTTCGCTGGTCGTCGGCGGGATCGTCATCATGAACATCATGCTCGTTTCGGTCACGGAAAGAACCCGCGAAATCGGCGTCCGCAAAGCGCTGGGCGCCCGCCGGGGCGACATCCTGCGCCAATTTCTCATCGAGTCCTCCACTATTTCCGTAATTGGCGGGGCTCTGGGGGTCTTCTTCGGCGTACTGGCGGCCAAGCTGGTCTCCTGGGTCTCGCCGCTTCCGAGCGCCGTACAACTCTGGTCGGTCCTGGGCGGGCTGGCGGTCGCGCTCAGCGTGGGGCTGTTCTTTGGAACCTATCCGGCGTCGAAGGCTGCCAAGCTCGACCCCGTGGAAGCGTTGCGATCGGAGTAGGCAATCATCTTTATGGCTACCCTTGGAAAAACTCTGCCGCGGACCGCTGTCCTCCCGGTGCGTTCCCTGATTCGCAAGCAAGGCGCGCTAAAGCTTCGCGGCGAAGTGCTGCTGGCGCTGGATACGCTGCGGAAAAATCCTCTGCGCTCGGCCTTGACCATTCTCGGCATCGTCATCGGTATCACCACGGTCATTACCGTCAGCGCAGTCATCAACGGATTGAACGAAAACGTGCTCGGCGGCATCCGCGAATTGGGATCGGACACCATCATCGCGTATCGCTTTCCATGGGCCTCGCTTTCGCGGCCTCCCAGCGAATGGTTCAACCGCAAAGAGTTGCAGGCGGAGTGGGCGGATGACATTGCCAAGCTGCCGCACGTGGCCGCCGCTTCTCCCTCCATGCGCATCTTTATGCCGCAATTCGGTTCGGGAACAGCGGACGTGCGCCGGGGCTCCTATCGCGCGAAAAACGTGATCCTCCAGGGGAACACTCCTTCCATCAGCAAGATCTTCGATTTGAAAGTGGCTTTCGGGCGTCCCTTCAATGACACTGATACCGAACATCACGCCCCGGTAGTGCTGCTGGGTTACGACACCACACGGATTCTTTTTCCCGAATCTCCGGCACGTTCGGTCGGAGAGGAAGTTACCGTTGACGGTCAACTCTTCACCGTCATCGGTTCGTTCGAAAAGCGCAAACAGGGCATCTCCGGCGGTTCGAACCCGGAAGACAATATCGCCATCATGCCGGTGACCACGCTCCGCAAGCTGTACCCCAACAAAAAAGACTACGTGATTTTCGCCAAGGCCAAGGACCCCAGTAACGTCGGCGAAGCCGTCGAGGAGATCCGTGACATGCTGCGCCGCAAGCGGCGCCTTTCGAACGACAAGCCGGACGACTTCGCGCTCTTCACTTCGGACTATTTTCTCGATTTATGGAACAAGATCAGCGGCCTGATTTTCATTCTGATGTTCGCGGTCGCTTCGGTCGGGCTGATTGTCGGCGGCATCGGCGTGATGAACATCATGCTCGTAAGCGTCACCGAGCGCACCCGAGAGATCGGCGTCCGCAAGGCCATCGGCGCGAAGCGCGGCAACATCCTCGCGCAATTCTTGATCGAGGCGGTGACCCTGAGCGCCGTGGGGGGCGTCATCGGCGTGTTGTTTGGCTCCGGCCTCTCCTTGCTCATGCGCTATGGCCTCAAGATGCCCGCAGTCCTCTCCTTTTTCTGGATCTCCACCGCACTCATCCTATGCGCTCTGATCGGCATCGTCTTCGGGGTCTATCCCGCTTGGAAGGCCGCGCGCCTCGACCCCGTCGAAGCCCTGCGCTACGAATAGCCGCCCGGACTTGTGACTATTCCGCGAGTTGTTTGACGAGCACCAAGGCCGTCTTGCCATAGTGCTCGCCTTCAAGAAAGCGCACCTGGCAGCAGGAATCCGGTTCTCGAATTTCCAGCACTCTCACTGGGGTCCCGTCCGGCACCATGAGAAGCTTTTGTGACGCAATTAAAAGAGACAGCCCCACGTCGTCACTGGCCGCTTCCAATTTCTCTCTCTCCCGAGCAGCAGCTTCATCGACGGACACCAAAACGAAAGAGAGATGGCCATCAGCGCGGAGTCTGGCGAGCCGGCCTACCCCGGAAGCTGGCGCCGGAGTCTTCGCGGACGCAGCCGGCGCTTGCTGCTCCAGGTGGCCGATGAACCGATAGCCGCGCTTCGGCAGGGTTTCGACGAAACGTGGCTTCTTGTTGTCGTCGCCTAAAGCCAGGCGCACCTTTTTGATGGCGGTGTTGAGGCTATGATCGAAATCCACAAACGTGTCTCCGGGCCAAAGGCGCTTCTCGAATTCCTTGCGGGTGACCACTTCGCCTGGCCGTTCTAGCAGTATGGCCAGCGCTTGAAACGGTAGAATTTGCAGTTTGATTTTGCGGCCTGCTTTGTGCAATTCTCCCGCCGAAAAATCCACCTCGAACACATCAAACCGCGCTACGCCCGAGGATCGGCCGGGAGAGGACATGGATTCGCTTCTGCCTGCGATGACTATAACACTCCCGGGAAAAACCACGCGCGGGGCAGTGCCTCTCGATTAAGTCCCGTACTTCCCTGCTGTTCGCTGTTCATTTACAGTCGTTTTTCAGTTCACCTGCAGTGCATTGCGCTCAGGCGGGGAATGCGTAAAAGTGCACAGCATCCCATGACGCTTCAGGGGCGCCAGGAGCAAAAAAAGCCCTGACCAAGACGAAAGAGGAGGTTCTCATGAAAAAGCGAGTTTTTGTGATGGCAACTTTACTTGTGCTCTCCATCATGGTGGCGGCACAAGTTGTGCGGGCCGAAGAGTCCATGTTGGTGAATATTCCATTTGCATTTACAGCCGGCCAGGTGACGCTGCCGGCCGGCGAGTACCGCATCCAGAAATTTGACAGTAGTTCCGGGGTGCTCTTGATTAACTGCCTGGACCAGAGCGCGCCGGTGATGGTGCTCACATTTGCAGCGCAGGCCAACGCGCCGCAATCCCAGACGAAGCTGGTTTTCAACCGCTACGACCACCGCTATTTCCTCTCGCAGGTTTGGACGGCAGGATCCATCCGTGGAAGACAACTCTCTAAATCGCCGCGAGAAAAAGAATTGGCGCAAGTGGCGCGCATCGAGACGAAAGGCGAAATTACGTTGGTTGCCCGCCTGGCTCCCCCTAGGCCGTGATGTAGTCGCGGCTGCAATCGCAAACCAACGGAGCGGAAGCCGGAGCCCCCAGCTCCGGCTTCCTTTGTACTTCCTCCGCCTTGGTCCCCAGGATTCCTGTCATCATTCATGCCTCAGCGCCGCCATCGGATCCATGCGCATGGCCCGTCGCGCGGGGATGTAACATGCCGAGAGAGCGATCCCCCCGAAGAGAAATGCGACGCTTGCAAACGTGATTGTGTCGGTAGGCTTCACTTCAAATAAGAGACTGGACAGCACTCGCGAGAGCATCCAGGCACACACCAGTCCCAGCGCTGTGCCTGTGAAAGCGAGGCCTGCACCCCAGCCAATGATGAGTCGCATGACGTCGCGCTTCTGGGCTCCCAGCGCCAGGCGGATTCCGAGTTCCGCGGTCCTTTGGCGGACGGAATACGCTAGCAGTGCGTATAGCCCCACCAGCGACAAGACCAGCGCGGCGCCGGAAAATACCGATAACAGCAGCGTTTGAAAGCGGCGCTCCGCCGTGGCCTCGGCGACAAGCTGATCCATAGTTCCAATGTCAGCCACGGCCAGTGCAGGATCCAGCGTGCTCACTTCTCTCTCGACGGCGGCGGCAAGCAGTTCCGGGCTTTCGCTTGTTCGAAGGACGACCGAGGCGGCCGCTACGCTCGACTGCCAGAACGGCACGTATACTTGCAGTTGCGGCTTCTCTTCGAGGCTCGCATGGCGCACGTCAGTTACGACGCCCACGATGGTCCACCAAGTCGGTTGGGGGCTGCCATCCGTGAAATGGAAGCGCTTCCCCAAAATGGTCTTCCCCGGGAAATACTTCCTCGAAAAGTTCCGGCTAACGATGGCTACCAACGGCCGCCCGGCTGCATCGTCATCGGTGAAGGACCGTCCCTCATAGAGGCGAATCCCCAGGGCCGCAAAATAGTGAGGCGTAACCGACCTCGTCTGGAAAAATACTTTTTCATCAAACGGATAGTCCTCCACGGTTAGCCAGCTGAGGGTTTCCCCGTGCCCCAGAGGTAAGTTCGTCACTGCGCCGGCCGCCTGCACACCCGGAAGAGCACCGAGAGTGTCGACAAGCTTGCGGTAAAACGCAGTCTGCCGTTCGGGGGCCGTATATCTTGCGTCCAGGGAGAGATTCATGGTGACCGTCGAGTGCGGTTCAAAGCCTTTTTCCACGGACTGCACTCTCACCAAGCTACGAATCAGCAAGCCCGACCCGGTCAACAACACAACGGTCAGCGCCACTTGTGCAACGATTAGCCCCTGACGAAACCGGCCTCGTGTGCCTTTTACACTTCTGCTGCCTGATTGATTCAAGACAATAGAAGGATCGCCACGAGAAGCTGACACTGCGGGAACCAATCCAAACAACAAACCCGTCACCATCGACACGGCCAAGGCGAAGAACAACACGCGGCTGTCCACGGATGTCTCTTCGAGCCGTGGGATGTTCCCCGGATCAAGCCGCAGAAGCAGCCGCGTCGAGGCAAACGCCATGCCACACCCCAGCGCGCCGCCGCCCAATGCCAGAAACAAGGACTCGGTAAGGAGTTGGCGTATTAAACGTGACCGCCGGGCGCCGAGAGCGACCCGCACTCCCATTTCGCGAATTCTACCGGTGGCGCGCGCCATCTCTAGGCTTGCCACATTGGAGCAGGCAATGAACAACAGCAACGTCACGGATCCCATCAGGAGCAGCAAGGCGTGGCGCGGGCCGGCAGTCCCGGAAGCGGTGAACGGCATGACCATCGCGCCAAATCCTCGATCGTTCACTGGACGCATCATGTCGATCTTGGCCATCAGCGCGCTCATCTCGGCCTGCGCCTGTTCTAGGGAGACTCCCTGACGCAACCGGCCAATGGCGTCTCCGGCGCTGTCTTCTCGGTCAGCCTTTTGCCTCGCAGTCATGGCCCAGGGGATCCACACGTCGGTCACCTTAGCCGCATCCATCGCGTCCGTGGCATGAGGAAACCCAAAACCGGCAGGCATGACTCCAATAATTTGATACTGCCTGGCGTCCAGGAAGAGGGTCTTGCCCAATATGTCCGGTTCTGCTCCGAAGCGGTTCCGCCACAACCGATCGCTGATGACCGCGACCTGGTCCTGCCCTGGCTGATCGTCCCCGGCACTCACCGGCCGTCCCAGCTTTGGCGAGATTCCCAAGGTCCCAAAAAAATCTCCGGTGACACGCGCGCCACCCAACACATCCGCGCGTCCTGCACTTACAACATTGAATCTGGCAACACCAAACAGGGCCAGGGTTGCGAACGCTTGATTTTGTCTTTGTAGGTCGAAAAAGTCGGCCGTCATCGGCGTTAGGTATTCGATCGGCAACTGAAACCGCGGATTGGGGGACCACAGATAGACGAGACGTTCCGGCTCGCGGTAGGGCAGCGCACGTATCAACACGGCATTGATCAGGCTGAAAACGGATGTGCTCGCGCCGATGCCGAGCGCGAGTGTGAGGACAGCAGTAACCGTGAAACCGGGGTTCTTGCCGAGTGTGCGAGCGCCGTAGCGCACATCCTGCGCCAGCGATTCAACAAAATTTGCGCCACGCGCCTCGCGGCATTCTTCCTTTGCTCGCTCGATTCCGCCAAATTCCAGCCGCGCCCGCCGCCTCGCTTCCTCGCAGGACACGCCCCTCTGAATCAAATCCTCCGCGTAAGCCTGCTGGTGAAAACGCAGCTCCCTATCCATCTCGCTCTCCAACCGGGGGCGCCGCAGTATGGCGTCCCACCACGAACGAAGCCGGCTCCAGAGCGTCATACTTCCTCCGCTGTCGTTGGCAGGATGCCTTCGCGCAAGTCAGTTATTCCTTCGAAAGTAGGTCGTAATCTCTTATTTCTTCTCTAGTTTTACTCACCCCTGCATTCATAGTCCGTGGCGGTCCAGAAAGGACCACGGCTTATTCGCACCGCAACGCGACTATCGGATCGACACGCATGGCCCGCCGTGCCGGAATGTAGCTGGCGAGCGCCGCCACTGCCAAAGAAAGAATCGCACCAACCAAATAGGGCGCATAGCTGATGGGCTTGACTTGATACAGTAGGGTCGTCAGAACCCGCGACAAGCCCAGTGCAATCGCCGTACCGATCAGGACGCCTGCGAGTGCCAAACCAAGGCCTTGGGCCACCACCAGCTTCAACAGCTGTCGCGGGTGCGCTCCCATTGCCATACGAACACCTATTTCGTGCGTCCGCTGGGTGACGTACAGATTTAAGACGCCGTACATTCCAACGGAAGCCAGCGCCAGCGCGATACCTGCAAAGAGTCCAACGAGTAAGGCGTCAAAACTCGCTCCAGCGACGGAGCCCGCGATCACCTCGGTCATGGAATGAATCGCGGTGATAGGTTGCTCGGGGTTCACGTCCACAACCGCCTGACGCAGCGCCGAAGCAATGTCGGTTGAGCTGCTTGTGCGAACTACCCAATCGGTCGTGCCACCAAGCATCACGCGATTTTGCGCGGCGGGAACATAGACCATTGGCGGAGCGGGCCGGACTAGGACCTTGCCCTTCACGTCCGCGACGACACCAACCACCTCTCGGGGCGGCTCAAGATGATTAACCAAATTGTGGCCTTGGAAGCTCCCGATCACGATACGTTCGCCGATTGGATTGCCGCCATTCCACCATCGCCGGGCGAGCGCTTCGTTGATTACCGCCACGGGCGAAGTGCCGGCAGCGTCGTTTTCCAAAATCCCTCGGCCCCGCAACACCGGAATCCGCATGGTAGTGAAGTAACCGGTACTAACAGCTCGCACTTCCGTTCCGCCGAAGCTGTGCTCGGCGTCGTTATTGCCCAGCAACTGAGCGGGAAGGTTTGCTTGGCCAGTCAGCGGAGCGACAGTCACGACGGCTGCGGAATTGACGCCTGGCAGACTCTGGATTCTGGCCAACAATTGCTGCTCAAAGTTCCATACCTGGTCGGCCGCAAGATTCCTGGCCCGGCCGATCGGAGTCGTCATGGTCACCAGATTCCGGGGATCGAATCCCAGTTTTTCCTGATGCAAACGGTAGAGACTTTCACCAAATAACGCCGCTCCCACGAGCAGCGCGAGCGAGAGCGCAATTTCGCAAGTCACAAGTAGGTTGTGAAGCCGACTATGGGTCGGGCCCGTTCCGGTCTGGCTGCCGCCTTCTTTCAGCGTGACGTTCAAATTGCCGCGCGTTGTTTGCCAGAAAGATGCGAGGCCAAAGGCCGCGGTGGTCAGAAGCGCGATTCCAATCGTGAACAGCAAGACGTTGCCGTCGAGGCGGATCGAACCGGCCGAAGGAAGGTTAAACGGGATGGCAGAAACCAGTGCGCCGAGAACCCCATAGGCCGCCAGGAGGCCCGCGCCCGCGCCGATCAACGCGACCAAGAAGCTTTCGGTTAGGAGCTGCCGAAGCAGACGTCCAGGCCGCGCGCCGATAGCCAATCTGATGGACATCTCGCGCTGGCGCGAGCTAACGCGGGCAAGCATGAGGCTGGCCACATTCACACCAGCAATGAGAAGGAGAAGTCCGACTGCTCCGAAAAGCACCATCAGGCTCGAACGAGAATCGCCGGCCAGCCAGCGATGGTAGTCGCCCACAAACAGACGGCTATCTTTCTCTGGAAACTGCTCGAAGATGATCCTCAGTTCTGTCTGCGCCTGAGCAATGCTGAGGCCAGGCTTCAGGCGCGCGATCATGCGCGTGTTCGTTCCTTGGTCGCCGAGCGAGTTACCCAGGTGTAGAGGGAGGTAGACATCCGTGGGTTGCTCGACAAACGTGAACTCACGCGGCGTCACGCCGACAATAGTGTATTCTCCATCGTCCAGATGCAGCTGTGCGCCGATGACCTCTGGATTCGCGCCGAAAGTGCGCCGCCAAAGCGCATCGCTCAGCACAACGGAAGGAAGCGCGCCGGGTTGCGTTTCTTCACGCCGAAAGCCGCGGCCAAGCTCCGGAGGCACGCCCACAACCCGGAAGAAGTCATCCGTCACCCACAGAGAAGTCACCCAGTCCACGCCGCCACGCTGCTTGAGTTCCAATGCCGGGCCTCCTTGAAATCCGGCAACCGAGTCAAATACGGCCCCGCAGTGGTCGCGGCAAAAAATGAATTGCGGTACAGTGACCGAGCCATTTGGCTCACCGTGATCCAAGCTCGCCCCCAGCTGCACGATCTTCTCCGGACTTGGAAAGGGCAGCGGTCGCAGCAGTACGGCATTTACGACGCTGAAGATCGCCGTGTTGGCACCGATGCCGAGGGTAAGAGTTAGGCCCACAACTGCTGTGAAGCCCGGGCTTTTCGACAGCATGCGGGCACCGTACCGCAAGTCTTGGATCAGAGTTTCCAGGAAGCTGACACCGCACGCTTCCCGACACTCCTCCTTGGCTCGATCGATTCCGCCGAACTCCAACCGCGCCTGCCGCATGGCTTCCTCGCAGGGCACGCCACTCTGAATCAAGTCTTCCGCGTACGCCTCCAAGTGGAAGCGCAGCTCTCGATCCATTTCGTTCTCCATGCGAGAGCGCTGCAGGGTGGCCTGTAGCCAGGAGTGCAGGCGACTCCAGAAGGTCATACTTCCTCTTGTGTCGTAACCATTATTCCCGAGATGACTTCGGCCTTGCGATTCCCCTTTTCCGCCTCTGTTTGGAAGCGTTTCCCCGCCGTCGTGAGCCGGTAATCCTGTTGGTTCTCCGACTCTCCCCCTTGGCTGGCGATCCACCCCTGATGCTCCAGGCGGTACGGCGCCGGGTACAGTTGAATTTCCAGGCGGTCCTGGTGCTCTGAAATTTGCCAGATGGCCAACAGAACGCCGTAGCCGTCGAGCGGGCCGAGCGAAACCGCTTTGAGGATCGGCATGTCGAGCGCGCCTTCGAAAAGGTCGAGTTGCTGGTCCACGGGAGCGCCTTCTCCTAGAGCGACTAGGAATATATACTCCGGAGTCTCCTAGGCTGTCAAGGAGAAGCAATCTTTATGCCGGTGACATTTCGCTTGGGGCCTTTCGTGTTTGGTAGCGCCCGCCTTTCCGCAGCCTCCCGAGTTTACGGCTGTCCCCCGGCGCTCCCTATAAACCGCGCTTGTCAGCGCGGACTGTCCTGCATAAACTCCTCCCCAAGTGCGCCATGTAGCGAAAGTCAAAGAGGGACATGAGCGAAGACGACTTCCAACCCGGTGGGGATCGCTTCCCCCTGACCCGCCGGTCGGTGATCGAGGCGGCCCGCAGCATCGATGCCGAGGAACGGGAGCGCGCGCTCGAAGCGCTGTGCGGGGCCTACTGGAAGCCCGTCTATAAATACGTGCGCTGGCGATGGAACCGGCCGGCCAACGACGCCCAGGATCTCACCCAGGGATTTTTTGCGGGACTGCTGGAACGTGGGCTGCTCGACAAATTTGATTCGAAGAAGAGCCGGCTGCGAACCTATCTGCGCGTTTGCGTCGACAGCTTTGTCATGAATGAAGACAAAGCCGAGCGGCGGCAGAAACGCGGCGGGGCTGTGCTGCATGTGGCGCTTGATTTTGCCGGCGCGGAAGAGGAACTTAGCGCCACGGTGATGGATGCCGCTCGGATTCCTTCGCCCGAATCGCTCGAGGAGTTTTTCGAAAAGGAGTGGGTGCGAAGTCTTTTCGCGCTGGCGGTGGAGGACTTGCGCACATTGTGTGCGGCGCGCGAGCGCGAGCGCACTTTTCATCTGTTCGAAGCGTACGACCTGGAAGGAAATGAGACAATTTCCTACGAGCAAATGTCGAAAGAATATGGAATTTCCGTCGCGGACGTGACCAACGCACTGGCATGGGCGCGCCGTGAATTTCGCAGAATCGCGCTGGAGCGGTTGCGCGAACTCTCGAGCAGTGAGGAAGAATTTCAGCGCGAAGCGCGCGCCGCCTTTGGCTGGGTTGCAAAATGAACTTTCTTTCCGACCAGGCCCTGAAAAGATTGCGCGACGGCGCGGAAATGCCGGATCTGGCCGGCACGCGCTACCGTTTGCTGGAGCGCATTGCGCGTGGCGGTATGGGAGTGGTGTACACCGCAGAAGACGAGAATCTCCGGCGACGCGTGGCGCTGAAGGTTCTCGATATTCCGGGAACGGACGGCGATCTCCGAAACCGGCTGATCCGCGAAGCGCGCGTGCTGGCGGCTCTCGAGCATCCCGGCATTGTGCCCGTGCACGACGTGGGAACACTTGCCGATGGGCGTGTGTTCTACACCATGAAATTCGTGGAGGGAAATCGGCTCGACAAGTTTATCGAGTCGGTCACATCGGTGCCGGACCGCTTGCGACTTTTTCTCCGCATTTGCGATGCCGTGGCCTTCGCGCATGCTCGCGGCGTGCTGCACCGCGATCTCAAGCCCGCCAACATCATGGTCGGCCCGTTTGGCGAGGTCTTGGTGATGGATTGGGGCCTGGCAAAAATTCTGCGTGGAGAAGTTTCAAGCGGTATGCTCGAAGCCGATCCGCAAGCCACGGTTTTCGACAAGCCCAAGCACGCAAATATCGCCAGCCCTCCGACGGAGACTGCGGTGGTAACTGGACACGGCACGGTGATGGGTACGCCCGGCTACATGTCGCCGGAACAGGCGCGCGGTGAGGTGGAACACTTGGATACGCGCAGCGATATTTATTCGCTCGGCGCAGTGCTGCGATTCTTACTCACCGGCCAACCGGAAGGAGCCTCCATTCCAGGTGGACCCCGCCTGGATAAATCGCTGAGGGCCATTTGCGCCAAGGCCACCGAGCCGGCTCCGGTGGAGCGCTATCGGAACGTTCAGGAGATGGCCCTGGATGTCTCAAGATACCTGGACGGGCTGGCGGTCGGCGTCCATCGGGAGAGCATTTTCGAGAGGGCCGGGCGCTTTTACCGGCGCTACCGGTTCTTTATCTTGTTGATTGCGGCGTACTTGGCGATGAGGGTCCTGATTTTGCTTTTTATGCACAGGTAGGGCTAAAGGAATTCAGGGATTCGTTGTAAGGAACACCAGAGAGATAGATCGCGACGGAGGGATGTGATGAATAAAGTGCTGGTGGGGTTGCTGCTGGGGGCCGTGCTGGGGGCGGTTGACGGTGGGACGGCGTGGTTCACGCCGGAAGTGCGCCCCGAAATGGCCATGATTATTGTCGGGTCCACGTTCAAGGGACTGGTCGGCGGCATCCTCATTGGATTCTTTGCACGGAAGGTGAAATCGCTGCCGCTGGGCGTATCGTTTGGTTTGGCCGTGGGGGCGCTGCTGGCCTTGGCCATTGCCGCCATGCCCGACGGCCTCACCGGGAAACACTATTATGTCCAAATCATTGTTCCAGGAAGCCTGGTCGGATTGATTGTGGGATATGCCACGCAGAAGTACGGAGCAGCTCCGGCAACAACGCCGGCGACACGCTAGATGCGGATCTGGGAAACGACAAGTACTTCGTTTGCAAAACTAGGGGGAAAACATGTCTCGAGTCATCCATTTTGAAATACCGGCGAGTGATCCTGAGCGTGCCTCGGCGTTCTATCAAAAAGCGTTCGGCTGGAAGATTGAAAAATGGCCGGGGCCGATGGAGTATTGGCTGGTGACCACGGGGCCCGAGGGAACGCCGGGGATCAACGGTGGCCTCATAAAGAATACGAATGTAAAGACAACCACCAACACCATCGGCGTGGATTCTGTCGACACGGCCATCGAGGCGGTGAAGCGCGCTGGTGGAAAACTGGTGATGCCGAAGACTGCCATTCCCGGCGTCGGACATTTTGCGTATTGCGAAGACACAGAAGGAAATCTCTTTGGCGTGATGCAGGCCGACAAGAACGCCAAGTGAGTGCCTGACGGATTCACACTAGGAGGGAACGATGAGTCTCGCGAAACCGGTGCTGGGACTCGGGGTAGGAGGAACGCTGGGGCTTCTTGATGGCTTGAGCGGGTTTTTCGAGCCCGCACTTGCCCCGGTCATGGGCAGCGTGATCACCTTCTCGTTGTTGAAGGGATTGGTCGCGGGAGCGGTAACCGGTTATGTTTCCGAGCGAGTCCATTCGATGCTCCTAGGAATATTAGCGGGAATCGCGATTGCGGCGACCTTGAGCCTCCTCGTGATTCTGCGAGCGGGTATGGCGTTGTTTTGGGACATTATGATTCCGGGAATGCTTCTCGGCGCGATCGTAGGATTCGCAACGCAACGATTTGGCAGGACCGCTCGGGCGGCAGCGGGGTAGGCTCCGGATTTCGCGTGGTCCATTTTCTAGAGGGATGCAGACAATATTTGACAGGAGGACGATCGATGAGAGGCTGGAGGAAAGTTTTGAGCGTCGTGGTCTTGGGCATAGGAGTCATGCCGGTGCCAAATCCTGCGGCCGGCGGCGGGACAGAAGCGTTCGAGAAACTGAAATCTTTGGTGGGGCACTGGGAGACCGACAAGACCAACATGAACAAGGCCACCCTGGACCTGGAGTTGACCTCCGGGGGCACGGCGGTCCTCGAGAAGTTCCACATGGTGGAGAATGGCAAGCCGGTGGAGATGACCACGCTGTATTACCTGGACGGCGACCAAATCAAGCTGACGCACTACTGCATGGCCGGAAATCAGCCGACCATGCGCGGCTCTTACGCGCCGGAAACCAAGACCATCACGTTTGATCTGCTGAGCATCTCGAACCTGAAGAACCCCGGTGATGGGCACATGCACCACGCGGTGTACACGTTTATCGACAGCGATCATTTCAAGGCTACTTGGACCTTCCAGAAAGAGCAGAAGGACGCCTTCACGGAAGACGTGACTTACGTCCGCCGAAAGTAGTGCGCTATAATGCGCCAGGCGAAATTCCATAAATCTCCTGAAAGGTACACATGAAAAGCATCTTTCTAGCAATGGCTTTGTTTTTGGCGGCCGTCACCACGCAAACGCTGACGCAGGAAGAGAGGGATCGGGCCGTAGCCGAACTGCAAGGTTCCAAGAAGGCTTTTCTGGACGCTACCAAAGGCCTGTCCCCGGCACAGTGGAACTTTAAAGCTGCTCCGGACCGCTGGTCCGTGGCGGAGTGCTCCGAACACATCGCACTGGCGGAAGGATTCATCTTCGCCCTGGTCAGCGAAAAGGTCATGAAAGCTCCGGCGAATCCAGAGAAGCGTGAAGCGGCCAAGGGCAAGGACGATTTGATTCTGAAGATTCTCCAGGACCGGAGCCACAAGGCCACGGCGCCGGAACCCATCGACCCCGCGAAGCAGGCGGCCATGACGCTGCAGGAGTCGATCAAACTTTTCGAGGACAAGCGGGCGGGCACCATCGAATACGTCAAGACCACGCAGGAAGACTTGCGCGATCATCTCTTCGACCACCCCGTTCCTGCGATCGGCACGCTGGATGGCTATCAATGGATCCTTCTGATTTCCGGCCACACACGGAGACATACCGCGCAGATTCTGGAAGTAAAAGCCGACGCGAATTTCCCGCAGATGTAGCGCACTGCAGCCGGCACAGGCCTGTCGAGCAGGCATCTGGAGAAATGTATAGAGGGGACGGACGAGATTGTTCGCCCCTCTTTTTGTTTGTGACGCGTGTAAAATGATGCGCATCGAACGGTTATGGCGAAAGATTCCGGCGGCCGGAGCGATGCGATGAGCTTTGCGGCGTTTGCCGGGCACAAGTATTTGAATCTCGAGACCTTCAAGAAAAGTGGCCATGGCGTGAAGACCCCATTGTGGTTTGCGGCCGATCCCGCCAGCGATCTGGCCAGCGATG
>WNGI01010403.1_pt1 | contig 15215 bp, 15 predicted proteins | sample 5400621 | NCBI WGS metagenome assembly WNGI01 (sample SAMN13153374, study PRJNA577476) | soil metagenome | isolation source: 20 cm soil or saprolite under Garry oak tree replicate 1 | place: USA:California | collected 2016-06-15 | reverse complement strand
AGCGCCAAGCCTGTCCCAAGATGAGTTCTCCCTGAAGGGTCGTGGTAGACCACCACGTTGATAGGCTCCGGGTGTAAGCATGGTAACATGTTCAGCTCAGGAGTACTAATAACCCGTTCGGCTTGATCTTTTACTTTTCCAATAAGCTGTCCCGAAAGGTTTCGGGGCAGTAATGGGAAATGAAAGATCTCAAAACAAAACGAAGCCTTGAAGTTGCGTGATCCGTTGAAGCCTTAAGGCGTTGAAGCGAGTCACGAAAATACTTCCTGTATGTAGATGTCAGCGATCAAGCATGTTCTTTGAGAAATTCAGGTAGGGCAATTGACCTCAATCGCCCGACGTCTCCAGAGATCCGCGTCGGCGCTTGCGTCGCTGCGAACGCAGCGAAAACGCCAGTGCGGTTCAAGTGCCAGTCCGGCTCGGATCTCTGGTGACAATAACGCAGTGGTCCCACCCGTTCCCATTCCGAACACGGAAGTGAAACGCTGCAGCCCCGATGGTAGTACGGCGACAGGCCGTGCGAGAGTAGGACGTCGCCAGAGTAAAATGCCCGGTGGTTCAATCCATCGGGCATTTTATTTCTGTTTTTCTTGCGCACGCGCCTCGCGTGTTGGTGAACGCGCCCCCCCGTCACGAACTTGCGATTCTGCCTTTGACCCGCTACAACGCCGAGATGCCCGATGAAATTCCACTGTCACCTCCGCCTGTCCCTCAACCACTTCCTCGCACTGCCCCCGCCGCAATTTGGAGCCTCGTTTTGGCAATTCTTTCGTTCTTTTGCGGATGGCTCATTACCGCGATCCCCGCCGTCATATGCGGTCACATCGCTCGTTCGAAAATTCGCAAATCCGGCGGTGCGCTCGGCGGGAAAGGAATCGCCACCGCAGGACTAATCTTGGGCTACATCGCCCTCGTGCTTGGTGTAATGGGCATTCCGTTACTCGTCAGCATGATCCAATCGGATCGCGAGCGCCTGCATCGCCTTGCCACCGAACGAAAGGCAATCGCTTCTGACGATGGCAAGATCTGGGTGACAGTCACCGGGATGTGGACCAAAATGCCAGAGCTCAACAAACAAGCGTCACTGCAAGTGGGTTACAAGAGCAAAGAAATGTATTTGATCGTGATCACCGACGCGAAAGCTGACGTCACCGATCTAACGTTCGAAAAACATCATCAACTGACGCGTGACCGGATGTTGCAGAAAATGAAGAACGCGTCAGCGACTGAACCCGTCCCGTTGACGATTGATGGTCATGCCGCTCTGCAAGATGAAATAAGTGGAACCGAAAAAGGGACCAACGTTGTCTTTCTTCATACCACCGTGGACGACGGCGACCAGTTCCAACAGATCCTCGCGTGGACGCTTAAGTCGCGCTGGCAACAACAGCACGAATTGCTGCGCGAAATTACCAGAACCTTTCGCAGCGAGAAGTAGACCTGGCTTTGCTGGCGTGGCAAGTCACCGGAACCTGATGACAACCGCGTCGCCACGCGCGTTTCATACACACGCGGATCGGTGTTTCGTCAAAATCAGTATGTGAGTTGTGGCGGCATATTTTACACCGACATTCACAGCTCAATGATTGCTTTGCCACGCTGTGCCGGCTCGTGCATTCCAGCGACGAGACGGCTTGCTGTTGTTTTCATTATCCTTTCAGCCGGCGTCGCGCCAACTATCGCCAAACAAGAACCATTTTCTTCGCTCGAGGTGGCAAAGAATGATCTTCCCAAGGCGCAGGCACTGGCTACGCAGCTCGCGGCTCTTTCACCGAAGGTCGATCCGAAAGAAGCGAAGGCCGTAGCGGAGTGTGCGTACGCCACTGCTCGCCGGCTCAGGAGCCAGTATCACATGTTTGGCACGCCGATCTTCAATAATTTCCTCGTGTATCACGGCTTCAGGAAACGCGGTTACTGCTACCAATGGACGGAAGACCTGTTTCTTGCGCTCGATGCACTGAAACTCAAAACACTCGAACTTCACTGGGGTGAAGCGTACGCCGGCACATGGCGCGAAAATAACTGTCTGGTGGTCACGGCGAAAGGCCAGCCGTTTGAGCGTGGTATGATTCTGGAGGCCTGGCGCCATTTCGGCTATCTCCGCTGGAACCTGCTACTCTCCGACGAGGATCGATATTTCGAAAACACGAAGTGGGCGGCGCGCGTGCGCAGTCGAGCGGCCGCTGCCAAAACTTCGGAGCCCCGTCATGGTGTCGCCTTTCAGCGGAGAGTCACAGCAACTGAAAAAAGCAGCGAGTGATGGAGCGCATTAAGGCCTGGGAGCGCACGCGCCTCGCGTACTGCGATTGGCGCCCTAGCCGGTCGCCGGGTAAATGCAATGCGCTGAGTGCCCCATCCTTCTGGGAAAGTTTGCCACAAACGGCACGCGAGGACGCGTGCACTCCCAGAAATTGCTTGCGCGGCGTGCTCCGCTGTCGCAAGCTCGGGCCGCGATGAACAGCTTGGCGCGTTTCCACACTTGCGGGCGTGCTCTTGTCGCGGCTTTTATCTCCGCGGCCTTTCTCTGGTCGCTCGCGCTGAGCGTTTCTCCGCAGTTGCACACGCGCATTCACGGCGACGCGAATCGCGCGGAGCACAGTTGTGCGGTCACATTGATTGCCACTGGCGGCTATGAACATGCGGCGCAGCCCTCGCTCGTTACCGGGCCTCAATTCGCATCCTGCTTTTCTCAAGTTGCAGCGCTGACCTCTACCTGGGTCCAGCCGCTCTTTCTTCGGGCGCACATCTTCGCGCACGCTCCGCCTCCGATCGCCTGAATTGTAGGGCGTCTGTATCAGACGTCGCCTAACGAATCGGCGTTTCATCCCGCCTCAGAGGCGGAACCCCTACAAATCGTCGCGCATCGGCGTTCGCTTCGCTTCACGCAACTCGTGAACGCCGCGAAACCTATCTTTGGAAACTTTTGCTTGGAAAAAATCTATGAAAAAATTTTTGATCGCAGCCGGCGCATTGGTTTGGCTCGCGCACGTATCAACGGCCCAGGAGGCAACGTCAGCCGCAGCAAGTCCCGCTGCGTCGCCAGCGCCGTCCGCTACTGGCAGTCCGGGAACGGAAACGACTGAACAGGTCGTCGTCACATCGCAGGAACTCGACATTTCACGCGAGGCAATTGTACCGAGTCTCGGTGCCACCCGTTACACCGTTGGACCGGACCGCCTCGATTCACAGGCACAAGGCGAGAACGCTCCGTTTAACCAAACGCTCCTGCGATTTCCGGGCGTAGCGCAAGATTCATTCAGTCAGCTTCACGTCCGGGGCGAACACGCGAACCTGCAATACCGCATTGACGATGTGCTCCTGCCGGAAAGCATTCCCGGATTCGGACAGGAGCTCGAGACGCGTTTTGCAGATAGCGTTTCGCTCATCACCGGCGCGCTTCCGGCGCAATTCGGCTTTCGCAACACCGGGGTAGTCGACATTCATACCAAAAATGGCGCGCTATTTCAGCAGGGCGAAGCCTCTCTGTATGTCGGCAGTTTCGACACCATCAAGGAGAGCCTTGAATATGGAGGCGTGCTGGAAAAACTCAGCTTATTCGTCACAGAAAGTTATTTGCACGATGGCATCGGCGTTGAAAATCCGACACGCAGCAGCGATCCCATTCACGACGACACCGATCAGTACAAGGTATTCGGTTATCTCTCATACATTTTCGATCCGACGAGCCGGTTAACTCTCCTCTTCAGCGGCAATCACAGCGATTTCCAGATTCCAAATACTCCAGGGCTGACTCCAGCCTTCACACTGGGGACGAAATCGACGTTCGATTCGGCAAAGCTGGACGAAAACCAAACGGAAGACTCAGCCTACGAGATCTTGACTTACCAGAAACACGTAGGCGATTTTGGTTTTCAGGCATCAGTGTTCAATCGGTACAGCGCGGTGCTTTTTCGGCCAGATGACGTTGGTGATCTTATTTTCAACGGCGTCGCGTCGCGAGTTGATCGCAGCATCCTTTCAAACGGCATCGAGTTCGATTCGAGCTACAAGCTCAACGACCAGCATACAATTCGCGGAGGTTTCATTTTTACCGAGCAATACGCCAACGTCGATACCGTCACACTCGTGTTTCCAGTCGATGAAAACGGAAATCAGACGAGCACGATTCCGCTAAGGGTCCTCGATGATCATAATAAGTATGGGTATTACTATGGGTTTTATTTGCAGGACGAATGGAAACCGTTTGAGCAGCTCACGATTAATTTCGGTGGCCGCTTTGACGTGGTGAACGCGTTCTCTGATGAGAATCAGCTGAGTCCGCGGATCAACATAGTTTATCAGCCGTGGAAATGGACAACGTTGCACGCCGGTTATGCGCGCTATTTCACGCCACCGCCGCTGGAAGCAGTACCGCAAAGCACTATCGGCAAATTCGCTGGGACGACCAACGAATCCGAAGTTACGAAGGATACCCCGGTGAAATCGGAGCGCGCGCACTATTTCGATGCAGGCATGACGCAGAAAATCGCCGAGGGCTTTACCGTAGGCATCGATGGTTTCTACAAAAGCTCGCATTCGGTGCTGGATGAAGGCCAGTTCGGAGAAGCGCTTATTCTCTCGTCATTCAATTACAAGCGCGGCGAAATTTACGGCGGGGAATTTACCGCAAACTATGATCAGGGTCCGTTCGCCGCATATCTGAATGCCGCCTATGGATGGGCACGCGGGACAAACGTCAGTTCCGCACAATTTCTTTTCGGCAGGGATGAGCTCGATTACATACGACATCACTGGGTCTTCCTCGATCACGATCAGCGTTTCACCGGCTCTGCCGGCGTGTCATATACTTGGAATGATTGGAGACTTGCCATTGACGGACTGTATGGAAATGGATTGCGCCGCGGTTTTGCCAATACGCAAAAGAACCATCCCTACGAGACATTCAACGTGGGTCTGTCGCGCCGGATACAGCTCACGCAAAAGACGGCGCTCAAAATCCGTTTCGATGTCGTCAACATTCTCGACAAGATATACGAGCTTCGCGACGGCAGTGGCATCGGTGTCGGCGCGCCGCAATTCGGTCAGCGCCGTGGCTTTTACGGTACTGTCGCCTTCGATTTTTGAGGACGGGATTTCTGACCCGAAATAATTCTATCATGTTGAGCGGAGTGAAACATCTCTGATTTGTGCTCGGTTCAGAAATGATCAGAGATTCTTCGCTTCGCTCAGAATGACATTATAAGTTGGCTGGTAATGCATCGGACTGATCATTCCCGGTTTCGCAAGAGGCACGATTTCGTTCCGGATTTTTCGCATGCGGAGCGGCGGACCCGCATCGTGATCGGAGTTACGGCCGCGATGATGGTACTCGAGATCGCGGTCGGCTTGATGTCGCACTCGATGGCTTTGCTGGCCGATGGCTGGCACATGAGCACACACGTAATCGCATTTTTGATCACGGCGGTCGCGTACTATTTTGCGCGAACGCAAGCTGGCAACGCGCGATTCAGTTTCGGCACGGGAAAAGTGGGTGTGCTCGGGGGGTTCACCAGCGCCGTGGTGTTATCGATTGTCGCGTTTTTAATGGCGGGCGAATCGGTGCATCGGCTGTTCGTTCCGCTGGAAATTCATTTTAATGAGGCAATCGGCATTGCCTGCGTTGGATTGCTGGTAAATCTCGGTTGCGCAGTTTTGCTCGCCGATCGTCACCACGACCACGGCGGCGGCAGCTCACATCGTGAAGATTTGAATTTGCGCGCGGCGTATCTGCACGTGCTGGCCGATGCATTTACTTCAGTGCTGGCAATCACCGCTTTGACGGGCGGCAAATTCTTTGGCTGGGCGTGGCTCGATCCAGTAGTCGGAATTGTCGGAAGCGGCGTGGTTTTTTCGTGGGCTTACACGCTGTTACGCGATACGAGCGGCATCTTGCTGGATCGCACGCCGGCATCGTCCGATTTGCCTGAGGAAATTCGCCGCACAGTGGAAAGTGATGGTGATTCGCTCGTGAGCGATCTACATGTTTGGCAGGTCGGCATCGGAAAATTTGCGGCCATGATCTCTGTTGTGGCGCACGAGCCAAAGAGCTGCGATGCCTATCGGGCGTTGCTCCGCGCGCACGACGAACTAGTTCACGTCACCATCGAGACGCATCTTTGCCGCGAAGATCACCAATCGATGGCAAGCCCCTGAATGGCCACTGCGTTCTGGCAAGTCGTTGCGGCTTATGCTTTCGCCGTTGCCGGGGGATGGATCAGCACGTCGCTACAACTCGCGCACAAACAGCTTTGCGCGCTGATTAGTTTCGCCGCTGGAACGCTTCTGGGCGTGACAATCTTTGCGATTTTACCCGAAAGTTTCGGCGCATGTTCGTGGTGGGCGGTGTTCCTGGCGCTCGCCAGTGGATATGCGCTTTTCTTTTTCATCAGTAAACATGTGCATCATGTTTGCCCTGCTTGCGCGGCCAGTCACTTCGATGCCGATGCGACCCGCCATTTCAGCGAAATCGCTACTGCGCTAATTGTCGCGTTGGCGATTCACAGCACGACCGATGGTTTGGTTTTGGGAATTCAGGGAGAAACTCCCGCGATGGATGTGACAAAATGGTCGCTGTTCTCGGCTCTCTGCATTCACAAAGTTCCCGAAGGCCTCGCGTTGGGCAGCCTTTTGATCGGCGCCGGATTGCATCGCAGCGCTGCGCTGGGGTGGGTTGCTGCAGTTGAAGCAACAACGCTCTTCGGCGGCGTGATCGGCTATTTTTTTCTGACGAACATTTCGATTTTTTGGCTGGGACTAATCATGGCCCACGTGGGCGGCGGGTTCTTCTATCTGGCGACGCATGCTGTTCTTGGAGAGATGTTGAAGCACGGAAAAAAAATTGTTCTGACAAGTTTTGCGGCGGGAATCGCATTGATCGCGGCTCTCAATATTGGTTTAAGGCTGCTGGGGTAGTGCACTTTGAAGTTGTAGAGGCGCTGGTGCCAAGCGCCTGATATTTTAGCTTCGGCGTTTGGCACAAACGCCGCTACAACATGCATCTTTTTCATTACCGCGACGGAGAGCTCTACTGTGAAGGCGTCGATCTGGCGCGCGTGGCGGAGAGCTTCGGCACTCCGGTTTATGTTTACAGTGCCGGCACAATTTTGGATCACTATACGCGCTTGGACGCAGCGCTCGGGTCGCTGGATCACCTGATTTGTTATGCGGTCAAAGCGAACTCGAATCGCGCTATCCTGAAGTTGCTCGCGGATGCTGAAGCGGGGTTCGACATTGTTTCCGGCGGCGAACTTTTTCGTGTACTCGCTGCGGGTGGCGATCCGGCAAAATGCACGTTTGCGGGCGTGGGCAAATCGCGTCAGGAAATCGAATACGCGCTCGAGCAGCGCGTTTACAGCTTCAACGTTGAGAGCGAGTCCGAGTTGGAATGCATAGATCGCATCGCGGGTGCCAAGAACTTGCGCGCGCCGATCGCGTTGCGCGTCAACCCCGATGTGGCTGCGCACACGCACGAATACATTTCCACCGGCTCGCGCGAGAATAAGTTCGGTATCGCGCTGGATCAGGTCAGTGCTGTTTATGAACGCGCGGCGAAACTGCGCAACATCGAAATCGTTGGCGTTCAGATGCACATCGGCTCGCAGGTTACGGAAGCGGAACCGTTCGCGAGTGCGATCAAAAAAGTCACGCCAATCGTTCGCAACCTAAAATCAAAATACGGTATCAAGTTTTTCAGCATCGGCGGCGGGATGGGAATTATTTACCAGCGCGCACTCGAGAGTGGAACAGGCAAATGGTGGCACGATCACGGCGGCGACCGATCCGCATTCAGCGTTCACGATTACGCTGCAGCGATTGTGCCGCCATTGAGAGAGTTGGACGTTCGAATCCTGGTCGAGCCTGGCCGTTTCCTTCTAGGGAACGCCGGGGTTTTGCTAACACGCGTCCGCTACATCAAAAAAACGGCGACGAAGAAATTCGCCATTGTCGATGCGGGAATGAACGATTTAATTCGGCCGGCGCTTTATCAGAGTTATCACGAAATTGTCCCTTGTAGGGCGTCTTTGTCAGATGCCGTGGAGAAGATCGACATTGTTGGGCCGGTGTGTGAGTCTGGTGATTTCTTTGCACTGGACCGGGGAATGGCCGAACTGCACGAGGGCGATCTGCTGGCGATCATGAGCGCAGGCGCGTACGGATTTGTGATGGCTTCGAATTACAATTCGCGGCCGCTTCCGGCGGAAGTCTTGGTGCGCGGCGACAAGTTTGCGCTGATTCGAAAACGGCAAACCTGGGAGGATCTGGTACGCGGTGAGATTTAGCCCGGTAGCCGGCATCGGTGATGCCGGCCACCGCGACCAGCGACCGCGGCTACAGTCCACTTGCGCAATTCTGCGGCCCGCATAAATACTTCTCTCTCGAATATGATTAAACGCCTGGTGCTCGTTTGCCTTTTATCGGTGCTCGCGTGTGCGTCGCAGGGGGCGTCGCCGCCGACCTCGGGTGAAGAACTTTGTGCGTGCTGCGCGTCTGCGCACCGAACAGATCCGCGGCGAACTTGGGCCGGATGCGAAGATTACCTGGCTTGTTTACAGGCAGGGTTACGAGGACCGCGCGAAACAGGAGCACCAGGACCTCGTCAGCCTCATTGGTACGGTTCGCGATAAGTTGAATCTTCATCTCGTTTGGTTTGGCCCGGGCCAGGAAGTAATCGATTATCTCAACCACGGCCAGGCGCGAGATCAGCTAAAAATCATTGGGTTTGAATATTTCGGGCATTCGAATCGCGCCTGTTTCATGTTCGATTACAGCAACAACATCGACAGTGCTTGTAAATCGTGGCTGCATGATAGCGATTTCGCTAAAATCAATCGCCGCGTTTTCTCACGTCACGCGTACGTCAAGAGCTGGGGCTGCCACACTGGAGAAGAAATGTCCAAAAAATGGTACGCCGCGACCGGTATCCACATGATTGGAGCGATCGGCAAAACACAGTTCATGATGGAAGAGTTGCCGGTCCTCGTTTCCGAAGGCGGCAGGTGGGTTCAATAATTTTCAATTGCCGATTTTCGATTGGCGATTGAGTTTTATCAGCTACCGGGCTGAAGCCCGGCGTCGATGACACTTTAGCCGTCAGGTGTCGTAAAATTTGTGATCGACAGGGCGGGCGCATTTTGCGATGAAGATCGGCGGGCTGATGGGATCCAAGAAAAACCTCAACAGGAACACATTATGGATTGGAAAAAATTCTTCGTCGCATTCGTTGCAGCTTTCGGTTTCATGTTCCTGTTTGGCTTCCTTTGGTACGGGAAGCTGATGCATGGCGCGCATCAGGAAGTGGCAATACTTTGGCGAACCGAAGCCGATTTTGGCAATCACCTCTCAGCGCTGGTTTTTGGGCACATTGTGATGGCATTCTTCCTCACGTTGCTTTGCGCACGATTTGTCCCCGCGGGTGGCCCAGGCGCCTGCGCAGGCTTCGCCATCCTGGTGGTGCTGGCCTATGTCGGTAATGACTTCATCCTCTACGCGGTACAACCGCTGACCACTAAAATCCTGTGCGGCTGGATTATCGGGGACTTGATCCAATTCGCGGTTGCGGGCGCAATTATCGGCGCGATCTACAAAGCGGCTCCCGCGAATGTTGCGTTTGTGAAGGAACGGCCTCATTAAGGCGTTTGATTAATTTCCTGATCGGACTTGAAGCGTAGTAATCCATGAAGCGATTCATCCTCGCATTCGTCGCCGCATACATTTTCATATTCTTGTGGGGTTGGCTGCTTAGCGGCGATCTAAAAAAATTGGGCGTTGGACGTTGTGCGTTGGGCGTTCGACGTTCGCTCGATGAGCTCACAGATTCCAGCCGCGCTCGGTTATCGGATGCCGGCGGAATGGGAACCGCATGCAGCCACGTGGCTTTCGTGGCCGCGGCGCGAGGGGATCAGTTTCCCCGATTCATTCGATCGGGTCATGCCAGCGTTGCGCGCAATGGTCGAAGCGCTGATCGAATCAGAACAGGTCTGCATTAGTGTGTGTAACGGAGCGCATGAAGCAGAAGCCCGCGAAGTCCTGCGCGGGCTACCTTTGGAACGCATCACGTTTTATGCAATCCCCGCGAACGAGCCGTGGTGCCGCGATCACGGACCGATTTTTCTCACACGCGATCGGGAGCCGAGCCTTGCCGTGGTGGACTGGGATTACAATGCCTGGGGAAACAAATATCCGCCGTTCGATCTCGATGAAGTTGTGCCGACGCGTGTCGCTGAAATCCTGAAACTGCCGGTTTTTTATCCGCGGATGATCCTCGAAGGCGGCTCGATCGATGTAAATGGCTCGGGCGCGCTGCTCACGACCGAGTCCTGCCTGTTGAACAAGAATCGCAATCCAAATCTATCCCGCCGTCAAATCGAGCAACGGCTGTGCGATTATCTCGGTGTCCGCGAGATTCTCTGGCTTGGGGATGGCATTGCCGGTGACGACACCGACGGTCACATTGATGATCTTGCCCGGTTCGTGTCCGAGCGGAATATCGTAACAGTCGTTGAAGAAAATCGCGACGATGAAAATTACGAGCTGCTCCAGGACAATCTCGTGCGCCTTCGCAAGATGAAAGCCGGTGGTGGCAAACTCGACGTGCTCGCGCTTCCGATGCCGAAAAAGATGATACGCGAAGGACTGAGACTCCCCGCCAGCTACGCGAATTTTTACATCGCAAATACTTGCGTGCTGGTGCCCACATTCGCTGATCCGAACGATGAAGCTGCATTGTCGATCCTGCGCGGATGTTTTCCGGATCGCCGCGTCATCGGAATTGATTGTCGCGAATTAATCTGGGGACTAGGAACGTTTCACTGCCTGACGCAGCAGCAACCGGCCGTTTAAATGCGGAAGGGGACCTTAGGACCTCGACAGTCGGCCCGAAGACTTTCGGGGCTCCCAGGTTCTTCAATCTGCAACCGGTGCCGGTTTATAGCCGCTATTCAAAATTGCGTCGTGAAGATCGGGCGGATGCGCTTTTCGCGCGTCGAACGTGACGATCACGCGCTCATGCTTGAGATCGACTCTCACGTCTTTCACCCCGGAAACGTTCTTGAGCGCCGGTCGCAGCTTGCGCACACACTCATCGCAATCTTCGCCCTCGGTAGCGATCTCGATCGTTTCCAAGATCGCATGATCGGCCCGTTCGGGGTTGAAGGGATCGGCTGGATCAGGATCGTTTGGTCGAGCTGGGTCCATGACTCTGATTTTTTCTTTATCTAACGTGCGCTATGAGCGTTTTGGTCGTCTCTCCTCGCATGTAGCAGGTAGGGGCGATTGACCTCAATCGCCCGCAGGCGGTTCGGGTGAACCGCCCCTACCTTGCGATGCGACGGCCACAGGGTCGGCGGCTACAGTTCGCGCGCGATTGATTCGAGGACGCGCCACACGTTTTCGGCAAGAACCTTTTGACCGGCCGCGTTTGGATGAATGCTATCCGATAAATTTAATGAGGGATCGCCGGCCACGCCCTGCAGGAGATATGGAATAAGCGCGGCGTTGTTCCTGGTCGCCAGGTCGGCGAATATCTTGCCAAATGCCGATACGTAATCGTCCGCTGCGTAGTTCGGCAGTTGCATTCCCGCGATCACGACGCGCACATTCGGATTGCGCCCTTTTACCTTATCAATGATCTGCTGAAGGTTGTGTTGGATTTGATCGATCGACAGGCCCCGGAAGGCGTCGTTGATTCCGAGTTCCAGAATGAAGATATCGATTCTGTGTTTGAGACGGGGCGGGAGCCGTGCCAAGCCGCCTTCGGTAGTGCCGCCGGAGGCGCTTGCATTGATAACTTGAAAGTTCAACCCGGCGGCGCGTAGCTTCTTTGCCAGCAAAGCCGGATAAGCTTCGCTGCGCCTGAGCATGAAGCCGTCTGACAAACTGTCGCCGAACACGAGAATCGTTTTCGAAGGCACGCCAGCGAAGGTTGGAATGGATAACATTGAGAAAGCTACTCCAAGCAGCGCGATGCAAGCTTTCACAACTAAACGCTCAACGCCCACCGCCCAACTCTCAACGCTTAATCGAAAATTTCTGCATTGGATATTGGATGTTGGTCGTTGAGCGTTGAACGTTTTCGGTTTAACGATTCAACTCTTCAACGATTTCTTATGGCCAACTTCGCTATCAATGGTTTCGGGCGCATTGGACGCAATGTCCTTCGCGCCATGTCACAAAAACAAGTCGAGCGGGTTCTTGCGATCAATGATCTCACTGATACGCACACCCTGGCTCATCTGCTCAAGTGGGATTCTGTGCACGGCAAGTTTGACGGTGAGATCGGTTACGACGACGAAAACATTATCGTTCGCGGCCACAAAATTCGAGTCTTGAAGGAGCGCGACCCGGCGAACCTGCCGTGGAAAAAACTGGATATTGATGTTGTGCTCGAGTCCACGGGTTTGTTTACAAGCCGCGACAAAGCGGAGCTGCACTTGACGAAAGCTGGCGCAAAACGCGTGTTGATCAGCGCACCGGCAAAAGATCCGGACGTGACGATTTGCATTGGCGTAAACGACAATGCCTTCAACCCCGAAAAGGACAAAATCGTTTCCAACGCGAGTTGCACGACGAACTGCCTGGCACCCATGGCGAAGGTATTGAACGACACATTTGGCATCTCACACGGGTTCATGAGCACGATCCACAGCTACACAAACGACCAGCGGATCCTCGATTTTCCGCACAAAGACCTGAGGCGCGCACGCGCAGCGGCGGTCAACATCATTCCGTCCACGACCGGCGCGGCCAAGGCGATTGGTGAAGTGATTCCAGAATTGAAAGGGAAATTGAACGGAGGCGCTTTCCGCGTGCCCACTCCGGACGGATCAGTCACAGATTTCACCGCTGTGCTGGAGAAGGATGCGACAGTCGATGCGATCAATGCCGCGTTTAAGGAGGCGGCATCAGACAAAAGTTACAAAGGCGTGCTCGAGTACAGCGATGAGCCGCTCGTTTCGGAAGACATCGTCGGAAACCCGCACTCCTGTGTTTTCGACAGCCAGCTAACTCTCACGCTCGGAAACCGTTTCGTGAAAGTAGTTGGCTGGTACGACAACGAGTGGGGCTATAGCAATCGCTGCGTGCAATTGATGGAAATGCTGGGGGAGTAAGGGCTAGCAATCGTGCTCCTGTTTGTGATTCTTTTCTGTTAAGAAATGGCGAAACTTTCAGTACGCGATCTGGATGTGCGCGGGAGACGTGTGTTGGTGCGCGTGGATTTTAATGTGCCGACCGAAACGCGCGGCGGCAAAGTTCGAGTCACTGATGACACGCGAATCCGGGAGAGTTTGGCGACGATCAATTACCTGCGCGAGCACGGAGCCAAGACGATCCTGATGTCGCACTTCGGACGGCCCAAGGGAAAGCCGGCGGAAAAATATTCGCTGCGCCCGATCGGCGAATATTTGCATTCGCTGATTCATCAGCCCGTCATTTTTAGCCATGACACAATTGGCGACGTGCCAAGAAAAATCGTCGAGCACATGGGGAACGGCGATGTCGCGCTGCTCGAGAATGTCCGCTTCCAACCGGGCGAGGAAACCAATGACCCGACCTTCGCGCAGGCGCTTGCCGAACTTGGCGATTTGTATGTGAACGATGCCTTTGGCGCTGCGCACCGGGCGCACGCATCAACAGCGGGCATGCCAAAATTCGTGCAGAAATCGGCCATGGGTCTTTTGATGGAGAAAGAACTGAAGCATCTGCGCGATGGACTCGAGAATCCTGCCAGGCCCTTCGTCGTCATTTTGGGTGGCGCCAAGGTCTCGGACAAGATCGGCGTCTTAAAAGCGTTGATGGACAAAGCCAACACGATTCTCATCGGCGGCGCGATGGCAAACACGTTCTTGAAAGCACAAGGAATTCCGATTGGCGCTAGCCGCGTCGAATCGGACAAGGTCGATTTGGCGCGGGAGCTTCTCGATCTGGCTAAGCACCGTGAGGTGAAATTTTTGGTTCCGATCGATGTTGTGGAGGCGGATGAAATTCGCGCCGGTGCTGACATGCGAAACACGAGCCGTCTCTCGCCGCAGCATGGCATCAGCGACGGCTGGCAGGCGGTCGACATTGGCGCGGCAACTGTTGCCCTTTACCAGGAAGAAATCGCCAGGGCCGAAACGATTTTGTGGAATGGCCCCATGGGTGTCTTTGAAATTCCAGAATTTGGCGAAGGCACGATCGCAATCGCGGAAGCGATGGCGCAATCGGGGGCTACGACGATTATTGGCGGCGGTGATTCGGTGACGGCGGTTAAACAAGCGGGCCTCGCCGATAAGATGACATTTATCTCCACGGGTGGCGGCGCTTCACTCGAGTTACTCGAAGGCAAAGAGCTTCCCGGTGTTGCTGCACTAACCGACAAAAACTGATGCGTAAGAAAATAGTGGCCGCCAACTGGAAGATGAACATGACGCAGGCTGAAGCGTCGCGATTTGTGGAGGCGTTGTTGCTTCGGGACGTAGGCGAAATCACGGATGTCGAAGTTGTAATCGTTCCGCCGTTTACGGCAATTGCGAAAGTGACCGAAGCATTAGGTAACGCACAGAACATCAAGGTCGGCGCGCAAAACATGTATTGGGAAAAGAATGGGCCGTTTACCGGCGAGATCAGCGCTGCGCTGTTGCGGGACTTGTTTGTGCATTACGTCGTGCTCGGGCACAGCGAACGCCGCACATTGTTCGGCGAGACCGACGAAATCGTGAATCGGAAAGTGCGCGCAGCGCATGCCGCGGCACTCCGTCCGATTGTTTGCGTCGGCGAAACGCTTGAGCAGCGCGATAAAGGAAACGTTGAAAAAATCCTGGCAATCCAATTGCGCGGGAGTCTCGCCGGACTGACGCCGAAGGAATTGCAGGAAACAGTGATCGCGTACGAGCCGGTCTGGGCCATCGGCACGGGACGCAACGCCACGCCAGCTCAGGCGCAGGAAGCGCACGCTTTTGTTCGCCACACATTGGGCGAGATGGCTGACGAGGCCACGGCCGAGCGGGTGCGCATTCAGTATGGCGGCAGCGTGAAACCAGAGAACGCACGCGAACTCATGAGCCAGCCGGACATCGACGGGGCCCTCGTAGGTGGCGCGAGCCTGGACCCACGCAGCTTCGCCCAAATCGTCAAAGCCGCGCGCGAAAGATAGGAGACAGAGCTTCGCCTGACTGGATGAGGCGCGCATTCTTTATCGTCGGCCCGACTGCAACGGGGAAGTCTGAGTTGGCAGCCGA
>WNGI01007601.1_pt1 | contig 15216 bp, 14 predicted proteins | sample 5400621 | NCBI WGS metagenome assembly WNGI01 (sample SAMN13153374, study PRJNA577476) | soil metagenome | isolation source: 20 cm soil or saprolite under Garry oak tree replicate 1 | place: USA:California | collected 2016-06-15 | reverse complement strand
ACGCAGTTTCTCGAACATCGATAGGGCCGGTGTTTTCAGCTATGCCGCATGCAGAGTGTCGGTCCTGGCTATGCGCGATTGATTTGCCAGCACACTAGATCAACACGATGTCGTATTGCTCCTGGGTGTAGATCGATTCGACCTGCAGCGAGATCGGCTTGCCGATGAAGTCGCCGAGTTGCGCCAGGCTCTGCGACTCCTCGTCGAGAAAAAGGTCAATCACCGATTGCGAGGCAAGAATTCGAAACTCTCGCGCGTTGAACTGCTTCGACTCGCGCACGATCTCGCGCAGGATCTCGTAGCAAATCGTTTGCGCGGTCTTGATTTCGCCACGTCCACCGCACGTCATGCACGGCTCGCAGAGGACGTGCGCGAGGCTCTCGCGGGTGCGCTTGCGCGTCATCTCGACCAGGCCAAGCTGCGTGAATCCGTTGACCGTCAGGCGGGTGCGGTCGCGGTCGAGCGCCTTGTTGAATTCCGCCAGCACCGCCGCGCGATGATCGGCGTTTTCCATGTCGATGAAGTCGATGATGATGATGCCGCCGAGGTTCCGCAGCCGCAGCTGCCGCGCAATGACCTGCGCCGCCTCGAGGTTGGTCTTGAAAATCGTATCATCGAAGCTGCGGCCGCCGACGAAGCCTCCCGTGTTGACGTCTACGGTCGTCATCGCTTCCGTCTGATCCATGATCAGGTATCCTCCGGACTTGAGGTCGACGCGCCGCGCCAGGGCCTTTTGAATCTCGTCCTCGACGCCGTGCAGGTCGTAGAGCGGGCGGTCACCGACGTAATGCTCCAGACGCTCGAGGATGTTCCGCGTGTATTGCGCGGCGAATTCCTCCATCTTCTGAAATGTCTCGCGCGAGTCGACCAGGATGCGCGATGTCTCCTCGGTCGCCATGTCGCGCAGCACCCGTTGCGCAAGATTCAAATCCTGGTAGATCAGCGACGGGAAGGGAACGGTCCCGGATTTTTCGGTCAGATCGCGCCAGAGCTTGGTCAGGTATTCGATGTCGTTCTGCATCTCCCGCTCGCTCGCGGTCTCCGCCATGGTGCGGATGATGAATCCGCCGGCCAGGCCCTCGGGCAGGAGTTGTTGCAATTTCTCGCGCAGATTCTCGCGCTCGGCTTCGTCCTCGATGCGTTGAGAGATGCCGATGTGCGAGTCCTGCGGCAGGAACACCAGCAGCCGACCGGCCAGGCTCACCTGGGTCGACAGGCGCGCGCCCTTGGTGCCGATCGGGTCCTTGATCACCTGCACCAGCAGGGATTGGCCCTCGTGCAGGATGCGCTCGATCGGCTTGCTGTCGTCGCGGTGGCCGTTCTGGCGATGCTCCCAGATGTCGGCGATGTGCAGGAACGCGGCGCGTTCGAGGCCGATCTCGATGAACGCCGATTGCATGCCAGGCAACACGCGTGCGACCTTGCCCAGGTAAATATTGCCGACCAGGCCGCGCGCGCTCGAGCGCTCCATGTGCAGCTCCTGGACCACGCCCTGCTCGAGCATCGCCACCCGCGTTTCCTGCGGCGTCACGTTGATGAGGATCTCGTGGCTCATGGCAAAAGCGATTCCGGAGTCTCAGGCACGTCGAGAGAACGAGCCGCATGAGCCAGTCGGCGTCGCGAGCGATCGGGAGACCTCGCGTGGGCGCTCACAGTACCTGCAGCCCGATCTTGGCCAGGATTTCGGCGGTCTCGAAAAGAGGCAGCCCCATCACTCCCGAATAGCTGCCCTCGAGATGGCTTACGAATGCCCCAGCCCGTCCCTGGATTGCGTAGGCGCCGGCCTTGTCGAAGGGCTCGCCGGTGGCGACATAGCGTTCGATCTCGTCATCGGTCAACGCACGAAATGTCACCCGCGACGGTGAGACGGCGATCAGGATCTGTGTGTTCCAGCGGACGGCCACCGCGGTGCTGACTTCATGTGTTTGCCCGGAGAGGCGCCGCAGCATGTCGATGGCGCTCATCGCGTCCTTGGGCTTGCCCAGCACCGCGCCGTTGAGCACCACCTCGGTGTCCGCGGCAAGCACCGGCTTCGCGGCGAGGCCGCGCCTGACCATCTGGTGCCACCCCACGGATGCCTTGGTCCGCGCGACGCGCTTGATGTATTCGATCGGCGACTCGTCCTTGCGCGGAGCCTCGACGACGTCGCGCCGCCGCCCCGCAGCCTCGCGCAGCAGTAGCTCCGTAAAATCGACTCCCAGCTGGCGCAACAATTCCTGCCGCCGCGGGCTCTTCGAGGCGAGATAGATCGAGGGTCGCTCGGTGAGAACGAACAGTTTGCTCATTCGCGATGATAGGGATGGCCTTGCAGCAGGCTTGCTGCCCGGTAGAGCTGCTCGGCGAGCATCACCCGGGCGAGCCCATGCGGCAATGTTAACGCGGAAAGCGCGATCACGATATTCGCGTCATGCTTGACGCTCTCCGCGAGGCCATCAGCGCTCCCGATCACGAAGGCCACCTCGAGCGCGGAATCGCGCCAGCCACCGAGGGCGGAAGCAAGCTCGGCGGTCGTCCACATTCGCCCGCGTTCGTCGAGTGCGATGACGCGGAAGCCTCGGGTCGCGGTGGCGATACGCTCGGCCTCGGCGGCGAGGACCTGCTCGGTGCTCTTGCCGCGATTGCGCGGCTCCGCCTTGAGCTCCACGAGCTCCAGGTTTAAAGCGCGAGGCATGCGCCGGGCGTAATCGGCGTACGCCTCGCCGACCCAGGACGGTAGCCTGTGGCCAACCGCGACGATGCGCAGCTTCATGGAATCGGAGGTAAAGGCGCGGGCTTTGCGCCCGCGAAGCGGGCTTAAGCCGCGGCTGGAAACGGCGGCTTCGCGCGACGTTGTGCCGCGGGAGGCGCCCACAGCTCCTCGAGGTTGTAATACGCGCGCACGGCCGGTTGCATGATATGAACGACGACCTCTCCGCCGTCGACCAGTACCCATTCGCCCGATTGCTCGCCCTCGACGCCGATAATGGTCGCGCCGGCGGCTTTCAGCGCGTCGCGGACGTGGTGAGCGAGCGCGTTCACCTGCCGATTCGATTCGGCGGTGGCGACGATCATCGTGTCGTACAGGCTGGTCAGCTTGCGGACATCGAGAACAGTGATGTCGCGGGCTTTGATGTCTTCGAGGGCGGTAACTGCAGTTTTCTGAATCTTGTTAAGGCGCATCCGGAAGGGGCCGATACAGTTGATTGCGGTCAATATAAGCCAGAACCGAGGCGGGAAGCAAACCGCGGACTTCAGCCCGGCCGGAGGCGCCGCGGGCGAGTGCCGCTCGAATCTCGGTCGCCGAAATCGGCTGCGGTGTCACACTCTGGCGCACGATCGCGCCTGCCAGTTGCCGGGAGAGGCGTGAAGGGTCGGTCGTCAGGCGCCGATTCCATTGCTCTTGCAGCGCGGGTGGCGCCGCGTCGGGCAAGGTCGGCGCACCCGGCCTTTCCACCACGACCAGATGGGCGAGGGTGAACAATTGCTCCCATCGTCGCCAGCTTGAAAGGCCCGCGAACGCGTCGCTGCCTATGATCAGCGCCAAGGGTCGTGTCACGTCTTCGGCGTGAAGCGCCTGCAGCGTATCCACCGTGTAACTCGGTCCCGGGTGACGAATCTCGCGGCCATCTGCGGAGAGCCCGGCGAATTCGGCGCAACCCAGCTCGGCCATCGCCAGCCTGTCCGTCCCGGAGGCGACCGGAGGCGCCCGATGTGGCGGAATCCCTGCGGGAATGAGCAGCACTTGGGGAAGTCCGAGCGCTAGTTTGACCTCGGCGGCGAGCCGCAGATGGCCGTAGTGAATCGGGTCGAAGGTTCCGCCGACGATGCCCAGTGTGCGAATCATCGGCGAGATATCACCTGGGCCGCTCGTCTACAGCTCATGTCGCGTCGCGCCCACGATCAGCGTTTCCTCGAGATCGATGTCAGCCTGCAGTACGCGCATCACTTCGTCGTCGATCACGTCCGCTTTGCGCATTTCCATCAGCTCCTTGCGTTCGGCTTTGACGGCGTCCAGCCAGATATCGCGCTGCGTGTCGTGCAGCGCATTGAGGTGTTGCCGCCGATCGGCATTGGCCGAGTGACGCTGCAGGCGGTGCTCGTACTGGGTGAGGAGCGCCTGCGTGAATCTCGTTTCATCCGCGTGTGTCGCTTTCGACAGGCGCTGCCGAAGCGCGCCTATGCCTGCCTGCGCGGTAGCAATCCGCGCCGCGCGTTCTTCGCGGGCGGCGACACCGTCGCCGCGGAGCTTCAACATACGGATGAAAAGTGGCAGCGTCGTCGCATTGAGCAGCAAGGTCACCACGATGACGCTGGCCGCGAGCAGGATCAAGAGCTCCCGCCCGGGAAAGGGAGCGCCGGTCGCGGTCGTGAGCGGTGTCGACAGCGCGGCGGCGAGGGTAACCGATCCGCGAACGCCGGCCCAGCCGACGATGAAGACGTTCCGCGGTCGGAACGACCCTTCGCGATCGCGGGTCCGCTTCGATAGCAACAGCGGCAGGTAAGCCGCCGGAAAAACCCACGCCAGTCGCAGCATGATCACCGCCGCCGACAGAATGAGCGCATAACCTGCAAGACCGATCGCTGTGGAGCCGGAAAGCCCCTCGACCACCGAATGAAGCTGAACGCCCAGAATCAGAAAGACGAGCCCATTGAAGGCGAACTGCAGCATCCTCCATACTTCCCACGAATGCGCTCGCGTCGGCGCATCGATGAAGCGCGCGTCGTGCGATCCGGCGTACAGTGCCGCGCCGACCACGGCCAGGATGCTGCCGACCTGGAGAGCTTCGGCGGCGAGATAAGCGGCAAACGGCGTGAGCAGCGAGAGCACGGTGAGAATGAGCGGATCGTCCAAGCAAAACCGGGTGAGGCCGAGCCGCAGGCGGCCGATCAGCCACGCGACCGCGAGACCGAGGACAAATCCACCGCCTGACTGAACAAAGAACTGCAGCGCCGCATCGCTCCAGCTGAAGGCGCCGGTGGCCGCCGCGGCAATCGCGAATTTGAACGCCACCAGGCCGGATGCATCGTTGATGAGGCTCTCGCCCCTGAGCACCGTGGTTACCCGCGACGGGACCTTGAGCCTGGACGTGATCGCGCTCACCGACACTGCATCGGTCGGGGAGATCACCGCGCCGAGCGCAAACGCCGCGGCCAGCGGCAGCGACGGTATCAGCCAGTGCATCAGGTAGCCGACGGCCAGGGTCGTCAGAAAAACGAGGCCGAAGGCGAGCAGCAACACCGGACGGAGCGCCCGCATCAAGTCGCGTTTCGGGATCAACCACCCATCGGCGAACAGAAGCGGCGGGATGAACAGCAGGAAAAACACGTCGGGCTCGATACGAAGATCGTCGAAGCCCGGAAGATAGGACAGCGCGATGCCGCCGGCAACGAGGAGAATCGGCAGCGGAACGGGGATCCACTTGCCGAGAGCCGCCACCGCGGCGACGGCGAGCAGCAATCCAAGCGTGATCTCGATGATCCCCACGAGCGGATGGTAGCTCAGCAGCCTGCCGTTTCAAAAAGGCGTTGCGCGATACGGCGCTTTAGAAGCCGCGGCCGACCGTCGCGAGGTACTCGATCTCCTCCGCCGTCGATTCGCGGCCGAGAATGGCGTTGCGATGCGGGTAGCGGCCGAAGCGTCGAATCACCGCTGCGTGGCGCTCGGCCCACATGACAGGCTCGGAGAGGCCGGTCTCGTCACGCAGTCGCGCGAACAGCTCCAACGATGTTTCTTGCGCGGCGGGTTCTTCGGCGTGCTCGAAAGGCATGTAGAGAAACCAGCGCTCGACCGGCATCAGCGCCCGATCCTCGCCGTTTGCAACCGCAGCCCTTGAAATGCCGAGCGCCAGAATGTCGCCGGTGAAGGCACGCGGCGTTTGGCGGTAGATGTTGCGCGTGAACTGATCGAGCAAGAGCACGCGTGCAAGCGCACCGCGTCGCGTGGTCCATTCGCCGAATCCGCCGGCGAGCGCCGTCTCGACGGCGGCGCCGAACCGCGCGCGGATCGATTGATCGACCGCGGCATCCTTGCGAAACCAAAGCTCGCGGGTCTGGCCATGTTCCGCGCTGCCGCGGGGCGCAAACCAGAAATCGAGGATCTCATCCTGCATGCTTATTTGCTCGTGTGATTGGCTGATATAGTGCCGTACGCGCGGGAATGCAAGTTCCGGTGCTGCACCGCGCGATTCCCTTTCGAATGCGATGCGAACTTCCTACCGCGATATAGCGCTCCTTGCCTGCTGTCAGGCGCTATTGCTGATCAACAACTCCGGCCTCATCGCGATGAATGCGCTGGTCGGCTACGCGCTGGTCGAGAACAAGGCATTCGCGACGCTCGGCGCGACAACCTTCGTCCTCGGATCCGCGTTTGCCGCGATGCCGGCCGCACTGTGGATGGCCAAGGTCGGCCGCCGCCGCGGATTCATGACGGGCTCGGCCATCGCGGTCGCCGGCGCCGCCACATGCGCGCTTGCGCTGTGGCTTGGCAGCTTTGCGCTGTTTTGCTTAGGCACCGCAGTGATCGGCATCTACACGGCGTTCGGGCTGCAGTACCGCTTTGCGGCGGCCGAAGTGGCCGCGCCGGAATTCAGGGCCAAAGCCATTTCGCTGGTGCTCGCCGGCGGCATAGCCGGCGGCTTCCTGGGTCCCCAGGCGAGCGTTTGGGCAAAAGACCTGCTGCGGGTTCCTTTCCTGGGTTCATTTCTGGTTCTGTCGGCCTTTGCCTTGATTGCTCTCGGAGTCCAGTCACAAGTACGCGTACCGCCGCCGACCATGGAAGAGACTCGTGGCGGCGGACGTCCCTTGTCGCAGATCGTGCGTCAGCCGGTGTTCATCGTCGCTGCGCTGTCCGCGGCGCTGGGCTACGGCATCATGAACCTCTTGATGACCGCGACGCCGCTGGCAATGAGCTTTTGCAGTCATCCGTTCAGCGCGGCAGCGTTTGTCATCGAGTGGCACGTCGTGGGGATGTATGCACCGGGGTTCTTTACCGGATCCCTGATACGGCGCTTCGGCGCGCTCAAGGTGATTGCCGCCGGCATCGTGTTGATGGGCGCTTGCGTCGCGGTAGCGCTGTCCGGCATCGCGCTATGGCAGTTCTGGGCGGCGCTGGTCCTTCTGGGCGTGGGCTGGAATTTCATGTACATCGGCGGCACGACCCTGCTGATCGACGCTTACACTCCCCCCGAAAAGGCGAAGACCCAGGGCATGAACGATGTCATCGTGTTCACGGTGATGAGCATCTCGTCCTTTTCGTCGGGTGCGTTGATCAGCGCCGCTGGTTGGGATTGGATGAACCTGGGCGCGCTTCCGCTGCTCGCCGTCGTTGCCAGCGCGGTGCTTTGGCTGACGGTATTGCGCCACCGGAACGCACGCGTTACCGGCAATGCCAAAGCAAGCAAAGCGACGTGAGGCGCCGCATGTACCATACGGCCGATGCATCCGCTCCCTGCCGTTGACCGTCATCAGGAGTTGCGCGAAGGCGTGCGCGCGTTGTGCGCGCGCTTCGACTCCGCCTATTGGCAGCGCGTCGACGCGGAGCGCGGCTACCCCGAGGCCTTCGTCGACGCGTTGACCGGGGCGGGCTGGCTCGCCGCGATGATCCCCACCGAATACGGCGGCTCGGGCCTGGGACTGACCGAAGCATCGGTGATCATGGAGGAGATCAACCGCAGCGGGGGTAATGCCGGTGCCTGTCATGGCCAGATGTACAACATGGGCACGCTTTTGCGCCACGGCTCGGAAGCGCAAAAGCGAGCGTGGCTGCCGTCGATTGCCGCGGGAAAGCTGCGCCTCCAGTCGATGGCCGTCACCGAGCCCTCGACCGGCAGCGACACCACGCGTCTCGCGACCACCGCGGTGCGGCAAGGCGATCGCTACGTCATCAGTGGTCAGAAGGTATGGACCTCGCGCCTGCAACACTCCGACCTGATGGTCGTGCTTGCCCGCACGACGCCGCTCGCCGAGGTCAAGCGGCGGTCGCAGGGCATGTCGGTGCTGATGGTCGATCTTCGCGACGCGCTCGCAGGCAGCCACGGCGGCATCAACGTACGTCCGATCGCCAACATGGTCAACCATGAGACCAACGAAGTCTTCTTCGACCGTCTCGAGGTGCCATCGGAAAATCTGATCGGCGAGGAAGGGCAGGGCTTTCGCTACATTCTCGACGGGCTCAACGCCGAGCGCACACTGATCGCCGCCGAGTGCATCGGCGACGGATACTGGTTTGTCGATCGCGCCCGGCGCTACGCGAGCGAACGCGTGGTGTTCGGCCGGCCGATCGGCCAGAACCAGGGGGTGCAGTTTCCGATCGCCGAGACTTACATCGAGATCGAAGCCGCGAACCTGATGCGCTTTCATGCGGCGTCGCTGTTCGATGCCGGCAAACCCTGCGGCGCGGAAGCGAACATGGCCAAATTGCTGGCGGCCAAGGCGTCGTGGGAAGCGGCGAACGTCTGCTTGCAGACGCACGGAGGCTTCGGGTTCGCCTGCGAGTTCGACGTCGAGCGCAAATTCCGTGAGACCAGGCTCTATCAGGTCGCGCCGGTCTCGACCAACATGATTTTTTCCTACGTTGCCGAGCACGTGCTCGGCTTGCCGCGGTCGTTCTGAGCAATCGATTGCTCTAGGGCCTGCTCGCCCGCCGCGTGCAGGCATATAGCGTTAAAAGGCCCTAGTCCGGAAACTGCCAATAGACTGCGTCGACCGTTTTTCCGTCGTGCGCGAGCACATGCGCCTTGAGTGCCTCGCCCAGCGCATGAGATTCGATCGCGCGTTCGCGCGCGTCTGCTTGCGCCACGCGCACGAACAGCACGCTGCGATCGTCATCGACTACGATCGAGCTCACCTTGGCGGGCAATCCCTTTTCGGCGAGGAAGCGGCCGGCGGCGCGATCGAGCACCGGATCGGAGCTGTCGATGAGCAGGCGTCGATTGATGGCGGCCAGAAAAACCGCCATCGCGCCAAGCAGCGCGCCCACGGCGATCGCCACTGTTGCGTCGAATGCCGGATGCGGCCCCCACAGGAACGACACGCCGGCGACGATCAGCGTCAGCAGAATGCCGAGCAGAGCCACAGCGTCCTCGAGCAGCACGGCCAGAACGGTGGTGTTGTTGCGGTTCCTGGCGATGCTCCTCCAGCCGCCTAACTCGCGCAAGGCGATGCCGAAGGTGAACGATTCGAGCGCCAGCGAGAACAGCAACAGGCCGAGCACCAGCAGCGTGAACGGCTCGATGACGCTTGGGCTGAGCAGCGCGTGAGCGCCGTGGTAGACGTTAAGTCCGCAGCCGATAAAGAACACGCTGACGGCAGATACCAGCGCCCAGAAGAATTTCTCCTGGCCACGGCCGAAAGGATGCAGGGCGTCGGGACCGGGTCGACCGCGCACCTCCCCGACCTTCAGCAGCACCTGATTGGCAACGTCGGCGACTGAGTGAATCATTTCCGCGAACAGCGTCGGCGAGCCCGTCACCGCCCAGCCAAAGCCCTTGGCCGCGGCGATCGCAGTGTTGGTCGCGATGGAAATGGAAACCGAGGACGACATTCGCGTCGCGCTACGGACGCGTCAAACGCGCTTCACTAACACGCATTCAGAAAATAGGTGACACCCTCTTCCCTCACCCGCCGCGCTCTCGCGCGCCGGCCTCTCCCAGAGGGAGAGGCGATAGAAGGATCCCCTCTCCCTTGGGAGAGGGGTAGGGGTGAGGGTCCGATTTGTCAGCCAATTAACGAAAGCTCCGTAGAATGTCACTTGCATCCACCTTGCGTCTCATTTGCGTATCTGCCCGCTGCCCAGGACAACCCATTTCCGGCTGGTGAGCCCTTCGAGCCCGACCGGTGAGCCCTTCGAGCCCGACCGGGCCGCGCGCGTGAAGCTTGTTGGTCGAGATGCCGATCTCGGCGCCGAGTCCGTATTCGAATCCGTCGGCAAAGCGCGTCGACGCATTGACCATCACCGAGCTCGAATCGACCTCGCGTACGAAGCGCATTGCGTTGCCGTAATGCCCGGTGACGATGGCGTCGGTGTGCTGCGAGCCGTAGCGAGCGATGTGGTCGATCGCAGCATCGAGCGATGCAAGGACACGAACGGAAAGAATCGGCCCGAGATATTCGGTGCGCCAATCTTCCTCGGTCGCCGGCTTCATCGCCGGGACAATCGCCCGCGCGCCGGGATCGCCGCGGAGCTCGACACCCTTGGCGGTGTAGATTTGCGCCAGAGCGGGCAGTACGCGCGAGGCGATCCGCTCGTGAACGAGCAGCGTCTCCATCGTATTGCACGGGCTGTAACGCTGGGTCTTGGCGTTGTCGGCGATGCGGATCGCCATGTCGACGTCGGCATGCTCGTCGACGAAGACGTGGCACACGCCGTCGAGGTGCTTGATCACCGGTACTGTTGCTTCCTCGGCGACACGCTGAATCAATCCCTTGCCGCCGCGCGGTATGAGCACGTCGACATGCTTGTCCATCGTCGCCAACAGGCCGACAACCGCGCGATCGGTGGTCGCGATCAGCTGCACCGCGTCCTCCGGCAGCCTGGCAATGGCGAGCCCCTCACGAACGCGCATCGCGATGGCCTGATTCGAATGCAAGGCCTCCGAGCCGCCGCGCAGGATGCAGGCATTTCCCGACTTGAGACAAAGGGCAGCGGCGTCGGCGGTGACGTTAGGACGCGATTCGTAGACGATGCCGACGACGCCGAGCGGCACGCGCATGTGACCGACCTGGATGCCACTCGGCCGAAATTTGAGCTCACTTATTTCGCCGACGGGATCGGGCAACACGGCGATTTCGCGCACGCCTTCGGCCATTGCCGCGACGCTCGATGCGTCGAGCGCGAGGCGATCGATGAACGCCGCATCGCTGCCCGCGCCGCGCGACGCCGCGACGTCTTGCGCGTTGGCGGACAGCAGGCTTTTCTCGTCGCGAATGATTGCCAGGGCGATTGCCTCCAGCGCGGTATTCTTTGCCGCCGTCGGCGCCCGCGCGAGGAGGCGCGACGCCGCTCGCGCGCGCTCGCCGACCTCGCGCATGTACGCGGGCAGGTCCAGACCGGGGACATTGAGGTTGGTCATGCGGGATATTCTATCCCGATCGGTGGCCACGAGGAGACCGGGCCCGTCGAGCGAACGAAACAGAAGGGGCGCAACGGTGCGATCAGAACTTGTGCGCGTCGAGCGTCCTGATGCCGGTGTCGGTTCCGATAAGGATGATGTCGGCGCCGCGATCGGCGAACAAGCCGTTGGTGACGACGCCGACGATGTTGTTGATCTTCGCTTCGAGCTGGACAGGATTCATGATGCGCATGTCCTCGACATCGAGGATGATGTTGCCATTGTCGGTAATGAAGTTCGGGCGCAGTTGCGGGTGACCGCCGAGCTTGACCAGCTCGTGCGCGGCGAAGCTGCGGGCCATGGGAATCACTTCGACCGGCAGCGGAAAGTTGCCCAGCACGCCGACCAGCTTCGACTGGTCGACGATGCAGACGAATTTCTGCGCTACCGCGGCGACGATCTTTTCCCGGGTCAGCGCGCCGCCGCCGCCCTTGATCATCGCGCCGTGCTCGGTCACCTCGTCGGCGCCGTCGATGTAGACGGGCAGCATGTCGATCGCGGTGAGCTCGAGCACGGGGATGCCGTGACCCTTCAGCCGCTCTGCCGTCTTGATCGAGCTCGCCACCGTACCCTTGATGCGATGCTTGATCTTCGCCAGCTCGTCGATGAAAAAGTTGGCCGTCGAGCCGCTGCCCACGCCAATGTAGGCATCGTCGACGACGTACCTGATCGCTTCGCGGGCGACCAGATGTTTCTGCTCGTCCTGGGTCATGATTTTTTGCGCGCCGGCGGCAGATCGGTGCAGACACCTTCGAACGCCTCGGCCGCGAATCCGATCGACTCGCTCAGCGTCGGATGCGGATGGATGGTCTTGCCGATATCGACGGCATCGGCGCCCATCTCGATCGCCAGTGCGACTTCGCTGATCAGGTCGCCGGCATGCGTGCCGACGATGGCACCGCCGACCACGCGATGCGTAGCGTCGTCGAAGAGAAGCTTGGTGAAGCCCTCGTCGCGGCCGTTGGCGATGGCGCGGCCCGACGCTGCCCACGGGAAGACGCTCTTTTGCACCTTCACGCCTTTGGCCTTGGCCTCGTCCTCGGTCAGTCCCACCCACGCGACTTCCGGATCGGTGTACGCGACCGAGGGAATGACGCGCGCGTCGAAGAACGACTTCTCGCCCGCCGCGGCCTCCGCCGCGACGTGTCCTTCGTGCACCGCCTTGTGCGCCAGCATTGGCTGGCCGACGATATCGCCGATGGCGTAGATGTGCGCCACGTTGGTGCGCATCTGATCGTTGGCCGGGATGAATCCGCGGTCGGTCACCGCGACGCCGGCCTTGTCGGCGCCGATCTTTTTCCCATTGGGGCTGCGGCCGACGGAGAGCAGAACCATGTCGTACGGCTGTGCTTTCGGCGGCGCCTGCTCGCCTTCGAAGCTGACATACACCGCATCTTTCTTGGCCTCGATGGCGACCGTTTTGGTCTTGAGCATGACGCGGTCGAAGCGATGCTTGTTCATCTTGTCCCACACCCGGACCAGGTCGCGGTCGGCGCCCAGCATCAAGCCGTCGAGCATCTCGACCACATCCAGCCGCGAGCCCAGCGTCGAATACACGGCTCCCATTTCGAGGCCGATGATGCCGCCGCCGACTATCAGCAGGCGCTTCGGTACCGACGTGAGCTCCAGCGCACCGGTCGAGTCGACGATGCGCGAGTCTTCCGGCGCGAAGGGCAGGCGCACCGATTGCGAGCCGGCGGCGATGATCGCTTTCTGGAAGCGCACCACTTTTTTCGCGCCGGTCTTGTTCTGGGCGGGCCCGTCGGTCAACTCGACGATGACATGGTGCGCATCCAGAAACATGCCGTAGCCGCGAACGACTTCGACCTTGCGCGCCTTGGCCATCCCGGTAAGCCCGCCGGTCAGCTTGCCGACGACCTTGTTCTTCCATCCGAGCAGCTTGGGTAGATCGAGCTTCGGCGCGCCGAAGCTGATGCCGTGCTCGCTTAAGGCCGCAGCCTCGTCCATCACCGCGGCGACGTGCAACAAGGCCTTCGACGGGATGCAGCCGACGTTGAGGCACACTCCGCCCAATGTCGGATAGCGCTCGACCAGCACGGTCTTCATGCCGAGATCCGCGGCGCGGAACGCGGCGCTGTAGCCGCCGGGGCCCGAGCCAAGGACCAGCATTTCGCATTCCGCGTCGACGCTGCCCGAATAGGTCGCGGCAGCAGGGGCGGGAGCGGCTGCTGCGCCCGAAGGCGTCGCCGCGGCTTTGGCAGCCGGTGCGCCGCCTGACGACGGTGCGCTGCCAGGGCCAGGTTTCGGCGGGGCGGCGCTCGACGCGGACTTGGATGCTGCGGCAGGCGCGGTCTTCGCCGCTGCATCGCCGGCCGCTTCCAGGGTCAGGATCAGGCTGCCTTCGCTGACTTTGTCGCCGAGCTTGACCTTGAGGTCCTTGACGACACCCGCGGCAGGCGAAGGCACATCCATGGTTGCCTTGTCCGACTCGAGCGTCACCAGCGAATCCTCGGCCGCGACCGTGTCGCCGGGCTTCACCAGAACTTCGATGACCGGCACGTTCTTGAAGTCGCCGATGTCGGGGACCTTGACTTCGATGAGCTGGCTCACGAGTGGCTTTCGATCGGTGTACGAAGAGGCGCTTTAGCTGATGTCGCGGGCAAATTCCCGGCCGAGCATCCAGTTCTTCAGCGCCTTGACGACCGGCACGTCGCGCCCGAAGTAACCATGAGGGCTCATGGGCTCGCACGGCCCCGATTGCGGCGGATCGCCTCCGCTGACGCTGATCAGCGACTCCTTATTCGAGATTCGCTCGACGTTGTGATACGGGCTGATGGAACAAGCATCGTCGCGATGATGAATGAACAAGAGCGGTATCCTGATCGTCTTGAAATCGAAGCGCGACAGCCCCTCGCCCGCCTTGTTGCTGTTGGTCACCGACGAACTCAGCGCGACGCCTTGAACGGAGTCGCCCAGCTTGGCGGCAAGCGCCGCGGCCGAGATCGTCCCCCGGCTGGTGCCCACCAGGTAGATTTTGGCATCCGGATATCGTTGCTTGAGATCGACGATCAGCGCGCGGATGTCCGCCAGGTGCTCCGGACCCAGCCGAAAGGCGTCGTCCATGCCCTGCGGCAACTTGTCGGAAGGCGCGTCGACGATCGCCTCGGCGATATCCGCGTCGACCAGCTGGTCGCGTATTCGCACCAGAAAGTTGGCGCCGGGGCCGAATTTCACGGGTCCGCTCTCGCTGCGCTTGGCGAGGCCGATCGCACCCGGCCCGCCGACAAAGGCTATCGCGACCGCTTTGGGCGGGGCCGATTTGTCCTGCAGCAGGAGGTAGGAAAGCTTCACGCCGTCGCGCGTCGGAAGGGTGATCACTTCCTCGGCCGCGTGGCAGATCGCCGAAGCCGCGACGATCAGAAACAGCGCACCCCGCATCAAAGCAGTGTTCTCCGCATGTCGCCGAGCAGTGCAATCAGGTAGCTGTTGAAGCGCGCCGCGGCCGCACCGTCGATCACCCGGTGGTCCCACGATAAGGACAGCGGCAGAATCAGGCGCGGTGCGAATTGCTTGCCGTCCCACACCGGACGCATGCTCGAGCGGCAGACGCCGAGGATGGCGACCTCGGGGGCGTTGATGATGGGCGTGAAATACGTCCCGCCGATGCCGCCCAGGCTCGAGATCGAAAAGCATCCGCCCTGCATGTCGACCGGGCCGAGCTTGCCTTCGCGAGCCTTGGCCGAGAGCTCGCCCATCTCCTTGGCGATCGCCAGCACGCCCTTCTGATCGGCGTTCTTGACTACGGGCACCATGAGCCCATTGGGCGTGTCGGCGGCGAAGCCGATGTGGTAGTACTGCTTATAAATGAGCTTGTCGCCGTCCAGCGACGAATTGAATTCGGGAAATTTCTTCAGCGCCGACATGCAGACCTTGATCAGGAAGGCGAGCATGGTCACTTTGATGCCGGCTTTTTCGTTTTCCTTGTTGAGCGTGACGCGAAGCGCTTCGAGATCGGTAATGTCGGCATCGTCGTGATTGGTGACATGCGGAATCATGACCCAATTGCGGTGCAGATTCGCGCCGGAGATCTTCTTGATCCGCGACAGCGGCTTCGCCTCGACCGGGCCGAACTTGGCGAAGTCGACTTGCGGCCACGGCAACAGACCCA
>WNGI01008923.1_pt1 | contig 15225 bp, 8 predicted proteins | sample 5400621 | NCBI WGS metagenome assembly WNGI01 (sample SAMN13153374, study PRJNA577476) | soil metagenome | isolation source: 20 cm soil or saprolite under Garry oak tree replicate 1 | place: USA:California | collected 2016-06-15 | reverse complement strand
CACGGCTTCAAATCCGCTCATGTTAATGCGTGCGCGTTCGAGCACTGCGCGATCTCTTAGCTCAACCATGACAAAGGGAAGCCCTACGGACGTCACCTGCGGACCGTGCGTTTTGGTTACGACGTCTTTTGCATCGACCGAGATCGCCGCGGCTACAAGCTCCACAGGAAGAGCTTTTCCGAAAGAAATAGCTTGAGGTGCGGTGAGCTCGCACGACGCGACTTTGCCTTCAGGCGCTTGGATTGCGACCGAGACCAAACCCGCGTCCTCTTCAAAAGTCACAGTGTGCGAGGATTTGATCTCGCCAAATTCGCCGATACTCGCGAGCACGAATGCGGTCCCGACATTTGGATGACCGGCAAATGGAATTTCTTTGGCGGGCGTGAAGATTCGGACGCGCCGCGTGTGACCGGCCTTTGGCGGAAAAACAAACGTGGTCTCGGAGAAATTGAACTCACGCGTGATCTGCTGCATCTGCTGCTTCGAAAGGCCCTCTGCCTGCGGCAACACCGCCAACTGATTTCCACCGAAACGCGTGTCGGTGAACACATCACAGATGTAATAACGGTACTTTTTCACAATGCCTTTCGCACAGGTTTTAGTCCGACGCGTAAGTTAACGAAGAAGCGGACCGCCGCCTCTTTAAAAACGGGTCACACGCCACTCCCCACTTTTATCACTGTCCTAACGTGATCAATGGACCGCTGAAGTGCGTCCAATGCCGCATTGATTTGGGCGGCGTCGAGATCGACAACGCGCAATGTCTCTGGCGGAAATTGTAGTTTCCCGCTGCGCGCGAATTCAATGAGTGCTGGGAGTTCAGTCGCAAGATGATCTGACACGCCGATGATCTCCGCTTCTTTGTTGATCAATTCGGTGTACGGATGAATCGACATCGATTCGGCGGTTAATCCGACAAGCGCGGCGCGCCCCAGAGGGCCGAGGCAGAGTACGGCCTGGCGCATTGTTTTTGCAGAGCCGATCAATTCGAGCGCGACATCAACTCCCCTTCCATCTGTCGCTTCTTTGATTTGCTCGACAGGATCTGCGGACCTGGCGTCGATCGCCTTAGCTCCCATGCTAGTGGCTAACGCGAGCTTCGCAGGATTGATTTCAACTACGTAGACATCTCTGCAATCGAACGCCCGAGCCAGTTGCAACGCCGAATATCCCAGTCCGCCGAAGCCAAAAATCGCAATCGACTCGCCGGCTTTGAAGCGCGCTTTGTTCATGGCATGTAGCGCAGTTGCCGACGAGCACATCATGATTGCGCCGGCTTCGAATGGAATCTCGTCGGGAAGCGGAAACGCATTCGCACCGGGAACTTTGATGAATTCCGCGTAACCGCCGTCGCGGTGTTTACCGATCATCTGCCCGCTCCGACAGAACTGTTCCAAGCCGCGCACACAAAACTCGCACCTTCCGCAGTGGACCAAATAATGTACGCAAACGCGGTCTCCGACTGAGAGCTGCATCGCATCGCTGCCGGCTTCCTCCACGCGACCCGCGACTTCGTGCCCGAGAATCAGCGGTAAATCATCAATTTTGGAAATGCCCGCGCGGTAATGCGCGTCCGAGTGACAGATGCCGGCAGCCGCAACGCGAATCAAAACGTCCGACGATCCGATCTCGGGAATTGGAATGTCCGCCTGCGCCAGAGCTTTTCCGATCTCAGTGAGCTGTACCGCTCGCATGATCAGAACTCGTCACTCGTCACACGTCACTTGTCACGTTTGCTATGAACCCTCGACTGGAGGGCATTTACGGAGCTGCGGCAGAGCAACCTTCGAATCGTTCATCTCATTCGGCGCGTAGCGCGTGGATTGGGTCGACCTGCGTTGCGCGTCGCGCTGGAAACAGACACGCAATCAGCGCGACCAAAGCGAGAACCATTGTTGTCGTCAAAAGCAATGCTGGATTGTGTGGCGAAACTTGATAGAGCTGGGTTCTCAGCAAGCGGCCGAGCGCAAGCGCAGCGGTGATGCCGATCCCCAGTCCGATCACCACGGGCATCAAGCCCTGTCGCAAGATCAGCCTGAGCACATCCGCAGCTTGCGCACCGAGCGCGATGCGCACTCCGATTTCCCCTGTGCGTTGCGCCACGCTGTAAGCGACAGCGCCGTAAATACCCACCGCTGCCAGCAGCAAGGCGACTCCTGCGAAAAGCCCCAGTAGGATCATCATCAGACGAGCCTGACCAAGCGCCTGCGCTACGATCGCGTCCATGCTCTGCGGAATCGCTATCGCCAGACCGGGATTCACCTTGCTCAAGGCCGACTGTGCGAGCCTCGTCACCGCATCGGGGTTCAACGTACTCAGCACCGCTACGCTAACGAAGGGAAAATTTTCCTGCGACCATGGCCGGTAAAACTCCATGCCCGGGTCCTCCTTGATCCGTTGTGAACGAATGTCGCCGACGATGCCGACGATTTCACAGGGTGTGCCGCCGCTTGTTACCAGCAATGTTTTGCCAATCGGGTTTTCGCCGGGAAAAACTTTCTTCGCGCCCGTCTGACTGATCAACACCACATTTTGGCTGCCGATTGTGTCGTGGTCGTTGAATTCACGTCCGGCCAGCAGCGGAATGCCCCACGTCTTCAAGAAGTCAGGCGCCACGTCGTGACTCGGCGCGGCGGCGCGTTGCTCAACGGGCGGCACGTCGCGGTCGCCACGGGCGTACAGGGTGCGATTTCCGCCATTCAACGGAATGTCGCCACTAGCCGTGGCGCTTTGGACGCCGGGGATATCGCGCAGGGCGTTGAGGAACTGCTCGACGAAGCGCTGGCGCGAAGGCGCGTCAGGATATTGGGCGGTCGGCAATGTGACGTTGCCAGTCCAAAGATGCTGCGATCGAAAACCGAGATTCTGCTGGCTTAGCCTCAGAAAGCTGGTGATCAACAGCGCTGCGCCGGCGAGCAGTGTGACTGAGAGCGCGACCTGTGCGCCGACAAGAATTCTGCGCATTCGTTGTTGGTGGATACTGCCACTCGTTCCGCGTCCGCCCTCTTTTAATCCGTCAACGAGATCCGCGCGCGAGGCTTGCATGGCCGGATAAAGCCCCATTAGCAATCCGGTCAAAATCGACACGCCAACCGTGAAGACGAGGACTTCCACCGACAGACTGCTCGCCGCGTTCGCTTCGAAAGGCAGAAAATTGGACGCCATTTTTGGTACGAGCGGAACTAATCGCCACGCCAGGAACGCGCCAACGCCGCCCGCGATGACGCTCACCAGCAAGCTTTCGAACACGAACAGCCGAATGATGCCTGCGCGGGAAGCGCCGATCGCCATCCGCAACGCGATCTCGCGGCGGCGTCCGCTGAAGCGAACCAACAGCAAATTGGCAACGTTGGTGCATGCGATCAGCAAAACGAAAGTGACAGCGGCGAACAGTGTAATGAAACCCGGGCGGAAGTTTTCGGTCACATCTTCCGGCTGCGTTTTCACCGTCGTCGTAAACCCGCTGTCGATCTTGTTCGGGTACAGTGTGCGATAACTTTGGTCGAGCGATGGCAGCGCTGCTTTCACCTGCTCCAACGCGATGTTCGGCTTAATCCGGCCGATTACGCGCAGAAAACTCGTGCCGCGCATCATTCGTTCATACGTGAACCCGGGAATCTGGAACGGCTTTGTGGTCCAGACCTCCGCAATCGGGTTCGCGCCGAACCAGGTTGCCGGCATGTTCGGCAGCACGCCTACAATCGTATGCGCCGTGCCATCGAGCGTGATGCTGCGGCCGATCACGTTCGGATCGCCGCCGAGGCGCTTCTGCCAAAAATTCTTCGTCACCACGGCGACGTCAGCGCCCTCTTCTTCCTGTGGCAGGAAGTTGCGTCCGAGAATCGGACGCGCGCCGAGCATTTCAAAATAATTCGCCGTCAACCGACCCCCGAAGACCTGCACCGGATCGCCGACACCGGTGAGTGTAAACAGAAAGAAATTCTCCGCGGCTAATCCGTCGAATACCGTCTGGCCGTCGCGGAAATGCTGGAAACGAGGCGTGGATACGCCGATGTCGACGATATCACGCGATTTGTCGCCGCCGAAAAGGTGGACAACGCGCGACGGTTCTTTGAACGGCAGTCCGCGCAGAAACAAATCGTTAACCAAACTGAAGATGCTCGTGTTAAGCCCAATCCCGATCGCAAGTGTGATAATGGCGAGCGCTGAGAATCCGGGCGATTTGCGTAGCTGGCGAAGGGCGAATTTTAGATCGTTCATATTGTTTAGGTAATCATTCGGCACGAAGAGCAATAACAGGATCAACGCGCGACGCGCGGCGCGCGGGCAGCCAGCACGCGATCATCACCGCGATGCCGAGCACAACGGCCGCGCAAATGCACGCGATCAGATTCGGCGCCGGCATTTCGGCCCATTGATTTCGGACCAGGCGCACCACTCCGTAAGTCGCGAGCGCACCGGCAGTGAAGCCTGACAAGAGCAACACTGCGCCTTGTTGCGCGACGAGCTGAATGATCTGACGCGCCGTGGCGCCAAGCGCGCTGCGGATGCCGAACTCGCGTTCGCGTCGCGCGACCTGGAGCGCGAGCAGGCCATACAAACCCACGGCAGCGAGGACGAGCCCCACGAGTCCGAACGATGAGACGAGAACGAAAATGAATCGCTCGGTCGTGCGCGATCGCGTTGCGGCATCCTGTAGCGAGAGAAAGTTGTACGCGGCAAGATTCGCATTCGCACGGGCAAGCGCGGCGCGGATCGTCGGCTCGTTCACTGAGCGGCCGTCGGTGTGCAGAACAAAGGTGATGTCGTCGAGCGATGTCGTCGCGTGCACGAGCATTTGCGCGAGTGGCCGCGCGATCATGCCGAGCACTTCGCCGTCGCGCGGATCGGCAATCGCTTTCATGTCGCCGACGACGCCGACAATCGTGAACCACGGGCGAGTTCCATCGAGCCGGCCCCAGCGGATGCGCTTGCCGATCGGCGAATCGGCAGGCCAAAAACGTTTCGCGATGCTTTTGCTGACAATGCAGACGAGCGGCGCGTCGGCAGTATCGCTGGCGTTGAAATCGCGGCCTTGCAGGAGCGGCTGGCCGACGCTCTGAAAATACCCGGGCACAGGCACGCGCGAGTACGCGGTATAGACGCCGCGCGGTTCGGGTGCAGGCGCACCTTCGGCGTTGAACAGCATCAATGTCCATGACGCGTCCATTGGCGACGGCGACACGACTGTGGCGGATTTGACCCCGGGCAATCCCCGCAGTTGCACTAGTGACGCTTCGAGCGCGTTCTGTTTCGCCGCAGCGGTCGGAAAGAATCGATCGGGAACGGTAACGTTAAAGGCCAGGTGGTCTTTCGTCTCGAAACCCCATGGCTCCTCGATCAGCTTCCGGAAATATTGCGTCGCGGTGACGCTCGCTGTCAGAAGCGCAGCAGCAATCGCAAGCTCGATTACTACGAATGAACTGAGCAATCTCCGCGCACTCTGGTCGAGTGTTGCGCCGCGTGACGTGACGCTCATTGCGCCGCGCAAATCTGTGCGCGCTGCGCGCACCGCAGGGAGCAAACCAAAACCCAAACCGACGAGCGTCATTACACCGGCAGCGAAAGCGAACACGGGCAAATCAAGTCGCGCCGCGTAGTCGAATTCGCGCATCGCGCTGCCTGTCGCGTCCGCGCCTTCCGGGCTCAGCGCGAAGAGCATTGGCGTGATCCAGAATGCGATGAGCAGACCAAGCGCCGTTCCTACCAAAGCGAGCAAAAGCGCCTGGATGAGTTGCTGCCTGACAAGTCGTCGCCTGCTTGCCCCGAGCGCAGCGCGCAAGGCAAATTCCCCTTCCCGCTCGATCACGCGCGCGAGCAGTAGACCAGCGAAGTTCGCCGCCGCGATTAACAACGCACAGACTGCGGCCCCGACGATGACGAGAATTTTCGGCTGCAAATCCATCACAAAACTTTCGCGCAACGGCGGGATGTAGGCGGCGCGGACGTTCGCCGGATTCGGATCGTCGCGATTGATCGTGGCGCACATGCGCTTAACAGCTTCTTCCGCTTTCATCGGCGTGACGCCGGGACGCAGTCGAGCCACGCCATAAAGATAATGGTTGTTGATCGTCGCCGGATTGTCGGGCTCAAGCGCAAGCGGCAGCCACAAACTCGCGCGATACGGGTGCCGGAATGCTTTCGGCATCACGCCGATGATCGTCCGTGGTGTTCCATCGATCACGATCGTGCTGCCGAGTACGTCGCGGCGTGAATTCAGCGTGTTGCGCCAAAAGTCATCGCTGATAATGGCGACGTTCGCTGCTTTATCGCTCCCCTCTTCAGTGGTGAAGTTGCGGCCTTGTGACGGCGGCAATCCGAGGACATTAAAAAAGTTGTAGGTGACAAGCGCGGCGGGGACGGTCTGCGCCGGCGAACCGGCCTTCGCACTAACGACTGAGGCGCCTCCGGTCCCACCGGCAACATCTTCGAAAATATCGCGCCCAAACTCCCGGAACCGCGCAGCCGTGCGGTCGGTCAGGTTCAACGTTGCCGAACGCGCGCCATTTTCATCCAGGGCTTCATAGATTCTAACGAGTCGTTCCGCATTCGGGAACGGCAACGCGCGCAGGAGCACACCTTCGACGACGGAAAAGATCGCAGTATTCGCACCAATCCCGAGTGCGAGCGTCAGGACAGCGACCAGAGTGAACGCCGGTGACTTACGCAGTTGGCGAACAGCGTAACGAAGATCATTCATCGAAGTGTGAGGTTGAGTGTGTCAGGTTGAAATCATTCGGTGCGCAACGCGACGATTGGATCGACATGTGAGGCGCGGCGCGCTGGTAGCCAAGTCGCGACAAGTGCGGCAGCGGCGAGCACTAACGGGGCGACTGTGAACGCGATTGGGTCTAGCGTGCCTACCTGGTAAAGAATGCGGCTCAGGATTTTTGCGGTCGCCATCGCGAGCAGCAGGCCGAGCCCGATACCGCACAGTAACATGATTGATCCCTCGAGCATGATCATGCGCAGCACTCGGCTGCGTTCGGCGCCGAGCGCCATGCGAATGCCGATCTCGCGTGTGCGACGCGCTACTGAGTACGCTTTAACGCCGTAGAGCCCGACGATGGCGAGACCCAGGGCGAGTAGGCCAAAGATCGAGAATAACGCTGCACCTGCGCGCACGATCCAAAGCTGAATGTTCGCGTCGAGGTGTTGTTGAAATGTTCGGAGCGAGATAATCGCGAGGGAAGGATCGACATCTCGCACGGTGCGACGAAGCAGATCCGCTGTCGCGGCTTCTGTTCCTACGGGCAACGAATGAAAGCGGACAAAAAATGAGACGTCACTTTGGAAACTACGCGCGAACGGAAGATAAATCGCGCCGGGCCGCTCCTTCTCGAAAAGCGAGCGCCGCGTCGATGGCACGATGCCGATAATCTCCATCGTTTCGTCCGGCTTCAATTCAGTGTTTGCTTTGGCACCGCCCGCGTTGTCGCTGGCGAATTGAATGCGCTGACCAAGTCCGTCCCCATCCGGCCAAAGTTTTTTCGCCAGGACGTCATCGATGATCGCGACAAGCGGACCGTCGGGTTGCGTCGCTTCGGCGGCGCTAAAAGCTCGCCCGCGCAAGATCGACAATCCGACCGTCGAAAAATAATCCGCGCCCACGCTGTTCCATCTGGCGTGAATTGCGAGACCTTCCGCTGCCGTCGCCGGTTTCGCGTCTGGCCCGGGATGAACACCAGCGCGCTGCACATTTTTGCTAAGAGAAATCATTCCAAACGGAACCGTTGCGCTGATGCTCGCGTGCTCGACACCGGGCAAAGCCGCGAACCGCTCATTTAAGTTGCGGTAAAGTTCCTGTGCGCGCTTCGGTTCGTAACCGGCAAGACTGGCGTCGGTTTCGAGTAGAAAACTCGCGCCCGGTTTCAGTCCGGTATCGATGGAGGCAGCTTTGTTCGCGCCCCGAATGAACAGAGCCGCCGCTGTGAGAAGCGCGAGGGAGAAAGCGATTTGCACCACAACCAGCGGATGGCGCGGCATGAATTTCCAGCGACGACGAACGACATCTTCGCCGGCTTGTTGTTTCAGATCGCCGACTAAGCTGCCACGCGAAAGTTTCAGGGCAGGTCCCAACGCAAATGCGAGTGTGCCGAGCAAACAAAATCCGAACGTCGCCGCCAGGATTGAAGGTTTCGGCCCGCTCAGCCACACGATGTCAAGCGGCATCAATTTTTCGAACGAACCGACCAAAAGATCGGACGACCACAGTCCAAGGACAAGCCCGCCGACTCCGCCCAGAAGAGCTAGCACCAAGCCTTCGGTCAGAAGCTGGCGCACAATGCGCGAGCGACTGCCGCCGAGCGCGAGACGAATGGCGATTTCTTTTCGGCGCGCCGTCCCGCGCGCTAACAGCATGTTCGCCAAATTCAGACACGCCACCAACAACACCACGATGGCCATGCCAAGCAAAAGCGGCACGATCTGCGTGGCTTCGCTGTCGTTCGCCGGTCCCGTGTCCACCGATGTCCGCGAGACCGGAGTGGTCACAAACGTCTGGTTTTTTTGTTCAACCGGAAACGCCCTCTTCAAATTTGCGGCCAAACCTTTGAGCGAAGGCGCAACTGTCGGTGGGGGCACGCCGGGCTTCAGCCGACCAACGATAATCAGTTGCTGCCCCGCGCGATCTCCAAATACCGTCTTTTTCTCGGAATCTTGAAAATCGTTTACGACCTGATCGTAAACACCCAGTGGCAGCCACACTTCCGGAGAAAAAATCATTTCTGTCGTGAACCCTTTCGGCGCGATGCCGACAATCGTGAAAGGATGGCCGTTGATCATCATTTGCGAACCAATCAGCGAGGGAACCGCGTTTTGCTTTTGCCAGTAGGAATAGCTGACGATCGCGACGGCGCGGCCAGCGCCCGGTGTCTCTTCCTCGGGCAAAAACGTGCGACCGCGCGCCAATGGCACACCGAAAACGGAGAAGTAATTCGAACTAACAATGGCGCCGAATGCGCGGCGCGTGTCACTCTTTTCGCCAACCCCGATGAGCGCCAGGTTGAAAGCCATCACGTCGCTGAAAACAGTGTTCTGCTAAGTTTTCGGGTTCTTTTCATCCTGTGAAAAAACCTGCACTAATTCATGCGGTCGGGCGTAAGCCGGCGGCGCGAAAAACAGGGTGTACACCAAACTGAACACAGCCGTGTTCGCGCCAATGCCCAACGCCAGAACAATCACCGCTGCAATAGTGAACCCCGGTGCCTTGCGGAGCTGGCGAAGCGCGAATTTGAGATCGTTCATATCATTCGGTGCGTAACGCGACGATTGGATCGACATGTGAGGCGCGGCGCGCCGGCAGCCATGAGGCGAGCAGCGTCGCGGCGAAAAGCAGCACACCAACGCCGAGATAGATCCGCGGATCGAGGCCGCCAACTTCAAAGAGCACTGCTTGCAACGCGCGCGATATTGCGATTGCGCCGAGCAGACCAATCCCCGATCCAATCAGTAGCAATTGCAGGCCATGAGAAAGAACCAGGGCGCGGATCTGCCCCGGACGCGCGCCGAGGGCGAGCCGGATCCCGATTTCGCGCACGCGCTTCAATGTGGTGTAGGCGAGCAAACCGTAGAGACCGATCGTCGCCAGCAAAAGCGCCAGACCGGCAAACACCGAGAACAAAAAACTGAGCAGGCGCTGACTGCCCCAGCTTTCTTGCACACGATTCATCATCGGCTTTGCATCGAAAACGGGCAGCGAAGAATCAATGGAAGCCACAGCGTCGCGAATCGATTTGCTGAGCGATGCGGCGCTCACGCTCGAGCGCACAAAAAGACCGAGGCTGGTTCGTTGCGCCTGAGCCATCGAGCAGTAGATCACCGGCAGCGGGGCCATTTCGTCAACCGCGTGAAAACGCATTTTCGCGACGACGCCGACGATCTCGCTCATCACCCAGCCCTCATCGTCGTTGCCGACGTCAACTCCGAGGCGCTTACCGATTGGATCTTCGCCCGGGAAATATTGTTCGGCCATCGCCTGGTCGATGATGATGACGCGCGGCGAATCTTTCGTGTCGCGCTCGTTGAACGTGCGGCCGCGAAGCAGCGGCACTTTGAGCGTCCGAAAATAATCGCCGCCGACCACTTCAAGATCGCTATTCAACATGTCCGAAGGTTGCGGGCGCGGGTTCTCTTCGCGCCAAAAGCCGGTTTGCCATCCGCCCATGAGCGGCCCATTCGAACTGATCGCCGCGTCTTGCACCCCGGGAATCGTGCGCACTTTGTCGAGGAGTGCTTTGGCGAATGTGTCGATCTTGTCGCGGTCATTGTATTTTTGCCACGGCAATTCGAAGCGCGCAGTGAAGAGCGCGCGCGGCTCGTAGCCTAATGAGAGCGATTGCAGTCGCGAAAAACTTTTGAGAACCAAGCCTGCCGCGACCAACAAAGTGAGCGTGAGCGCAATTTCGCTAATCACCAGCCAATCCCGAGCACGTTTGGCCGATGGCGGGTCCCCACTACCTGACGAGCCCTCTTTCAATGCGAGTTGGACATCCGCATGCGAAGCCTGCCATGCCGGCCATAATCCGAAAAGCACCGTGGTGACCGATGCGATTAGAAACGTGAATCCCAGCACACGCAGATCAAAGGAAACTTCTTTAAACCGAGAAACGTCCCCCGGACTCAGCGCGATCAATCCGTTGCGAACCCAAACCGCAAACAAAAAGCCGAGCGCTCCGCCAAGAAGCGCGACTAAAAAACTTTCGACCAAAAGCTTTTTGATGATTTGCCCGCGGGTCGCTCCGACCGCGGCGTGGATTGCGAATTCTCTCGCTCGCGCTGCACCTCGCGCGGCGAACAAATTGGCGAGATTGGCGCAAGCAATCAATAGAACGACGCCAACGGCTCCGAGCAATAGCCCAAGATTCGTCCGGTACTTGCCGACCAGATTATCAATCAACGGCGTAACGTGCGCTGTTTCTCCGCGGTTTGTGTCCGGATACGTTTTCTCCAGACGCGCCGCGATCCCCTTCATTTCCGTCCGTGCCTGCTGAACCGTCACGCCAGTTTTGAGCTTGCCCCAAACATAAATCATTGGATGGATCATTCGAGACATCCACACCCCGTTGTTGCTGCGTCGCATCATCGACAGCCACACGTCCGTATCCTGCGGCGACGTCACTTGCCGCGGCATGACGCCGATCACGGTGTAACTCTGATCGTGAAGCGTGATTGCCTGGCCGAGAATCTTTGGGTCGCGATTGAACGCGCGCTGCCAAAGCCGATCGCTAATGATCACAACCGGTGGCGCCCCAACTTTGTCTTCCTCTTCGCTGAACGTCCGCCCGATCTGCGGCGGCAGTCCGATAATGTTGAAAAAGTTTCGCGTGACCGCCGCGCATGAAACGCGCTCCGGATCGCGTCCCGGAATTCCGCTGAGATTGCGCGATTCCTTGTGCGTCGCGGCAAGATGTTCAAAAACCGTGTTATCATGTTGCCAGTCGAAATAGTCGGGCAGCGCAACCGAGTAATCCTGCCCGGGTCCCGACGATTCGTTGAGCACCATGATCCGGTCGGCGTCGGGATATGGTAATGGTCGCAACAAAACGGCGTTGACGATGCTGAAAATGGCGGTGTTCGCGCCGATCCCGAGAGCCAGCGTTATGACCGCTACGGCTGAAAACGCGGGATTCTTGATTAAGTGTCTCAGCGCAAGACGGACCTCACTCATAACGCAGCGCCTCCACTGGATTGACGCGGGTAGCGCGACGCGCGGGAACAAAACAGGAAGCAGCCGCAACCAAGGCTAACATCCCGGCGACTGCGAAATAAATGGTCGGATCGAGGGCGTTTACCTTGAACAAAATGTTTTTCAAGGCAGCCGCCGCAACGACTCCGAGCAGCAACGCAACTCCGCCTGCGCCAAGCACAAGGCCAATCGCGAGCTGCCACGCGCCCTGCGTCATCACCATTCGAAAAATTCGCGCTGCGTCTGCGCCGAGCGCCATTCGAATTCCGAATTCCTGCGTCCGCTGGCTCACCGAAAAACTCATCACGCCATAAAGTCCAACGGCCGAAAGAATGAACGCGACAATTCCAAAAATCGTGAACAACGTCGCGATGACGCGATTGCCGGAGAGAATTTCATTGTGAAATCGTCCCGGCGTTCCGGCAAAATAAGTCGGAAGGTTCGAGTCGAGCCCGGCAACCGCTCGGCTCAAAACTGGACCAAGAGTGTCAGCCCGTTGACCCACGCGCGGACGGACAAGGATCGTGCAAAATTGAGGAGCGGGAGATGCGCCCAGCAAGGGCATGTAAAATCCCACGCTGTCGGTTTGCTGATCGAACGGGCCTTGCATCAAGGTGTCCGGCACGACGCCGACAATGGTTCGCCACGGCTGCGGTTCACCGGGATTGAAGATTCGCACCTGGTGACCGATCGCGCTCTGGTTGCCCCAATATTTTCGGGCAAAACTCGCATTCACAATTGCCACCGGTTGCTTCGAATCGACATCGTCAACCGTGAAATCGCGGCCTTCGAGGATCTTCAAACCAAGCGTCGAGAAATAATTGTCCGAGACCGATTCGAAATTTCCGCGCGGGCGATCTCGATCTGTCAGATAATTCTGACCGTCGACTTCATACTGCCCCTGGCCGTCAAATGTCATGCGGAAGCGACTGCTCATCGCGGCGGATTCGAACTGCGGATTAGTCCGCAATGAACGCACCGCACGCTGAAAAAATTCCCTCCGTGTGTCATCTGTTGGATACGCGCCTTCCATCAAAGCCGCCCGCGCGGCGTAAATGGCGTTTTCATCGTAGCCGTAGTCGAGTTTCATCTGATTTCGGATTGATTTGATTTGGAGCGTCGCCGCGATCAATAGCGCCGCAGTCAGCGCGATTTGTCCGACCACGAGCACGCGTGTGATCACATTGACAAGACGACTGCTGTTGCCGCGGCCGCCTTCTTTCATCATCTCAGCTGCGTTGCCTCTGGCGCTCAGAAATGCCGGAACGAGACCCGACACGATGGTGGCCAGCAGAGTGATCGCCACGGTGAAAACGATGACCGATCCATCGATTGTGAATTTCCAATAATACGGCGCTGGAAAGGGCAACGCGTTGATCGACCGAATGTAAAAATCGATGGCCCAATAGGCGATGATCACGCCCACCACGGCCCCAAATACCGCAACCAGCAGACTCTCGGTCAACATTTGTCGCACGAGCCTCCATCGGCTGGCGCCGAGCGCGCCCCGAATCGCCAATTCCTTTGCGCGCAAGGCAGCGCGGCCAAACTGCATGTTCATCACGTTCACACAGGCGATCAGCAACACGAGGATGACTGCGGCGAGCATCGCCCAGACGGTCTGACGAAATTGCACGCCAGTGAATGTATTCAGCAGCGGTTGCACGCTTGCTGACGTCAGGTCGTGATTTGTCTTGGGATTGTCCTGGGCCAAATGGCGAGCAAGCGCAATAAACTCCGCATTCGCTTGATCAAGAGTTACACCCGCCTTGAGCCGACCCATTACCGCAGGCGCGGCATTACTCGCGCCAATGCGCAATTGTCCACGCGCCACGGGTGGAAACTCATTGTATAAAGGCGTCCAGAGCTCCTCCGAAACCGGAAACTTAAAATTCGGCGGCATCACGCCGATGATGGTCGCGGCTTTGCCGTTAATTCGGATGCCTTGTCCGACGATGTTCGGATCGGCATTGAAATCGCGGCGCCATATTTCGTCACCAAGGATCGCAACCTTCTCGGCACCGGGCTTGTTGTCTGCGGCAGTGAAATCCCGACCGATCACTGGCGAGACCCCGGTGATCTTGAAAAAATCTTCGGTTACGTAACCGCCGGTGTAACGCTGCGGATTATTCTTGTAGGTGACATTGATGGTCGATCCGCTGAGATAGCCGGCCATCATCGAGAATGATTTCTGCACCGCTTTCAGATCCTCGTAATCCTGCGCGGTCGGAATATTACCGAGACCGAAGTTGTTGTTCTGATCGCTCGCTTTGGGATCGATCAGGCCGACGCTCATTAACTGTTCCGGGTGCGGGAAAGAGAATCCGCGCAACGCGATCGCGTTGACGATGGTGAATTGAGTCGTGGCGCCGCCGATGCCGAGACCGAGGACAAGCACGGCCAGAAAGCAAAACGTTTTGTCCTTCCGCAAAACGCGAAGGCCGACCCGAACATCCTGACGAAACGAATCTAGAATCATATCATTTGATTTGGTTATTGGTTAACAATCCAGCCGTCGCGCAGTTGAATGACGCGTTTGCCGTAAGAGGCGTTTTTCTCCGAGTGCGTGACCTGAATGATGGTCATGCCTTCATCGTTGAGCTTGCGGAACAGCTCCATAATCTCTTCGCCCTGGCTCGAATGCAGATTGCCGGTGGGTTCATCAGCGAGCAAAAGCTTTGGATCAGCGATAATCGCTCGCGCAACGCCTACGAGCTGTTGTTGCCCGCCCGAGAGTTGACGCGGATATAAATCTTTTTTGCCGACGATTTGGAAACGGTCGAGCATGTCGGCCACCAGTGCGGCGCGTTCGCTCTTGCTGTACCGGCGGTAGGATAGCGGAATGTCGAGGTTCTCGTAAACCGTCAGGTCGTCGAGTAAATGATATTGCTGAAATACGAAGCCGACCTGCTCGTTCCGCAGCGTGCCGCGCTCCTTCGGCTTCAAATGGTGAACTGCTGCTTCATCCAAAAAATATTCGCCGTTCCAGCCGTGATCGTGCATCCCGAGAATGTGCAGCAGCGTTGATTTGCCCGCGCCGGACGGGCCCATGATTGAAACGAACTCACCTTGTTGGATGTCGATATTGATATCGCGCAGAACATAAAAAAACTTTTCCTTCCCCAGAGAATAACTGCGTTCGAGATTGCGAAGTTTGATCATGGTTTAGGTGTTGTGGCCAAGCGCGATCATCGGGTCGGCGCGGGTTGCGCGAACAGCGGGGAGATAACTGGCGAGCAGACCGATACCCGCGAGGACCGCAGTGACGAGCAGGAAAATTGAGATGTCGAACGGACTCACTTTATAGAGCACTGTCCGCAGCGCCGAGTTGCTGAAAAACGCGAGGGGCAAACCGATCGCGGCGCCGATGAGCAGCAGCTTCGCCGCGTGTCCGACCACCATTTTCAAAACATCCGAACGCTGCGCGCCCAGCGCCATGCGCACCCCGATCTCGTGTGTGCGCTGGACAACCAGAAACGAAATCACGCCGTACATGCCCACCGACGCGAGGAGCAACGCGATCCCGGAAAATGCACTGA